>LNFM01004415.1_pt1 | contig 30391 bp, 21 predicted proteins | sample 596031 | NCBI WGS metagenome assembly LNFM01 (sample SAMN04254537, study PRJNA301005) | activated carbon metagenome | isolation source: dual media filters at the Ann Arbor, Michigan drinking water treatment plant | place: USA: Ann Arbor
CGTCGCCGCCCTCGGAGCCGTCGTCGGCCCCCGCCGACGAGCCGCCGCCGCCGCGCGTGGGATCGGGCGCGTCACCGTCGTCGCTCGAGCCGTCGGTCAGCCATCGGCCGGGCTCGTCGCCGAACTCGTCGGTGCCACCCGAGCCGTCACCGCCCGAGCCGAACGACGGCGCGCCGCAGCTCGCCGCGCCGAGCAGGACCAACAGCGCGCCCCTCGAGGATCCATGGTGTCGCGTTTTCACGACCCGCGGCATCGACCCGCGGCCCGGCCGCACGACGCTCGAAATGGGCCCGCGCATCGGCGCTGCGCCGCCACGCGGACAGATCGCGGTCGCGGTGGCCCACGACGGTCCGTGCCCGCGGCCACGGAGCGCACGATGGAACGTCGAAAGCGCCGCGATCGACCTCGAGTGGGTTGCGCCGGCTCGGCGGGCGCACTACATGCTCGGCCCGCCCCTCGTCGCGCGCGCGCTGCGGGCTACGTGATCGCGCTGCAGTACAGCAGCGCCGGGTAGGTCGCGACCCACGCGAACACGAAGCGATCGAGCCCGAACACGTAGGCGTTGGCGACGTGGAAGGGCAGCGCCAGCGCGATGAAGGCGGCGCAGATCCGCGGGTCGAGCAGCGCCAGCGGGAACAGGCACTCGAGGGCGATCATCGTCCACGACAGCAGCCGCGCGGTCCCGGGTCGCGCCAGCGCGGTTGCGCGCGGGGGCGGCCCGTGCACTGCGCCCGCGACGAAGATCCCGAGCGCGGCGCCGGTCCGCCACGCGGGCGCGCGCAGCTTGACCAGGCCGGCGATGAGGTACGAGTGCACGCTGATGAGCGCGATGTACCAGACGCAGCCGAGCTGGATCGCGGGCGAGCCCTCGAACGCCGCGGCGATCGACGTCGCGAGCAGCACCGTGATCGTCATCGCGTCGCTGCCCCCGTTGAAGCTGCCCCGCCAGCGCAACGCGACGAGCAGCGAGGTCGCGAGCATCACCAGCAGGCACGGCAGCGCCGGCGCGACAGGCACCGCGGCGGCCGCCGCCAGGCGCAGCACGAGGATCGCGATCGTGCCGCGGTAGCCGAGCACCGCGTCCGCGAGCCCCGCGGGCGCGCCCGCGAAGTCGCGGCGCAGCACCGACCACGCCCAGACCCCGTCGTCGGCCATCGCGCGGCGCAGCGCGAGCAGCTCGACGCTCTGCTGCACCACCGCGATCGCGATCGCCAGCCTGGTCAGCTCCAGGGCGAACGCCGGCGTCAGCACGGGTCGACCTCCGAGACGAGGACGTCGGTGCGCGCCGCGTCGAGGCTGGACACGAGCGCGAGCTTGAACTGGTAACGAGACGCGGGCGCTTCGGCCAGCCGGCGCACGTGCTCGCGGGCCAGCCGAGCGGTCAGCGCGTACGGGGCCGACGCGCCGATCTGCGCCGCGGTGTCCACCGCCGAGGCCTCGCCGGTGGCCTCGATCGCGTCGACGAGCGACTGCAGCAGCGCGGCGTGGGCGAGCGCGAGGTTGCCCGCCGGGTTGAACACGAGCATCGCGAGGTGCCGCCTCGGACGCAACGCGACCGCGTGCCACGGCCCGAGGCGATCGGCGTCGGGCCCCCACCGCACCGACAGCACCGGCACGTCGCCGGGCGCCTCGAAGAACCGCCACGACGGCAAGAGCACGCGCAGGCGCACCACCCACGGGTGCGTCACGAGGCGCGGCGCCATGCCGACCACCGCGATCAGCACGACCGCATACACGAGCAGCAGCGTCGGCGTCATGCGAGCCGGACGAGTGTACCCCGCTTCGTCACGCGCCCGGGCACGCGTCGCTGGCCTCGGCGAGGCCGTGCGCGATGAAGAAGATCGGGTGGCTCGGGGCGAACGCACCGGGCGGCAACGTGTCCCAGGTCAGGCCGTCCGTGCTGCGCAGGAACACCTGCGCGTCGTAGCCGAGCCAGACGTTGTTGACCGCGACGAGCGTGCCATCGGGGCTGCGCGCCACCGGCCCGACATCGGCGTCGGCGTCGATGGGCTCGGTCGTCCACACCGCGCCGTCCGTGCTGCGGTAGCGGTTGCCCCAGCCCCAGAACCAGAACTCCTCGCCGGTCCACACGCCGGACGAGGCGATGCGCTGATCGGTGATCTGCGACGACGTCCAGGTGTCGCCGCCGTCCGTGGATCGGCAGCTGTGGCCGTCGCCGTCGACCATCACGATCACCCCATTGCCGCCGAGGATGTCGCCGTAGGCGCCCGGCCCCTCGCCGAGGCAGTCCGTGGGGATCGCGGACGGTCGCCAGAACGTCGCGCCGCCATCGGAGCTCACGAGCGTGTCCGTGCTGCTGTCGCCGCTGGCGTAGGCGACGAAGCGTCCGCCGTCGACGTCGGCGAAGCCGAAGCGGCGCACGCTCCAGATCGTCACGCCGTCGGCGCCCTCGAAGTTCGCCTCCGCCGACGCGGTCCACGTCAGACCGTCGGCCGAGACCTGCGGCGCCCGCGAGGCGGCAACGAAGCGATCGCCGCCGAAGCGCAGCCCGCCGAACGTGTCGTTGTCGAGCGTCGTCGTCCAGTCGACGCCGTTGGTGCTCGCCGCGATCGCACCGGGCCAGCCCCAGCCCCAGCTCGCCACGAAGCGCCCGCCGCCGTACGCGATGCCCTTGCTGAAGCCCGGCGAGTGACCGCAGTCGCACGGCTCCATGCTGCACGTGCCGTCGAACCACACCTGCGAGCACGTCGCGCCCTCGTCATCGCACGACACGGGCGACGCGGAGCCGCACAGGTGCGGATCGCCCTCGACGTCCCACGCCCGATCGGCGACCCACGTGTGGCCGTCGTCGCAGGAGATCGTGGTGCGGCCGACCATCCCCTGCGCGACGAAGATCGGGATGCCCTCGGGATCGTCGCCGCTGCTCGAGCCCGCGTCGTCGGACCCCGCGCCCGTCGGCGACGTGGCGGACGACGAACCCGTCGTGCCCGTCGGATCCGCGCCGGTCGAGCCCTCCGCGGGCTCCGCCGTCCCGGGCCCCGACGCGTCGACGCCGGCGCCCGAACTCTCGATCGCGCCGGCCTCGGTGGACGGATCGTCCGCGCTGCAGGCGGGCGTCGTCGCGGCGAGGATCAGGACCACGGGGCACCACCGTGCGGTCGTCGCGGGCATCACCCCTGCAGTAACGCGAACGACCGATCGGGCTCACCCGCGCCGACGATTTCTCGCCCGCGCTTGCGCCGACGTCACGCGCGCGACTGCGACGGGGTGTGGCGGCCCAACCACGCCTGCAGGCTCGCGACCGTGAACGGCTTGCTCAACAGCCCGTCGACGGTGCGGCACTCGCTCAACGAGATCGACTCCGAGCCCGACACCAACAGCACCGGACAACCGAGGCCCGCGGCGCGGACACGCTCGGCGAGCTGGATCCCGGTCATGCCCGGCATGTCGAAGTCGGTGATGATCCCGACCGGCGCCCCCTCGGCGATCGCGGCCCAGGCCCGCCGCGGATCGGCGAAGCTCGCCGTGGCGAGCCCGGCGCGCTGCGCCGCCGCCTCGATGACCATCCGCACGCTGTCGTCGTCGTCGACGATCACCCAGCGCCCGCGCGTCGACGGCAGCGCAGGTTGGGCGTCGGAGGCCTCGAGGTGCACGCCCACCGCGTGGGTCGGCCGCCCCTGTGCGTCCCACGCCGTCGCGCGGCCGCGATCGAGGATCGTCCGCCACGTCCCGTCGGCCGCGCGCAGCCGCACCCGCGACTCGTAGTTCGCGATCTTGCCGTCGAGCAGCGCGTCGACGGCCGCGCGCGCCGCCGAGAGATCGTCGGGGTGCACGAGCTTGCCCCACGCCGCGACCGAGGAATCGATCTCGCCGATCGCATAGCCGAGCATCGTCGAGCAGGTGGAATCGTACTCGACACGCCGATGGCGAACATCCCAGTGCCACGTCCCGACGCCCGCGAGCTCCACCGCCTGCTGCAGTCGCCCGAGGGCCTCGCTGCCCGCAGCTTGGGCGGGCGTAGGCGTCGCCTCGGGCGCCGCCTGAACGCGGCCTCGCATCGTCCAACCGAGCACGATCGCCGGGGGCACGAGCGCGATCCACCACGACACGCCGGCCGCCACGATCGCGACGCACACGCCGCACGCGACGACGATCGCGGTCGCGGCACCGCGGGAGATCCTCGGCAAGGCAAGCGCCGCCACCGCGCCACCCTAGCAGTCACCCTTGGAGGCGACAAGGTTGGTTCCCCCTGGGGACCGCGGGGGGATCCGCCGCGCGGGCTCACAAGTGGGCGCCGCGATCGATCGGCCACGTTGCCGGCGCGCTGGGGCCACGGTGCGGCGACCTTGCGGGGGCGCGGACCCGAGCGAGAACGCCCGGGACCGCGCGCGCACGCGGTTCACGAAGCGAAGCTGCGCACCATCGCGACCAACTCGTCGACGACCGCGGGCTTGTCCTTGAGATCCGGGTTCGCCGCCATCTCGACGCTGAGGCCGACCGCGCCGCCGCCCTCGATCATCACCTGCTTGATCCGCTCGTCGGTCGTCTCCTTCTGCCAGGCGCCGTCCTTGAAGCTGCGGGGCTTGGTCTTGAGGCTCTTGGCGTTCGTGCCGTTGCCCATGCCCTGCGGCCCGTGGCAGGTCACACAGCGGGACTCCCAGACCTGCTTGGCCTCCGCCACCACCGCCGGATCGGCGGCGGGCTTCTTGGCCGCATCGCCACCGCAGCCGGTGACCAGGGTGCCGCCCCCGGCGAGCAGGAGCAGCGCGGTGGAGGCGAGGATCGTGCGCATCATCGTGATCATGGTTCGGTGCTTTCCTCGGCCGCGACGCATCGCGGCCAGTGATCTGCTGCCGCGACTCGTCGCGGTCAGGCGCCGCGACTCGTCGCGGCCAGTGCTTCCATAGCGTCGGGGAGGTCCGTTGACAGCGGAAAGCGTTGCGCGCCGGGACGCACGTCCTGCGCCCGCCGGGCGGGCCCGAAGGTCCGCGACGCGAACGAGCTGCCGATCACCGTCAGCGAGCTGATCGGCATCAGGATCGCCGCCACCAGGGGCGTGATGAACCCGGCGAGGGCGAGCCCCGCGAACACCGCGTTGTAGATCAGCGAGAAGCCGAGGTTGCGCAGCACGACGTGCTGGGTCCGCTTGGCGCCCTCGAAGAGCTCGGCGATGCCGTCGAGGTCGTCGCGGCCGAGGTACACCTCGGCGACCGACAGGGCCGCCTCGGCGCCGCCGCGCACCGCGATGCCGACCGTGGCGCGGCGCATCGCCAGCGCATCGTTGATGCCGTCGCCGATCATCGCCGCGGGCGCCCACTGGGCCACGCGGGCGGCCTTGTCCTCCGGTGTGCAGCCGCCGCGGCCGGCGACACCGAGTTCCTCGGCCACCGCCGCGACCACGGCCGGGTGATCGCCGCTGCAGATCTCGATCGACTTGCCGAGCGCGCGCAGGCGCTCGAGCACCGCCCTTGCCTCCGGGCGCACGCGATCCGAGACCGCGAGCACACCGCGGACGACGCCGTCGACCTCGACCGCGACCGGCGTCCGCGCCCGCGCGAGGGCGAGGCGGACGTCGTCGCGATCGGCGGCCCCCAGCCACTGCGCGCTCCCGATGCGCACGCGGTGTCCGGCGACCGTGCCCTCGAGCCCGAGGCCCGGGTGCTCCTGCACGTCGCGGACCCCCTCGAGCTCGGCCGTGGGCCCCGCGGTGGGCGCCGCCCAGGCCGCGAGCGCGCGGGCGATCGGATGCCGGCTGCGGCGCTCGAGCGCCACGACGAGCGGCTCGACCTCGCGATCGACCGAGCTCGCGACGACCTCGAGTCGACCCTCGGTCAACGTGCCGGTCTTGTCGACGAGCAGGTGCTTCACCCGCGCGAGCGACTCGAGCGCCGCGCCGGAGCGCAGCATGAGCCCGGCCCGCGCCGCCCGTGCCCGCGCGACGGTGAGCGCCATCGGCGTGGCGAGGCCGAGGGCGCACGGGCACGACACCACCAGCAGCGAGATCACGACGTCGAACGCCGTCGACGGCGAGCGCGGCCACCACCACAGCCCACCGATGACCGCGAGCAGGAGCACGGCCGCGACGAACCATCCGGCGAGTCGATCGGCGGTGCGCACGATGGGCGCGGGTCGGTCGTCCTCGGCGCACAGGCGCGCGACGATCTGCCCGACCCGGCTCGCGCCGCCGGCCCGGCTCACGCGGAGCTCGACGGCCTCGCTGAGGTTGGTGGCGCCGGCGAAGATCTGCGAGCCGGGACCGATCGCCTCGGGCCGCGACTCGCCGGTCAGGATCGACAGATCGGCGTGGCTGTGCCCGTCCAGCACCTCGCCGTCCGCGGTGAACTTGCCACCGGCGAGCACGCGGATGCGATCGCCCTGCACGAGCCGGTCGCTGGGGATCTTGGTCCACACGCCGTCCTCGTCACGCTCGGCGAGCGGCGGCACGAGGGCCGTCATCAGCTCGGAGCGCGTGCGCACGCGCGCCTGCCCCCAGCTCTGCAGGTGGCGCCCCACGAGCAGCAGGAACACGAGCATCGTGACCGTGTCGAAGTACAGGGCGCCGTTGCCCACGATCGTGGCCCAGGCGCTGGCGACGAAGCCCGCGACGATCCCGAGGGAGATCGGCAGATCCATGTGGAGCACGCGCATGCGCAGCCCCGCGATCGCGCCGGCGTAGAACGGCCACGCGCCCCAGGTCACCGCCGGGATCGCGAACAACAGGCCGAGGATCTCGAACATGCGGCGGAAGCCGTCGTCCATCGACGACAGCTCGCCGGCGTACAGGGCGAACGCCGCGAGCATGGTGTTGCCGGCCAGGGCGCCGGTGACGGCGAGCCGCCAGATCGTGCGGCGGCGCGCGAGCTTGGCCGCGCGATCGGCCTCGGCGGCGCCGAGCTGCACGGGGTAGCCCAGGCCGTGCACGAAGCTCGCGATGCTCGACAGCGACACGCGGGCGGGATCCCACTGCAGATGGAGCACCTGCGCGCCGAAGTCGACGCGGGCGCGCAGCGTGCCGGGCACCGCCTGCGGCAGCCGCTCGAGCAGCCAGACGCACGCGGCGCAATGCAGGCCCGTCAGCCGCAGCGCGACCGAGCCCGGCGTGAAGCCGTGGGTCGCGAGCACCTCGTCGGTGTCGAGCCACGCGTAGTCGAAGCTCGCCGCCGCCGCCGTCGCGCGGGCGCCGAACTCGTCGCGCATGGCATAGAAGCCGCCGAGGCCGCACGACCCGAGCGCGGCGTAGACGGTCTCGCAGCCGCTGCAGCAGAACGCCGGCGCGACCGCCGGGGCGATCTCGCGGCCGCAGTGCGAGCAGGACTCGACGAGCGCGATGGACTCGGTGGCGCCGATCAGTGACACGACGCCGGCGCCTCCCCCTCGTCCGCGGTCCACGTCGGCATGAGCCGACCGGTGAGACTCGCGATCGCCAGGGCGAACAGCACCGCAGCGGTGATCTTCGGCGCGTGGCGCCCGAGCGCGCGGCCGAGCCACGCCGAGCCGACACCGACGGTGGTGAGCGCCGGCAGCGTGCCGAGCCACATCGCGGCCATGATCGCCGCGCCGCCGCCGACGTCGGCCTGCGCCGCCGCGAGGGCGACGAAGCTCCACAGCCATCCGCAGGGCAGCACCGCCGTCAGCAGGCCGACCACGGCCGCGCCGGTGGTGTCGCGCCGCGGCAGCCACTTCGACAGCAGCGCCGCGCCGCGCCCGGCCGCACCGGTGCGCAGCTGCACCAGCGGACGGGCGCGCACCGGCCGGAGCTGCCGCACGGCGAGTGCGAGCAACACCACCCCCATCAGGATCCCCGCGACGTTGGCGAAGCCGAGCGCGGCGCGGCCGAAGCCATCGACGCTCGCGCCGAGCAGACCCGCCACCCCGCCGAGCACGAGGTACCCGACCAAGCGCGCCGTGTGATAGGCGAGCGTGCGCCCGGCTGCGTCGCGGACGCCCGCAGGGGATGACCCGCCGACGCACGCCGCGATCCCGCCGCACATCGCACCGCAGTGCAGGCTCCCGACCAGGCTCGCGAACGCCACGGCGAGCAGGTTCATGGCGACGCGCTCCCCTCGACCCACAGCTCGCGGGTATCGGACCACTTCTCGTCACCGTGCTCGAGCGCGATCGACAGCGCGTGCAGTCCCCGCGCGCTCGACTGCAGCGTACCGCCGTAGCGGCCGACGCCGAGCTCGTGGATCTCCGCCTCGCGGTCGAAGCGGGGATCGTCGGCCCGCCGCGCGACGATGGTGCCGTGCAGCCCGTCGATGCCGCGGCCGTCGCGATCGACGACCTCGAGCACCACCTCGCAGGCGCCGTCGGGCGCGATGCGGCAGGGACCCAGCGTCACGCGCCAGCCCAAGGCCGTGGTCGCCCGCTTGCGCGCGATGGCCTGGTCGTAGTCGAGCGCGTCCTGCTCGATGTCCCCGGGCACCAGGGGCGAGCGGTTCTCGACCGCGATCCACACCATCGTGAGGTTGATGCCCACCGCCAGCGCGAGGCCGCCCGCGATCGCCCACGGCCAGAGGTTGCGCGTCTTCCCGCCGTTGTTCGTGCTCATTTGGCCCCCGGACCCATGAACTGGGTCTCGATCTCCTGCGAGTACTCGCCGTCGTCACGCACGCGCAGCTTCACCGTCTGCTTGCCCGCGCCCGCGCCGAGCGTGAGGAACATCGGCACGTGATCGACGGCCCCCGGCGCGACCACGAACGGGCTCACCGGGACGACGACCTCGAGGTCGGCCGGCGACACCGCCTCGACCACGAAGCCGCGGCTCGTCTCGCCCTTGTTGGCGATGCGCAGCTGCATCGAGTTCTGCACCGCGCCGTCGGGCCGCACCACGTACGCTGCGCCGACCTGCCGCGAGACGTTGAGCTCGACGTCGCTGCGGTTGAACGTCGCGTAGGCGAAGCCACCGGCGACCAGCGTGAGCCCCACGGCGTAGACGCCGACGCGGGCCCGCCAGAACCGCTGCTTGCCGCCGGCCTGCGCGGCCTCGCTGTGCACGCGGATCAGCTTGGTCGGCCGGTGTAGCTTGGCCATGACGTCGTCGCAGGCGTCGAGGCACGCCATGCACTGCACGCACTCCATCGTGACGCCATTGCGGATGTCCGTGCCGGTGGGGCACACCGTGACGCAGCGGCCGCAGTCGACGCAGTCGCCCGCGCCCTCGGTGCCCTTCTTGCCGCGGGGCTCGCCGCGCGGCTGGTCGTACAGCACCGTGAGCGAGTGCTTGTCGAGCAGCGCCGACTGGAAGCGGCCGTAGGGGCACACCACCAGGCACACCTGCTCGCGGAAGTACGCGAAGTCGAACAGCAGCAGCCCGGTGATGAAGAGGAACGTGAACGTCCCCGCCGGGTGGCTGGTGGGATCGAGCTGGGCATCGAACGTGCCCTGTCGGCCGAGGAAGTACGCGGTGAAGGTCGTGCCGACTGCGCCGGCGATGACGAGGTATGCGGCGTACTTGGCGGCCTTGCGGGCGATCTTGCCGGCGGTCCACGGCGCCGCGTCGAGCTTGCGCCGCTGCTGCGCCGAGCCCTCGATGAGCCGCTCGATCGGCCGCACCAGCGACTCGAGGAAGACCGTCTGCGGGCAGGCCCAGCCGCACCACACGCGGCCGAACAGCGCGGTGAAGAGGAACACCGAGAACACCACGAAGCCGAACAGGAACAGGAAGTACGCGCCGTCGGTGGCGAACAGGTGCAGCCCCCAGAAGTGGATGCGCCGCCCGACGATGTCGACGCGCACCGCCGGGTGCGAACCGATGTCGATCCACGGACCGATCAAGAGGATCGCCATCAGCACGCCGTGGACCCAGCCGCGGGCGGTGAGCCAGCGGCCGCGGAACCACTCCGGGTACAGCCACACGCGGCGGCCGCCCTTGCCGATGGTCTTGGGCGCCTCGGTCGGCAGACCGCCCGAGCCGCCCGTCACGTCAGTGTGCTCCAGCCGTGCCATGGTCGCCTGCCTTCGCCACCGCAGCGATGGGTTCGCCCTGCGGCGCCTTCGCGTTGCTCGGGGTGGTGCCGCGCAGCGAGTAGGCGTGCAGCGCGACGGCGAGGACGTCGTCGCGGGACAACCGGTCGCCCCACGCGATCATCCCCTTCGCGGGGACGCCGTCGTTGACGACGCGCGCGACGATCTCGCGCGACCACCCGTGGATCGAGTAGTCGTCGGTGAGGTTCGGGCCGACCTGGCCGCCACCGTCGACGCCGTGGCACGACACGCAGCGCGTCGCGAAGATCTGTCGGCCGCGCTCGGGCAGGCCCGGCTGGGCGGCGAGCGCCAGCAGCTCGGCCTCGTCGGGCAGCGGCACCGGCGGGTGCAGGCGCCGCCACTCCGTCATGTCCTCGGCCCACTGCGCCCCCGGGAGCTTGCCGCCCCCGAAGTGGTAGTAGGGGATGTACACGACCGCGAAGATGACGGTGCCGATGAAGAGGTACACCCACCACCGCGGCAGCGGGTTGTCGTACTCCTGGATGCCGTCGTAGTCGTAGTCGAACTTGCGGTCTTGGACTTCGCTCATCGGTGGGTCTCCTCTCGATCCGACTCGTCGAGGGCCATGCTCGCGTGGCGGGCATAGGCCGCCTTGGCGCCGGGCCGCAGCACCAGCCACAGCGCGCCCACGAAGATGGCGACGAAGATGACGAACGCGACCTCGGGCAGGAACAGCAGGTCGGTCCGCGAGATGATCATGGACTTCATGGGGTGGTCTCCGGTGCCTGAGCGCGGATGTCGGTGCCGAGCCGCTGCAGGTAGGCGATGAGCGCGACGATCTTCTTGTCGCGGATGTCGGGGCGGCCCTCGGCCATCAGCCCCTCGGCGATGGTCGCGGCCTGGCCACGCGCCATCACCTCGACGTGCTCGAGGTCGTACTTGTTGTAGGGCGCGCCGAACGTGCCGCTGAAGAGCTGGACCTTGGCATCGATGCCGCCGAAGTCGACCGACTGTTCGAACAGATGGGTGTACGTCGGCATCAGCGAGCCCGGCGACATCGACTGCGGATCCATCATGTGGTCGTAGTGCCAGCTGTCGGGGTACTTGCCGCCGACGCGCTGCAGATCGGGACCGATGCGCCGCGAGCCCCACAGGAACGGGTGGTCGTAGACGTACTCACCCGGCTTGCTGTACTCGCCGTAGCGCAGCGTCTCCTCGCGGAACGGCCGGACCATCTGCGAGTGGCAGCTGACGCAGCCCTCCGAGATGTAGACGTCGCGGCCCTCGAGCTCGAGCGGCGAGTACGGGCGCACGGCCTCGATCGTGGGGATGTTGCCCTTGATCGCCATGCTCGGGATGAGCTCGAAGAGGCCACCGGCGGCCACCGCGACGGTGGTCCAGATGGTGAACGCCATCGGCTTGCCCTCGAGCTTGTGGTGCCAGTCGACCGACGACGTCGGGCCGGGGGCATCGGCCACCGTGACCTCCACGACCTCGTCGGCCAGATCCTTGCGGGTCTGCCAGGTCTTGTAGAGGTTCCACGACATCACCACGACGCCGCCGAGGTACAGCGCGCCCGAGAACACGCGGACCCAGTACATCGCGGCGAGCGACGGGACCATCTCGGCCCAGATCGGGTAGACGAGGCGACCGTCGGCGTCGAACTCCTTCCACATCAGGCCCTCGGTGATGCCGGCGGCCCACATGCTGAGGATGTAGCCGGCGATGCCGAGCAGACCCATCCAGAAGTGAACCGTCGACAGCGCCTTGCTGTGCAGCTCGGTCCGCCACAGGCGCGGCATGAGCCAGTACAGCATGCCGAAGGTGAAGAACCCGTTCCAACCCAGGGCACCGGAGTGCACGTGGGCGATGGTCCAGTTGGTGAAGTGCGACAGGCTGTTGACCGACTTCAGCGACATCATCGGACCCTCGAAGGTCGACATGCCGTAGAAGGTGATCGCGACCACGTAGAACTTGATGATCGGGTCGGTGCGCAGCTTGTCCCACGCGCCACGCAGCGTGAGCAGGCCGTTGATCATGCCGCCCCAGCTCGGCGCCAGCAGCATGATCGAGAACACGGTGCCCATCGACTGCGCCCAGTCCGGCAACGCCGAGTTGAGCAGGTGGTGCGGTCCGGCCCAGATGTAGAGGAACACCAGGGCCCAGAAGTGGATGATCGACAGCCGGTAGCTGTAGATCGGCCGCTTCGCCGCCTTGGGCATGAAGTAGTACATCAGCCCGAGGAACGGCGTCGTCAGGAAGAACGCCACCGCGTTGTGGCCGTACCACCACTGCACCAGGCCGTCCTGGGCGCCGGCGAACACCGAGTAGCTCTTGGTGAGCGAGACCGGGACCGCGAGCGAGTTGACGATGTGGAGCAGCGCGACCGTGACGATCGACGCGATGTAGAACCAGATCGCGACGTACAGGTGCTTCTCACGGCGCCGCGCGAGCGTGCCGAAGAAGTTGATGGCGAAGATGACCCACACCGCCGCGATCGCGATGTCGATCGGCCACTCGAGCTCGGCGTACTCCTTGGAGCTCGTGATACCCAGGGGAAGGGTCACGGCCGCCGCGACGATGATGAGCTGCCAGCCCCAGAAGTGCGCCGCCGACAGCTTGTCGCTGAACATGCGGGCCTTGAGGAGCCGCTGGGTGGAGTAGTAGATGCCGGCGAAGATCGCGTTGCCGACGAACGCGAAGATGACGGCGTTGGTGTGGAGGGGTCGCAGCCGCCCGAACGAGATGAACTGCAGCCCCAGGTTGAACTTCACGTTCGCCAGCTCGAGCGCGAGCCACAGGCCGGCGAGCATGCCGACGAGGCCCCACACGACGGTGATGAACGCGAACCGGCGGACGATGGCGTCGTCGTATTTGACGGTGACTTGACTCATGATCGGGCCTCGCGGTCGGATTCATCGAACACCGCCCGCATCGGCGGTGTCTCGAGGTCGTCGAACTGCCCCGCCTTGACCGCCCAGCGAAACGCAACGAGTGCGATCACGGCGAGGCCAGAAGCGAGCGGAACGAGCAGGTAGAGGATTCCCATGGGTGGCACGCAAAACGATGTTTGCGAGGGTGGTATCGCTCCGGCCCGATGGCCGAACCACCGTAAGGCTTGCGACGCAGCTGCTGCGGCGGTGCAAGCCTTGCGCGGCGCGGATCCACGGGCGCGGGCGCGTCCGTGATCCGTCCGATCGGCGCAGTTGGATGGCCCAAACGCGGTCCATCCGCGGACGCACGCGCTGGGATTGCGCGAGACGACCCCGGCGCGGACGAAGAAACCGCGGCCGGAGCTCACGCCCTCGGCAGGCCCGTCACGGGCGATACGGGCGCGAGATCACGCAAGCGTTCACACCACCGACGCCCATCGACAGCTTGCCGACCACACCCGCCTCCACCGGCGCAGGCTCGCGCAGCACGAAGCGATCGTGCACGCGGCGGATCTCGGGGTGGACCTCGTCGTGGGCGATGGTCGTGGGGAAGTACGCGCCCGCGACGTGGCCGAGGTACTGGGCGGTGAGCTCCCAGCCACCGCCCGCCCCCATGCCGTGGCCGAAGGTGCCCTTGCGCGCGCTCAGGGTGCAGCTCGCCGGTAGCAGCTCGCGCAGCACCTGGATCTCGTTGTGGTCGCCCGGCGTGCCGGTCGCGTGCATGTCGAACTGACCGATGTCCGCGGGCTGGACCCGCGCCGCCGCCATCGCCATGCGGATCGCCGCCACCGCGCCGTCCTTCGACGGCGTGATGATGTGATCGGCGTCGGCGGTGATGCCCACCGCGACCGGCTCGAGGCCCAGCGGCACCCAGCCGCGGGCCGTGTAGTGGTCGAGGTCGCCGATGATCCACACCGTCGCGCCGCCGGCGACATGCGTGCCGCGCATGCCGGTGAGCGGCTTGGACACCTCGCCGTCGTGCGACAGCACGCGCGCGTTGTAGAAGGCCCCGACGCTGATGGGGTTGGGCTCCGGGTCGGTCGCCCCGACGACGACGAGCTTGGCCTCGCCGCGGCGGATCGCCTCCATGCCGAGCTTGAGCGCGAAGCCGAAGGTCGAGCACGCGGCGAACGGCGCGAAGCACATGCCGGTGATCTGACCGAGCATCGAGATCTGCGACGACGGTGTCGACGCGATGTTCCACAGCGCCGACGCCGAGACCTGATCCCACGGCGCCTCGGGGGCCCCCCAGGCGGCACGCAGGTCGCGGATGCCCCGCTGCTTCTGCTTGATGATCGCCGCCTTGGAGCTGCCGATGTCGCCCTCGACGTCGACGCCCTCGATCTTCGCCAGCGCGGCGAGGTAGGTCGCGAGGTCCGCCGAGCGCTCGGCCCAGTACGCCCTCCAGCGATCCTCGGCGTCGTCGCGATCGAGCTCGGGGACCGTCGTCGGATCGGCCGGCGCCCCGGGGTCGACCGCGCCCGCGAGGTGCTCGCGCAGCGCCGCGTTGCGCTCGGGGTTGGCCCAGAACCGGTTCCACCGCCGCTGCGCCCGATCGAGCTCGCGGCCGATCTGGTCGTACGTCGGGATGTCGGTGAGCCCGCCGCCGACGATCACGTGGGCGAGCTCCTTCAGCTCGCGGAGCTCGGCCTCGATCTCCGGGTTCTGGCCGAGGGCCTGGACGAACGCACCGATCGCGAACTTGGTCGGGCTGCCGAACTTCCGATCGAGCAGCGCGTAGCGGCTGGGCGGGAACCGGGCGTCGACCCACGCCTTGTAGTCGGCGAAGTCGAACGCAGGGTCGCCGACCAGGAAGTTGCTCGGGCCGAAGCCCTCGAAGCGGGTCAACCAATTCTCGGTGTGCGTCATCGACTCGCGGAACGCGTCGATGTTCCGCGCCCCGGGGGCGACGAGGCCCCAGCCAAACACACCGATGCGCCGTGGGTCCATGGTTGGTCTGCCCTGTTGTAGCTGACCTGGGTGGGGCTTCGACAGCCCCGAGGAGGCCCGTCGCGCCGCCGGGCCCTGGCGTAGACTCACGGCGTGCCCGGACCCTCGACACCGCGCGCGCTACGGGCGATCGCGGCGCGGTGGGACGCGCTCCTGGTGGTCGCGCTCGCCGCGTGGATCCTCGCGCCGGTCCCGTTCGAGATCCCGCGCTCGCAGGATCACACGGTCCACCTCGCGCGGGCGTGGATGATCGGTCAGAACCTCGCGGGCGGCCACGTCACCGGCTGGAGCTCGGTGTGGTTCTTCGGCTTCCCCGCCGGCGAGCTCTACCCCGTGCTCGGCGATCTCGCGGTGTCGACGCTCCGCGGGCTGTCGCTGTGGATGTTGCCGTGGTCGCGCTGCTACGCGATGGCCTTCTGGCTCGGCTACGTCGCGGCCGCGCTGGCGATCGCACGCAGCGCCCGCGCCCTCGGCATGGGCCCCTGGCCCGGCGTGATCGCGGCGGCGCTGTTCCTGCTCGACCCCGGTGAGCCGCGCGAGGGCGGCTACCGCTTCACCGTGTTCTTCGGCGTGTGGCTGCACCCGCTCGCCGTGGCGTGGACGTGGTGCGCCATGGCCGAGCTGCACGCGTGGCTCGGCGACGCCACGTCCACGCCGCGCCGCCTGCTGATCCCCGCGGCGCGGCTCGCCGCCGCGATGCTGGCCCACCCGATCACCGTGCCGCTCCTGGCGATCCTCGCGGTGCCGTGGATCGTCCTGCGGCCCGGCGCCCAGCGCATGCGCGCCGTGGTCGTGCTCGGCGCCGCGGGCGGACTCGCCTTCGCCGCCGCCGCGTGGTTCGTCCTGCCGATGGCGGCGCACCGCGCCTGGATGGGCAACTTCGGCGCGCTGCACCTCGAGCTCGCGACGATGCTCGACGGCGTGCTCGCGGGTCGCTGGGCGGCGAACATGTCGCCCGTCGCGGGCTGGACGATCACCGCGGGCGTGGCGTGGGCGTGCTGGCGCGGCGGCTTCGCGCGCATCGCCGCGGTCGCGTCGCTGCTCCTGTGGTTGCTCGCCAGCCGCGAGGCGTTCTGGATCCCGCGGCTCGACGCGTGGTCGCCGGGCTTCGGCGCGCTGCAGTACCAGCGCTTCGTGCTGTGCGCGAAGCCGGGGCTGCTGCTGTGCGGCGCCGCCGTGATCGCTGCCGCGGTCCAGGCGGTGTGGACCCGCCGCGCGGCGCTGCGGACCCGCCCCGCGCTCGTCGTCGCCGCGGTCGGGTGCGCCGCGTGGATCGGCGCGCTCGTCCACGGCGTCGCCACCAACGCGCGCGAGCACGACGTCGGCGCGGCCCAGCTCACCCGCGGCGCCGATGCCGAGGCCGCGGCGCGCTTCGAGGCCGACTGGGAGGCCTACGGCGCGTGGGCCCGCGCGGAGTGGGCCAGCCGCGACGGGTTCTACCGCTTCGCCTACGAGACGGCGTCGCGCCACGGCCACGGCCTCGCCGACGCGCCGGTGCTCACCGGCGCGCCCGCGTTCAAGATCGGCTCCACGCCCGGCGAGACCTTCGTCCACCGCGTCGAGAGCTCGCGCCCCGCCGTGCTCGATCGCCTGCGCGTGCGCTACCTCGTCACCGTCACCGCCACCAAGGGCCGCGAGGTCGCCCGCTTCGGCAACATCCGCGTCCTCGAGCGACCCGTGCGCTCCGAGGTCGCGCGCGTCGTCGGGGGCGGAGACGTCACGATCGTCCAGGACGATCCCGACGGCGACGGCGTGATCGTCGACGTCCAAGGCGCGACGCCGGCGGCACGACTGGAGTTCGCGATCGCCGGCCATCCGCGGTGGGAGCTGCTGCACGACGGCGCGCCCGTGCCGTGGGTCGAGGTCCCCGTCGTCGGCGATCGGCCGCCCGCCACGCAGGCGGAGCGCCGCGCCGGCGCGCTCGTGGCCGGCGTCGCCGATCGTACCGAGCCGACCGAGCCGATGCTGCTCGCGGCCGAGGCCGCCGACGGCCGCTGGGAGCTGCGCTACCGCCGGGTGATGCCGGTCGATCTCGTGGGCTTCGGACTCGCCGCGCTCGCGGTGCTCGGCGCCGTGGTCGTCGTTCGCCGCGGCGCGTCGGTCAACGCCACGATCGACGGCGCCGCGGCTCGCCTGCGACCGTGGTGGCTGCTCGCGGCGGCCGGCGCCATGCTGACGATGCCCGCCGCCCGATGGCTGGGCACCCGCGCCGACGAGTCCCACCGCGCGTCGGCGCGCCTGCGATCGGGCGACGCCCTCGACGTCGTCGATCTCCGCGCGTGTGCCCTCGAGATCCAGCGGGTGATCGGCCCCGCGGCCTGCATGACGCCGGGCGCCCGAGAGGCCACCGCGACGTTCCCCGGGATCGCGGTGGACCGCGGACCGCTCGTCGGCTTCGTGGCCGTCGACGACGGCACCGCGCTGAGGGGCCGCGGCCGGGCGACGATCGAGATCTCGGCCCGTCGCGCGAGCTCGGCCGATCGGGCGAACGATGATTGGCGGCCCCTGCTGCGCGAGGAGCTGCGATTCGACCGCGGCCGCCTCCCGCTCGAGGTCGGCCTCGAGCCCTTCGGGGACGCGGAGATCGTCGACGTGCGGATCCGCGTCCTCGAGGTCGAGGACCCGCGGGCGCGCGTGGGCGTCGAGCTCGAGCTGCCCTGAGCTCGCCCTGCGACGCGAACTCGCGACGTCACCCGGCGTGCACAACGTTCTGATCCCGTTCGGCCGCGGGCGATGGACGCACGGCACGGATCGCAGATATCGTGCGCATCGTGCCCGTGCCGTGGATCCCCCTGTTGGTCGCCCTGTTCGACACCACCGAGGGGAGCGCCGAACCGGCAGCCGACGCCCCGGGCGTCGCGAACGAGCCCCGGCGGATGGAGGGACCGCTGGCGGTCCCGGCCCCGGGCGAGGTCGTCACCGAGGCCCCCGCGACCACGCCCGAGGTCGGCAACGACGCGTCCGCAGCGACGGCCGTCGCCGCCCCGGCCGCGGAGCCCGACGGCGACGACGACGACGACGACGACGACCGTGGCTCGAGCCGGCGCCGCCCCGGCCTGCAGCGCCACCGCTTCGTCTACAAGAACCTCACCGCCGCGCGCTACAACCCGCTCGGCCTCGTGAACGAGTTCCAGTTCGGCTATCGCCTGCAGCTCGTCGACAAGAACACGACGCTGTTCAAGGAGAGCTACTTCGCGCTCAAGGCCCACACCTTCCTCAACCCGGCGTTCGGGCGGGTGGGTCCGATGATCGAGCTGCAGCCGCTCGCGCTGCTGAACCTCCACGCGATCTACAACGCGGTCGGCTACTTCAAGACCTTCGATCAGCTGCAGACGTTCCAGAGCCCCGCCGCGACCTACTCGGACACCAGCCTCGAGAAGACCACCGACCGCCGCTATCCGGGCATGGGTCACATGGTGACGCTGTCGGCGTTGGTGCAGGCGAAGGTCGGTCGCGTCGCCGTGCGCGACAACGTCAAGGGCTACTGGACCAGCTTCGACGTGAAGCGTGACGCCCAGACCGGCCGCGCCGACACCGTCTACTACGATCAGACCCTCGACATCCTGCAACCCAACAAGGGCTGGGTGCTGACCAACGACCTCGACGCGCTGTATCTCTTCGACTTCGGGCTCAAGCTCGGCGCGCGCTACACGTTGACGCACGCCTTCTACCGCGACTCGATGTACCTCCCCGGCGAGGGGACCAAGAACCGCAACAACACCCAGCGCGTCGGCCCCGCGATCCTCTACAGTCCGCCCAAGTGGCGGGCCAAAGCGGCACGCCGCACGAAGTTGTCACGCAAGCGCTGGTACAACCCGACCGCGTTCCTGCTCGCCCAGTGGTGGGTCCAGCACCGGTGGCGAACGGGCACAGATGTTTCGGCGGGGGTGCCGTACCTGGTCCTGGGCTTCACGTTCGAGGGCGACTTCCACCCCTGAGCCGCCGTGCCCGCGACTTCGGCGGCCGTGCCCGCCCGGTGGCGGCCGTGATACGGTGCGCCCACCGTGGGACTCCAGGATTTCTTCCGCAGCCTCCTCCCCAAGGAAGAACGCTTCTTCGACCTCCTGGAGCGCCAGGCCCAGATCGCCCACGAGGCCGCACTCGCGCTGGCCACGTTCAGCGACGGCAAGTCGGTGAGCGACGTCTGCAAGCGCGTCCAGGAGCAGGAGCACGCCGGGGACAAGCTCGTCCACGAGCTCGAGGAGTCCCTGGCCAAGACGTACGTCACGCCGATCGATCGCGAGGACATCCACGCGCTGGCCGTCGAGCTCGACGACATCACCGACCTCAGCAACCAGGCCGCGCGCGCCTGCGAGCTGATGGGCGTGGTCACGCCGACCGCGGCGATGAGCGCGATGATGGCGGTGCTGGTCAAGACCACCCTCGAGCTGAGCCAGGCGGTGCCGATGCTCCGCAAGCGCGACTACTCGGGCATCTTCGCCGCCAAGGCCCGCATCCGCACCCTCGAGAAGGAGGGTGACCGCGTGCACCGGGCCGCGATCAGCGAGCTGTTCAAGACCCCGGAGATCGACGCCAAGGTCCTGCTGCGCGAGCGCGAGGTCCTCGAGGACCTCGAGAGCGCGCTCGACCACTGCGAGAGCGTCGCCGACACGCTGTCGAACCTGGCGGTCAAACATGGTTAGCCTGATCATCGCCGTAATCATCACGGCGCTCGTCTTCGACTTCATCAACGGCTTCCACGACGCCGCCAACGCGATCGCCACGGTGGTCTCGACCGGCGTGCTGCGGGTCCGCACCGCCGTCTTCATCGCCGGCGTGTTCAACTTCGGCGGCGCCATCATCGGCACCGCGGTGGCCAAGACCATCGCCTCGGGCTTCGCCGACGCCAGCGACGTCACGCAGACGGTCGTCCTCGCCGCGCTGATCGGCGCCATCGTCTGGAACCTCATGACGTGGTGGTGGGGCATCCCGTCGAGCTCGTCCCACGCGCTCATCGGCGGCCTCTGCGGGGCCGTCGTCGCCCACGCCGGCACCTCCGCGTTCAAGTGGGGCGCGCTCGGCACCAAGGTCATGATCCCGCTGGTGGTGTCTCCGCTGCTCGGGTTCGTCGCCGCGTTCATCATCATGATCGGGCTGCTCTGGTTGGTGCGGCGCTGGCGGACGGCCACCGTCGAGACCGCCTCGCGCAAGCTGCAGCTGGTGTCGGCGTGCAGCATGGCGTTCTCCCACGGCTCCAACGACGCGCAGAAGGCGATGGGCATCATCACCCTCGCGCTGGTGGCGTTCACCACCTCGGGCGCGACGGGCCTCCCCGACTGGATGCTGCCCACCGCGAAGGACGCCGTCCCGCAGTGGGTGGTGTTCGCGTGCGCCCTCGCGATCGGCGTGGGCACGATGGCCGGTGGTCAGCGCATCATCAAGACGATGGGCAGCAAGATCATCCGCATCGTGCCGCTGCAGGGCTTCGCGGCCGAGACCAGCGGCGCCCTGACGATCATGGGCGCGAGCAGCCTCGGCGTCCCCGTGTCGACCACCCACGTCATCAACGCCTGCATCATGGGCGTGGGCTCGGTGAAGCGCCTCTCCGCGGTGCGCTGGGGCGTGGCCGGCAACATCTTCATCGCGTGGGTGCTCACCATCCCGATGAGCGCCGCGTTCGCGTTCCTCTCGATGCTGGCCTTCGACGCGGTGTCGTGATCGCCGAGGCAGCCCGGCCGGATAGGCGTCAGGGCACGGGCACGGGCACGGGCACGGAGCAGGGTGTCCGGAAGAACGCGTCGCGTTCTTCCGCACCCTGCTAGACCGGCGTCGCGACAGGTGCGTGTAAGCCAGGCACCCTAGGGGGACCATGGCCGCATCCCGTCGTCTGTTCCAACGCGTCGCGATCGTCATCGGTGCCGCAGCGCTACTCTCCGGCGGCGTTGCGCTGGTGATCCTGAAGCCCTGGCAGACGGCCGTGCCCGTCGAGGCGGCGCGGATCGACGCCGAGATCGAGCTGGCCGCCGGCGAGGTGCTGCTCGAGACGGCGTCCGGGACCGAGCGACTGCTGTCGCACACACCGGTGCCCGCGGGCGCGAAGATCCGCACCGGCGAGGGGGCCCGGGCGCTCGTCCGGCTGTCCGACGGGGCGCGGGCATTCCTCGACGCGAACACCGTCGTGACGCTGGGCGGCGCGCTCGTCGTCGAGCGCGGCCGCGTGTGGCTCGACGCACCGGCGCTCGAGCGCGGCGCCGAGCCGACCGTGCACCAGCTCGGCCCCGACGTGCGCGTGTCCCTGGCCGAGGGCGGCGCGAGCCTGCGCATCGACGACGACGAGACCAGCATCTACGTGGCCGCGGGCCTGGCGATCGTCGACGGTGCCGCGGGCCGACGCGAGGTCGCAGCAGGCGAGCGCGCGGTGATCTCGACCGACGGGGCGCCGAGCGTCGAGCCGGTCGCGTTCTGGGAGGACTGGACCGGCGGCATGGGCGATCGCAGCGCGCTCGGTCGCACGCAGTCGCTCGGCTCGGGGGCCCTGTTCGCGGTCGATCGTCAGGCGGCCCCGGGCGCGCCCGCGCTGCCGCTGGCGATCCAGCGCCAGACGGTGAAGGTCGCGTTCGCGGACGCGCTGGCCGAGACCCTGGTCGACCAGCGGTTCTTCAACCCGAGCAACCGCCCGGTCGAGGGCTGGTACTGGTTCACGATCCCCGACGGCGCGCACCTCGTCGGGTTCGCGCTCGAGACCGACGGTCGCCTCGTCGAGGGCGAGATCGTCGAGCGCCACGACGCGGCGGCGAAGTACGAGCAGGCGGTCGCGCGCAGCAACGACCCCGCGCTGCTCGAGTGGATCGACGAGCGCACGGTGCGGGCGCGGATCTTCCCGGTGCCCGCGCTCGGCTCGCGACGCATCGTCGTGCGCTACCAGCAGCTGCTCGGCGAGTCCGAGGGCAAGCTGCGCTACACGTACCCCCTGGCCGGCGCGCCCGGCCGCGCGACGCCGGTCATCGAGGAGTTCGCGCTGCAGGTCGATCTCGGCGACCTCGGCGAGCGCTACGGCGTCGCGACCCTCGGCGAGGCGCGGCTCGAGGGCGACGGTCGCAATCAACGCGTGACGATGCGGCGCAGCGGCTACGCGCCGCGGGCGGACTTCCAGCTCGAACTCACGCGCAAGGCCGGCGACACGCAGGATCCCATGCGGCTGTCGCTGCTCGATCCGGGCGGCGATCAGGGCCGGTTCCTCATGCTGCGCTGGGCGCCCGATCTGCAGCTCGGCGAGGCCGCGGTGCCGCCGGGCGAGGTCGTCGTCGTCGTCGACACATCGGCGGCGGGCGATCCGGCCGAGTACCTGGCGCGGGTGGCCGCCGCGGAGGCCCTGCTGCGCAGCCTGAGCGTCGGCGACAAGTTCGCGCTGATGTCGGCCGATCTCGACGCGCAGGTGCTGTTCCCGAGCACCGGCGTCGCGGAGGCCAGCGAGGAATCGATCGGCCTGGCGCTCGAGCGGCTCGCGGCGCACCCCACCGGCGGCGCCACCGATCTCGGGGCGATCTTCGACACGGCGCTCGAGCGCGTCCACGGGCTCGAGCAGCCGGCGATCGTCTACATCGGCGATGGCCTGGCGACGAGCGGCGATCGCCGCGGCGAGGCGTTGGTCGAGCGCGTGCGCCGGAGCATGGCCGGATCGCGCGCGCGCCTGTTCACGGTGGCGGTCGGTCGTCAGGTCGACGGGCCGGTGCTCGAGCGCCTCGCCGAGGTCGGCGGCGGCACGAGCCTGCGCGTCGAGAGCAACGAGCTGGCGGTCGCGCGCGCGCTCGAGCTCGCCGGCGCGCTCAAGACCCCCGTGCTCACCGACCTCGAGCTCGAGGTGGGCGAGGGCCTCGACGACGTGTTCACCAACGTCAACGGCAAGCTCGCGCGGGGCCAGGAGCTGGTGATGTTCGCCCGCACGCACCACGATCTGCCCAAGACGATCGCCGTGCGCGGCCGGCTCGGCGGTGAGGACTTCTCCAAGTCCTACGATGTCGTGCTCGACAAGGGCGCGATCCTCGAGGCGGTGCCCAAGCTCTGGGCCGCGGCGCACATCGATCACCTGCTCACCGACAGCCGCGGCGTCGCGTCGGTGCGCGGGCAGGTGCTGTCGCTCGGGCTCGAGTACGGGCTCATGAGCCCGTTCACCTCGCTGCTCGCCCTCGACAGCGAGCAGGCCTACGCGCAGATGAACGTGCAGCGACGGCAGCGACGCTTCGGTGGGATCCGGCTGGTGGCGGACGCGAGCCTCGCGACGAAGCAGGACGACGAGTCGCGCGGCAGCGGGGTGCTCGCCGGGATCGCGGCGGTGCTGAGCGCACCCGTCGGCTGCGGCGTGATGAGCAAGGACGAGGCCTCGCCCGCCGTGGCGAAGGCCGATGCGAAGGTCACCTCCTCCGCCGACGACAGCCGCGCGTCGACGCCCGGGGCGGCGGGGGGCAACGCCGCGCCGGCGATGGAACCGGCCGCGCCGCCGCCCACGGCGGCCAGCCCCGCGGAGCCCGAGCCCGTGGCGGAGGAGGCGGTGGCGATGCCGACCGACGCTCCGCCGACGACCGATGCGAAGGGCGGGCTCGATCGGATCGCCGAGAAGTCGTCCTTGAAGAAGCCCAAGCGCCCCATGCCCGGCCCCGACGCGATCGACGGGGGCGGACGCGACGAGGATCAGCCCGCGCTGGCGAAGGACCTCCCCGCACGACCGGCCACCGAGCAGATCGAGGCGCGCCGCGTGCAGGCGCCCCGATCGGTCGTCGCGCGCGGCGTGACGGCGGCGTGCAGCGACGCCGCGGCGCAGGACCTCGGCCAGCGCAAGCTGCTGTGGGAGCGACGCCTCGCGATCGCCCCGGATCTCTCGGCCGCGCTCGCGGTCTACGAGACCACCGCGTCGGTGTGCGAGCTGCCGGGTTGGAAGGACCAGCGCACGCTGCTGCAGCTCGTGCAGGCCCGCGCCAACACCGAGCAGGACATCGCGCTGCTGCTCGCCCACTTCGCCGACGACGCCGATGCGCGCGGCTACCTGGCGCGCGCGCTGCTGCGACGGCTCGTCGACCCCGCGTTGGTGGCGGCCGTCGGCGCGGCGCTGTTCGGCGAGGTCATCGACTGGTCCGCGCTCGATCGCAAGATCCGGCTGCAGACCGAGCCCGAGGCGCAGCTCGCCTTGGTGCGCGCCGCGCTTGCCCGCGCCCCGGGCGACCCCGAGGGCGAGCGCCGGATGATGCGGATGCTCGCCGCCCGCGGCCAGCGCGACGAGGCCATCGCCCGCGGCCGCAAGGTCCGCGAGCAGGGCTGGTTCACGCCGGCGCTCGCCCAGGATCTCGGCGAGCTGCTCGTCGAGAGCGGCAAGATCGAGGAGGCCCAGCGCGTGTTCTCGGAGATCGTCGAGTTCGATCCCGAGTCCTTCGAGTCCCGCCGCCTGCTCGGCGACGTGTTCCTGCGCCACGGCTGGTACGACGGCGCGTACCGCCAGTACGAGGACCTCGTCGCGTCGCGCCCGGACGACATGACCGCCGCGATCCGCCTGGCACGCGCGGCCGCGGGTGCGGGTCGCGTCGACGAGGCGCTCCGGATCCTGCGCAAGATCGCCGCCGAGGAGGGCCGCCCGGGCGCGGACGATCCGCGCCGGTTTGCGCGTCTGCACGCCGCGGCGTACCTGGCCGCGATGCTCGCCGAGCAGGGCACGCCGAGGGCCAGCATCGCCCAGGAGCTGCGGCGCCTGCAGCTGTTCGACGCGCCGACCACCTGGACGCTGCTGACGTGGCACGACCTCGACGCGAGCCTCGTGCTCGCGCGCACCGACGAGATCGCCGTGGACGCGATCGCGGCGTCGGGCACCGGCTTGTTCGCGCTGCAGACCGATGGCGGCGCGATGCCGCTGACGGTGCGACACGCGGGGGCCGATCATGCGCGGGCGGTGTCGTACCAGCGGATCGTCGTCGCGTTCGACGGCAAGGACTTCGCGGTGCAGGTCGAACCGGGGGCGATCGGGCCCGCGGTGCCGACGATGGAGTGACTACGTGAACAGGCTCGAGATCGAATCCCCGTGGTGGATCCGCTTGATCGCCTCGCCCAACAGCCGCCCCAGCCCCAGCACCTCGAGCCGGTCGCACGCCTCGAGCCGCGAGGTCTGGGGGATCGTGTCGGTCACCCAGACCTTGCTGAGCACCGAGTTGTTGATCCGCTCGATCGCCGAGCCGCTGAACACCCCGTGGCTCGACGCGGCGTAGACCGCGGTCGCGCCGTGGTCGAGCACCGCGTTGGCGGCGTTGCAGAGCGTGCCGGCGGTGTCGATCATGTCGTCGACGAGGATGGCGCGCTTGCCCTTGACGTCACCGATGAGGTTGAGCACCTGGCTGACGTTCGGCCGGTCGCGGCGCTTGTCGATGATGGCGAGGCCGCACTTGAGCGCCTTGGAGTAGATCCGGGCGCGCTCGACACCGCCGGCGTCCGGCGAGACGACGACGGCCTGGTCGCCGCACAGGCCCTCGCGCTCGAGCTTCTCGATGAGCACCGGCGACGCGAAGAGGTGGTCGAAGGGGATGTTGAAGAAGCCCTGGATCTGACCGGCGTGCAGATCGACCGAGAGCACGCGCGACGCCCCCGCGGCCGACACGAGGTCCGCGACGAGCTTGGCCGAGATCGGCGTGCGCGGCTTGACCTTGCGGTCCTGCCGGGCGTAGCCGAAGTACGGCATGATCGCGACGATGCTGCCCGCGCTCGCGCGCTTGAGCGCGTCGATCATGATCAGCAGCTCCATCAGGTTGTCGTTCGGCGGCGAGCACGTCGACTGCAGGATGAAGCAGTTGACGTTGCGGACGTTCTCGCCGATCTCGACGAAGATCTCGCCGTCGGAGAAGCGTTCGACGCGGGCGTGCCCCACCGGCACACCGACGTACGCCGCGACGTCTTCGACGAGTTTCGGGTTGGAGTTCCCACCGAAGATGCTGAGCGTCTTGTTCAAGTCGAAGCGCTCCCGTTAGGGGCCGAAGGCGCTGCGATCTCTACTCGATTTCGGCGCGTGACGCGACGGCGACATGTTCGCCGCGCACTGCGCTCTCGCGGCACGGGCGAGGCATCGCGCCCCACACCCCGGCCACCGCGGCCGAGCACACGCGCAGACTGGTTGGGGCGGTAGGACTCGAACCTACGAATGGCGGAATCAAAATCCGCTGGCTTGCCACTTGCCGACGCCCCATCGCGCTCGCGGCGATCGCCGCTGGGCGGGCGCCTCGCGCGAATGGCCTGCGAACCGGTTCTAGCTGCGGCCGCGAGCCGTGTCAATCCGCGGCCCCGGCCCACGCGCGCGCGGAGGACGACCCCATCCGGACGCGCCCGCCACCATGCGGCCCAACGCGGCCCTCCCGACACACCCGGCCGATCTCCCGCTCGCGCTGCGCGGCTCGATCTCCGCCGAACGGGGGGCGCGACACGCCACCCTTCCCGTGGGATGATGACGGGCCCGCCTTCGCGCACGTGCTCTCCGCGGCCTACAAGATCTGCCCCGCATGCGCCGCGCGAGCGAGCGCAGACACGCGGTTTTGCGCGAACTGTGGCGAGGACCTGAGCGGCGTCGCGGCCAGCGAGGGCGATCCGCTGCTCGGCCTCGAGCTCGCGGGCAAGTACGTGCTCGAGCAGCTCATCGGCGAAGGCGCGATGGGTCGGGTCTACAAGGCCAAGCAGATCACGCTCGGCAAGCCGTTCGCGATCAAGATCCTCGCGCCGCACCTGATGAACGACGAGACGAGTCATCAGCGGTTCGCCAGCGAGGCGCACAACGCCGCGAGTCTCAACCACCCCAACTGCGTGTCCATCGTCGACTACGGGCGCACCGCCGAGGGCGTCACGTACATCGTGATGGAGTACATCGCCGGCATGACGCTGGAGCGGCTCATCACCGAGCAGTTCCCGCTGGCCCGCGAGCGCATGGTCGACCTGACGCTGCAGATCCTCGCCGCGCTCAGCGAAGCGCACGGCCTCGGCATCCTGCACCGCGACCTCAAGCCCGAGAACATCCTCGTGCAGCAGCTGCGCACGCACGGCGAGCTCGCGGTCGTCCTCGACTTCGGCATCGCCAAGCTCATGGAGGAGCAGGACGGTGATCGGCAGCAGCAGAAGCTCACCACCGCGGGCATGGTGTGCGGCACGCCCGAGTACATGTCGCCCGAGCAGGCCCGCGGGCGCACGCTGGACGCCCGCTCGGATCTCTACGCCGTCGGCGTGATCCTGTACCAGATGCTCACCGGGCGGCCGCCGTTCGAGAGCAGCTCCGCGGTCGAGATCCTGCACAAGCACCTGCACGAGGAGCCGATCCCGCCATCGGTGGTCCGCGGCGAGGACCCCGATCCGCTCGAGACCGTGTGCCTGCGGGCGCTCCGCAAGGATCCCGCGCAGCGCTACGCGTCGGCGCTCGAGTTCCGCGAAGAGCTCCTCGCCGCCACCGCGGCGCCCAAGCCCACGGTCAGCGCCTTCCGCTGCGAGCGCTGCGACGGCGAGATGCGCGGCGAGCATCGCTTCTGCCCGCAGTGCGGCGCGCCGGCGCCCAACCGCGGCGATCGGAGCCGACGTCGGCAGTCGACCCGCGGCTCGGGCATGTCGATCGCGCGCACCGGCGAGGTGACCGCCGAGGTCTTCGTGCGGGCGTTCCCGCTGCCGCTGGTCGCCCGCGAACAGGCCTTCGAGCGCTCGCGCGTGATGCTGTCGCGGCCGACGCCCGGCGTGCGCCTGCGGGTGCTGACCGGCCCCGCCGGCATCGGCAAGACCCGCATGGCCGACGAGGTCGCAACGCTGGCCGAGTCCCTCGGCTGGCGGGCGTACTACGTCGGCGCCGATCCGACCGGCGCCCGCACGCCGCTGTGGCCGATCCGCACGATGGTTTCGCAGCTGCTCGAGCTCGATCCGCTGCACTGCACCACCCGCGATCTCGGCCGCGTCGCCAACCTCTGCGGCCTCGGCTTCGAGGAGCTCCCCGGCCTCGCCGAGCTGTTCGGCCTCGACGGCCCGGCGCACGAGCTCGAGTTCCCGGTGCGTCGCCGCGAGTGCTTCGCGTCGGCGGTGCAGGCGATGCTGTCGGGCGGCCGCGGCCAGCCGCTGCTGCTGGTGTTCGACGACATCGACGCGTACGACAACGCCTCGCGCGAGATCCTCCGCCGACTCGCGGTCGCGCCGGCGAGCGCCGCCGTCCAGCTGCTGGCCACCAGCGCCGACTCGCGCCTCGACTGGCTCGGCGGCGTGGTCGAGCAGCTCGAGCCGCTGCCCGCCGACGCGGTGGAGCGCGTCGGTCGACAGGTCACGCTCGAGGTGAAGCCCAACTCGCAGCTACCCACCGAGCTGGCGCGCGTCGCCCCGCTCACGCCGCTGCGCCTCGAGCTGCACCTGCGCCTGCTCGCCCAGGGCCTCATCGCCCCGCGCCAGGCCGACGAGAACGCCCTGGTCCGCGCGCGGCTCGAGCAGCTCGAGCCCGAGCTGCAGCGCATGCTCGAGCTCGCGTCGGTGCTCGGCGAGCGCTTCCCCGACGGCGAGCTCGCCGAGATCTACGAGCGCGACCAGGGCTCGCTCGGCGTCGGCTTCGACGACGCGCTGATGCAACTCCACCTGAAGGGGCTGCTCGTGGTGATCGGCGCCGGCGAGCGGGCGTTCAGCCACCGCATGGTCCGCGAGGTCGCGTACCAGTCGATGCCCGAGGCGCGGCGGCAGCAGCTGCACGCGCTGGTGGCCGCGACCTCGAAGATGGCCCTGCGCCACGTCAACCTCCGCGCGCTGCACCTCGTGCGCGCCGGGTCCCGCGAGGCGCCGCGCGCCCTGCTCGAGGCGGCGCTGCGCTCCGAGTCCAGCTTCGACGATCAGCTCGCGGCCGACCTCCTGCAGGCCGCCGTCTCGCTGTGCGCCAAGCTCCCCGACGCCGCCGAGCGCAGCGCCCTCGAGGTCGACATCGCCCTCGCCTCGTCGCGGGTGATGCGGCAGAACCAAGCCAACGATCAGGCGATCAAGCTGCTCGAGGAGCTGCAGCGCCGCACCGCCGGCACCGAGGCCGGGCCGCGGGTGCTCGCCGCGCTCGGCAAGCAGCTGCGTCGACGCGGCCGGCTCGACGAGGCCGCGAGCACCCTGCAGCGCGCCCTCGCGCCGACGATGGCGCTGGGCGATCGCGCGGCGATCCTCGAGGTCTACCGCGACCTCGGCAAGGTCTTCGTCGCCCGTAACGACTTCCCGCGGGCGATCCGCGAGCTGTCCGAGGGCCTCGATCTCGCGACGATGGGCGAGGGCCCGCGCGCCGAGGTCGACGTCTCGGTGTGGCCGTACCTGCTCGAGATCGCCGAGGTCCACCGCGCCGCCGCCAAGCTGGGCGACGCCCGCAAGTGGTGCGAGCACGCCCTGTGGCAGGCCGAGCGCGCCGGCGACCGCCTGGGCCTGCTGCGGTGTCACAACCAGATGGCGTGGATCCTCCGCGACCTCAAGCAGGCCGCGCTGGCCGAGCAGCACCTCGGTCGGGCGATCGAAGAGGCCCGGCACTTCGGCGACCGCCTGACGACCACCGAGCTGCTCATCGAGCGGGCCCGCGGTCGGGCGGCCCGGGGCCGCATCGCCGAGGCGCATCGCTGCTGCGAAGAGGCGCTCCGCCTCGCGCGGGGGCTGCAGTGGGGCGCGGGCATCGAGCACGCCGAGCGGGCGATCGCGATGCTGCGTCGACCCGCGCCCGCCCCCGGTCCGGCCTGACGACCCCGCGGCTCCGTCCGCAGTGTCACGGCGGTTTCACCGATCGCCGGTTTCTCCGCGTGCGGGAGCGCCCGCCGCCGTCGGCTCGCCCAGCGCGCCGCTCGGGGCGATTGTGGTAGCTTCCCGGGCGCCCGAGCGGGCCACGAAGGATGTCCTCGATGCGTTACGTCCGCGCCCTCCGAACGAACCTGTTGCTCGCGACGACCCTCGCCCTGGGACCGAGCGTGGCGCGTGCCGACGCCTCGGCGCCGGCCCCCGCGAAGGAGACCGCCGCCGCCCCGGCGAAGCCCGCGCGCGCCAAGGCCAGCGCCCCCGCAGCGGCGCCCAAGCCCGGTGAGCTGGTCAAGCTGAAGGGCCAGCTGCGCTCGCCCGCGATCACGATGGAGCTCGATCACTTCGTGCTCGCCAACGGCCTGCGGGTCTACGTGCTCGAGGACCACAGCACGCCGACCTACGCGATGCAGATCATCTACAACGTCGGCTCGCGCGACGAAGTGGCCGGCCGCACCGGGTTCGCCCACTTCTTCGAGCACATGATGTTCAAGGGCAGCGCGAACGTCCCGGACGGCGGCTACTTCAAGAGCGTCCTGGGTGTCGGCGGGCAGATGAACGCGTTCACGGCCAACGACGTGACGCTGTACTTCAACCTGATGCCGAGCCAGTACCTCGACACCAGCCTCTGGCTCGAGTCCGACCGCCTGCGCTCGCTCGCGATCACCGACGAGAACTTCGAGAACCAGCGCAACGCCGTCAAGGAAGAGAAGGCCATGCGGGTCGACAACGTCCCGTACGCCAAGGCCATCCAGGGCTTCTTCTCCGAGGCGTGGGCGGGCACCGGCTATGGCCACCCCGGCATCGGCACCGACGAGGACCTGTCGGCGGCGACCACCGCGGACATCAAGGCCTTCTTCGACACCTACTACGTCCCGAACAACGCCGTCATGGTGATC
>LNFM01011406.1_pt1 | contig 30387 bp, 37 predicted proteins | sample 596031 | NCBI WGS metagenome assembly LNFM01 (sample SAMN04254537, study PRJNA301005) | activated carbon metagenome | isolation source: dual media filters at the Ann Arbor, Michigan drinking water treatment plant | place: USA: Ann Arbor
GCAGCAAGGGCTCGAGCGTCATGCCGCACTTGGGACAGTTGCCCGGATGGTCCTGGCGAATCTCAGGGTGCATCGGACAGGTGTAGATCGCGCCTGCCACCGCTGAAGAGGCCTCCGCGGGTGGCTTGGGCGCGAGGTATAGAAGCGGGTTCGCAGCGAACTTGCCTTGGCACTTGGCACTGCAAAAATAGAAGGTGCGGCCCTCGTGGGTCAACTTGTGACCCGACTGCGCCGTGACGGTCATGCCACACACGGGGTCCTTCAGCTCCGTTGGCGAGGCCGTCTTGGATGGTGCACTGTTGCCGTGATTTGGGTGTGCCTTCATGTTCATCTTGCTATGTCCTGTCGTTGTGTAGACGTCCGGGCTCTGGCGAATGCCCGCCAAAGCTCACATGGCTGCTACCCCGCAAGAACACTGTCGCGCACGATGTCTCAACTGGATCATGCACGTGCACGTCAAGCCTGGACGAGGTAGTTGCGCATCAGTCCAGCATCTTCGTGCTCCAGCATATGGCAGTGATACAGGAACAGCCCAGCGTAGTCCGAAAAACCTACCAGCACTTGAACTCGTTCGCCAGGCATGACCAGCACGGTGTCTTTCCAGCCTTCGTCGACCAATCCCGCGCTCACCGTTTGGTAGGCAGCAGCAAACGAGCTTGAGACCTGGCGTTTGAGCACGCGGAACTGTACGCCGTGGATGTGCATGGAGTGGGCCATCACCATGCCCATCATGCTGCCTTGACCTTCATTGCGAAATTCCCAGACCTCGTGGGTTCCCAGTTTGACGGTCTCTTCAGGGCTTGCCTGCAGCATGTTGAACGAACGGCCGTTGACACCCCACGCCATCATTCGCATTGTGAGGTCGAACACCTTTGGTAACCCTGCATTGATGGCACTCTGTGGCTGCGCGTCGGGCAGATGTGCAAGTCGCTGTGGCGGTACTAGGGCCGCGCTTCGATCTCCCCTCAGCACTGCAAACTTGAGCACATCGAATCCCGACCCGTCAGGCAGCCTGGAGCCTCCCCTCGTCATTCCCCCATCAAATTCCAAGCTCCTCAGTACGACTGGTGCGCCGGGATCCCAGCGCCCAAAATCGGCCCAGATATCGATACGCTCGGCAGGCGCGAGCATCAGGTATTCGCGTTCCTGAGGCCTGTCGAGCAGGCCGCCATCCGTGCCAATCACCGTCAAGGGAGAGCCGTCGCTCCACGCCAACTTGAATGTACGGGTGTTCGCTCCATTGACCATGCGCAGCCGGTACGCCCGGGGCAGGACTTCCAAGTCTTTCGACGATCGTCCGTTGACGAGCAACTCGTCGCCCAGAACGCCCATCATTCGGGCCATCATGCCGGCCATTGCACTTCCGCTCATCATTGCGCCGCCATGCATGCCGCCTCCGTTCATCATGGCGTTCGACTCATTGGACGCGGGGTAGACCAGTTGCTGGTCAGCATCGAATGTCCGATCCTGAAGGACCAGTGGCAAGTCATACCCGCCGCGGGGCAGAGCCAAAGTCGACTCCTCGTCATCGGACACCAGCAGTACGCCGGCGAGGCCGCGGTACACCTGAGATCCCGTGCGGCCGTGGGGATGAGCGTGATACCAGTATGTCCCAGCGCCATTGAGCACGGTGAACTCGTAGATGTAGCGCCCTCCAGGCGCAACCGCATGCCGCGGGTGTCCATCCATGTCGTCAGGCACGTGCAGCCCATGCCAGTGGATGGTGGTCGCCTCAGGAAGCTCGTTCGACAGTTCGATTCGCACGCGCTGTCCGCGACTCAAGCGGATGGTGGGACCTAGGTAAGTTCCGCCTTCCATCTGCAGCGCCGCAGCGTCGCCGGCGATGAGCCGGCCCATGTAGCGCCACACGGCTGTCGGTTTGCCTGGCCGCAGTGTCACCTCGTCGCGGATCGCCCGCAGCTCGATGTGCACGTCTGGCAACCGCGAGCTGGGTGTGCGACCGGCCGCCATGCCAGGGCCCGCCAGCGCGACGGCGGCCAACGCAGAGCCTGCTTGAAGGACGCGTCGTCGGTTTCTGTTCATGATGGACTCCTCACGTGCTTCACTGCATCAGCAGGCCCAGTTGCCCATCATGGAGAAATGCGTTACGACCATGACGGCAAAGCCGACGATCGCGATCACACCGAACACAGCGAGCACGGCAGTCGTGACCTTTGTCAGTGTGCTCATGGACGACCTTTCATGCCTGCTACGGCCGGGTCCGCCACTGTTGCTCCTTGATCTGCAATGCGCGACCAACTTTTGCCAGCGTTCTGGCTGATGAAGATGCTCTTCTTGAACGTAGCGATCGCCATCTCGCTCGTCCGCACGGGGTTCTGCGCGATGAAACTGACGGCATCTTCTCCCAAGTCAGGCAAATTCACCGTACGTGGCTTCTCCCCGGAGCGCAAGTCGAGCACTGACAGCGTGGGTCCACCGTCATAACCGCTCCACCAGATCTCGTTGCCGTTGAACGTGAACGTCGCGGCCAACACCCGCTTGCCGCTGGCAACGGGCTTGAAACTCACGCCTGCGTCCTTTGAGAGAAACAGCCCCTGATCGGCCGCCGCCACCACGGTGGTGGAGTCCGAAGGGTGCACGGCCAATCCGTGGATCCGTCCTGCGAGACCGGCGGCTTCAGCGCGCTGCCATTTCTCACCATCGTTGGTCGTGAAGTAGACACCTTGCGTTCCCATCTGCGAGTTCGGATGTGGGTTCACCACATACACGGCATTTGTTCCGTAGCTTGCGGCCAGCGTATGAAAATCGGACTCCCCTTGTAAGACGAGCTGCTTCCAGCTCTTGCCGCCATCCGTGCTTTTGATCAAGCCAAAGGGATTTTTAAGGCCCGAACCAGGCGCAGGATGTCCGCTGCTGTACAGCGCGTTGCGGGTACCGGTAAAGCCCATGTAGTCGTGCTCAGGGCCTGGCGCTTTGCTCCACTGTCCCGATGAGTAGACCGCCAGTCCGTGGTGGCTCGGGACCAACAGCGTGGCTCCGTCGGCAGCATAGGTGAGTCCATGCACATGCGTCAGTGCGACGCCAGCTGCGGCATTGGTGCTCCACCATGCCAGTGGAGTCATCGTGATTGCCAGCGCTATCGCACGGAAGGTGTTGCGCTTCATGACACCTCCTTGGTCGGGGTGATTGACTCCGCGGCGGGCGCACGTGGCTTGGACGTACCGCTCGTGCTCTGATCTCCATCGGAACTCGAATGCATGAACTTCATCATCACCAGCATGGAGATGGGACACAGCAGTACAACAAGGATGGGCAAGCTGGCGAGGATCCCGGCCCGCGCCTCCTCGAAGGTGAGGTAGGCGAATCCGGCCGCTGCGGCGATGAGCGCGGCAACAGACAGCATGACTTTCAGATTGCATTTCATTTTGAACTCCAGAGGAAAATTGGACCAACGCGCGAGTTCGAACCCGCTGCGTCGGCGAAAAAGGGGAGAAGAGATTGCCTGCGCGGTTCGCGCAGTCACAACAGCCAAGCGGCGCCAGGCGAAAAGTCAGCCGTGGTGGATGCGGGGCGGCCTGTCCTGGCCATCGGTGAGAAAGAGGACGGCCGCAACTGGGGACGTGGGCTCGGGACCCGCAGAACCAAGCTTGAGCGGCGCGGAGGGCTGAGGCGGCAGGAGCGCCATGGCATTGCAGCTGGCTGCAGCGGCAGCACCACAGTCCTGAATAAGAGCCATTTCCCCAGTCTCTGGCTCGTGCTGCGTGTCAGCAACCGCAGAGGAGATGTCCTCAAGGGCGATCTGCAGCATGTCTTGACCCTCAGGACATTGGTACGCACCCGCCCAAGCACCTTGGAACGAGAGTCCAACTAGCAGCAGCGACAACAGTGCGATTCGGAGCAGGCGAGCCATGTGGTGATCAGAGCGAGGAAGCGGGAGAAAGTTCGATACTGAACAGCAGACTGTTTGAGCGGCGACGTCAAACCGTCGGATAGGCTGCAAGCGCGGATGCTTCGACGAAATCGTCGCGTTGTCGCAAGGCTTCCACCGTGATGTGTCGGGCGTTCAAGTCGACTTCCACTCGAACGGTTGGACCTGTGAATTCAAACATGGGGAACTCCTCGTAGTGCACTCACTGTGAGGCTTGCCTCTGTGGGAAGGTCAATGGGCATGCGGAATTGCCCCTCTTGGCCAAGCAGGATTGTTCGCAATGAAACGCCCCGGGATTGAACTGACCCGATACACCCGCTTGGGACTGACCCGCGCAGCGTCCACGCTCGCGCGTTGGCGATTGAGCAGCGCGCACGCGCGCCGGTAGCCGTAGCTTGGCAAGTCCGTGATCTGCTCGCGGATGTCCGACAGAAGTTGTTCGTCACCAATGGGCGTGGGCCCGGTGCGGCCATCGAGCCACGAGGCCGAGCGGCGCAGGTGGATATGAATGTTCGAGCGCGCCAACCCCAGCGCCTGGCAGACGGCCATCATTGGCCGTCCCCGGGCAACAAGGGTGAGCGCGCAATCCACTTTTATTCGGCGGCGTACTCCACTGCCTCTTTGAGGATTTCGTTCTCCAGCGTCTTCTTGCCCAGCACGCGCTGCAGTTTGGCAATCTCGGCGCGCGCAGCGGCAAGCTCCGAGGCCGGAACCACGGATTCGCCGGCGGACACCGCCATCAGTGCGCCCTAGCGTTCAAGCTTGCGCCACTGGAACAGCAGGCTTGCCGCAACGCCCTCCTGCCTGACCACGAGCGAGACACTCAAGCCCGGCTCGTAGGTACGCCTGACCAGCGCGGACTTCTCCGCAAGGGACCAGCGCCCTTGCGGCCCAGCTCCTTGCCCTCCTTGGAAAAGTTCTGTTTCAGATCGACCCCGGCGTCCTTGGCCGCCGCCACCAGCTTGGCGCGCGCAGTCTCCAGCAAGCGGCTGTCGGTGGTGTGGGCAATCGCCTTGTGTTGTACCGTGCTGTCCACGATCACGCGGGCGAGCTCCTGCGATTTGATCAGCTTGAGGTCCACGGCCACGTTGATGGTTTGCGCCAACAGTTCCTCCACGCCTTCCTCAGCCAAGAACTGGCGGAACTTGATCAGGGTGGTGGCATCGCAGGGGCGGCGGTGTTCAAAGTACGCCTGGCCCGAGAAGAACTGCCACGTTGGCGTCTCGCCCCAGCGCTCAACGACGCCCTCGTCGGACTATTTGAAGGCGTGCTTGAGGTACAGCAGCGCAATCATGATGCGCAGCGGCACACGAGGGCGTCCTGCATTGCTGGGAACAGCGGCACGCTGCACCTGTTCGCCGAAGAGATCCAGGTGGGGCATGGCTACACCGGCGCGGCCTCTGCGAGAGAAGACCTGGGCCACCCGCGCTTCGATCTCCTGCCAGGGCATGCGCGAGGTCAGCACCGCCAACGGATGGCGCAGGTCGATCATGTGATTGATGCGCGAACGGAAGAAATCATCGGTGGCGGGACAGGCAAACAGCACGGCAGAACTCCCAGAAATCTGCCCCTAGTGGAATTCAAACTGAGAGTTCCGGCCATCCGAGATCACCACACAGTCCAGTGCCTACGGGGGCTCCGGGGATTCTTCAGGGACGACGAAGTAGTCGCGCTGCAGGAAATTGGGCACGTACAGTACGTGGTCGAATGTTGCGAGAGCAGTCATCGGCCTGATTGGCGCATCCCGCAAGAACGGGAGACTCAATCGGTTTCTTCGCTCACACACGCAAATTACAAGGCCAGATGACATTGCGGTGGTGTTGATCCCCACTTTGAAGCCCGCTCAACAACGATAGCGAGTGACTGAGTGACGGAGCCGGCAAGGCTCGCTCATTCTTCACCCACTTGGCGGTACCTCAGTTGAACTTCACACATCTGCTCCATGCCGGAGGCATGGAACAACCCAGGTCTACGGCCCGAGACCGTGGACTAGACGCTTGAGCGTTTGCGCAACCGCTGGCAGTCGTTCTCCAATTACTTTCTTTGATCATGCCTCGGGTCGTCGCGAGGCTTGCTCGCGAAAATTCCTGCAGAAGGGTTCGTTAGGCAGTCGTTCAACGGCCTGAGCCCAGAATTTGCCGGCGTGAAAACCAGACCACAAGTGGGGGCAGCACCACCCACTGAAGCAGAGGTGACAGACCGACTCCGATACCGGGGACCACCGGCATCAACGACGAGTATCGCCAACCGCCGAGCCATAGTCCTGCAACAGCCAGCCTCTCGATGGCTATCGTGATCACGACACCCGTCGCAGCAAACATCAAGATGCGTGCCGCGCTTGGCGCCAGCACCCACCACCGGTTGCAAGCCACCAAGCCAACTGTCCAATAGGCGATGAGCATGATCACGCCATCTCCCAACGTCGCTCTCGTGCAAGTCCTGATCGCATCCCAGTGTGCAGCCTGGGGCATGTCTGCGAACAACGGAACTTGCAAGAATTCCCAAGGATAGTTGAGCAGCAAAGCAAACACGATCACGTTGAATTCAGGCAGGCGTGAGATGTGGTCGATTTCAGGCAATAGGCGCATGGCGTGATTCTGCCTGTGAACATGACCGGCCGTGGCGTTGGAACTTGACTCACCTCGCACGCTCACCGGCGAGCTTTGCTGAAGCGACCACCAGCCAGTGCTGATCCTGGCGGGGCAGGAACATCAGCGCAGGTTGCGTCAACTCGAACCGCCTCCGCCTCGCGCCGGGCACCTGAGCCGATCCGCTGCGGATCAGGTGGGGGTGTCGACGCTGGGTGAGACCAGGTCACGTCGACAGGCGTGGCGTCTGGTCAACGATTCCTGAGAATTGGCGATTATTCGTCTCGAAGTCGCTGGGAATGCAGCAATGGCTACCAGGTCGCGGCCTCGAGGGTGGTGGCCTGAAGTGAACCTTGCTGCGCGGCTTGGCACAGGCGCGGCAGCATGCCCGGCTGGGGCGTGACCAGCCCGGCAAAACACAGCGTGCTGGCGGCATCCACGCATGCGGCGCGGAACAGAACGCAAGTCCAGTGCGCCCGCGTTGTCGCAGACGTCCGCGTTATCCACGTCGACGCCGGGCAACTGGCGCGGGGTCCCGTTGCGATCACGAGGTTGCGGGCGGTCACCTCTTGGGTGGAAACGGATCGCGTGACGGCCACCCTGAAGACGCCATCCTTGCGTCCAACGATCATCGCCCGGCCCTTCAGATTGGCAACCTTGTTCTTGCGGAACAGGTATTCGATGCCTTGCGCCATCTTGGTGACGATCGCGTCCTTGCGCGCGATCATGGCCGGCACGTCCATCGTGGCGCCCGCCACGTGGATGCCGTGCGCGAGGACGTGCTTCTGGATCTTCTCGAATTCTTCGCTCGACGACAGCAGTGCTTTCGACGGGATGCAGCCGACGTTCAGGCAGGTTCCGCCCGGACGAGGTTCTCCTTTCGGATCCGCCTAGGGGGTTGGCCTCCGCGCATGCGACTTTCAGGCCGAGCTGACCAGCCCGGATCGATGCGATGTAGCCGCCGGAGCCCGCGCCGATGACGAGCACGTCGAAGGGTTGTTGTTGGGTCATCTGGGAGATCTTTCGAAGCGCGATTCTAGGCAGCGCCCAGGTCTCGCCGATCCAATTCCCCCATGCTCACGCGGCTTGCGCTGCTCCCGCTTGACCTTATAGCGACTATATGGTTTCTAATCGATGGTCCTCTGCCTTTGGTAGCCTCATGAAACGAAGACTTTTTGCCGGATCTCTCTTTGGTCCCTTGGTCGCATGGAAGGGGTCTGCGTTTGCGCAGGATCGTCCCGTGGAAGGCCGCAACTATCTTGTCCTGCAGTCGCGGCAGCCAACGCGCGACGCGAGCAAGGTGGAGGTTCTGGAATTTTTCGCTTATAGCTGCGGGCACTGCAACGCCTTCGAACCCGTGATCGACGCGTGGCAGAAAAAGCTGCCGCGCGAGATTCTCTTCCGCCGCATCCCCGTCGCGTTTCGAGAGGACCTCATCATCCACCAGAAGCTGTACTTCGCGATCGAGACGATGGGTCTCGTGGAGCAGTTGCACCACAAGGTGTTCACAGCCCTTCACAACGAACGCAGGAAGCTCGATACGCCCGATCAGATCGGGAGCTTCGTTGCGGCCAATGGCGGAGACCATGTGCGGCTCCTTCAGGTGCTGGACTCCTTCGGCGTGATGGCGAAGGTGAGGCAGGCCACCGCTCTGGCGACCGGCTATGCGATTGAAGGCACGCCGTCGATCGGCGTGAACGGCCGCTGGCTCACATCCGGCTCGCTGGCCGGATCGAACTCCAAATCTCTGTCGGTGGCCGAGTACCTGCTGGACCTGGCGCGAAAGGGCGGATAGTGGACGATGACGACGCCCCCATGGACCTTGCGTCCAGCAACGCGCAGGACCGCAGGATCCTCTGGTACGTGCTGCTGATCAATCTGGCACAAAGTGCGCTCGGAATGGGCGTGGGTATGTGGGCGTCATCGACGGCGCTGATCGGCGCGGCGCTGGACAATCTGGCAGACGCGTCCGTGTACGCTGTGGGCATCTACGCAGTCGGCCGCAGCGTGCGCGCCAAGGTCGCGGCGGCGCGGCTGTCCGGGTGGCTCCTGATCGGCCTGTCGATCCTGCTGGTCGGCGAGGTCATTCGCAGGTTCCTGGGCTCAGAAGCGCCGATCGGGCCGGCCATGATGGTGATGGCCGGGGTGAACGCGGTGATCAATGTGTACTGCCTGCGCCTGCTCAAGCGCCACAAAGGCGAAGACGTCAACTTCAAGGCATCCGCCATCTTCACCAGCAACGACTCGATCGTGAACATGGCGATCCTTGCCAGCGGAGTCCTCGTGCTGTGGCTGGGATCGAACGTGCCGGACCTCATCCTGGGCATCGTCTCGGCCCTGTTTGCGGCCAACGGCGGAAGAGAAATCCTCGGGCACGCCCGCAAGGCTTCACGCGAATCGCCCGCTTCCAGTTCCGACTGAACCTCGCGAGGCCGCATTGAGGGGTGACTGGCTGCGGAGCCAGTTTGACCCTGAAGCGACTATAAGGTGTATCGTGCCCTCATCAAGAAAAATGGAGAGTCGAGCGATGGATTCCAGCAGCACAAAATCGTGCGGTACCGCCGCATGTGAATCGCTGGCCAGCCAGCCCCTGGTGGGCTCAGCGCGGCCAGCGATCGACACCATCTTCTACATCGAGAAGATGGATTGCCCGAGCGAAGAGCGCCAGATCCGCCAGCGCGTGGGCCAGATCGCGGGGGTCGAGGCGCTCGGGTTCGACCTGCAGCAGCATCGACTGACGGTGACGCACCGGCTGGACGACGTGTCACCCGTGACTGCGGCGCTCGTCGAGCTCGGATTGCCACCCGGACTGCAGGAAGTGCGCACGGAAGCGTTCCACGTTCCGCGCATGGACTGCAAGAACGAAGTCGCGCAGATCCGTGAGCGCTTGGGACAGATCGCCGGCGTCGAGGACTTGCGCTTCGACCTCGCGCAGCGTGTCCTGACGGTTGAGCACCGCTTGCCCGATTCGGTTGCGGTCATCGATGCGCTCGCTGCCTTGGGAATGCCCGGGACGCAGCACCAGCCAGTTGAATTGCCAATTCGATCCACCCTCCATGTGCCGAAGATGGATTGCCGCAACCAGGAGCGGCAAGTGCGCGAGCGCTTGCAAGGGATGGCTGGCATCGAGGAGCTGGAATTCGATTTGCCGCAGCGCCGCCTGACTGTCGTCCACCGGCTACCGGATACGGACGCAGTTGTGCGGGCCCTGACGGAGATTGGCATGCCGCCGGCGGACGCACAGCTGCCGGCGCCAACGCCCGGTGCATCCGTCGGCGCGCCTGTGCGCTCCGACAACTTCCGCATCGAAAAGATGGACTGCCCCACGGAAGAAGGCCTGATCCGCAAGCGGCTGGGCTCGCTCGAGGGGATCGACGGCCTCGATTTCAATTTGATGCAGCGAAAGCTGACCGTGCGGCACACATTGCCGTCGAGCGAGACGATCGTCAACGCGCTGAAAGACATCGGCTTGCCGGCAGCGGAGGCAGTTGTCTCTTCCCCTGGCGGCGCGCAGCTCAGCGTCTATCGAATCGAGAACATGGACTGCCCGACGGAAGAGGGCCTGATCCGTGAGAAGCTGCAGCACATGCCGGGGGTCCAGTCCCTGGACTTCAATCTGATGCAGCGCAAACTGACGGTGTCGCACACGGTCCCGGTCGCCGACCTGGAGTCCGCCTTGCACTCGATAGGGATGAAGGCCGTGCCGGATGCAGGCGCCGACATCGAGGAATCACCCAAACCCTCGGTGAGCAAGCGCCAGTGGGGCTTGATGGCCATAGCCGGCGTGAGCGCCACCGTGGCCGAAGTCATTGCATTCAGCACGGGGAATGACTCCGCCTGGCCGGTGATTGCCCTCGCGTTGGTATCCATCGCCACCGGCGGCTGGCCCACCTACAAGAAGGGCTGGCTGGCGCTCAGGAGCGGCATTCTCAATATCAACGCGCTGATGTCGATCGCGGTTACTGGTGCGATCCTCATCGGCCAGTGGCCCGAAGCGGCGATGGTGATGTTCCTGTTCGCGCTGGCCGAAGTCATCGAAGTGCTTTCGCTGGACCGCGCCCGCAACGCGATCCGGGGCCTCCTGGCGATGGCGCCGGAGCAAGCGACCGTGCAACAACCTGATGGCAGTTGGCTGGAGGTGCCCGCTAAAACAGTGGCAGTGGGCCAGCCCGTTCGCGTCCGGCCGGGCGAACGCATCCCGCTGGACGGCATCCTGGAGAGTGGCCAGTCGGCGGTCAACCAGGCGCCCATCACTGGTGAGAGCATCCCGGTGGCGAAAGCCGCTGGCGACACCGTGTTCGCCGGAACGATCAACGAAACCGGCTCCTTCGTCTATCGGGTGACGGCCGAGGCCACGCACTCCACGCTGGCGCGCATCATCAAGGCAGTCGAAGAGGCCCAGGGTAGCCGCGCGCCCACCCAGCGCTTCATCGACCAGTTCGCCAAGGTATATACCCCGGCGGTCTTTGCGGTGGCGTTGGCGGTCATGTTGGTGCCGCCCCTTTTCTTCGGGGGCGCCTGGATGGATTGGGTCTACAAGGCGCTGGTGCTGCTGGTGATCGCCTGCCCCTGCGCCTTGGTCATCTCCACGCCGGTGACGGTGGTGAGCGGCCTTGCCGCGGCGGCGCGCCGCGGGATCCTGATCAAGGGTGGCGCCTATCTGGAGCAAGGCCGCCAGCTCCGATCGCTCGCTCTGGACAAGACCGGCACCATCACGCAAGGCAAGCCGGTCGTCACCGACGTCGTGCGCATCGCGTCAGATGAGGGCGAGGCACTGCGCCTGGCGGCCAGCTTGGCCGCCCGTTCCGACCATCCGGTTTCGGGCGCTGTAGCCGCGCACTGGCGTGACAAGCGCGGTCAGGCGCTGGCGGAGGTGGACGATTTCGAGTCGCTCACCGGACGCGGTGTCAAGGGCCGCGTGGCCGGGCAGTGGTACTACCTCGGCAGCCACAGGCTGCTGCAGGAACTGGGAATCGGCAGTGCGCCCGCGGAAACCGCGCTGAAGAAGCTTGAGGGGGAGGGAAAGACTGCCATCGCCATCGCCAGTCAGAACGAGGCATTGGCCGTCATCGGGGTGGCGGACACCGTCCGCGACTCCAGCCGTGAGGCGATCGGCGAGTTGCACGCTCTGGGCGTGCGCACGGTCATGCTGACCGGCGACAACCAGCAGACGGCCAGCGTGATCGCCCGCGATGTGGGTATCGACGATGCGCGCGGCGGCTTGCTGCCGCAAGACAAACTCAAGGCCATCGATGCCGAACTTGCCGCCCACGGCACGGTGGGCATGGTCGGAGACGGCATCAACGACGCACCGGCGCTCGCCAAGTCCAGCATCGGGTTCGCGATGGGGGCAGCAGGTACCGACACTGCGATCGAGACGGCCGACGTCGCGTTGATGGACGACGACTTGCGCAAGATCCCGCAGTTCATCCGCCTGAGCCGAAAGACGGGGGCGATCCTGAAGCAGAACATCGCACTGGCACTGGGCATCAAGGCAGTGTTCCTGGTGCTGGCAATGACGGGCACCGCGACGCTGTGGATGGCGGTGTTCGCTGACATGGGAGCGAGCCTGCTGGTGGTGTTCAACGGCCTGCGGCTGCTGAAAACGCGCCCTGCGGCACTGGGTGGTCTACTGGGGCGGCCTCAAACCCCAACTGGTGCTGTGGACCAACCGATCCATGTTGGCTGACTGGGTCGGCCTTGCTCGTCTCTCTCCACGATCGGCAGCTACTGGGGCGCTACCCCCGTTCCTGGTGCTGCAGATGACGATGGTGGCCATCCTCGTGGCGCTTCCCGAGATCGCCAGCACGCCGCCACTGGCGGCCACTTTGACCGACAAGCAGGTCGAGGAGGCGTTGAAAGCGCCGCCCGAACTGACGCCGGAACTGCCCACGGACCCCATTCCCACCAAGTGAACATGCATCCACATCGACAAGCTCTTTGGTTTTCGCTCGCCTTCGTCATCCTCGCCGCCGACCAGGCCGCCAAAAGTGTTGTCGACGCCACGACACCCTTGGGCTGGTCTCATCCGGTCACGCCATTTTTCAACTTGGTTCACGTGCTGAACCCCGGCGCAGCCTTCAGTTTCCTTGCCGGCGCCGGCGGGTGGCAGCGCTGGTTCTTTCTGGCCATCGCGATCGCGGTTTCCATCTGGTTGATCTGGATGTTGCGGCAACCTCGGCCACGCAGCGAATCGCTGGCCTTCAGCCTGATCCTGGGAGGCGCACTGGGAAACGCCTTCGATCGTGCCCTGCGCGGTCACGTCATCGACTACCTGGATTTTCACATCGCCGGGTGGCACTGGCCAGCGTTCAATGTGGCAGACATCGCCATCACCTTGGGTGCGGTTTGCCTGGTGCTGGCGTCCTTTACCGCGTCGGGGCAACCGCAAGCTCGAGAGAAGGCATGAGCGACACCAGTGCCTGCGGACTTCGCAGGATGTCGAACGTACCGCAGCACGTGAAGGTGGAGCGCCGGCGCATCGTGCTGGTGTTCGCAATCTTCTTGCTGCTCGCCGCGCCGACCGTGCTTCTTGTGCATTGCGGCCAGACCCGGGCCAGCTTCAAGAGTTGGCAAAAGATTTCAAGATCCACACCCTCACGAACCAGGGGCAGGCGACCACCTCGTACACGCTGGACCATACGGCGGCCAGCTTTTTCAATGACCCGCAGGGCAGGCCGCGGCTCTATGCGCGGTATGGCGCTGGGGCCGAAGCATCTGCCTCAGATGCCAAACTGCCTTTTGGGGGAAGCGTGATGCAGGCGAGTTCGAATGAATCCACGCCCAATCGCCGCCGGCGCTGGATGGTTGCGCTGGGCCTGCCGGCAGCGGCGGGTCTCGGCCTGTTTACATACCTCCACTCGAATCGGCCGGCCAGAGGCTCCGGCTCAAGCGATTTGCCGCTTGTGATGCGCGCGCAGCCCCTCCCGCTTCCGGACCTGAGAGTGCTGGATGGCAAGGGGCGGCCGGTCGATCTTTCGAGTTTCAGAGGAAAAATGGTCCTGCTGAACATCTGGGCAACATGGTGCCCCCCGTGCCGTGAGGAAATGCCTTCGTTGGATCGGCTGCAGGCGCAACTTGGCGGTGACGAATTCCAAGTCGTCGCGCTCTCCATGGACGCAGGTGCCAAGGCATTGGATCAGGTCAAGTCCTTTTATGCGTCGGTGGGGATCAAGCATCTGGCCGTCTTCCTGGACGCGGATGCGGCCGCGATCTTCACCCTCAAAGCGGTCAGCGTGCCCACGACCTTGCTGCTGGACAGGCAAGGTCGCGAACTGGGTCGCATGAGCGGAACGGCGGAATGGGACAGCCCGCGGATCGTCAAGGCTCTGCGGGAGCTACTGGGCGCGCAGGCCAGGTGATCGTCCAACTGGCGCCGCGTAAGCGGCCACCTCAGCGATTGCCGCCCGGCTACTGCGGGACCTTTTCGTGGCCCGAGCGCAGCGGCTGATGCAACCAACCGCGGGAGCTGGCAATGACACCCTACCAATTGACGGAAGACGAACTTCGACAGGAGCAGCGCAAGGTGCGAAGGGGCAGTGGCGCCGCGGCGGCCGTTTGTGCTGTGGTGTACGGGCTTGCCTACCTGTTCATGCCGCGCATGCTGCACTTCCCGGACGACCTTGATTCGGCATTGACATTCTGGGCCGGTGCCATCCTCTTCATTGTCTTTTGGGTCATGGTCGGCATCGGCCTGGTCTCGCGTGCCAGGCGGCTTTCCGCGCGGGACATTCGCGGATCCGCCTACGGTCCTCCGAGCCCGCGAATCGCGGTGTATGCGGCCTTCCTGCAGAACACGCTGGAGCAGGCCACTGTCACGATCATCTTGCTGTCGGCCGTTGTACTGCTGTTGAGAGGCCAGGCAATGCCGTTTGTTGTTGCATCCGTGGTTTTCTTCGCCGTGGGCCGCGTGGCGTTCCTGCGCGGATATCCGGGCGGCGCGGGGACACGCGCGTTCGGCATGGCCCTGACTGCCCTTCCGAGCGTGGTGGCCTTTGTCGTGGCGGCTGGCGCGGTGATTGCACACGTCTTGCGATGAACAAGCCGGGTGCATCGCGTTGCCACTGGCAACGCCAAACTCTACAAGTACTTCAAGGTTTGGCGCTACACTGCGGGCTTGAAAGGACCTGCCCATGAAGATCGGCGAACTCGCGAAAGTGACCCAGACCCAAACGGAAACCATCCGCTACTATGAGCGCGAAGGTTTGCTGAAGGAGCCTCCTCGCAGTGACGCAAACTACCGCCTCTACGGCCAAGAGCATCTGGAGCGGCTCGCCTTCATCCGGCACTGCCGTTCGCTTGATATGACGCTCGATGAAATCCGCGCGCTGCTGCGATTCCAGGATGCGCCCCGGGAGAACTGCCATGCCGTCAACGACGTTCTGGACGAGCACATTGAGCACGTGGCTCAACGCATCCGCGACCTGAGAGAACTGCAGAAGGAGCTCAAGTCGCTTCGGGCGGAATGCGATGGAGTGGCGGCCGAGTGCGGCATTCTGGATGGCCTGAAGAAAGTCAACCTTCGCAAGCCCACGGGCCAAGGGGTGCATTCGGTCGGGCACCGGCGGCCTCCGCAAGGACCGCGAAGCCCGAAGCCAGCGCATTGAAGCCGTTGAATTCGGTCGGCATCGCCTGGGCTGGACGCGCCTGGATCGCCCCAGGAATGGCCGTGTTCCGTGGAAGCGTCGGCGCGCACGACTGGCACCAGCACCTTGCCCACCAGATCACGGTGGGCCTGAAAGGGGCCGTGGAGGTGGAGACACCGGCCCGTAGCCTGCGAGGCCGAGCACTGGTGATTCCGGCGGGGATGCGCCACAGGCTGAGCGGCGGCGCGGTTCTCTCGATCTACGTCGATGCGCTCGCGCCTGAAGCGACGGCGCTGCGATTGCGCCCGCATCAACCCGCTCTGGCACTCGATCTCGACCTGGCGCGGCAGCTGCTGGTTCTCGCAAACACAGACGATCTGGCGACCGTTCAAGGCATCCTCCGTTCGGACCCGCCGCCTGCAGCCGACAATCGACTCCAAGCGGTTGTGCGAGAACTTCGAGCCTGCAGGGGAGAAACCAACAGGCATAGCCTGGCTGCAATCGTTCATGTGTCGCCGGAGCGCTTTTCACACTGGTTCGTGGAGCAGACTGGCTTGCCCCTTCGCAGCTACCTCAAGTGGGTGCGCCTGATCGAGACACTGCGACATCTCGCGGCGGGAGGCACTCTCACCGAGGCCGCCCATCTGGGCGGGTTCTCCGACTCCGCCCATCTGAGCCGGACGTTCCGGGCCATGTTGGGCGGCAGCCCTGCAAACCTGCTGAGACAAGTTGCGCTTTCCGGCGCAATCGACTGATTCGTTCAAGCCGCAAGCTCGGCGCGCCTCTATCGTCGGCACACATCAACACCAAGGTGCCGACATGAAGCAACTCGCACAATCAATCCTCCGCTGGGGTAGCTATCCGCTGGTATTCGGCGGTTCGACTCTAGCCATCGTCTACAAGCTCTATGCTGGCATGTCGTACTGGCCGGTGGTGCCCGCGATCTCGCTTGCAGGCGTGCTGGCCGTTGCGGTCCTGGAACGAGGCCGGCCCTTCCGCGCGGCTTGGCTAACAGACCACGGCGACACCAACACCGACATCGCGCACACTGTTGTCAATCTTGCGGTCATCCAGCTGACCGCCGTGTGGATCGCCAGACTGGGTGACTTCGTGCCGCCGCAATGGCGCCTGTTCCCCGTGCAGTGGCCCTTGTGGAGCCAGTTGCTGCTCGTGGCTGCCGTATTCGACCTCGGGCTCTATGCCGTGCACCGCCTCAGTCATGCGGTGTCCTGGCTTTGGCGCCTGCATGCGCCGCACCACAGTGCCGAACGCCTGTACTGGCTCAATGGCGAGCGGCGGCATCCCTTGCATGCCGCGCTGATGGCGGCGCCAGGCTTGACGATCTTGTTCGCGATGGGAACTCCTTCGGAGCTGGTAGCGGCTTGGCTGGCTATCCTGGTCGTTCACCTGACATTCCAGCACTCCAACCTGGACTACAGCCTGGGACCCATACGGCATTTGATTGGGGTCGCCGAGACGCATCGTTGGCACCACAAGCGGGACTTCGAAGACGCGCAAGTGAACTTCGGCGAGTTCTTCATGATCTGGGATCGGGCGCTGGGAACTTACTTTGACAGCAGGGACCATTTAGGCGACGCGGCTGTGGGTCTGCGAGAAAAGGATTATCCGAGGGACTACTGGGGCCAGCTGCTGCATCCGCTCAAGCGCGCGGCTTCTGTCGATGTCATTGCACCGAAGTAAAGACGATGGACGGTGGCGTGTTGGTCACCTGTGCGATCTTTCTGTCGGCCGTCCCGCCACCAGCGTTGTCGGGCTTTGTGAAGGTCGCCTAGAAACCGAAGCAGCTCGGCATCCGGGTTTCCCGGACCCGCAGCGTTGCAAATCTACGCGAAAACAAGATGACCCGCCTTGGAAAATGCAAGGACACCCAACGGTGCGGCGTGGGTACATGTCCATCATCGCTGCCGCATACAGCCAGCCCTCATGGGTGTATCGCTACATTGGATTCGTACGCTGTACCGCATCGATTCATTCGGACGCTGTGACTGTCATCCAAGGAGACCTGCATGATTCGCAAACTCAACTTCCTCGTCCTTTCAATGGCTGCGGTGGTCCCGGCCTTTGCCATGGATGCCGCCCGGTCGCCAAGCAGGCCATCGCTTTGTAAAACGGTGAAACGCTCCACGTCTCCAATGCCGGACTGGTGGCCAAGGAAAGCATGTTTGGAAGCGTGACTCACCTGAGCAAGGGTCAAGTGGTCCAGACTGCCGACGGAAAGAGCATCACGACGATCGGCAACGAAGTTGCGCGTCTGAGCTCCCTGCTGAACAAAGGACACAGCAACTGAGGTTTAAAGCCACGGCCCTCATTGGCCGGGGCTTTTGTGTCAGATTAACGAGACATCGAACAGGACTGGAGCACCCAGAGCCATCGCTACTTTCGAACCCGCTCCACTTCGTTCTTGACCATGTCGTAGAGGAGGTCGGGGTCGGTAGAAGCCAGTGGTTTTCCATTGACGAAGAAGGTTGGGGTGGCTCGAACCCCGATCGCCTTGAGGTCTAGCACGTCCTGAGCCAGCAACGCCTCCGCCGAGCCTGCGGCAACATGCTTGCGCGCCAGATCAAGGTCGAGGCCAGCGGACTGGGCAATAGACAACACGCGCGCTGAGGCATTCGCGCCTTGCCCCGCCCATGCACGCTGTCCGTCCAGCAACGCCTCAAGCGTCGTTCCGAACTTTCCCTGCGCGCGTGCCGCTTCAAGTATCTTCACCGCTTCAACAGACGCTTCACGGTGAAATGGCGTGTACCGAATCACCAGGCGCGTCTCACGCGGAAACGCAGCAAGGATCTGCTTGACTCGGGGATGAAAGGCTTTGCAGGCCTCGCATGCTGGGTCGAAAAACTCGACGATGGTGACCGGCGCGTTCACGGGACCTATGACTGGCGAGTGTGGTCGCACCATCGCACCGGCTTGCTCTGAAGCCTGCAACGCCGCAGCCTGCAGGGTATGGCGCTGATAGAGAAAGACAGCGGCTGCAAACACAGCAAGGGCGATCAACGCCGATAAAAAAACGATGTGGCGGCGGGTCATGTGGAATCCTCGGAGCTATGGGAGTTCTTGGAGACAGACAGCGGCAGCCGAAGTTCCCATCCCCTGCACCAGATGGCAACCTTGCTGTCGATAGGCGAGAAGAATAGTGCCGGCTGCGTTGAAAGCCGCCAGACCTTCGATCTGTCCGGTGCGCACGGGTTCTCAGGGCCAGCATCGTCAATCTCCATCGCGAATACACCCGCCAGTTTGACCGAGTACCTCACAAAGAGCTTGACACTGTAGTCGGTACAGGGTGTGAAATGCTGGTCTCAAGCAAGAGCCATGGCAAAACACCAGCACCACGAAAATGCGCCGATGCGCACTGCGCAACACGATCTCGAAGCCTGTTGCGGGACTGATCATGGCGCAGTTGCCCGGGCTGTCACCGTGGTGAGCGGCCTGGCAGCTGCGGCGCGCCGAGGCATTCTCATCAAGGGAGGCACCTACCTGGAAGATGCCCGCCTCATCAAGGCCGTGGCGGTGGACAAGACTGGAACCCTGACCGAAGGCAAGCCGAAACTGGTGGCGTCCAGGGCGTGGGGGCAAGCTGAAGAAGCCCGGGCGCAGCGTTGGGCCAAGAGCCTCGCCGCTCGATCCGACCACCCCGTGTCCAAGGCCATTGCGGCGGGTATCGATGGCGCGGCAGGAGATGTTGATCGATTCGCAGCATTGCTGGGGCGCGGCGTCGAGGGCATGGTCGACGGCAAGGCCATGGTTCTGGGCAACCACCGCCTCATCCGGGAACGCAACCAGTCCGATGCCCAACTGGATGCCGAGTTGATCGCCCATGAAGAGCAAGGTCGTACTGTCACCCTTCTGGCGGACGACACTGGAGTCTTGGGCTTGTTCGCCGTAGCCGACACGATCAAGCTCACGTCCGTGGCGGCGGTTGCGCATCTGAAGCAACTGGGTGTCACCCCAGTCATGCTCACAGGCGACAACACGGCCACCGCGCAAGCAGTGGCCCAGGAGGCGAACATTGCCGATGCCCGTGGCGGACTCCTGCCCGAGGACAAACTGACTGCCATCCAAGACATGCGCAAGCGCTACGGCCCCACTGCTATGGCGGGTGACGGAATCAACGACGCGCCAGCGCTGGCCCAGGCGGACATCGGCTTCGCGATGGGTGGGGCGGGCACGGACACAGCCCTGGAGGCGGCCGACATCGTCATCATGAACGACAACCTGGGCCGGATCGCCGAAACCATCGAGTTGAGCCGCAGGACGCACGCGATCCCTGTGGCAGGACATCAGCCTCGCTCTGGCCATCAAGGCGGTGTTCTTCGTGCTGGCCGTGGCAGGGAGTGCAACGATGTGGATGGCGGTTTTCGCGGACATGGGCGCGAGTCTGCTCGTGGTCGCAAACGGCTTGCGTCTTCTTCGCCGCGTCAAAACGGGCCAAGTCGAACCTGCGGCGCCCAATACAGCGCTGAACCTTCGCTGAACATGCTTGTCCCACAAAACTTCTGGCGCCGTGTGCGTCACAGCGAGTTCACATACGAATTTCGAGACACACCGGTGAAGCACACGACGTCCTGCCCCGAGGTTTGCGCATGAACGCGGCTCTGGCTTTGAGCCAAGTGGCCTGCGTTCGTGGTGGACGCACCCTGTTCAGTGGACTGAACCTGCAGTTGCCTGCCGGTCAGCTGTTGCGGGTGGCGGGTGCCAACGGCGCCGGCAAGACCAGCTTGCTGCGCCTGATGTGCGGCCTGCTCGGCCCCACCGAAGGCCAGGTGCTGTGGCGCGGCCAGCCGCTGGCGGCGCAGCGCGAGCAGTGGGGCCGCGATCTGGTGTACCTGGGGCACGCCGCTGCGCTCAAAGACGACCTGTCGCCGCTGGACAACCTGCTCACCGCTTGCACCCTGGGCGGTCAGGTCGCCCACCGCGCGGGCGCGTTGCAGGCGCTGGCCGACGCTGGCTTGCGCGGCTTTGAACGCACGCCCGCGCGCCGCCTCTCGCAAGGTCAGCGCCGCCGATGCGGCCTGGCCCGCCTGGTGCTTGCGCGCTCCTCACCGCTGTGGGTGCTCGACGAACCTTTCAATGCGCTCGACACCGCCGCCACCGCATGGCTCGAAGGCCTGATCCGTGCGCAACTGCTGCGCGGCGGCTCGGTGGTGCTCACCAGCCACCAGGGTGTGGCGCTCGACGACACGCCGCACCAGGTGCTCAGCCTGTGAACACCCACGTGGCCACCCAACCCCTGCCTCCCGCCGCACCGCAGGGCTGGCTGGAAGGTTTTCGCTGTGTGTTCCAGCGCGACCTGCGCATTGCCCTGCGCCGGCGCACCGACTCGCTGGCCGCGGTGGTGTTTTTCGTGATGGTGGTCAGTTTGTTTCCGCTCGGTGTGGGCCCGGAGCCCGCGCTGCTGCGCACCATGGCCCCGGGCGTGGTGTGGGTGGCGGCCCTGTTGGCCTGCACGCTGCCGCTGGCGCGGCTGTTTGCCGACGATCTGCAGGACGGCACGCTCGAACAACTGCTGCTCTCGTCCCACCCGCTGCCTTTGCTGGTGCTGGGCAAGATCGCCGCGCACTGGTGCGGCTCGGTGCTGCTGCTGGTGCTGGTCTCGCCGCTGCTGGCCCTGCAGTTCGACCTGTCGGCATCAAGCACCGGCGTGCTCTTGCTCACCTTGCTCGTTGGCTCGCCCGTGCTGAGCCTGGTGGGCGCCATCGGTGCGGCGCTCACGCTGGGCCTGCGCGGCGGCGGGGTGCTGATGTCGTTGCTCACGCTGCCGCTGGTGATCCCGGTGCTGATCTTCGGCGCGGGTGCCGTTGAGGCGCACACCGCCGGCCTGGGCGTGGCCGGCCATTTTTCGCTGCTCGGCGCGCTGCTGCTGCTCAGCCTGTTTGCCGCGCCGCTGGTGACCAGCGCTGCCCTGCGCATTTCCATGGAGTGATCCCATGAAGTCGATCAACTGGTTCCACTACGCCGCGCCGCAGCGCTTCTACCCGCTGGCGGGCCGGCTGGTGCCGTGGTTCGGCACGCTGGCCGTGGTGCTCACCGCCATCGGCCTTTACATCGGCCTGTGGGTGGCTCCCACCGATGCACAGCAGGGCGAGGCCTACCGCATCATCTTCGTGCACGTGCCCACGGCCTGGATGTCGATGGTGGTGTACCTCGCCATGGCCGCCTGGGCGGCCATCGGGCTGGTGTTCAACTCGCGCCTCTCGTCCATGATGGCCACCGCCCTGGCGCCCACCGGTGCGCTCATGACCTTTCTCGCGCTGTGGACCGGCGCGCTCTGGGGCAAACCGACCTGGGGCACCTGGTGGGTGTGGGATGCGCGGCTCACCTCCGAGCTGGTGCTGCTCTTCCTCTACATCGGCTTCATGGCGCTGCACAGCGCGATCGACGACACGCGCCGCGCCGACCGCGCCGCCGGCCTGCTGGCCATCGTGGGGGTGGTCAACCTGCCCATCATTTATTTCTCGGTGCAGTGGTGGAACACACTGCACCAGGGTGCGTCGGTGACGTTCACGGAAGCCCCCAGCATGGCCACGCCCATGCTGATGGGCATGCTGGTGATGGCGCTGGCCTGCTGGATGTACTGCATCGCCGTGGCACTGGCCCGGGTGCGCCTGATCATGCTGGAGCGCGAACGCCACACCGTGTGGGCGCGACAGGCATTGGGGACTGCATGAACTGGATTAACTTTGGCGATTTTCTGGAGATGGGCGGCTACGGCCTTTACGTGTGGGGGTCGCTGGGCATGTGTGCTGCAACCGTGGTGGCCGAGCTCATGGTCATCCGGTTTCGCCGACGTTTGCTGGCACAGGAAGCGGGTGATGAGCGCGCTACCGAGGAGCACACCGCATGAGCAACCGCATGAAACCCCGCAACCGCCGCCTGGTGGCCCTTACCGTGGGCCTGGCCACATTGGCTGCGGCCACCGCGCTGGTGCTCAACGCCTTCAACAGCAACCTCGTGTTCTTCTTCAGCCCCACGCAGGTGATGGCCAACGAAGCGCCGCGCGAGCGCGCGTTTCGCGTGGGTGGGCTGGTGGAGCAGGGCAGCGTGGTGCGTGAACCCCAGGGCCTGACCATCCGCTTCATGGTCACCGACACAGCCAAAAGCATTCCCGTGACCTACACCGGCCTGCTGCCCGACCTGTTTCAGGAAGGCAAGGGCGTGGTGGCGCAGGGCAAGCTCGGCTCGGACGGTGTGTTTCGCGCCGAGCAGGTGCTGGCCAAGCACGACGAAAACTACATGGCACCCGAAGCGGCCGAAGCCCTGAACAAGGCGCGCGACGCGAAAGCCATGCCCGGTCAGACGACGCTGGTGATGCCAGCAGGAGCCCAACCATGATTCCCGAACTCGGTCATTTCGCTGCTGTGCTCGCTCTGGTGATGGCGTTGGTTCAAAGCGTGTTTCCTTTGTTGGGTGCGCACCAAGGTCGCCGCCACTGGATGGCGCTCGCCCGGCCAGCGGCTTTTGCGCAGTTTGTGCTGTTGGCGGTGTCGTTCGGCTGCCTTATGCACGCCTTCGTCACGAGCGACTTCTCGGTGCTGCTGGCCGCAGAAAACTCGCACACCAGCTCACCGCTGATCTACCGCATCACCGCCGTCTGGGGCAACCACGAAGGCTCCATTTTGTTGTGGAGCCTGATCCTGGCGGGCTGGACGCTGGCCGTGGCCGTGTTCTCCGATCAGCTGGACGATGCCATGCGCGCCCGCGTGCTCGGCATCATGGGTCTCATCAGTGTGGGCTTCCTGTTATTCACGCTGCTCACCTCGAACCCGTTCGAGCGCTTGTACCCGGTGCCGCTGGACGGGCGCGACCTCAACCCCCTGCTGCAAGACCTGGGCATGGCCATCCACCCGCCGATGCTTTACATGGGTTACGTGGGGTTTGTGGTGGCCTTCGCGTTTGCCGTATCCGCGCTCTTGGCGGGTCGGGTGGACGCGGCCTGGGCGCATTGGTCACGCCCCTGGACCACCATGGCCTGGTGCTTTCTAACGGTGGGCATTGCCCTGGGCAGCTTCTGGGCCTACTACGAACTCGGCTGGGGCGGCTGGTGGTTCTGGGACCCGGTGGAAAACGCGTCCTTCATGCCCTGGCTGGTGGGCACGGCGCTGATCCACTCGCTCTCGGTCATTGGCCATCCTGGCGTTTTCGCTCTCGCTGCTGGGCGCCTTCCTCGTGCGTTCGGGCGTGCTCAGCTCGGTGCACGCGTTTGCCACCGACCCGGCGCGCGGCTTGTTCATTTTGGTGTTCTTCACCATCGTGGTGGGCGGCTCGCTCACGCTGTTTGCCTGGCGCGGCCCCAAGGTTGGCGGTGGCGGCAAGTTTGAATTGCTCTCGCGCGAGAGCCTGCTGCTGGCCAACAACGTGTTGCTGGTGGTGGCCGCGGCCGCGGTGCTGCTGGGCACGCTGTACCCGCTGGTGATCGACGCACTCGGCATGGGCAAGCTCTCGGTGGGCCCGCCGTACTTCAACGCGGTGTTCGTGCCCCTCATTGCACCGGCCCTGTTCCTCATGGGCGTGGGGCCGCTGGCGCGCTGGCGGCAGGTCTCGCTGGGCGATCTGGCGCACCAGCTGCGTTGGGCCGCCGGTGTGAGCGTGGCCAGCGCCGTGATCGCACCGCTGGTGCTGCAGCGCTGGACGCCGCTGACTGGCCTTGGCCTGCTGCTGGCGGTGTGGGTGGCGAGCACTGCGGTGCTCAATCTCGTGCAACGTTTGCGCTCCCATCCTTCGTCGGTCTGGGTCGCGTTTCGCGCCCAACCCGGCAGCTACTTTGGAATGCTGCTCGCTCACTTCGGTGTGGCGGTGTTCATTGCCGGCGTCACGGTGGTGAGCAGCTTTCAGACCGAGAATGACGTGCGCATGGAGGTGGGCCAGACAGCCGATGTGGGCGGCCACAGCATCCGGCTTGACAAGATGGAGATGGTGCAAGGGCCCAACTACACCTCGGCACGCGCCACGCTCTCCGTGAGCCGTGACGGTGAGTTGGTGGCGGTGCTGAACCCCGAGCGGCGCATTTACACCGTGAGCCGCACGGCCATGACCGAGGTAGCCATCGACCGCGGCGTGATGCGCGATGTGTACGTGGCCCTCGGCGAGCCGGTGAGCGAAACCGCCTGGAGCGTGCGCCTGCACCACAAGCCCATGGTCAACTGGATCTGGGGCGGTTGTTTGTTGATGGCGCTGGGCGGACTCATGGCCGTGATGGACCGGCGCTACCGCGTTCGCAAGACCGCATCGGTGGCACCTGCGGCGCCCACTGCGGGCGGAGGTGTCGCGGCCAGGCCGGTGATGACCGCGCGGAGCGCGCGCCCATGAAGCGTTACCTGTGGCCGCTGGCCATCTTTGTGGTGATGCTGGGTTTTCTGGGCATGGGCCTGCAGCTCAACCCGCGCGACGTGCCGTCGCCCCTGATCAACAAACCGGTGCCGTCCTTTCGCCTGCCCACGCTCGCTGCGCCCGACACGGTGGTCGCGCCCGACGACCTGCGAGGCCGGGTGTGGCTGCTCAATGTGTGGGCCTCATGGTGCGTGGCCTGCCAGCAGGAGCATCCGGTGCTCATGGACCTGGCGAAAACCAGCGCCGTGCCCTTGATCGGTTTGAACTACAAGGACCAACGCCACCTGGCGCTGGCCTGGCTCGGCAAACACGGCAACCCGTACAAGACCACGCTGTTCGACGCTGACGGCCGCGTCGGTCTGGACTTCGGTGTCTATGGTGTGCCCGAGACCTATGTGATCGACAAACAGGGTGTGATCCGCCTCAAATTCACCGGGCCGGTCACGCCCGAGGTGGTGCGCCAGAAGCTGCTGCCGCTGATGAACCAACTCGGTACCTGAGCCCATGCGTGTTGTGCTGCTGACCATGATGCTGTGCTGGGCCCTGGGGCCGGGCGGCGTGGCCGCGCAGGTTCCTGCGGATTCGAAGGCCGCGCCTTTGTCGGCCGACCCGGCGCTGGAAGCGCGTGTGCTCAAGATCGCCGAAGAGCTGCGCTGCCTGGTGTGCCAGAACGAAACCATCGCCGCCTCGCAGCAGCTCACGCAGGGCCGCACCCAGCCGCAGATTCTGGAATTCATGTCGCAGCGCTATGGCGATTTCGTGCTCTACCGACCGCCGCTGCAACTCAGCACCGTGCTGCTGTGGGCCGGACCGTTCGTGTTGCTGCTGGTGGCTGCCGGTGTGCTGCTGGTGAACATCCGACGGCGCGATCCGTCAACCGAACCCGCGCCGCTGACCCCGGCAGAACTGCAGCGTGCCCAGCGCCTGCTCGACGATGCCGGAGACCCTACATGACCCTGTTCATCGCACTCGCGCTGGCCTTGACCGTTCTGGCGCTGTGGCCGCTGATGTCGGCGCTGAGGCGTCCGTCCGCCACGCCGGAGCGCCAGAGCGCATCACCCAACAACTTGTCCCTGCTGCGCGAGCAGCGCACCCAGCTGGACGCCGAACTGGCCGCCGGCCTGCTCTCGCCCGGCGAGCACACGCAGGCGCAGACCGAACTGGCGCGCCGGGTGCTGCAGGAGTCGGCCTCGGCCGAGCGCAGCGCAGCAGCGTCGCCTCGCAGCGCGGCCTCGTTCGCGTTGTTGCTGGTCGTGCCCGCGTTGGCCGTGGGCCTGTACGCATGGCTGGGTGAACCCGATGCAGTGCGCTATGAGGCCGAGCTGGCCAAGGCACAAGGCGAGGTGTCGAACGAGGAGCTGGACGCCATGGTGCGCCAGATGACCCAGCAACTGGAGAGCAAGCCACCCGGCCAGGCGGTGGACGCGCCCGCCTGGGAAATGCTGGCACGCGCGCACGCCAGCCGCCAACGTTTCGCCGACGCCGACAAGGCCTACCAGCGCGCGCTCGAACTCACCCCCGACAACCCCAACCTGTTGGCCGACCGGGCCGATCTGCTGGCGCTCTTGCAAGGCCAGAGCGCCGCAGGCGAAGCCATGCGTCTGGTCAACCGGGCGCTGGAAATTGATCCCGGTCACCCAAAGGCACTGGCGCTGGCCGGCAGCTCGGCCTATGGCCGCAAGGACTTTGTGGCGGCAGAAGCGTTCTGGGAGCGCGCCCGCGAGCGGGCCGCGCCGGGCAGTCCGTTTGCCCAGGGGCTGGAAAGCAGCCTGGAAGCTGCGCGCGCGGGCATCGCGTCGCAGCCCGGCGGTGCCGCGCGCCTGGCCGCAGCGCCATCCGACCCGACGCCGGCCGTCACCAACCACCCCGGTGTGCGCGGGCAGATCACCATTGCACCCGAACTGCAAGCGAAGCTGGCGCCGGGTGACACCTTGTTCGTGTTCGCGCGACCAGTGCAAGGCCCGCGCATGCCGCTGGCCGTGATGCGGGTGGCGGCGACCGCCGGCCCCCTGCCGTTTGCGCTTGACGACAGCCAGGCCATGGCGCCGGAGCTTCGCATCTCCATGCACGAGCAGGTGGTGGTGGAGGCGCGCATCAGCCGCACTGGGCAGGCCATGCCCCAAAGCGGCGACCTGCAAGGCAGCAGCGGCCCGGTGGCCAGCAACAGCGCTCAGCTGCAGATCAAGATCGACCGTGTCGTGCCCTGAAGCGGCGCAGGTCAGGCGCGCGCGTCGAAGCGCTCAACGATGAGCCGCACCATGGTGTCGGGCTGCCACCCCGAACCGCAGGACTTCGCGTCGATGCTTTGAGACCGGATTGGCTGTCACTGGCCCTCGCGGGTACGGCGACTGGCAACGAGCCTACACTTCAGAAGCCGCAGGTGCACGCGTTACGTCCCCTTCTTGTCACCCCATTTTTGAATCAAGCGAACGTACGCCAGCTCACTCAAGAGTTCCACCAGTGTCTGCGTGACGATGACGGCCGGCAGGATGGGTATTGCTCCTGGCACCGAGAGCGCAAGTGGCAGGACGACCAGTGAGTTGCGGGTGCCGGAACTGAAGGCGACGGCACGTCCGGCCGTCGCCTTCAGTCCAAACATGCGCCCCATCGACCAGCCAAGCAGGGGCGCCAGGACAGCAAACGCTATGTAGATCGGCACCACGCGCAAGGCGGAGCCCGCTGCCGGGCCAAGCTGCGGCACCATCGCTGCGACCACGATGAAGAGCACCATGGCTGTTACTGGGACGGGTAGCAGGCCCAGCAAAGCCGAAGTACAGGCTCCTTGCTCGCTCCTGGCAGCCCACAGTTGGGTCAATGCCGCAAGCACCAATGGCACCGCGATCAGCCACAGGAATGCATGTATGAAAGGTCCCGCCTTGAACAACCGGGCCGCATCTTCGCCGAGGAATAGACCCAGGTATCCAGGCAACAGAATCATCTGAGTGATGAGCAAGGCAGGCGTCGCCGCCAGCAGCAGGCGCGCGTCCGCGCGGCCGAGGTGGGCGAACGTGACCACATAGTCAATGCACGGCGTGAGCAGGACCAACAGCACACCCAACCTGAGCATGGGATCAGCAGGCAGTAACTGGATCAACCCAGCGACCAGCAGCGGAATGACGACGAAGTTGGCGACCAGCAGCGCAGAAAGAAACCGCACCTGACCAAACGCGTGCCTGAGTTCCGCGACCGGGACCTGCAGGAACGTGACGTACAGCATCAGCGCAAGGGCTGGATTGAGGGCTCCTTCAAGCACTGCGGTGCCTCGAATGGCTAGGGCCACAACCGTGGCGATCACAACCGCCACAAAGTAGATCGAAATCTGATGCCGTTCCAGCGCATCTCTTGTGTTTTGCATAGTCTGTGGTTCTCGGGTCAGGCAAAGCAATGTGCCGCTGCCGAGTGGGAGCCTGCGCGGCAGGCCGTAGTATCGCAATGAGACCCTAGGTCCATCCGTCGGAGCAGTGGTTGCGCGTTCGATGGCGCCTTGCTCCGCCTTCAGGTCAAAGGTCAGAAGGGGCAGCACTGGAGCTCCAGTTCCACAATGCTTCTGAGTTCGCCGGTGGATGCGGGTGCGGACCAAGGTAATGTTTGTGGCGGGTCCGTTTGCCCGAAGGGCCGATCAGCCGACTTTGCCATCAAAGAACAACAACCAGCGCCCGTTTTCTTTGGTCCAATACTGGCGCTTCGACGTCCAACGCGTTTCACCGGCTGGAACTTCAGAGTAGTTGACTACCGTGACCTCAGCGCCGCGCGTCCAGCGAAAAATCGACACATCTTCGAGATAGATCTGCAGTCTCTGTGGCACTGCACGACGAGCCGGCGCCTGGATTTTTGCTGCTCTCTCCAGTGGTTCATCAGCCGTCTCGAAGCCAGTGGAATACATGGTCCGAAGCAGCGCCTGGTTGCCCTGGGATCGGGCCTCTGCCCATTTGGAGAGCAAAGCACGGAACTCTCTTTTGTAGACAGAGAGGGCGTCGGGCTTGACCCATTTCACCTCGTCGGCAATGATCACTGGCGTGCGGCGCGGCTCCAGCAAACGCATCAGATAGGCCATATCTTCATTGGCCAAAGCCACACATCCTTCGGTGGCATACGGGCTGCGGGCGTAGGACTCCCGGGGAACGCCATGCAGCCAGATGCCACTCCCCGTTCGACCCAATCGGCGATCGTGTACGTTCGGATAGTTCAGTGGCAGAGCGCCAATCCCGTACAACTCTTCGAGCTGTTTGTCATCCAGTCGGCTGGTGATGTGATAAACGCCCAGTGGCGTGCGCAAGTCACCTTCCTCTTGTTTGTCGAAACCTGCTCGCCCAATGGATGCATAAAAGCTGCGGATCGGCTGCAGTCCGGTGGGCTGATGCTCGAAGACATAGACCCGTGAGTGGCTGGCATCAACGACCACGACATGACGAACGTTGCGAGAGAGCTCCAACACCTGTTCAGGTACTGTGCCGGGCGGTGGCATTTCTCTGAGTGACCTGAGACGCCTGGTGGCTTCGTCGCGCAACTTCTGCAGCTGCTCGCGAGCCGCAGGCGACCCATCGGGCACCGCTGCAAAGCCTGTCAAAGATCCACTGCGCGCAAGCAACAGGTCTCCGTAAACAAGCTGTCCCAACTGAAATCGAGGAACATCGCGCACGAGCGATGCAGCCAGAGGCAAGGCATTCCGGTCTCCCGATCCGATGGCCTGGTAGATTTCGATCAGTCGCGCCTCTGGAGACGAACGCAGTGAGCCAGTAAGCGCAGCTCCAGCCGCCGTTCCAGCACCATTGGCCATCGCGCTCTTTGTGAGCTGGGCGCCGGCCTGCCCGGACTGCAATACAAGCGGCACGCCTGTCAGCACGGCTTTGACGAGCAGCGCTCGTCGATTTGTGAGCGATCCGGAAGTCACGGGCTGGAGAGCAGCGTGTTGATGTCCGCCGCGATGGTCGCAGCGTCGGTCCCATAGGATGAGAACAGACGGACCCGGCCTTCGTTGTCGAACACATACTTGCCCGCCGAATGGTCCATCGTGTAGGAGGTCGGTGTGGGTCCGTCGACTTTGCGGTAGTAGATCTTGAAACTGTCTGCCACCGCCTTGAGTTCAGCTGGGTCGGGGCGCAGAGCCAGGAAGGTCGGATCGAAGTTTGTCATGTACTCCTTGAGCAGAGGCAACGTGTCTCGCTCCGGGTCCACCGTGATGAAGAGGATCTGCAACTGGTTGCCTCGATCACCCATGAGACGCTTGACCTCGGCCAAGGTGGTCATGGAGGTGGGGCACACATCCGGGCACTGCGTGAAGCCGAAAAACACCACCACCGCCTTGCCGCGGAAATCTGCCATGGTCCTCACCTGGCCAGTGTGGTCGGTCAGTTTCAGGTCTTGTGCAAAAGCGGCGCCGGTGATGTCCGTGCTCTTGAACGTGGGTGTCTCAGGCGAGCAACCAGCAAGCATGCCGCCCGCGGCGAGCCACAAGGTACCCAGCGCCAGAGCCTTGCGTCGGTTGAAGGGAAGAGTGGGTGTCATGGACTTCATTTCTTCGCCTTGGCAACCTCTTCCGCCACCAGAGCGGCCAACTGCTCAGGTCCAAAACTCGGCAGGCTTCGACCATTCACAAAGAAGGTGGGCGTTTTGGTGACCTGCAGCGCGGTGAGGTCTTCAATGTCCTGTTGCAACAAAGACTGCATGCCGGGCTTCTCGATGTCCTGGCGGGCCTTGACGAGGTCCAGTCCGGCCTGCTCCGCCACTTTGAATGCCGTCTCGATGTTTGGCTGGCCGTGATCCGCCCAGGCGGGCTGTGCGGCGAGCACAGCCTCAAGAACAGTTTGGTACTTGCCCTGGCTCTTGGACGACTCCAGCAGCTTGACCACCTGGTCCGAACCTTGGTGAAAAGGTGCATACCGGATCACCAGTCGCACGTCGTTGGGGTATTGCGCCATCAGGTTCTTGACGATGGGATAGAAGGCACGGCAAGTCTCACAGGCGGGGTCGAAGAACT
>LNFM01008073.1_pt1 | contig 30385 bp, 31 predicted proteins | sample 596031 | NCBI WGS metagenome assembly LNFM01 (sample SAMN04254537, study PRJNA301005) | activated carbon metagenome | isolation source: dual media filters at the Ann Arbor, Michigan drinking water treatment plant | place: USA: Ann Arbor
CGAAACAGAAGCCGCACCGCACGAAAAACTTTCTACACGCGAGTTTCAGGTTCTGAGGATGATCGCCGAGGGACAAACGCTTCGCGAGATCGCCAATCATCTATTTATCAGTGAAAAGACCGTGGGAACATATCGCCTGCGAATTATGGAGAAGATGCATATGAGCCGAAACGCGGCTCTTGTTCGATATGCGGTTCAAAACAACCTGATCGATTAATTTAGTAGTTCAATATCTGAGAGCGCCCAAAGAAAGACCGGCGGCATCGATATGTTGGCGGCTTGAACAAATACGAGCACGTACGCCGTACTGTCGAACTTAAGCGATCCCGAGCACTATTTTAAAGCACTTTCGCCAAAGCCATAAACGGAACGATCAAGACCCGCAAGCAAAAGAAATTACTTGACGGCGAGCACGTCAATTTTTTCGATTGACGGCGGTGAAGCCAGAAGTTCCGAGGCATTTGCCATCAAGGCTTCGGCGACCCGGCCGTTAAGATGCGCGTCGCGACCTTCGTCGCCATCGAACGTGTCGAAGATCCCAAACGTCGAATCGCCGAATTTAACGGCATACCAGGTTTGGGTCAGCGGCTCGTCATTGACTAGATCCAAACCGCTATTGAGAAACGCCTCGACCTGAGCTTCCTTGCCTGCTTTTGCTTCCAAACGGACAAATAATCCCTTCTTAACCATAATGATTTTTTCCTTTGTTGACTTAGATTTCTAAAACGGTGATTAGTTTATTTTGAGACCATCAATCGCGGCGCGAATTTCCGCGTTGTTAGGTCGGTTTTTGTAGTCCTTTTCAAGTTTTGCCCACACGACTTTTCGATTGGCGTCTATAACGTAAACCGTTGGGTACGGAATACCGTTTACTGATTCATTTTTGTAACGCGGATCGCGCAACCCGTAGGCGTCGATCGTTTTTGCATTTGTATCGCTCAAAAACGAGTAATTGATCTTGCCTTTTCCATCCTTTTCAATCTTCTTGATCAAATTGTTGCTCGTCTCCGGGGTGTCAATGCTTATGGCGAAAAGCATAGTTTGCTCTCCATCCTTGAGCATACCGCGTAGATCGGCGAGTTGGCGCGAGCAGAACGGGCACCACGAGCCTCGGTAGAAAACCAGTACAACGGGCCCGGTTTTTATAGTTTCGGACAGAGTGATTTGTTTTCCGGAGTTGTTGGAAAGAGTAAAATCCGGAGCGATGTCCCCGACTTTGACCGGTTCCGTACGCGCCGACTGAGCAAACGCACCGAGCGCGGCGAACAAGACGAAGGTGATCACACGAAGATTGGTAAACGCGACGAGTCTCAACATATTATTTAGTAAAAACAGTCTCAGATTTTCAAAATCAATTAATAAAATACAGACCTACGCAGCTTTTATTCCGGATGTGTTCGAATATTATCCAGAACCCCGAAGCCGCTCTCCTGAACGCATCACGGTCTTGTTTTCAGTAAGTTTTCCAGCCGGGTAAAGTTTTCCAACATCTCTTCGCCGATTCGGTCGGTTTTTTCGTGGAGGTGGGCGATCTCCATTTTGGCTTTGATGTTTATCTCATATTCTACATCCGAGCGAAGATGATCTTTGGCGGCCTGTCGGTTTTGACTGATGAGGACACGATCATTGTCAGTAACCCAAACGGGAACGGATCGAAAACGGGAACGCCGAGAGGCAGGGTGTTGACGGCAATCCAAACGGCGAACCAGATTGCGGTTAGGGTGACAAAGAGAAGGCTGCCGCTTAACCAGGCAACCCAGTCTGTGGCCCGTTCGAGCAGCGACATTTCTTTCTCCATCATGTCATTTACATTGCGTGCAACATTGGTCTGAAGGAGTTTGTCGGCAACCCGGAGCATCCCGCCCATCGCTGCTAGCATGCCGAGGGCCGTCTCCGGGTTTTGACGAAATGTGGTGACGAGATCTTTGCGGCTTAGAGCAAGTAGTTCGCAATCAGTAGTTGCGACAGCGGTCGCGGTGCGCGGCCTTCCGTCAAATAACGATACCTCGCCGAAAAAATCACCATCACAGACCGTTTTCAGCAAAATCTTCTGTCCGGCGTTGTCCTTGATGGAAATTTCGACATTGCCCGAGAGTACAACATAAAGGACCCCTCCAGGTTCCCCGGTTTTAAATAGGGTCTCATTTGCCGGTAGACGGATTGTTCCGCCGGCTTCCGTAAGCATCCGGCGGTCATCCTCGGCAAGTAGCTCAAATAGACAGGGTGCAGTTGGTGATTTGGTGTAAAAAGACATTGAAAAAATCTCCGCGGGAGCTAAATGGCTGAGGTAATCTTTGTAGTGAGACGGTCTGGCGTATTCTGATACTGACGATCTTCTCCTGTCTCTGCCTCTATTTCTGTTGCGTTGCGCGGTACATTTTTCAACCAAAAGTTTATTAAGTCGGGTTTTCGCGTCATCGCGTCGAGAATTAGATCAATTTCTGCGGGCGAAAAATAGTTGCGTTTTTTGCCGACGATAGTATCAGCGGGAATGTTTGCGTAGAGCCACTCGCGGTATTCTTTTAGCCCAGGCCCGTAACCCCGTTTTATCGCCTGTAGATCTGCGCGTCGCTCGAACCGGGTGGTGAAGGACTTTGACTGTAACGCAACCAGCCCTAAAAGCTCAAAGCGGTTGTGCCGAAGGTAATAGGCGGCGTGGGCTAGCTCATGCGCTATGATAGCCCGGATGCCATCGGCAGGAGCGTTGAGATCGAAAATACTCGGATTAACGAAAATAAGATAGTGAAGCTTGCGAAAAGTTAGAAAACGCGAAAACGAAAACCTAGAGCGAAAGTAATCAGCCCTGCTCTCGAAGGTCTTAATTTTTATCGAAGCGGTTTTTAGTTCGGGAAACGACTCGTTAACGATTTCCGCGACGATCAGCTGTGCCTTCGCAATGGCTGCTTTTCTGATGACGTCTGATTGATAGTTCTGCTTCTGAGTCGAAGAAGTTTGAGCAAAAGAAACGGTCGAAAGACTTGCTGCCGCCGTGAATTGTAAGGTTACACTGAACAGAATCAAAACAAGTTGTGCCGGGTGTTTCAAAATCATTAAGACTTCATCTAAATTCAGAGGTTTTGCCGGAAAAACTCGAGGAGTAATTTTTCAAGGCCAACTCCACCTTTAAGAATAGCGGTACCGTGGCCGCCTTTCGGATAAATCTGAAGCTGATGTTTGTCGCCCTTCGCCAGTTTGTCGAGACGTCGCGAAGCGGTTGCAGATTCGCTGTCGTCTTCCGCTGCAACGATCACAATGGGACGAGCTCCGTATTTTTCTATTGCCGGTTCTGTCGGTAGGGTTCCGAAATAGTTCGTACCGGGCGAGAGCAGCCCGACTGCCTTAACTTCCGCATTGTCTGCCGCGTGAATGATCGCCAAACTGCTGCCGTAGCTTGCTCCGACAACGCCAATTCGCTTTTTGTCGACATTTCTTTGCTCGCTCAAAAACTTGACGGCGGCCGCAACGTCTGATTTCATGCCGTTAACAGCTTCCGCTGATTGACCCGCCGCAACCTTTGAACCGTCCACCTTTTTAATCGATTCGCCAAACCCACGCCCATCAATCGCCAACACCGCAAAGCCGCTGGACTGAAACTGGTTAGCCAAATCTTTGTAATCGGAGCGGCTGCCGCCGAATTGGTGCAGCATCAGCACGGCGACCGAATTTTCTTTCGCCGCCGCATAAAATGTGCCGACAATTTTCACACCATCGGGCGTTTCAAAACTAATCGTTTTAGCGGCACCTTCGGAGGATTCGGTTTCTGGGGCTCCTGCCACAGTTTGATTCGTCGAATTGGCTGCTGGCGAATTTGAGACACGATCAACATTTGCCGCTGGGTTTTTCGTTTGGCAGCCAACGAAGGATAGAAAAGTGGAAATTGTTAGAATCAGGAACGTATTACTCATTTTGTAAGCGGATTTGAAACGAAGAAATGGAACGCTCATTTCCCGCTGCTGTGTTCGAAAAATCTTTGCGCGATACTGTTCGACGTTTGGACACCCAGCCGTCGGGAGAGCAATTCCTCCTCCGTCATCGAAACCGTCGGAGCTCGAAGCGTCAAGAATTGCACGAGGTCTTTCGAAAAGATCAAATCTAGTGTCCAGTCGAGAGCAACGCGCAGTTTTTTCTCGAAACGCGGCAGTTTTGACAGGTAGATCGTACGCCACAGCCACCAGGCCGCGAAACCGGAGAAGTTCATACCCATTATTTGCGCCACACCTGTGCGCCGTCCGAGGGCGGCAAGCTGGCCGATCGTGTTAAACGAGAATTTTTTAGGGGTGCCGCCACGAATCGCGGACCTAATATTGTGAGCGAGCGTTTTCCCTTGCCGAATGGCGTGCTGCGCCGTCGGCGGATGATACTTACCCGTCGGTCCGTCGGGAACCGCCGAGCAGTCGCCGACCGCCCAGATATTCTCCCAGCCCTCGACTTCCATGAATTCATTCGTACAGAGGCGTCCACGTTCCTTGCGGCAAGGCAGTCCATCCAGATGCGGATTCGGGGCGGTTCCAGCCGTCCAGATAAGATTGTATGAGTTGATCCGTTCGCCGTCGCTCAAAACGACTTCCCGATCGGTCGCGGATTCGACCTTCGTATTCGGACGAATTTCAACGCCGCGTTCGGCCAGCTTCTTCTGCGCATAGAGTCCGAGTTTTTCGTTGAGTTCGGGCAGCAAAACATTGCCGGGATGGACGAGGACAACACGGAGCATCGATTCGTTCAGGTTCGGGTAAAATCTGATCGCTTCGCGCAAAAAATCGTTGATTCCGCCGATCGTCTCAACCCCGGCAAACCCGCCACCCGCGACGACGACCGTCATCAGCGGCTCGCGTTCTGCGGGAAAGCATTCAAAATCGGCCTGTTCGAGAAGCGAGATGAGACGGTTGCGAAGATGAATGGCGTCGCCCAGCGATTTCATCGTCATCGCGTTTTCGGCGAGCCCCGGCAGGTCGAAGAAGTTCGTGATCGATCCGAGCGAGAGGACTAGGTGAGTGTAATTCAGCTCGTGTTCGTGATGTTCCTTTCCCTGGCCGTGCGAGGCGTAGACCTTTCTATTCGGCAGATCGATTCGCTCGACATCACCGTGATAAAAATTGACCCGTCGCAAGAGCTTTCGCGCGGGGCTGACGATGTGCGTAATATCTAGATCGCTGGCCGCGACCTCGTGAAGCATAGGCGTGAACAAAAAAAAGTTCTCGCGGTTAACCAGAGTGATCGTAACGTCCTTATCTCGGGCAAGCGTTTTTTCCAGATGCAGAGCCGTGTAAAGGCCCCCAAAACCACCACCAAGGATCAATATTCGTTTTTCATCGCTCATGAATTAAATTCTAACGTACGAGCGACAACCAGATTTGCGATTTACGCTTGTCTTTCAATTCCCGGACGCAGTGAATTTATTCCAGTAACAGGTGCGAATAAATATAAAAATATGAACTTTAAGGAATAATTAAAACTGTATCGGCGATATTGATTAGTGGATGAGCGTCCGTAGTATGACAAACAAGTTACCCGGCCGGAAAACTCCTCTGGTTCAATTGCAAGAAGCACATAGCCATAATCACGCACCCAACCGTTTGGCGGCTGCTCCGATACCGGAACGACTGCTCGCGGACGAGCGCTACACGGGACGAGGCGTAAATATCGCATTCATCGATTCCGGATTTTACCCGCACAATGATCTGGAAGATCGAATTGCCGCTTTTTATGACGTTTCGGGCGAGGAAAAAGCGCTCGAAGACTTAAAGAATCCTCAGCAACATCACTGGCATGGCATGCAAACGACTGTGGTTGCGGCTGGCGATGGCAGCCTTTCTGACGGGATTTACCGTGGAATCGCATCTGAATCGAAGGTTGTTTTGGTCAAAGCGAGCGTCGACGGACTCATAACAGAAGAATGCATAGGAAAGGGGCTGGAATGGATTCTCGAAAATCGACAAAAATATGGGATTCGGGTCCTGAATATATCACTTGGAGGAAATGAGGACGTTCCCTGTGGGGAAAGCAGAATCGACAAACTCGCGGAGGAGTGCGTCCGGGAGGGAATTGTTGTAGTGGCCGCAGCAGGCAATTCTGGTAATTCCGCACGTCCACATTCCATACCACCTGCAAATGCGCCGTCGGTCATTACCGTCGGCGGTTACGCCGACCGTAATCAGCTCGATTCGGCGTCATTTACGCTCTGTAGTTCGAACTACGGCGTTGCCGCTGACGGGACGGTAAAGCCTGAAGTGATTGCACCGGCAATGAGCATTGCCGCCCCGATTTTACCGGAAACCGACGAGTATAAGACCGCAGAAATGCTCGAATGGATCTATAATGCTCCCGACTACAAATTCGGCAGCATCGTTTTTGAACATTGGCATCAGGCCGGCCTGCCCGAGAAAATTTTGTATCAGCGTGACATTCGTACGCAGCGGAAGATGATCGAACATATCTGGCAGGAACGGCGGATCGTCGGTACACATTATCAACACGTTGACGGAACAAGCTTTGCGGCTCCGATCGTGACCTCGGTTATCGCTCAGATGATAGAGGCGAACCCGGTACTAAATCCCGCAGCCGTTAAGAATATGATAATTTCGACCGCCGATCGACTGGCACATTTTCCGGTCGAGCGACAGGGTTTCGGTTGCATAAATGCCTTGCGTGCCGTGAAACTTGCCAGGGATGACAGACACGATTTTACGGATGGTGACTTTCGACCTCCTCGGGTCGCTAATGGCCGAATTCTGTTTTTCTTTCACGACGATGGCGCCGCAGAAGTTTCGCTGTGTGGTGGATTTAATGATTGGCAATCCAGCAAAAACAGGTTCACAAAACAACCAAATGGCTTCTGGCAGGCGGAAATCGATCTCCTGCCGTCGGGCAAATATTCCTATAAATTTGTAGTCGACGGAAAACGCTGGAGCGAGGACCCGAGCAACGGCCTCAAGGAATCGGACGGTTTTGGCGGATTTAATTCGATTCTTAACATCGGATAGGTGCAAAACGCCGGTAATTTTTGAAATAAACCAAAATGAAATTCTTTACGCAGATTTGTTTGATAACCGTCGTCCTTTCCTCACTTTTATTCAATGCGTGTCAAATCCCAGATTCGGGAAGAAGATTAATTAGTCGGACAGCAAATGGACTGGCGATTGCCGGTTTTGACACGGTGGCGTATCACACGATCGATGCGGCGGCACAAGGCAAACCCGAATACGAATATGTGTGGGGCGGTGCAAAATGGCTATTTTTGAGTGCTGAGAACCGTGATCGTTTCGCCGCCGCACCGGAAACCTATGCACCCGAATATGGCGGGTTTTGCTCATGGTCAATCTCGGAAAACAACCTGATGGAGGCGGATCCAAATGCCTGGAAACTAATTGGCGGTAAACTCTATCTGATTCAAAGCGAGGGTGTTAAAGAAATCTGGGAAAAGAGTCAGGCTGCCTTAATTGAAAAAGGCGATAAGAATTGGCAGACGAACAATAAAAGATAATCCGATTCCCGCAAACGGAAAATAAGCCGAAACATCGAATGTTTTTTCCGAATTGCTTGATCGCCCGCCAAACTTTCGGGTCGGCATCTTATCTGGCCAAGTGATTATTTGCCTTTACTTATCCTTTCGCGATTCTTCAGCTTTTCCCGATAGATTTTGCCAGTTTTTGTCGCCGTCGGTGATGTATTTTCCGGTGTCTTGATTCCATTTAACAGAAACGTCCTTGCTGTAATTTAGATAGAGTTTTCCATCGACAACTTTACCGGTTTGCGGATCGGTATCGGCCGTGTAGCCGTGACCAACAGCCCAGGCGCAGTAACCGCCGTATTGGGGCACATACTTTTCGGGTTCCTTTTTAAAAGCATCGCGGTTTTTCGCCGAGACGAACTGCCATTTCGCACCTCCGTGCTCGGCGGTAAATTCAGGCTTGCCTTCGCGCGGTAGATTCTCGTTAAAGTAAGCGACCGCATCGTACCCATGGAGCACGAGATTGTCGGAATTTTTGTTTAGTGTTGCTGTCGGCCCCAATACTCCGCCGGACAGCCCGCAACCCGCAGCAAAGAGCGAAACCCCGACCACAAGGGCAATGCCCAAATAATGATTTCTATAATAAATTGCTTTCTTCATAAATTCTCCTCATTCAGAGCTTCGATATATAGATGCCCACTTGATGAAAATAAATTCCAAATTGTGATAGGCAAAAGTTTCTATAACAAGGGGAATAAATAATCGGCTTCGCGTCCTTAATAACCTATCAGTAATTTGTTAGCCAAGGAGTTTTTTCAGGGATTGAACATTCCTCCGTCTAATTCGCATATGCAAGATCATCTGGACGCGCTTTCGGTCAATACAATTCGCACCTTGTCTATGGATGCGGTGCAAGCAGCAAACTCTGGTCATCCGGGAACGCCGATGGCTCTCGCTCCGGTCGTATATTGCCTTTGGCAGCGTATTTTGCGATTTAGTCCGGATAATCCGATCTGGCCGAACCGCGACCGTTTTGTCCTGTCCGCCGGGCATGCTTCGATGCTGCTCTATTCGATTCTGCATCTCGCGGAGGTTAAAGCCGTCAATGCGGAGTATGAACAGTTGGGAACCGTCGCTGTCGCCATCGATGACATTAAGAATTTCCGGCAGTTGGATTCCAGATGCCCGGGGCATCCAGAATACCGCTGGACTTCGGGCGTAGAAACTACGACTGGGCCGCTCGGGCAAGGCGTGGCGACAAGCGTGGGAATGGCAATTGCAGAAAAATGGCTGGCGGCGACTTACAACATGCCGGAGTTTCCGATTTTCGATTACAACGTTTACGCGCTATGCGGCGATGGCTGTCTGATGGAAGGCGTCTCGGGCGAAGCGGCGAGTCTTGCGGGCCATTTGAAGCTATCGAACCTATGCTGGATTTATGACAACAATCGCATAACTATTGAAGGCAGCACGAAATTGGCCTTCAGCGAAGATGTGGCCACTAGGTTTCTCGGGTACAACTGGAACGTGCTGCGCGTGGGCGACGCCAACGACCTGGAGATGCTCGAGCGAGCTTTTAAAACATTTCAAAGTACAAAAGACCGCCCAACCTTGATTATTGTCGACAGCCATATTGGTTACGGCTCTCCGAATAAGCAGGACACCCACGGAGCACACGGCGAACCGCTCGGTGAGGAAGAGATCGCAGTGACAAAGAAAGCATACGGCTGGAACTACGAAGAAAAGTTCTTCGTACCCGATGACGTGCTTGACAATTTTCGGCAGGGAATCGGCACTCGCGGCAAGGAACTGGAGAAAGACTGGAATGAATCGCTCGGAATCTACCAGCAAAATTTTCCGGAAAAGGGCGCCCAAATCGAGCAGATGCAAAAGCGCGATCTGCCGTACGGCTGGGACACGAATCTGCCCGAATTCCCGGTCGATCCCAAAGGCGTTGCCGGACGTGATGCATCGGCCAAAGTCTTAAATGCGATCGCTGTAAACCACCCGTTCTTTGTCGGCGGCTCGGCCGACCTTGCGCCGTCAACCAAAACGCGGCTGACTTTTGAGGGTGCGGGAGATTTTTCGGCCGAAAATTATGCCGGTAAAAACTTTCATTTCGGCATCCGCGAACATGCGATGGCGGCGGCCTTGAATGGCATCAGCCTTTCCAAAATCCGGGCTTTCGGTTCGGGTTTTATGATCTTCAGCGATTATGCACGGCCCTCGATCCGCTTGTCGGCGCTGATGGAACTACCGGTGATCCATATTTTCACGCACGATTCGATCGGGGTCGGCGAGGACGGCCCGACGCATCAGCCGATTGAGCAATTAGCGTCTCTAAGGGCGATTCCCGGACTTATAACTTTACGTCCCGGCGACGCAAACGAAGTCGTCGAAGCCTGGCGATTTATTATGCGGCTCAAGCATGAGCCGGTCGCTCTCATTTTGTCCCGCCAGGCAATGCCGACGCTCGACCGCGACATATTTGCTTCGGCCGCCGGTTTGCACCAAGGTGCTTACATTCTAGCCGATGCCGAAGGCGGCGAGCCCGAGATCATTTTACTTGGCAGCGGAACAGAAGTCGGTTTGTGTATCGAGGCTTACGAACAACTAAAAACCGAAGGAATAAAAACCAGAGTAGTTTCAATTCCGTCCTGGGATATATTTGAGCAGCAGACGCCGGAATATCAGGAAAGCGTTTTGCCCGAATCGATCACGGCCAGAATTTCCGTAGAACAGGCGACAACTTTTGGCTGGTCGTTCGGGTCGGAATGAAAACCTTCGGGGCTTCGGCCCCGCTCAAGGAACTGCAAAAGAAATTCGGTTTCTTAGCCGAATCGATTGTCGCGGAAGCCAAGCGGCTCATGTCAAAGTAAAGGTATGAGGATTATCGTCGCATCAGATCACGCCGGATTTGCCTTAAAGCAAATTCTCCGCACGTTTTTGGAAGAACAGAACTTCGAGATTGTCAATATTGGAACTGACAGCGAAATGCCCGTGGACTATCCTGATTTCGCCGAAAAGCTTGGGCTCGCGGTCATTCAATCTGATGCGGCACGAGGAGTTCTGATCTGCGGCAGCGGAGTCGGAGCATCGGTAGCAGTAAATAAGATCGACGGTATTCGCGCCGGGCTCTGCCACGACACATATTCGGCTCATCAAGGCGTGGAACACGACGCGATGAATGTCCTGGTATTGGGCTCACGTGTTATCGGCATAGAACTAGCAAAGGATCTCGTTCGGGCATTTTTGGCGGCGGAATTTACAAATGAAGAACGCCATCTGCGCCGACTGGAAAAAATTCACCTGCTCGAACAGAGACGCTCGGCAAAGGATTAACGAGGGGGAAAATTATGGAAGCACCGACAAAAACACACCAAAATCGGCTAAAACAGCTTGCCGAATATGGGCAATCACCGTGGCTCGACTATATTCGCCGCGACCTTTTTACGACCGGTGAACTACAACGTTTGATCGAAGAGGACGGATTGAAGGGAATGACGTCGAATCCGGCGATCTTCGAAAAGGCCATTGGCAGCGAACATTATAAGGATTCGATTGCCAGACTGGCTCTTGAAGAAGGTGCGAGCGCCGTTTTGCTTTACGAAAAACTGGCGATAGAAGACATTCAAACGGCGGCGGACGCCTTGCGCGTGGTTTATGACGAGACCGCCAAGCGCGACGGTTACGTTTCGCTCGAAGTTTCGCCCGCGCTTGCCGACGATTCCGAAGGAACTCTGGAAGAAGCACGGCGTTTATGGAAAGCCGTTGACCGTCCGAACCTAATGGTCAAAGTTCCGGCAACGGACGTCGGGTTTGAAGTCATTAAAAAGCTTATTTCCGAAGGCATAAATATTAACGTAACCCTGCTTTTTTCTCGGGATTCGTATCGTAAGGTTGCTGAGGCATTCGTCGCCGGCCTTGAACTACGGGCTTCCGAAAAAGGAGAACTCGGTCATGTCGCATCCGTCGCCAGCTTTTTCGTCTCCAGAATCGACTCGCTGATCGATTCGCAAATTGAAGAAAAGCTAAAAGATGCGGCAACCGATGAAGACAAAATGCGGTTAAGCGACCTGCTCGGCAAAGTCGCCATCGCCAATGCCAAAATGGCTTACGAAGCATACGAAGAAATCTTTTCCGGTGAACGATGGGAAAAGTTAAGTGCTAAAGGAGCACAAACTCAGCGGGTTTTATGGGCCTCGACCGGAACCAAGAACGAGAATTATAGTGACGTGCTCTACATCGAGGAGCTGATCGGCAAGGACACTGTCAATACAATCCCGCTCGCCACATGGGACGCTTTCCGCGATCACGGACAGCTACGCGAGAGTTTAACGGAAAATGTCGAAGACGCGCGAGACACACTGGCAAATTTAGAGAAAGTAGGTATTTCGCTGGAGGCGGGGACGGATAAATTATTGATCGATGCCGTTCGCCTGTTTGTCGAACCGTTCAACAAGATGATTGCTGCGGTTGAAAAAGCAATCGGGGAAAATAAAAAATGAGCTTGAATACGCAGACCTATAAGCTGCCGGAGGGGTTGCAAAACGAGCTTGAAGCGTCCATTGCAGACTGGCACGACAGCGGGAAAGTCGAAAGACTTTGGGCGAAAGACCCGGCGGTTTGGACGAATAAAGACGAGGCTAAATGGCTCGGCTGGCTCGACATTGTCGAGCGGCAGCATGCCGACCAGCAGAAATTCGTCGACTTTCAAAGGGAAGTAAAAGCGGAAGAGTTTTCGCACATCCTGCTTCTTGGTATGGGCGGTTCATCGCTTTGCCCGGAAGTTTTGAGCTTTACCTTCGGCAAGCAGACCCGAACTGCATATTCTGGATTCGACCGACCCGGCGCAAATTCGGGCGGTCGAATCCAGGATCGACCTTGCAAGGACTTTGTTTTTCGTTTCGAGCAAATCCGGCACGACCTTGGAACCTAATATTTTTCAGGCTTATTTTTTCGAGCGTGTTTCCGATGCGATTGGAATCGAAAGAGCCGGCAGTCGTTTCGTCGCGACCACAGACCCGAACTCGAAGATGCAAAAGGTCGCCGAGGAAAAGAACTTCCGGAAAATATTCTTCGGCGATGCGGAAATCGGCGGGCGGTATTCCGCGCTGTCGGACTTCGGGATGATTCCGCTGGCCGCGATGGGGATCGATGTCGAGGCTTTTCTCGAGTGTACCAGCGAAATGGTCTCGGCCTGTCAGCTACCGGTGGCCGAAAATCCGGGCGTTAATCTGGGACTTATTATCGGAACAGCTGCACGCGATTTTGGCCGCGACAAAACCACGATCATAGCTTCGCCAAAGATTTTCGACATGGGGGCATGGCTGGAGCAGTTGATCGCTGAATCAACCGGCAAAGAAGATAAGAGTCTAATTCCGATCGACCGCGAGCAAATACTCGAACCGGAAGATTATGGCGACGATCGAGTTTTTATCTATTTAAAGGTTGATGGCGATGGTGTTTATGACGCGGCGATTGAAAAGTTGGAAAACGCGGGCCAGCCGGTTGTCAGGATCATATTGCCGGAAGTGCTGAATCTGGGACAGGAGTTTTTCCGTTGGGAAATCGCAACGGCGGTGGCGGGCTCGGTCTTGGAAATAAATCCGTTCAATCAGCCTGACGTGGAAGCGGGCAAAATTGTTACGAAAGAACTGACGTCAGCGTATGAGATGACGGGAACTTTGCCTTTCGAACAGCCGATCTTCGAAGGAGACGGAATTAAACTGTTCACCGACCTGCGGAATGCGGCAGAACTGAATGAGGCGTTGAACGGCGAGAAAACGCTTGAAAACTATATTGCGGCGCATCTTGACAGGATGGTTGAGGGCGATTATTTCGGGCTTTTAGCGTATGTCGAGATGAATAATGAGAATCAAGATTCGTTGCAGGCGATTCGTCATTCGATTCTTGAAAATTACAGGGTCGCCACCTGTCTTGGCTTCGGACCGAGATTCCTGCATTCGACGGGTCAGGGTTACAAAGGCGGTGCCAACAACGGCGTGTTCTTGCAGATCACCGCCGACGACAACGAAGATCTCACCGTACCGAATCAAAAGTACACCTTCGGGGTAGTCAAAGCGGCACAGGCCCGCGGCGATTTTTCGGTTCTGGCGGAAAGAAAGCGCCGTGTCCTGCGTGTCCATTTAGGATCGGATATACGCGAAGGTTTGTTGAAAATAGGCGGAATAATCAAAAACAGGGGAAAGTAAAAATGCAGCTTGGAATGGTTGGTTTAGGAAGGATGGGCGGCAACATGGTAAGCCGCCTGATGAGTGCGGGGCACGAATTGGTCGTCTTTGACGTCAATCCGGAAACGGTCGAGCTGTTCGTCGGCAAAGGTGCGACAGGGTCTAGCAATTTGCGGGATTTTGTCGACAAGTTACAAAAGCCGCGTGCTGTTTGGCTGATGCTGCCTGCCGGAAACATCACGGAAAATACGATGACCGAGATCGCGGGAATGCTCGATCCTGGCGACATTGTTATCGACGGCGGTAACTCGAACTTCAAAGACGATGTACGACGGTCGATGACGCTTAGAGAGAAAAACATTCGTTTTCTCGACGCCGGAACGTCGGGCGGTGTTTGGGGAGCCGAACGCGGTTACTGTCTGATGATCGGCGGCGACGAATCGGCATTTAAGCAAACTGAACCGATTTTCAAAACTCTGGCACCGGGCAAAGGCGACGTTGAAGAATCCAAAGGCAGAGAGAATTTCGATTCAACCGCTTCGGAGGGTTATCTATATTGCGGCAAGGCAGGTGCCGGCCATTACGTCAAAATGGTCCACAACGGCATTGAATACGGTCTGATGCAGGCTTACGCCGAAGGTTTTGACATTTTCAAAAATGCTAACAAAGACAGTTTGCCCGAAGAGCGGCGTTACGATCTAAATCTAGCCGATATCGCCGGTCGTGGCTGCTCGATTTAGCCGCACTTTCGCTCGCCGAAAGTTCCGATTTGAAGGAATACTCCGGCTTCGTGCAGGATTCGGGCGAAGGGCGTTGGACGATTGAAGCCGCGATGGAGCAAGCCGTTCCAGCCGAAGTTTTGACATCGGCACTTTACACACGCTTTCGTTCACGTCAGGAACACACCTTTGCCGAAAAGGTCCTGTCCGCGATGCGACAGAAATTCGGCGGTCACATGGAACCGAAAACCAAAAAGGTCGGTGAAGAAATGCTGATGAGCGGCGAATTGCAGACAAAAACAGCAAGTGAGTAAGTTATGAACGATGTAAAACCTAAAGTAACGGAAATTCGTCTCGCCGATCCATGCGTGATGATTATTTTCGGGGCGACGGGCGATTTGACGAAACGCAAATTGCTGCCCGCTCTTTATAATTTGACGCGGCAGGATTACCTGCCGGAGGGCTTCGCGATGGTCGGCGTTGGGCGCAAGGAAATGAGCGATGAAGAGTTTCGGCAAAAACTTGGTGAAGATCTGCATGAATACGTTTCCGGCGAAAAGGACGAGGGTAAGATTGATTGGCTTCAGGATCGGAGCTACTACGTGACCGGCAATTACGATGACGCAGCGACGTTTGAAAAGCTCGGGGAAGCGTTGGCGGAAATTGACCGAAAACATAAGGCGGACGGCAATTATTTGTTTTATCTTGCCACCCCGCCGACACTTTTCGCTCCCGTCACAAAACAAATCGAAACGTCCGGGCTGGCTGCTGAAAAAGACGCCTCTTGGCGCAGGTTTATCTATGAAAAGCCGTTCGGACGTGATCTGCAATCAGCGAAGAATTTGAACCGCGACCTTCTTGAAATTGTAGACGAACATCAAATTTACCGGATAGATCATTACCTCGGCAAGGAAACCGTCCAGAATATTCTGGTCTTCCGTTTTGCCAACGGCATTTACGAGCCGATTTGGAATCGAACCCACATCGACAGCGTCCAAATTACGGTCGCGGAAAAGCTTGGCGTAGAAGATCGTGGTGGTTATTACGACACAGCCGGAGCCTTGCGGGATATGATCCCGAATCATATTTTCCAGTTGATAACGCTAACGGCGATGGAGCCGCCCGTTTCGTTTGAGGCCGATGCTGTGCGCGATGAACAATTCAAGATACTGCATGCGATAAAGGCATTCGAGCCCGATCGCATCCATCAAAACACCGTGCGCGGACAATACTCTGAGGGCGAAATCGAAGGCAAAACCATAACTGACTATCTCCTGGAAAAAGACGTAGCGACGGACTCAAAAACGGACACTTTCGCGGCGCTCAAGGTCGAAATTGATAATTGGCGATGGGCGGACGTGCCGTTTTATATACGCACGGGAAAATCTCTGGCGATTCGTCATTCGGAAATCGTCATTCAGTTCAAACGTCCGCCGTTCGTGCTGTTTCGCGGAACACCCGTCGAGCGGATGACGGCGAACCGAATCGTGATCCATATTGCGCCAGACGAAGCGATTACACAGGAATTCGCCGCGAAGACTCCGGGTCCCGTAATCAATACATCGCGTGTCGAGATGAGCTTTAATTACAAAGACCACTTCGGCGACGCACAATCGACAGGTTACGAACGGCTTTTATACGATTGTATGATCGGCGACGCGACACTCTTCCAACGCGCCGATATGGTTGAAGAAAGCTGGAAAGTTGTCTCGCCGATTCTTGATGCCTGGCAAAACGAATCGAACGGCCGTGAGTTTCCGAAATACGCGGCGGGAAGTTGGGGACCGAAAGAAGCGGACGAAATGCTGGAGCGTGACGGGCGCAGATGGCGGAACGTTACCGAGCAATAGAATTTTGTTGCGGTCGAAGTCCGTTTCTCAAAATTAGTTATTGGGAGAAGATTAATGCCATACGTAGACGTCAAAATTACCAGAGACGGAATAACGCTTGCCCAGAAAAAGCAATTAGTCGAACAGATTACGCAAACATTGGTGAGCGTTCTTGGCAAAAAGCCGGAACATATTCACATCGTCATTGACGAAATTGAACCGGAAAACTGGGGCTATTCGGGAATGCTGACCACCGAATACCGCGAGCAAAGTAAAAAAGATTGATTCTTAAAACTGATATTAATGATTTTAGCGGGCGACATCGGCGGGACGAATACTCGGCTGGCTTTATGCGAGCGGACTGAAAAAGGCTTTCGTATAACTGACGAAGATGAATTTTCAAGTTCGGCATTTTCTGGCCTGAAGGATATAGTCGACGAATTTTTGGATGCTAGATCGGGCAAGATAGAACATGCCTGTTTCGGCGTTCCGGGTCCGGTGACAAGTGAGACAGTAAAACTGGCAAACTTGCCGTGGGCGGTAGACGCTCAGCAGATAAGAGAACTTATTGGCGGCGGAAAAGTAGGCTTATTGAACGATCTGGAGGCCAACGCTTATGGCTTGGATGAGCTGGAGGAGACTGATTTTGCCGTTCTCAACAGTGGGGATCCAAACTGCAGGGGAAATGCCGCGATTATGTCGGCGGGGACGGGGCTTGGTGAAGCCGGTATGCATTTTGAAGAAGAAATGAGCATTCTGCGACCCTTCGCGTCCGAAGGCGGACACGCCGATTTTGCTCCTCGCACCGATTTGGAAATTGAGCTTTTACAATTTTTGCGGGCTAGATTCGGACGCGTCAGTGTTGAACGCGTCGTTTCCGGGCAGGGGCTGGAGAATATTTACGAGTTTTTGCGTGACGGTAAGAGTGAAGTCGAACCTGTCTGGCTGGCGAAAGAAATCGAGGTGAATGGCGATGCCGCCGCGGTTATTTCTACAAATGCGTTGAACGGGAAATCGTCTCTTTGCGAGAAGGCTCTCGACATATTTGTGGCGATCTACGGAGCGGAAGCCGGCAACCTGGCTCTGAAAATGCTCGCCACCGGGGGCATCTTTCTGGGTGGCGGAATTGCACCAAAGATCTTGTCGAAACTACGGGAACCGGTTTTTCTCGAATCGTTTTGCGACAAGGGACGAATGCGCGAGTTGCTGGAGAAAGTCCCTGTTCGCGTTGTTCTCAATGACAAAGCAGCTCTGCTTGGGGCCGCACATTTTGCCTTTTACGAATTAGAAACGAAAGAATGAAAAACCGTGAAATCATCGTCCTACGCGATCTCGATGAGCTGGGCCGTGCGGCCGCGAAAAAATTTGTGGAGCTCGCGAGAGCAAAAACTGCCGACGGATTTTCATTCACGGTAGCACTCGCGGGCGGCTCAACTCCCAAAAGACTTTATGAACTTCTGGCAGACGAAAACGAACCGTTTCGCCGGTCGATCGAGTGGGGCAAAATTGAGTTTTTTTGGAGCGATGAAAGATGCGTAGCCCCCGATGCCGCTGATAGCAATTTTGGAATGGCCAACGAAAGCCTTCTCGGGCCGCTCGGCATTTCGCCTGATAATATTCACCGCTTTAGGGGCGAGATTGATGCTGAAACGGCTGCGGGTGATTACGAAAGATTTCTAAGGTTGCGTTTCAACGTGCACGGGACCGATCTGCCGCGGCTTGATTTAATTCTGCTCGGAATGGGGGCGGACGGACATACGGCTTCGCTGTTCCCGAATACTAACGTATTACTAGAAAAGGAGAAACTGGCCGCCGCTCCGTACGTTGAAAAGGTGGGAGCGTCTCGTTTGACGCTTACGCCGCCGGTTCTGAACAATGCCGCAAACGTCATCTTGCAAATTGCCGGAGAAGATAAAGCCGAGGTACTGCGTGAGGTATTGGAGGGCGAGTACGAGCCTCAAAATTATCCGGCTCAGATGGTGAACCCGTTAAACGGAAATTCCTTCTGGTTTTTGGACGAAGCTGCTGCTCAGGCACTTAAAGTTAATAGAAAGTATGAAAATTTCTCTGGTCATCTCAGACGTTGACGCGACTCTAATAACGCCGGCACACGAAATAACTCAGCGAACAAGTGAAGCCGTCAATAAACTTAAAGAACTCGGGATCGGTTTCACGGTCGCAAGTTCGCGCCCGCCTCGGGGCCTTTACGGATTTGCGAAGCAACTAAAATTGACAAAGCCGTTTGCCGCGTTCAATGGTGGTGTAATTCAAAGGACGAGTGGAGAAACAATAACGAGTCACACTGTGAGCAAGGAAGTTTGCGAAGCTGCCTACTCGGTCACGAACACGCTCGGTATTAGATTGTGGGTTTACTGCGATCATGACTGGCACGTCGATGCGATTACTCCGTTTGTAGAGAGGGAACAAAATACCATAGGCTTTGAGGCCACACTGGAAAATGATTTGCGTGATTCTTTTGGCACTGCGGCAAAGCTTGTCATTGTCGGCGATCCGGCAATTGTCTCAGAGGCCGAAACAATCATTGCGGAAACCTTGGGTTCCAGCGTCTCAGCCACCAGATCAAAACCACGTTTTCTCGACATTACGGATCAGTACGCACACAAGGGAACAGTCGTTACGCAGCTTGCCGATGTTCTCAACATTCCCGTTAGCGAAATTGCGGTTATCGGCGATGGCTTGAATGACGTTCTGATGTTCGAAAGGGCCGGATTTTCGATCGCCATGGGACAAGCCGACGACGAAGTACGGAGCGCGGCTGATGTTGTTACCGGATCCAACATGGAAGAAGGTTTTGCCCAGGCGATTGAGGACTTCATATTGGACGATAGATTTGTCGCTACTAATCGCGTCATTTCCGCAATCGATCCCGCCTTCGGTCGGAGTTGAATTGCTGTCGGTCTTGACGGACCGCTTCAAAGGGCGACGAGTAGATCTATCGATTTGCTTCCTCGCCTGGAGATATGCTTTAAGGAAGCTTTTATGATCGGGCCTTAACAAATTTGAAAGAAACCGGATGATTGTTTGATTGCCAAGTGGCGAGCGTAAGACTCGCAATAGAAAGTATGATCGATAAACTAGTGAATTTCATTGGCGGCTGCGAGGGTGTCTGGGCCGTAGAAAACATGGAAACCGTCGCCGGTTCGCCGCTGGACATCGTCTCGCATATAGACATTATCAATGGAGACTTCGAAGCTTTGACGCGAGAATCTGCTTGGGTGATTCGCGGCGTGACGAGTAATTCCCGGTATACAACGCGTACGGAGAAGAATTTGCTCGCGGAGCGCCAGCCGACCCTCGCTCGAGCGGAAGCAACGTGCGCGGCCCTTATTCCAATTCGTAAATCAGCGGCCTGGTGGGAACTTGCCCAAGATGAGCGGCGTGAGATATTGGAAACGCAGTCCGAACATATTAGAGTTGGTCTCGATTACCTGCCAGCGATTGCCAGAAGGCTGTATCATAGCCGCGACCTCGGCGAAGAATTCGATTTTCTGACGTGGTTTGAATACGCTCCGGGTGACGCTCCGGCTTTTGAGGAACTCGTCCGCAAGCTGCGCCTTACCGTCGAGTGGAACTACGTTGAGAGGGAAATAGACATCAGACTTGTACGATCATGAGCTTTTCCGGCAAAACAATTGCGGGTTTTGCATTTCCACCAACCCCCAAATGTCTATCGGCTGGGTTTACGTCAACGCAATAGCTCTCTCAAGTTCTTTCGGATTCGGCTACCATAACTTGGTCAACTGGTCTGATTTCGATGCCCGTCAGAATAGCTTTCATCCTGGTCATAGAGGTATTCCTATTTAATTGGGTTTGCGACAAATTCGTCGGGAACTTCACGGTCGGGTTAAGATTGTTATAGCTTTCGCGAGAGAATGTATGCGTGGAATTAAGTACCAAGGTCGAAGCATCAATGTTCAATTTGATGCCGCCGGGCCTTCTTCCAGCGTTGTAAATTCTCGAAAATGCGGAGGACTATTATCTTTTTTTGTGGAATAGGATTGATGGCTCACGGCATTTCCATGGTAAGGCTAGATTTTTCCACTTAAAGATATTGTTTAAGGCTTGGCAATGGTAAGGAAGACGTTGAAGAATACAGATTTAAAAGAATTATTGTTGAGGTCGTTGAATGAAATTTTACGACAAGGTAAAGAGATGCTTAAGGGAATCGACGACCATCTTTACCAAAAGGCGGAAGACGGCGCGTTCTCCAAGAGTGGTTCGGTTGGCAGTCATTTCCGGCATTGTCTGGAATTTATTGGTTGTTTTCTATCAGGAGTTGGAGAAGGACGCGTTGATTATGACCGTAGGGAGCGGAATGTTCGTCTGGACACGAAACGCGAATACGCTATAACGGAGTTTCAGCGGACGATCCGCACCCTCGAGGAGTTTTCTTTGCTGGAGACCGGTAATTCTTTGCTTGTCCGGCCAGAAGAAATTGGTAGTGAAGATATATGGTGCGAATCCTCGATCGAACGCGAACTTGAGTTTTTGCGAAGCCACACCGTTCATCACTATGCGTTGATAGCATTCAAATTGAGGGCATCGGGAATCGAAATTCCCGACGATTTTGGCGTTGCTCCTTCGACTCTGCGATTTTGGGAACGGGAAATTGCCGTCGGTCTGTAGAAACAAGGTAAAGAGATGCAAAAGTCATTTTGCGAAACGCGTCGTGGAACCGTAAAAGCTGATAGCTGAGATTTTATTTTGAGGGAGAAAATTTAATGTCGATTTTGAGTTGGATTTGCCGCATTGTCGTGGCACTTATTTTGTTGCAGACCTTGTTCTTCAAGTTCACGGGGGCGGAAGAATCGAAGTATATTTTTTCGACATTAATGGGCGCACAAAACGAATGGATCGGACGAATCGGATCGGGAATAGTCGAATTAATCGCCGCGATTCTGTTATTGATTCCATCAACCGTCTGGCTCGGAGCGTTGCTCGCGCTGGGCGTATCCGCCGGAGCGATTTTCTCGCATCTAACGCAGCTCGGGTTTGTCGTTAAGGATGACGGTGGGCTGTTGTTTGGCCTGGCATGCACTGTTTTTGTCGCAAGCCTCATTACTCTCTATATTCACCGTCTTCAGATTCCGCTTATCGGTGCGAGGCTCCAGTAGGCCGCTCTAAGCTTAGAAAAATGGGTTTGTTCGTTTTGCTTCAGCGGCGGTGGGTCTTGTTCGTTGGCGCTTACTTCCTTTTGCTCGCGATATCGACGGTTGCGAGATGGACTCAGCCGGAGAGGAATTTTCCGTCTGACAAAAAATCAATTGAGGTCTTGGCCGTCGCCGATGATAAATTACTGGAAGGCCGACAGGTTCGTCTCGCTTACAGAGAATTTCTTCCACCTTTTGATACAGGCGAAACACCGATCATTCTGATTCACGGAAGCCCGGGGGACAGTGGTGATCTAGTCGATTTGGCGCAGGATCTGAGTCGCGACCGACGGGTTATTGTTCCCGATTTGCCTGGATTTGGCGACTCAACCGTTGAAGTTCCGGATTACAGTTTTCGAGCCCATGCTCGATATTTGAACGAGCTTTCAGACAAAATTAACCTAAAGAAAGTTCATGTCCTGGGTTTTTCGATGGGCGGCGGCGTTGCACTTGAATTTTACGAGATAGCCCCAGAGCGCGTCGCATCTATTGAAATGATCTCGGCCATTGGAGTTCAGGAATATGAGCTTTTAGGTGACTATTTTTTGAATCACGTTTTGCATGGAATTCAGCTTGCCGCGCTTTGGTCGCTACGGGAATTCGTTCCGCATTTCGGCTTTCTTGACGGTTCATTTTTTGGTGTTTCTTACGCAAGAAATTTTTACGATTCAGACCAACGGCCTCTACGGCAGATACTGACTAAGATCGAAACTCCTTTCCTGATCATACACGGGGAAACGGATCCACTCGTTCCGCTGGCGGCGGCGAAGGAGCATCATCGCCTTGTACCGCAAAGCGAGTACCAAGAGCTCGACGACAATCATTTTATGGTCTTTATGCGGCCCGAGAAGATTGCTCCGAGTGTAGCGGATTTCCTAACACGGGTTGATGACGGCACGGCGAAAACCCGAGCAGGCGCGGATCCGTTGCGAGTCGAGGCTGCCGCCGAACCGTTTCACCGAGAGATGATAATGGCGGATGGTTCGCTTTCGGTTCTCTTCTTTTTTGTGTTGGCGATCGCGACCTTTATCAGCGAGGATTTGACCGCACTTACGGCTGGTGCCCTGGCCGGTCAGGGGCAGATCAGCCTCACCCTTGCGATCGCGGCGTGTTTTGTTGGCATCTATATCGGCGATTTACTGATTTTCCTTGCCGGGCGGTTTTTCGGCCGTGCGGCCTTGCGCAGAGCTCCACTGCGATGGTTCATTTCAGAATCAGCCATGGATCGCTCCGCAGCGTGGCTCGGACGAAATGGAATGACGACCGTGTTCCTGAGCCGATTCACGCCCGGTCTGCGTCTGCCGGTGTACTTTGCCGCCGGAATGCTCAAAACGAACTTCCTAAAATTCTCACTTTTTTTCGCTATCGCGGCCGCTCTCTGGACGCCGATCCTGGTCGGCTCGACTGCCTGGTTGAGTAAGGGGATGGCGGGGGCTCCAATGCTGACCGGGAATTTCTGGTTTGGCCTGATAGCGGTTGTCGGTGGTGCATTTGTTCTGCTTAATCTCGTGCTCTGGCTGGCGACCTGGCGCGGCAGACGGATGCTGGCCGGAACCTACAAACGCTGGACCGAATGGGAATTCTGGCCCTTGTCAGTGTTTTATTTACCGGTCCTGATCTACATCCTGAGGCTGGCCGTGGAATTTCGCAGCATCTCGGTTTTCGCCGATGCGAACCCGGCGATAGATGCCGGCGGGTTCGTCGGCGAGCCTAAAGCCGAAATATACGAAGGTTTACGCAAATCGCCCGCTGCGGAAAGCCATCTGCTCAAATATGTTTTGATCCCAGCGAATCTGGGTCTATCCAAACGCATAGACGCTGCCGACACGTTTATGCGAGCCAATAGACTGAGTTTCCCCATTGTCCTCAAACCGAATGCTGGAGAGCGCGGCTCTGGTGTGTACTTCATCAAAACCACGGAGGAATTAGAGAGTAAAATCGAAAACAGCGGTGGTGATTTAATTTTGCAGGAGTTTTCAAGCGGTGACGAGTTCGGTATCTTCTATTGCCGGTATCCGGGTGACGAACACGGGAAAATTTTCGCGATTACCGAAAAACGCTTTCCGACCGTCACGGGAGACGGAAAAGCGAATCTCGAAACGCTGATCTTACGCGACAAACGCGCCATCGCGCTCGCAAACACATATCTAGAGCGAAATGCCGACCGGCTTGCCGAAGTGCCGGCAATAGGCGAAGTGGTTTCGATAATCGACATTGGAACGCACTCGAAAGGCGCTATATTTCTCGATGGCGGCTGGGTGAACTCGGAAGCTCTCGAAAAGAGAATCGATGAGATATGCCGTGGTTTCAAGGGGTTCTATTTTGGGCGGTTCGATCTGCGGGTTAATTCGATCAACGAATTTGGGCGCGGTGAAAACTTTAAGATCATTGAGCTTAATGGCGTAACCTCAGAGGCGACAAATATTTACGATCCAAAATACTCTCTTTTCGATGCGTATCGGATCCTTTTTCGCCAATGGAGGATTGCTTTTGAAATCGGCCATGCGAATCGACAGCTAGGCACACCGCCGACTTCGGCAACTTCATTGCTGAGACTGCTTGTCCGGAACCGTTTTTACAATAATAATCAGACTATCACGACAGCCGCGAGTAGCAAGAAAGCTGCTTTTTCACCAGCGGAATAAGCCCGTTAAGAAAATGTGCCTGATTATTTTCGGATTAAACTTTCATCCTCATTACCGGCTAATCCTTGCGGCAAACCGCGACGAGTTTTACGAGCGGCCGACTGCCCCAGCCGGTTACTGGAATGATGATCCGACGATTCTGGCCGGGCGTGATCTGGTCCATGGCGGAACCTGGCTCGGCGTGACAAAAACGGGGCGATTTGCCGCCGTTACCAATTATCGTGACCCAACGGCTCCAGCGGGAATCAAATCGCGCGGCGACTTGACCACTGATTTTTTGAAGGGAGACGAAACCCCGGAAGGTTACGTACGGCGGTTGGAAGAGAGGAAAAGTGATTATTCGGGTTTTAATCTTCTCGTCGGTGACTTCGCAGACGGAAAGGGCGACATATTTTATTTCTCGAATCGGGGCTTGGAGCCAAAAGTACTGTCCCCCGGCATTTATGGCCTAAGCAATGCTTTGCTCGACGCACCCTGGCCTAAAGTCAGCAAGGCGAAAACGGAACTTGCGAAAAGCTTTCTGGGGGAAGACTTATCATCGACGGAGTTGATCGAAATACTCTCCGATCAGTCTGTATCGGACGACGAAAACTTGCCCGATACCGGGATCGGAATCGAGCGGGAACGAGCATTGTCATCGGCCTTTATAAAGACGGAGGGGTATGGCACGCGTTCATCATCAATTTTGACAATCGATCAGTCAGGTACGGTTAGAATCAAAGAAGAAACTTATGTCGGAAGGACGGGCTCTGTGGTCTACGAGTTCAAAATCACGTGACAAGGTGTTCTCACGATCAGCGAATCATCAAAATGCTTGGAATATATTTATCATGCCAAAACATTAAAAGTAGATCAGGCAAAAGATCAGTGAGCCTTTAATTCACGCAGTGATTACCAATACAAATATAGCGGGAATGGTGAAACTGAGACGTGGAAATAGTTGTCTGGTGCCGGGACAACACGCGTTCGGAAGCAGCTTTCCAGAAATGACCATCGTAGACGGACGTTATACGGTTCGCCTAGCGCGAACGCCTCAGGAAGTCGATGCTGCTTTGCGGCTTAGATATGAGGTTTTCAACTTGGAGCTCGGTGAGGGGCTGGAATCATCGTACGTCACCGGCCTTGACGAGGATCGGTTCGATTCGGTTTGCCATCATTTGATCGTCCAGGAAAACTCAACCGGCGCAACAGTCGGTACGTACCGCCTCCAGACCCTGGAAATGGCTAAAAACGTGTCCGAGTTTTACTGTGCCGGTGAGTTTATGATTGAGGATTTGCCACATTCGGTTTTGGCGGAATCGCTGGAAATAGGCCGGGCTTGTATTGCCCTCGATCACCGAAACAGCAAAGTTCTATTTCTACTCTGGAAGGGACTGGCTGCCTATGCCGTCGCGACCAAAAAGCGGTTTCTGTTCGGTTGTTGTTCGCTCACGTCACAGGATGCGGCGGAAGGCTGGAAAGCTGCGAGGCGAATAGAGCAAGACGGTTTCGTCCACAATGAGTTGTTCGTAATGCCGCGGGAAGCCTATACGTGCGATAAAGAAGCCTGGAGCGAAAGTGCGGAAGATTCGGTTTGGCAGTTGCCGAAGCTATTTCTTACTTACTTGCGTTTTGGAGCAAAAGTCTGCAGCGAGCCTGCGATCGACCGCGAGTTTAAGACGATAGATTTTTTCGTTATTTTCGATCTAGAGACCCTTGAAGAAAAGCACCGGAAACTGTTTTTTGCGTAATCCCCTCTCTCACCTTGCGTGACTTTCGCACTAATCCTTTAAGGTGGTTAAAATCTGCGCTGCGTTCTCTAAAGTTCGATGAACCGGACATTTGTCCGCAATTTCGAGAAGGCGCTTCCTTTGCTCGGCGTCCAAATCGCCGATCAATTCAATTTCGCGCACAAATCTATCAATTTTACTGGTTGTTGCCTCGCAGTTAAGGCAATCTTCAGCGTGGGATTTTTCGTGCGATACGTGAACGTACGCCTCCTTCAGTTGCCAGTTCTTCCTTTCCGCATAAAGACGTAGAGTCATCGCCGTGCACGCGGCAAGTCCACCCGCGACGAGCTGATAAGGCGAGAAACCAAATGCATTGCCACCAAAAGTCTCCGGCTCGTCGGATATTATTTGATGTTCACCCGCCTTGATCCGCGTGGTAAACCTTTCCTCGCTGCCAAGATGTGCAACTATATGACGCTGCGTCGAAAATTCTTTATCGGCAGGAACGTCGGCATAACGATAAGCCCAGGCCGCTATTAAATGTCCTACGTAAGCGGCATCGGTTTTCTTTGAAAGAAGATGATCGGCTCCGTCGAGAGAAATAAAACTTTTTGGATGGAACGCGGCCTGATAGAGATCGCCCGCATGACTGATATCTACGATTCGATCTTGCGGCGAATGCATGAAAAGAAACGCTTTTCGCATCTCGCGGACGGCTTCTAGGAGAGTCTGATCTTCCAAATCATCGAGAAGCTGTTTCTTTATCAAAAACGGCCGGCCTCCGATGGAGATTGACGCCGCCCCCTTCTCATGGATCTCGGGGAGGCTGCCGTTCAGCAAGCTCTTAACATGTTTAGGATTCGAAGGTGATCCGATGGTTGCCACCGCTTTGATTTCAGCCAACATGCTTGCGGCCAACAGACATGCCGACCCGCCAAGCGAATGGCCGATCATTACCGTAGGAGCTTGATAATTCTTCCTGAGGAATTCGGCGGCGGCGATCAAATCGTCGACCGAACTTGAAAAGTTAGTATCCGAGAAGTCTCCATCGCTCTGCCCCAGACCAGTAAAATCAAAGCTAAAGACTCCGAACCCTTTCTCCGCGAGCGCCGAACTAATATGCCTGATGGCCGTAAAGTTTTTGTTGCAAGTAAAGCAATGTGCAAAAACTGCAAAATTATGCGGCCGACGATCAATCGGAAGCTGTAGCGTTGCCGAAAGTTTTATCCCTTGACTGTTTTCAAAACCGATTTTCTGAATAGACATTTTTCAATATTTTGCTTGCGACACAAACCATTCATTGTACAAAGACGTGATGACGGCTAATTATTCCATGATAGAGTAAAAACGCCGCACGCGATCTTAAGCTAAGCAGCAAAATACTTTTGGGAACTCTTCTCTTGCGAAACTACGTCCGGCTGTCGACAGATTCTACCCACGGCCGATCGGAGCGAAAGTCGAACTTCAAGCTCAGTTTAAGACTTGGGATTTCAGCCGGGCTGTCAGCGAAAGTCCACTGAACGACAAAACAAGATACCTCAAGCTTAAAAGGAACGAATAGGACCAAATAGTTCCCCGTGAAATTCCTCCCAAAGATAATTGCGTAAAAAAAGGGCCACTCGTCAAAACAGGGCATCCGCTAAGTCATGGAAAAAAGATAGGTTAATTGGTACTGGGGACGGGAATCGAACCCGTACGTGTCTATGGACACAGGATTTTAAGACATGTTCGTGGGTTGAATTTATTCTTGCTCACATGGACCTTTTGATCGATGGTTCAATTGAACAACCTCATATTTCAGGTACGGGAGAATACGGACGGTCTAGGAATCAGAATCTACTAGGCAAGGAAGGCTCATTTTGAAGAGGGATATTGTCGCTTACAGAGGTCGAAAAAAAATCTGCGGTTGGCATTGATGGGATTAATTTCTTGAATTATGATCTAAGATGAATTAGGGATCTTTCTATATCAGATGTGTTGTAAGACTAGTAAGTAAAAGTTGGTTGCAGGTTGGTTGCAGCGTTCCTGATCACGGCTTATTAGTGTTGGATGGGGATAGCCGTTAAGTTGTTGATTCTAAGAAGTTTTGAGCAGTTTTGACAAATTATACAAACCTACCAAAATCGCTTGGGGTGCGAGAGGTCGTGAGTTCAAATCTCGCCGTCCCGACCAATAAACATGGGGCTTTCGAAGAATTTCGAAGGCCCTATTTTTCGTGGTTTCCAAAAGGCCACGAGAGGGCGGGTTGCTAAACCTCTTGATTGCCACATTTACGAATCCCGACCCGTCAGAAATAGCGCCTCCATTTTGCAACCAACTTTCTTCGCCTCAGATTCGGGCCATTTTGGTGAACAGACGCACCAACCACGGTGCGAGGAAGAACCAACTGATGCTCCGGCGTTCCAAATTCCACCTTTTCACCCCAATTCCCAGTAAATAAGCGGCTAACAGTCAGCGGAATAGAACTTGCGAATGGCTACGCGAGAGGCACCGGTTTGTCATGCCCTCGACTACGGACCAACGCAAATCTAAACGCGAAGAATATGTCAGTCTACAAAAGATACAATGGTAAGCGAGTCTCATCCTCCCATCCCGACTACTCAAAAGCTCGGTGGTGGATCTATAAGCGGCTGAAAGGGAAGGTCATTCATCAGAGTGTGCCCGAAGCGAAGACGAAACAAGAGGCTGAATTGGCCGAGCGGCAGATCATTAAAGCGTCCTTTGATCATAGCTATAACGTTACAGATACCACCACCACTCTTGCCTCGTTCATTGATGAGAAATATCGGCCCTATGTCCAGCAGAACAACGTCAACAAAGGAGCTAAGGAACTCTACATAAGGCTTCTACTTGGTCACTTCAAGAAGCAAACACTGTCCAGCATCAGTCCTCAGGATTGTCGGAACTGTCGAACCAAACTACAGACTCGCCAAAACAAACGTAAGAAAGAAAGCGCACTCTCATCGGCGTCGATCAACCGGATCATGTCCACGTTGTCGAAGATCTTCAGCTTAGCGTGTGAAGAGGGAATTCTGGAACGCAACCCGATGCAATACGTGAAGTCACTGCCGGAACCGCCCCCTCGAAGACGGCTGCTAAATCCGAAACAAAAGGAGGCCCTTTGGACAGAGTTGGAGAAGGATGCGTTACTTTATCGACTGATAGTCCTCGCAGTGAATCTTCCATTACGTCGCGGACAACTTGTCGCGATCACGGAAGATGTCATCGATTTTGAAAACGAACATGTTTTTGTGATCGGTTCGAAGGGAAGACCTCCACGCCTAGTTCCGCTCAACGCAACCGCGACAAAGATCCTGAAAGCGATGATTGAGGATCACCAGTTGCCGTTTCCCGTTAAAGACTTTCGTAAGCGATGGCACACTGCGCTCAGAAACGCAGGGATAAACAAGAAAGGTGGAACGAGGGAGGAGAACTATCACTTCCACGATCTTCGAAGCTACTTCGCGAGCGAGCTGATCCGGCGGAACACGAATCCGTTGATAGTCCAGAACCTATTTGCCCATTCCGACATGAGCATCACAACGGTCTACGCTCAAACCGATGACAAACTCTTGTTGGAGGCGGTCAAGCGGCTTGACGAAATCGACAATGGTGAGGTGCAGTAATTTTGCATTACTCAGCAAGTCAGAACGGTTTCCGATTCCTTAGGACGAGAGGGTCGGCCTGATAACTGATCTTTCCACGGCCGGGCATCGCGGTCGAATTATCTCGGGTTCAGAAAGGGCCGATTTGGGTCGCATCTTTTTTCAATTTCGACTGCTGCTCGATAGTCCTCGGGTGTGTTCAAGTTTAAGAACAAGAATTCGGAGCCTTGAATATCCTGGATCTCGGAAAACCCAATTACCCGTGTCTTGAGTCGCCCACGCAGTTGCTGCAATCGCCAATCACCAGCGGACAACATTTTTTGGATCTCGGGAAGACACCCGTCCCGCCGATACAGTCCGCAAAGGGGCTGAACACGTCCGTCGGGCTGTGCGGGGAAGACGGCATCGACATCGTTCACTTGCTCATCGCCGCTTTGCCGCAGGATATGTACCATCTGAGTCATCAATTCGCCAGTGACAAACGGCAGGTCGCAGGCAAGCACGGCTATCCATTCTGTCTTAGCGTTTACAAGAGCTGTATTTAGACCCACGATCGCCCCGCGGGCATTCCCTATGGTTTGATGATCTTGAATTATTGGATGCGAAGTAATTTCGTCAGTTAAATTGCCGACAATATGAACGGTGTTTGTAATGGGAAACAGTGTACTCGCCGCACGGTCGACGAGCGTCCTGCCGCCAAGCAACAGGGCCGCTTTGTTATGCCCCATTCGTCGGCTTTGGCCACCCGCCAAAACAAATCCATCGATTAGGATCATTAGGTTCTAAAAAGATTCTCTGGTCGCCTCGTCACTCTTACTTAACGGTTTAATGAATGAAAAATAGTTGACCGCAAGACAGATCACTGAGAACAAAGAAAGAAATACAAACCCAAGCGTGTAAGATCCGGTAGCGTCCTTAACAAATCCGAGTTCAAGCGGTGGAAAGAACCCCCCCAGACCGCCAAACGCCCCGACAAGTCCAGTGACTGTAGCGGTTTCGTTCGGGAAATACTGAGGAACGAGCTTAAATACGGCTCCGTTACCCAGGCCAAGTGCAGCGGCGCAAC
>LNFM01003560.1_pt1 | contig 30377 bp, 30 predicted proteins | sample 596031 | NCBI WGS metagenome assembly LNFM01 (sample SAMN04254537, study PRJNA301005) | activated carbon metagenome | isolation source: dual media filters at the Ann Arbor, Michigan drinking water treatment plant | place: USA: Ann Arbor
GGCTCAACAGCAGCAGTTTCTTTTCACTGCAGATCCCTCGTATCAAAGGCCAAATGATCCGATCACTCACGAGCGGTATTTACAGCTCAAAAAACTACCGCCCAGGACAAGTGATTGGATTGAAACCACTAAAAGACAATCCACAACCACCGAGCAGCGTCTTAAGGCTCTTGAAACTTTCTTTCAGAAGGACTTTCGTTACACGTTAGATCCGGGAACTTACGAACGAAACGATCTGGACGAATTTCTTTTCGTCCGCAAACGAGGGTTCTGCGAGCATTTTGCGGCCGCCTATGCAACTTTAGCCCGAGGACTTGAAATTCCAGCGCGCGTCGTGATCGGTTACCAGGGCGGTGAATTTAATCCGATCGGTCAATTTTGGAAAGTTGTCGAGCGCGATGCACATGCGTGGGTGGAAATCGGAGTTCAAGGGCGATGGCTTCGCATCGATCCCACGACTTGGATTGCACCGCTCAGAATCAACATGCCTTCGACACAGTTTTTTGAACTGTCTGAGGTCGAACAAACACAGTCTGTTTTAACTAATCCGAAAAATCGAAATGGCTTTGAATCTGTTTGGAATCAATCGGTGCTGTTTTTTGATAACCTCAATTACAAATGGACGATGTTTTTGCTTGAATTTGATAAAGAAAAACAAGCGTCACTCCTTGCTAACTTATTTTCAATTGAGACCCTCACCCGCTGGCTTTGGTCGGTTTTAGGCTTAATCACCATGGTCTTTACATTTGTCTTTTTTAGATCGTTTAAATTTGTCATCACGAAGCGGGATGCGCTCAGGTCCATTCTTAAAAAAATGGAAGCAGACCTTGCAAATGAAAAAGTCGAAACTCGCCCCAGTATGACAATTGATCAAATCATACTCGCCCACAATAAAGCTTTTCCGGATTTTAAAACCGATCGATTAAGTCACGAAGTTGATTTGGAGTATTACGTAAAATCGGAATCAGACCGCCTGGGACTATTTGAACAGCGAGACTATAAGAAAAGTCTTATTTCTTATTCTTCTCGACATTCATCGTCCGCACCCGCGAATTAATTGACAATAAAGTTCGCGGGCTATCGTCCTCGTCAAAAATATCACCAACGACTTCTTCAATAATGTCTTCAATTGTCACAATACCGAGAACTGCGTCTAAGCTAATGATCGTAGGTGCCGCATCGGTAGGAACAACGGTCTGTGGACGTTTCACGATCGCCATATGGCTTCTTCGTGTCTGAAGCTTCTTCAGAGCACTCACCAGGGATTCGTTCGCTGAAAGGACTAAGACTTCATGAATGAGCGTCGTCCAATCAAGTTTTGCAATTTCCGCTTCCGAAACAAACTCTTTGGCGTGCAAAAGTCCAACAATCATCCCCTCTTTTAAAATCGGAAAACGAGTGTGGCGACTGGATCTAATTTTATCCAAAATATCATGGTAATGATCCGTGAAATTTAAACGGGAAACATGTTCCCAACCAAGCATCACGTCTTTAACTTTTCGTTTATCAATTTCAATTAAATTTAAAACGTATTGGCGGTGTGAATCCGATAATCCATCGATATCTATTCCTTCGCTCACTTCGCCGACGGTCTCTGATTTAAATTTTGCAAAAATAAACTGAGTCAAAAAACGAGTTGAAACTTCCAAAACAAAAACGAATGGAGAAAACACACGGTCCATGATGATCAAAAGCATGCCGCCCCAAAGCGAAAACTTGAGGGGATACTTCAGCGCCAGACTTTTTGGGACCAACTCACCGATCACGACGGAAAAATAAGTTAGCGGCAAAACAACAACTGCGATCGAGACGAAGTCTGATAATTGTTCTGACCACAAAAAACGATTCATCAAGATCGGGCTTAAGTGTTCCTCTGCGCCGGCTCCGCTGACGGCCGCAGAAATAGCACCAACCAAAGTGATCCCAATTTGCAAAACACTCAGGACCCGCTCTGGATTCTTTTTTAAATTTAAAACTCGAAGTGCCGGAAGCGATCCCTTTTCGGCAAGCTTCTTCAGAAGTGGCCTAGGTACAGTAACAAAGGCCATCTCGATACACGATAAAATAGCATTCAACATTAAACACAAGAGCACGATCGAAAATTGAAACATCAAGATTCCACTTTTAGAAATAAAGGCCTAAATTACATTGATATGGCTCAGAGTCCGCGATTTAAAACAATAGCGGCACGTAATCGCTCAGAAATAAAATCAGTGATTACGATCAAAACCAATATCAAAAACAAAATCGTACCAGCCATTCCAAAATTACGCCACTCTAACGCGGCCATTAAGTAGTGTCCGATGCCTCCAGCGCCAACCAATCCTAATAAACTAGCACTTTTAATGTTATATTCGAGCATAAAGATTAATTGTGAAGCAATTCCGACCTTCGCTTTTGGCCAAATGGCCACTTTAAAACTATCCCAACGATTCGCTCCGAGCTGCCGCAATACACCCCAAGGCTTGCGATCAATATCTTCTAAGTATTCGTACAGAAGTTTTCCAAAGTAACCCGCGGTATAAAGACTAAGCCCAAAAATCCCAGCGATCGTTCCGAGCCCAACAAGGCTGACAAAAATAATAGCCCAAATCAGGCCGGGAATGCTTCGAACAAACATCAGTAAAAATCTTGAAAACCGATAGACGACCGGATGAAATAATTTTTCAGAGCTGATAATGGCAAATGGTAAGGCCAACAAAAAACCAAAAGTCGTACTCAAAATGGCCACTTGCAGAGTCACGACGATCGAGGCGAAAATGCTCTTCCAAGGCATAATCGCCCAGTCTTCTGATGGTCGTGGAAAAAATCGTATCAATGTTTCAAAGAAGATTTTAAAATCCAAAGACGTCGCGAAACCTGAAGTCTCGATAAATAGAAGACTTAAAATAAAACAGATCGCAAAACCCAGAAGAACGCGGTTCGGGAGCGATTGCAAATGAGCATTTAAATTGCGGCTCACAGATTTGGTGACTTCCGATGAAGTGATTGAGTCTTGCGGGACCATCATCGACAGCACTTGATCAAATTCTGAAATTTCAATCAAACTGTCATGTTGAGTCAGTATAAGAGCAAACCCAAATTCTTTTTTAAGCTCCTGCAGCAGAGCCCACGTGGCTTTAGCGACGTCGTGATCCAAATGACTTAAAGATTCGTCTGCTAAAAGCAAAGTGGGTTTTGCCATCAAAGCCCGAGCAATCGCCACACGCTGCTTTTGCCCGCCGGATAATTGTGAAACCAAAGATGTCGCAAGATGATCTATTTGCAAACGCTTCAAAATAGTTTTCGCAGAGTTGAATGGATCATCACTTGATTTACTGCCTAGTGATCCAGAAACAACATTCGTGATGACAGACGCTTCCTCGACAAGGCGAAGATCTTGGTAGATCAGAATCGCCCGACCGTGGTGTGTGATGTTCGATTCCGAGCTTTTTAAAGAGCCTTCGATCAAGCGCAGAATCGTCGTCTTACCGACTCCGGAAGGGCCCTTCAGAAGGACTGATTCTCCCTTAAGAATTCGAACGTTTTGAACTTCGATGATTGTGCGTTTTGATCGTTTAGGATCAAAGGCATAGGTGTACTTTAAAATTGGGGCTTCGAAGGCAAGACTCATCTCGGGCCGACTATCGCAAGACAATGTGAGGCTCGTCAACTGGCGCACCGGTTTCTAGAGCTATTTAACAAAATGCTGAGGTGTTAACTCGGTAAATTTTAAAGCATCGAGTGTTTGTTGAACATGTGAAATTTTCAAATCGGGCTTCACGAGCTCGGCTGCGCCATAAACACTGGAAACCAAATCTGAATTACTTTCAGCAAGCTTTAAAAGTGAGTCTTGAATTTTCGATCTGAGACCTGCATCAAGCTTTTTTGAAACGGCGATCAAATGTGTTGGCACCCCTGGAGTTCGTGCTAAGACACGAATCTTTGCGCGCTGGTCAGGCGTCCCATATAGATCTGCTTTAGGGCCTTCGAAAGCATAATCACTCATCGCGGCCGCGTCGACCTGGCCAGAAGCTAAGGCCGTTAAGGCCTTATCGTATCCACCAGCATAAATAATCTGAGAAAAATATCCCGCCAAGTCTTTCGATGAAGCCATATTTTTATCTTTCAGCATTCGAAAAAATGGAAATAAAAAACCCGATGTCGACGTTTGAGACGCAAAGGCGATGCGTTTTCCTTTTAAATCAGCAAGGGATTTGATGGGACTATTTTGACCTACCAAAATCAAAGAATCATAGTTGGTCTTTCCTTGTCGCTTTTCCACGACTAAGATTTCTAAATCTGTTTCCTGAGTGGCCAAAATATACGGAAGTGAATCCATGTAAGCCACGTGGACCGTGCCAGAAATCAAACCTTGCGCCGTAACCCCATACGAACTTGGAACCACGACATCGACCGGGATCCCGATCATGCGTGAAAGTTCGGTGGCAACTTTTTGAGTTGTGGATTCGAGTTCTAAAGGATTTTTCTGCTTTTGAAATGAGAAAACAATTTTTTTAGGGTTCGTCGTTGGTGCCGCTGCGATTGCCGAGCTTGAAAAACAAAGCCCTAGGACAAGAACAGCTTTAGTGATGAAAGTAATCGATTTCGAAATTCTATTCATATGGACTCCCAATTTTTCAAACGCAAAGCGGACCGATTTCGCCTTCAGGTTTAACGGGTCTGGGTCCATTTTCCTATTCAATCCTCCGAGATTTAACTAAATGACAGCTCTTTGGAAGCTAAATGAAAGTGAACTGAGAAACCTCCTTTGAGGCTCACCTGGATCGTCTCACATTGAGACAAACACACGCCTTGGATGAAATTTGTATAATGTCACGCTTCGTGATCGGCAGAAATTGTCAATCTTGGTTCATCACGCTGACTTCAGAACCTAAGAAATTGTTTATGCGATTTGGCGGCGTTCCGGTGAGCACATATTTTGAAATGTGTAGTTTGTTCTCAAACAACAATCTACTTGAAGGAGTCGATATGAAATTTTCACTTTGTTCTTTTGTCTTAACTTTGGCAGCAGCGTCTTCGGTTTTTGCAGGTTCACCTCCTAATCGAGCCATGCTTGAATCGAAAATGACCGAATTAGGATCTCAAGGTTATGCTTGTACTGAACTACGAGGTGGAAAATTTGAAAACCGAGCATTTAATTCTGTTTTGTCGTGTCAAAAAAGCGATGGCAACAGTAAACTCTTCATGGTTCGGTATGAAAATCAAGGTCCTGAAGGCGCTAGATGTTCTTACTTTTCAGTAACTAAAATCGAAGAAATCTAATTTTTTTGAACGGGCCTTGTATCGCTCTCTGCGACGCAAGGCCTGACTGTCTTCGTTAGCGTTTCAAGGTTTGGAAAAAGCACCATGAAGCGATCCCCCAGAGATCCCGTCGCCACAAGGCGTACATCTTTCACCTCACTACTTTGAGAAACTTTGAAGTTGATATTTTCAATCCAATGCTTTGTCATCGACTTATTCTTTCGATAAATCTTCGCGACTGATTTACAGACCTCAATACGTTCGATGAAATCTTTTGATTCCACTTTTCGGGCCGAATACGGTGCCTGACCATTCGCAAAATCAGGGCTCGTTAGTTTTTGTTTCAACACGACATCGTAGCCATCCGGCCCCATCGCAATCTTCAAAAACTCAACTAAACTTTCAATAGATTCCTGGTCACCTTCAAACTTATACTTCATCGTTGTTCCCGGGACTTGGGCCGTCGGGTCTTTCAGCCACGCCACAAGATTTTTTTCGTTCCATTTAAATCCGCTGCGACCCTTTTTTTGAAGATCGTCGGTGTACAATTCAAAGTCTTTCACCGCACCAGCTGGCGCATCCCAAAGATTGGCCAGGCTTGGCCCCGTCAAATGGACGCCGGGCTTTAAGGAATGACAGAAGTAGCATTTCGCATATTGCACGCCACCACGAAGAAGAGTGTCCTTAATCTGTTCTTCGGTTTTTCCCCGAGCATTTAGGGGCTGAAAAAACAAAAAAATTGAGGCTAAAATAAAAAATCTCATACTTAAATTGTGGCGAGTGTCCCGCACGAAGGCAAAGAAAATGAGTGACCTAATTCGGTGGAGCTATTGGCGTGACAGTTGAGATTTATTTTGCGGCTTTGAATGCGGTTAAATGATAGTTCACCAAAACCTAGTCTTCGTGTAAGCTCTAAAATGACATGAACAAAGCACAGGTTGTTTCAATACCTAATAATCCAAATCTTTTAGTACTCGAACGATTTTTCAATGCTCCGCCAGAACTGATTTTTCAAATGCATCACCAGGAAGAATACGTGAAAATGTGGAGTGCCCCTAAAAATTGGATTGTGTTTTTTTGCAAAATTAATTTTCATGTCGGCGGTGAACACCGTCGAGGCATTCGCTGTTCGAAAACATATGACCAAGGTCATCAAGGCGAAGAACAATGGGGTAAAAGTGTTTACTCAAAAATTGTGGACTCAGAAGAAATTGTTTACAGAGACTATTACACAAATGCTGCCGGAGAACCTTTCAGCGGCTCAAGCGTTGGTGAAGTAAAACTAAGATTTACAAAATTGGATCGAGGGTCAAAGCTGATTCGTTATTCGCAATATGATGATTCCGAAGCTTTGCACACCGCAATCGCCTATGGTCTAATCGAAGACCAGTTTTTAGCCTGGGATCAGTTAGAAGCGTTACTTCCTAAGTAGGTGGCATATTTGGCGCTTGGACCTTTTCGCTCATCAGTTGATCGAGCTGGGCTGCGCCCTGTCGACTCGTGGCAATCATTTCATCTTGTGAATGATGAACTTTGTATTGCTCTTCCAGCATTTCGGAATCTTTTCTACAAAAAATTTCAACGAGCTCCTTCACTTTTTCCGGGTTGAATCCAAGATCGGTTAAAACCCCTTTGGAAAGCTCAAGACTGGAAGAAAAGGTTTCACGCCAAATGTGCTTCACCCCGATATCTCGTAGACGAAAAACATGAGATCGATTCCGGGCCCTGGCAAAAATTTCAAGTTTTGGAAACCGCTCACGAACGAGCGTGGCCACGTGGACCGAAACATCGACATCGTCAATCGCTAGAATAAGAACTTTCGCGTGATGAGCTCCTGCAGATTCGAGCAGATCGAGCCGTGAGGCATCGCCGTAAAAAATTTTATTTCCGAATTTGCGAACAACGTCGACTTGCTCGGGGTCCAGTTCTAGTGCCGTGAATTTAATTCCTAAACTTCGTAGCAGGCGACCCGGGATCTGACCAACCCGACCGAAACCCGCGATGATCACCTTGGTGTCATCGGATTCAATTTTATCAAAGCTTTGATTTTGCTTTCCGCGAGCTTGCAGATAGGTTCGAAACTGATCGAGCGCGAGCCCTATCAAAGCCGAGACCGCCATCGATGACGTCACAACAACAATCAGAAGATTGTAGTCCTCACCATTCAAAATTTTTAATGAAAAAGCAGACGCAAAAACAACAAATGCAAACTCCCCGCCTTGGGCTAAAATCACACCTAGGCTTTGAGAAGAAGCTGAGTTCAAATCACTTCGCCGCCCGATAAAATACACGACTAAATATTTGATCAGCACCAAGGCCATGACCGCGCCGATTGTTTGAGCCGGTCGATCCAGCAGAACATTGAAATTAACGGTCATGCCGATCGCAATGAAAAATAATCCAAGCAATAAGCCTTTGAACGGCTCGACATCCGTTTCGATCTGATGCCGGTACTCAGAATCAGAAAGTAAAATCCCCGCAATGAAGGCACCGAGAGCCATCGAAAGCCCTACTTGTTGCATTAAAAAGGAAACACCAAGGACAATAAGAAGAGTTAAAGCCGTGAAAACTTCCCGTGTTTTACTATTGGCAACTAAGCGCATCAGTGGGCTCATCGCAAACTTTGCAAAGACAATGAGACCTGTAAAGACCCCAATGATTTTAACGAAATTCAAAAAGCTAAACCCCGACCCGGTGGACTGCGATGACAGAAAAGGAACGACAGCTAAAAGCGGGATGGCAATAATATCTTGAAACAACAAGATCGAAAATGCTTTTTGACCATAGGTCGTCTTGAGTTCATTTTTTTCAGCTAAGGTTTGTAGTGCAAATGCAGTGGATGAAAGCGAAAGTACCGACCCGATCAAAATAGCCACTGGAACGGAAAAACCAAACCATATCAAAAGCGGCGTAAGTGCGAGAGTCGTCAAAGCAAACTGCGCAAGTCCCAAGCCCAGCAGTTCTTTTCGCATCGTCCAAAGCTTAGAAGGTTTTAATTCAAGCCCGATGATGAAAAGAAGCATCACCACGCCAAATTCGGCAAAATGCAAAAGGGCATCGACGTCATCGATTAATTTAAAACCGGACGGGCCTAAAATAATACCGGCAATTAAATAACCTAGGATTGAACCAAGCCCGATTTTTTTCGATAGAGGTACAAGCGTAATGGCCGCAATAAGGAAAAACAAAGCCAGCGAAAACGTTCCCACGGGCTACTGCTCTAAAATTTCTTCTAAAGCTTTTTGGTCTTGAACTTCAGTCGATGGCACAAGTCCCTTGAAAGCCAAAATAGATCGCTCGGTCCGGTCACGCAAAAAAGCATTCGGGGTTTTATTCTTAATTTCCTGCAAGTGATTCAGGGCCTCAAGCGACGTCCTGGCCGACGCAATTTCTTCGATCGCTTGGGCTTGCATCGCTTCAAGCTCGCGACGGACCTGCATGGACCTTGGGTTGAAACTTTCGCTGTTAAGATCTTGAATCGCAAAATTTTTCAAAGACTTCAGGGCCTCGGAACTTTGATTTCGACCCAGTAGATCTAGAGCCATCGCTTTAAGATCACCAGATGTTGAAGCTTGAGCGATTAAGCGCGCAAGATAATTCACTTCATTTTGATCAAGGTGTCTTGCAAAACTTGACAGACGATTTTCAATGGATTCGATATCTGACTGAGGCTTACCGATCTCGGCCACTTCCATCAAAAGCTGTTGCTTGAAGTCCTCTGAGACTTGAACACCTTCAAAGTCGGCGAGCTCCGCGGCTTGCGAGACATCCTGCGAAGCTAAGGCATCAGCCTTGACGTCATTCGCCACTTTTTGCTCAAAATCTTTTTGTTTTTTAATTTCAGCTTTTTGAGCTTCTTTTCCGAGTTCTGTTTGCAAGCGGTCGTGCAAATACAAATCAATGGCCACGACTCCAACGATGACGGCAACAAAAACAAAAGAGTAAATTCTTGCGCGCTTCATATTTATTTTGTCACCGAAAATCCATCATACAAAGGAACTTTTGCAATATCGATTACGCGCGTTGGTGGCTCCGGGATTTCTCTTGGCAAGCTGAGTTCCCCATTTTGCGTGAGCGATACTTTTTGAAGTTGATTATTCAAATTGAATTCAACATAGCGCTTCAAATTAGAAGGCCACATTTGTTGGTTCAGCATTTGAACTCGTGACGTCTCTGGTAAATAGACCCCAATTCTATTTTCGTTGGTGATGAGATACAGCCCCTGCGGAATCGAACCAGTTGCGTTGGGGATTGCGTAAGACGTCGTTTTCACCAGCACCGGCAAGGACAGTTCTGCTCCCCAGCGGCCTTGGGCGAATGCATAACTTGCGATTTTGTGATCTTTTGAAATTTTAGTTAAATACCGCTTCGTCCCCAAATCATACTCGTCGAATTCTTTTAGGTTCAAATTGCCTTCCAGCAAGATTTTAAAATACGAATACGTGTCCTCAACGGGATCTTCAAAACCAGAATTTTCGAATAAATCAATGGCATAAGCCTTCGCACCATCAAAAACAACGGCTCCAAAGCTTGTCATTTTCAATTCGCCTGAAACTTTTGGAGCTTCGCGCTGGGTCCATTCATTGTTGCTGAGCAAATAAGTTGAACCAGGGTCTGCACTTTGAACAAGAAGTGTTTCTTTTTTCTGAATGACCGGCGTGTTAAAGAAAATGTTCGACCGAGCGATCGCCATTAAGCGCGCCATTTTTTTATAGACGGGATGAAAGTTTTGTCCAAGAACAGAAACACGCGCGTAGTATTCCATTTCGACGGCGTGCGAGCCACCGTACGAATAGTTGCTATCGCAGCCCGAAACAGACGTGCCTTGGTAAGCCCCGCGTTGACAAACGATGTGCCGATATCCTGCCGTGTGCCGAGCCTCGTGAATCACCGTGCCGACTCGGCCCAAGGTTGAAAGCTTCGCCCAGCCGTCTTGCATCGTAAAATATCCACCCGAATTATAAGCCGTTGCATACGGAATATCTTGGCCGCGTTCAATTCCTCGGGTTTGCGATTTCATCCACGAATAGTAATCGTTCGCATTCACAAAACCGCGAATAAAGAGATTGTCGCCGGTTCCGAATCGACCATTTTCAACTAAATACAAATCATTCAAAAGTTTTTTAAAATCGACTTGTGCTCGGCAGAGTTCACCGCCGCCGAAAGAGGCCACGTCGATGTTGTAATCCCGAACGTAGCGATTCGCGGTATTTTGATCAAAACATGTAAACTGATTATCCTGATATGGAATTTCGTTTAAAACTTGAGATTGAGCGTGCGGGCTTAAAAATAAATTCAGCGCCAATAAAAAAACAAATCCGTTCAAAAAAACAAAAAGCTTCCGGTTATCCATGGAAACATCCCCTCATAAATTGTCATGAGGTCACCTCAAATAAGTGACCTCTATGCTTCTAACTCTAGATGGGGATTATTCCTGTGGTAAAGAAAATTAAACGTAGGTGCTTTCGAAACTTCGATAGAACGCCAAGTAATGACGCAATACTCGTTCAAAATAGGGATGCTCAATGCGGTTTTCTGCCGGAAGGCGTCGAAGGCTACCAAGCCCCATATTGTAAGCATTGATGTACTCGGATGGTTTTGAATTTACAGAACGCTTTAGGTATTTCATGTACATCGCGCCGATCAGAATATTGTATTCTGGATCAAAAAGCTTTTCTCGTCCTAACCATGGGAACTTCTTTTTCTTTGCGATCCATTCGGCCGTGCTGGGCTTGATCTGCATCAAACCTATTTCTCCGACAGATCCTACGGCGTTCGGATTAAATCTACTTTCGGTCTTGATGACCGCGAGCAGAAATAGTGGATCAAAATTAAATTTGTGGCTCACGCGAACGATGGCTTCGGCAACACGGTCCGCGTTGAGCTTTTTGCCTTCCGCGTTCAGAACAGCTTTGATCTGGTTGAGAGTGATACTTTGATGTAAGACATGACGCGGCAAAGGTTTTTGATCTTTAAAGGAAGCAAGTAAGAATTTATCGTTCAAAATTTCCTGAGCATGGGAAACACGAGCATACTGATCCACCTTAACGTCGCGCAAGCTCTGGGATGCTGTTGATGCTGTCGGCTGCCATGACGCACCCAAAGCAAGGAAGGCAACCATGGATAAGAATCGAATCGTCTTACTTTCGATCTGTCTTAATTTGAAAACTTGTCTCATCGTTTGTTTGCTCATATGAGACTCTATACTTCAAAACCGGGTCCAAACGTTGGCTGCAATTTTAACCGATTTTTGCAAACATTCTCAAAGAGCTACGCGTAAATTCGCGGAAATTCGCGTAACTTTGAGTCGCTGTCTAAAAGTAATTAGACAGTTTCGAAAAGTTTGACAGCCAGAATGAAACACTGCTTTGATCACTGAATATGCCAATTCGATTCAGTGTGATTTTTACCATTTTATTGTTTCAAATAAACACAAGCGCATCTTTGGATTTGTGTCCTGACGCAAGCCGGGCCTTTAATGGCCGTGGTCAAAGTTTGATGAAGGAATACCGTGATCATTTTAGTGAGCGCATCGAAAATCGAAAAAACAAACCACGGATTGAAAAGCCGTTTGCGAATTCCTTGAATCAAAACGAGATCGTTTATCTGCTGCACGGATTCATAGGAACTCCGTATGAAATGACGTCTATAGCGCAGAATCTTCGAAGGAATGGTTACACCACATTTTTAGACTTGCTCCCGGGGCATGGAATTTCAGGGACTTCTGCCAATGCCTACACACAACAACAATTAATAGACCATACATTTTCAAACATTTCGGATTTATTGGACTGCGGCCGCCCTATTCACTTGGTGGGGTTTTCAACCGGGGGAACATTAATTCATCGTTACATGCAATCAAAGTTGATGACGAGTTCACGTTTAAAAAATCTGACTTCTGTGAATTTGATTTCTCCGTTTTATGCTCCGACCATTTTTTTTAGTTCCGTGTTGTCCATGAGCTTAAAGGAAGTGATTCCCGCACCTTCGATTCCAGGCCTTTATTTGATTTCGAAACATCCGGATCTTTTGCCAGCGGTTCTTGAAACGGATCATTACATGCAATCGTTACCTTTATTTTTAGCCGATGAAATCATGAACCTTGGTCGCGAGACGCTAAAAGGTGCTATGCCACGAGCGGTGAAAAACCGGGTCCCTGTTCAAGCTTTCTTTTCCGAAGCCGATTTAACGGCATCAATGCCTGTCACCCAAAAAAAGCTAGATCAAGATTTCGCAATTCTCACACCCCAAGTTTTTCCACTTTATTTGAAATCCCCTCACCACTTAATGTCACCTCAGGTTCATTCGCTGTCCGAATACGTCGAAGATGAAATACTAAAATTCATTGTCAATTCAACGCTCTAGGCTTCCATCTTCACTTCGCTTCTGCTTGATTTACCTTTTTATCTGTCAAAACATTTAACATCTTGGGCTTGGCAAAAGTACGCTACTCTATTTGCAATGAAGCAACCGAGTCGTAACCGATTTCAATCCATCATCCCGACGGTTGCGTTTATTTTTTTAGGTGCATTTCAGGCCTCAGCCATGAACCTTTGCACCAATCTTTTTCGACCAGAAACCAAAAAGATTTTCACTGGCACTAAACTTCAAACGATAAGTCCTGATACCGCAAGGTCTACTCCGCGCACAAAGATCAACCCGCGATCATTTGACGAACTCGCAGGCGCCATTGAAAGTCATGCGCCTGAATTTCAAAAGATTCTGGCAGAATTTGAAAACGACGCTGGCGCACGTTATGAAATGGCTCAGGTTCTCCAGACACTTCGGGGCGTGCGTATGTTTGAACTGCCTTCGCTCTCTCAAATTGATGGAATTCAAAATGTCGCGGTTTATGGTTCCACGAATATTCCTCTTTACACTTTAATCCTTCACGCCGTGATTCCGGCGTCGACTGGAGCCGATGTTTGGTTTCGAACTCCTCAGTTGACCCGCTCGGTGTACGTTCGACTCTTTGACCTGATGCTCTCCAAATATCCAGAATTTCCGTGGGATAAAATCCATCTGTTAACAGAAAAACGCGACGTTCAATATGATAACTTCAGAAAGATGCACGTGCTGGGACTAAATTTAAACGGCACCAGGTTTCTAAGAAAGCCTTCGGAAGTCGTTCTATTCACCGGTAGTCCAAAAACAGGCGATGACATTTTGGCTTCTAATCGAAAAAAATTAGAAGAACTCATCACTTCCGGAGCCGCGACTGATTTACATTTAAAACAGATTTTTCTGAAATTCGGTTCTGGATTAAATCCCGTCGTCGTCACCGCTTCAGCCTTAGGATCAGCGCTTAAAGCTGCCGTTGAAGGAACGGTCACTGCCGTGCGCATCAATTCAAGCCAAGACTGCATTGCTCCGAAAGTCTATTTTGTACATCGTGACTCTCAAGCCTCGTATTTTCAAAGCTTAATGGAGCGATTGAGTTCTTTAAGATTCGGCAGCACCACAGATCCACAAGCGGACTTCGGCCCTGTTCACTTTACCGAAGATTTTAGCCAGCTTGCCGCGTTCAAAGAAAAATACAAAAAATTTCTGCTCAATCAAAATGCCGTGCTTGATCCCACCTCAAAGCAAGTCGATCCGCATGTCTTTGTCATTCCTTTTTCCGAATTTCAGGACATGGAGCTTGCAGATCACTTTGCTCCATTTTTGGTGCATGTGACGTATTCGACCGAAGCGGAACTATCGATCGTTGCATCGGACTCAAGGTTGAAAGACCGGGCCATGTTTGCATCTATTTACGGTGATCCATTGAAGCAAGATGTGCTCATCGCTAAAAAATTACTTGAAGATTCGCTTCACACGACGATCATCAATGAAAGCATTTTTGCAGATGAAAGCGGAAACTTCCCTTTCGGTGGTTTTAGCCAAGATGCTTCAACCGTCACGGAACTTAAGGTTCAAGATTCACGCATCATCGAAGAGACGGCTGCACGGCCTTTACTGTTTTCGCTGGAAGCTCAGCGTGCGTTTTCAAAAAAGTAATCGCTCAAAACCAAAGGATTAAGTAAATTTGATCTCGAGAATGATCACAACTTCTTCGCCGCTAGGTTTTTGGATTTTCACTTCGTCGTCAATTTTTTTACCGAGCAGAGCCCTGGCGATAGGTGACTTCCATGAAATTTTACCAGCATCAATGTCAAATTCATCTTCGCCCACGATTTGAAACGTTTTTGTTTCACCCTCTTCATTTTCAAAGGTGACGGTCGCACCAAAAACAACTTTATCGGTCGTCATTGTTTTCGGATCGATGACTTCGGCGGCTTCCATTCGTTTTTGCAAAAAATGAAGTCTGCCGTCGATTTGGCGCAGCCGTCTTTTTCCGTATTGATAATCCGCATTTTCAGAGCGATCCCCGTTGCTGGCAGCCCAGGAAACAGTTTCGACTACTTTCGGGCGTTCCTTGTGTAGAAGCTCGGCGTATTCAGCCTTTAACCGCTCAAAACCTTTCGGCGTGATGTAATTTTTCGATTGATCCACGTTAAACTCTGACCGTAAGGCCATCTTTAAGGGCTGAACGCTTAGCCTCAAATGCCGGAATCACCGCCAAAACAAGTCCCACACCTAAAGTAAGACCCATCATGATCACTTCGCGTCCGGAAAAGAAAACAGAATCAAATATCAGGCCTGTTTTTTTAGAAATAAAATCCATCAAAAAGAATTCCACTCCCAATTTTAAAACGACCGCAGTTGCAATTGAAACCGATAGAATCAAAAATATTTCAATCACGATGAGTTTCATCACATCACCCAATCCCGCACCGATGGCGCGCAGGATAGCAAATTCTCGTCTGCGATAATTGAGCGTCGTAAAGATTGAAATCAACATTGAAATAAGTCCCACAATCAAAACCAAAGACGAAATCCATTTAAACAAGCGCTCCACCTGCGATAGCGTTTGCCAGAATTCTGCAAGCACCGCACTTGGCATCACGGCCATTAAGGCTTCCTCGGTCGATTCATTGATTTCGCGCTGAAGAGCTAAAACTTGGATGGGGCTTTTTAGTTTCACAAAAAAGCTCGTAATCGATTTTGGTTTCAGCATATCATCCGTCAACTGATCGACCGCGATTTCTTCACCCTTACGCGGGGCGGCTCCGGACTTCCAATCGATGTGGATCGCTTCCATACCCGCGAGCGAAATGTAAATGGATCGATCCAGCGCGGTTCCGGTCGGTTTTAAAATACCCACAACTTTAAATGGCTTATCTGCATGGTCAGAAAATGAATCCCCCGTCGTGCTTCCGTGGGCGATCACGATCGAATCCTCTAATTTGTATTTTAAAGTCTCGGCGACATCTGATCCCAGGACCACATCAAAGTACCCCTTAAACGGAACGCCTTCTTGAAACTCAGGACTTCGATTTTGCTGGAAGCGGTAGTGCTGGAAGAAATTTTCATCCGTAGCCACGACCCGAAAACCCCGATGTCCGTCGCCGAGGCTGTACGGGATAACCCATTCGACATCTTCACGGGATTTGATTTTTTCATACGTTTCAATCGAAACATTGTTCGTTGCTTGTCCGATATTAAAAACGGAATACAGCACGAGTTGCAAGGTTCCGCTTCGCGCACCAACCAGCAGATGCACGCCTGAAACCGTTTGGGTGAAACTGTTTTCTAAGGACCTTCGTCCCCGTTCAATGGTGAAAAGTAAAAGCAAACTCAGGGCGATTGAAATGACGGTCGCAATGGTTCCAAATTTTCGGTTCTGGATCGACTTCCATGCCATTTTAAACAGATTCATAACGACACCTGAGTGCTTGAATTTAATTCGTTCAGCTTCACGACACGATCGAAGTACTTTCCAATCGACTGATCATGGCTCACGAAGATGACGGCGGTTTTTTGCGCTTGAGCCAACTCAAAAAGAAGGTTTAAGAAGTTTTCCCGTGCGTCTGAATCCAAGGCTGACGTTGGTTCATCCGCGATGATCAGTTTCGGTTTATTGACCAGGGATCTTAGAACCGCCACGCGTTGTTGTTGTCCGACAGAAAGTTTTGAAACGGGCTGATCCAAAAGAGCCGTTAAACCTAAACGCTCAGCCCAAAGTTTCCAATCCGATTGTGACCCTGTTACTTCAACTGATTTATTAAATAATCGCGGTAACTGAATGTTTTCACTGACGTTTAGATATGTAATGAGATTGAATTGCTGAAAGATAATTCCTAAGTTCTTAGCTCTGAAAAGATCCCGCTCGGCTTGCGACATGGTATTTAATTTTTGACCAAATATTTCAATCTCGCCTTGATCACAGTTTAAAATTCCAGAAATTAAATCCAGAAAAGTCGACTTTCCAGATCCACTTGGTCCTAGCAAAAGAATTTTTTCGTTTGCACCAAGATCAAAGGAATCAATTTTAAGCAGTTCCTGATCTGCGCCTGGATATTTAAATTTTAAATTTCTAATTTTTAGAATTTTATCTTCAGTCATGAACCAAGCCCTCCGCTTAACGGTAAGGTTCAACAAAATCAGCGAGTACTTCGAATGAAGCTTCGCCGTATTTGGACCTCGCCTGCGTGATTTTAAGTTCTCCGTAAACCCAAATCGGACCAAAAGCAGCAGGAATTCCCTTTTTCATTTTGATGTAAACCATTTGATTCGGTGGCGGCGGCGGTACGTGAATACAAGCCTGTGGGTTTGGCACTAGCAAAAATTCAGTCACCTGCCGCTGCTCATCTTCAAGCGGCACCATAAATCCCGGAATTTTCACACGCTCATTATTAAATTTTTCAAGGGCTGGTGTGGCTTTGTGCGTGATGTAATCCATCTCGCCAAGTAAACGCCAATCGACTTCAGGCGCATTTCCGCCGGCGCTTCCGCCCAAGAAATACAAACCGCCGCCGACCGCTAGAAAAAAAGTAAATAGTCCAAGTAAAACCCATTTGATCATTTGAGACATTAGGCTATTCTGTTTTCTTATGACGAGCAAATATCAAAGCGTTCGCGGCACCAGAGATCTTACTTTTGACACGAAGGCTCTATTTCGAAATGTCGAAAATATAGCCTTTTCAACCAGTCAAAACTTCGGTTTTCAAGAAATTGAAACTCCCATCTTTGAATTTTCCGATGTTTTTCATAGATCTCTTGGTGAAACTTCGGATGCGGTTAGCAAAGAAACCTACACCTTTACAGATCGCGGCGGAGACTCAATCACTTTAAGGCCCGAAGGCACAGCCGGGGTTGCCAGAGCTTTTGTCAGCGAGGGACTGGCACAAAGTAATCCAAATAAGCTTTATTATTACGGCCCTATGTTTCGTTATGAGCGCCCCCAAAAAGGACGTTACCGTCAATTCTATCAATTCGGTGTTGAAGTGCTTGGCTTAGAACACCCCCTTGCCGATGTTGAATGCTTGGATTTAGGGTATCAGATTTTGCGAAAACTGGGATTAGCTGAAAGTTGTTTACTTGAAATCAACACGCTTGGGGATTTGGAAAGTCGAAATCAATATCGATCTGCTTTAGTGCAATATTTAACTCCGTTTAAGAATCAGCTCTCAATGGATTCGCAAGTTCGCTTAGAAAAAAATCCTCTCAGGATTTTAGACAGTAAAGATGAAGGCGATCGAAAGATTATTGCGGACGCACCACCTGCGGATCGCTACTTAACTGATTCGGCCAAATCTTTCTTTACGAGCGTCAAAGAAGGACTCAGATCTTTAGAAATACCATTCAAAGAAAATCCACGCCTCGTTCGCGGCCTTGATTACTATTGTCACACAGTTTTCGAATTTGTGACGACAGAACTTGGCGCTCAAGGAACCGTCCTTGGCGGCGGCAGATACGACGGCCTCATTGAAACCTTAGGTGGACCAAAAACTCCAGGCGTTGGTTGGGCTAGCGGAGTGGATCGTTTAGTGGATTTACTTGAGACTAAAAACCTTCAATTGTTTGCGAAAACAAAACCTCCTGTCGCGGTTATCGCTTTAGGAGACCGAGCCGTCGCTAAGGCCGTTCAACTGGGAAGTCAAATCCGAAAAAAAGACATTCGTGCAGAAGTTTTTCTGTCTGGAAATTTTAAGAAAAAACTAGAAAAAGCCAATAAACTTGGAACGACAAAAGCCGTTTTGATTTTCGAGCAAGAAAATGGAAATTTTGAGTTTAAGATCAAAGATTTTTCTACGGGTGAAGAAAAAATTGTCGCGGAATCCGCAATTTTACAAGAAATCTAAGTTCAATTCATCTCACTTTGACCTGAGTTCGCTTCTTGTTTCAACTTTCGCCACATGTAGAAATGAAAAAAAAGTGCGATCACCCACTTCACCCAGATGGCTGTTGCGCCATGATAAAAAGCGTACACACCAGTGGTGACGGAAGTAAACATACCGAGTTCGTGCATACGCACTCGGCGTGGTAGAACGATGGATATTAAAAATGCCAATGTCGAAATCCAACCGATGGCTTCAAACAAAATTTGTTCGAAAGTCAAAATCTGATCCTATCTGAGCCTACGGCTGCCAACATGGACATCTTCACCCCGGCCCCAGCCGTGCACGATACTAGATTGAGTGATCGCCCAGTAGATGGAACAAATGATACCCACGACTAGCATCCCGATGCTGATCCATTGTCCACGTGACAAATCAAACAACTGTAATCCCAGCTGCAAATCTGGCAGCCTGAATTGTTCGTTAAAGATTCGAACGCACGCATAGCAAATAATAAAGGCCCCTGCGACAAAACCAGGTTTTCTGGATTTACGGGCTAAGAAAAATAAAAGCAAGAATGTGAAGACACCTTCAGTCGCCATTGCAATCAATTGCGATGGATAACGATAATCCAAAACTGGCGCAATGGCTTCTTTGACCGCTTCATTTCCATTCTGAATTTCAGTCGTGATGCGATTCAAAAGGATGTAAACTCCGTTTCGAGCCGCATCGTTGGTTTTAAACTGTCCTAATAGCTCCGTCCACCGGCTGGCTTCGGTCCCCACTTTTTCAATGACTGGACCCAGCGTCTGAAGTCGTTCAAATTCATACGTCGGCCAGGCGTGGATATCAGACGGAAACTTAACTCCGTACGCAAATTCAGGCGGAGCGATCCGACCGACCAATTCACCATTGATAAAATTTGCGAGCCTTCCAAAAATCACTCCGATCGGTCCAACGATAGCCGTGATATCAAGAAGATAGACGAAATTCAGACCATGTTTTCTGGAAAAAAACCAAGCCGCTGCGATGATCCCGATGATGCCACCGTGACTGGCCATACCGCCCTCATGCACCGCAAGCACCTTCCAAAATGGAATCGCAGAACTGAACGACCACAAAAGTGTCGGATCATAAAAAACGCAATAGCCCAACCGTCCACCGACCAATGTTCCGATGGCCGCGTACGTGACATAATCCGCAATCATATCGGCTTTAAGTCCGGATCGCTGTCGATCCACAAGCCAGCGCAGCAAAAAATACGCGCAGACAAAACCCGCCATGTACGAAAATCCGTACCAGCGAGGACCAAAGTTTTCGGAAATCTTAAATATAAAAGGGCTTAAATCATGAACCATAGAATGATCTTGTCTTGAGGTTCCTATCAGGTCAATAATCCTGGTCATGAATGACCGCATTAAAAATAAAAAAATCGTGAAAAAGACAAATCTTAAAAAACAAAAGTCCTCTGCCTCCAGTATTTCTCCACTTTTCGACCCGAAAGAATGGAAAACCGTTAAGGAATTCAAATTTAAAGATATTACCTATCACAGGCATGCGAGCGATGGCATCGTACGGATTGCCTTCAATAGACCCGAGGTTCGAAACGCCTTCAGACCACAAACGGTTGATGAACTTTTCTGTGCACTAGAACACGCGCGAATCAGTGCGGATGTTGGAGTCGTGTTGATCACCGGCAACGGTCCATCCCCTAAAGACGGCGGATGGGCGTTTTGTTCCGGCGGCGATCAACGCATTCGCGGGAAAGACGGCTACAAGTATGATGGCGCCGACAAAGATCAAAATCTAAAAATTTCAAAACCTACCGATCTGGCCAAAATGGGACGACTGCACATTTTAGAAGTTCAGCGTCTAATCAGGTCGATGCCAAAAGTCGTCATCGCCGTTGTTCCTGGCTGGGCCGTCGGCGGAGGACACTCACTACACGTCGTTTGTGATATGACCATTGCTTCAAAAGAACATGCGATCTTTAAACAAACAGATGCCGATGTCGCAAGCTTTGATGCTGGGTATGGTTCGGTTTATTTAGCTCGTCAAATTGGTCAGAAAAAAGCGCGCGAAATTTTCTTCATTGGGCGAAATTATTCTGCGGACCAAGCCTTTGCGATGGGAATGGTGAACGAAGTCGTTCCGCACAAGAGTCTTGAAAAAGTAGCCATTGCTTGGGGACAAGAAATTCTTACGAAATCCCCGACCGCGATTCGAATGTTAAAGTATGCGTTCAATAGCGTCGACGATGGAATCATGGGTCAGCAGATGTTTGCCGGCGAAGCGACCCGTTTAGCCTACGGAACTGATGAGGCGAGTGAGGGTCGTGATGCATTTATCGAAAAACGGAAGCGAAATTTTAAGCGTTTCCCTTGGTATTACTAGTAATCGGTGGGGCGTGAACGCCCCGTCCACACCGAGTGCTGGTAAGTCCCGTTTTGAACTTTGACAGATTTGATATCGACGTCGATTAATGTGTTAAAATTTCTGATCACGGCGATGAACGCCATTCGAATCAGGGCTTCGTCTCGGTCCAAAACATCTTTCACTTCAATCCAGGGTTCTTTTCGGCTGATTCGGCGCGTTTCCTTGGATTGAGTGATATCGTAAATATTAATATTTTTTGCTTTCTTTAGAGTCTCTTCATATTGTTCTAGAACCGGAATCACTTTTTGCTGATAGCAACTCTTGCAATACGAACCCGCTTCAACGTACAGGTCAGTTCCTATTCCATATTGAAACTCATGCGGCTCGACAAAGTCCGTACAGGATTTGCAATTGATTGTTTCGCAAAACTTGCACGGAAGGATGGCTCGCGAATGGCCGCATGGAATAGGTTCTTGATTCTGTGACATACTTCAAGCAGTAGCACGGGGTTTAATTCCCGGCCATATGTAAAGACTTCAAAAACACACTTCCTCGAACGAGCGAATGGTTCCAATGTAGCGCCCGATTCGCCGTGAGCCATCTTCTAAATTTTCAACTGTGTAGCTGAATCCTTGATGATCTGCCCCAGGGAGGACGTTCGCGTACCGATTGCCATTTTGCTGGTAGCTTCCGTTGAGCCGCAAATCCTGGCGAATCGGATTTCCAGCCCAATTCAAATACTCAATCGACATCGCGTGTTCATCTGAAGAAAAGCGTACCGTTTGAGGCGTGCCATCCAGAAAAAATGTGCAGCTTCTATTACGAATTCTGGGAAGTGAGATTGCTTTTGTATAAAGGTAATAAGGATAACCATCGGCCACGGCCGTTAACTGATTATTCTGAACGGTCACTTTCCAGCGACTCATGGTCAGAGAATCACTCACGGTGCAATTGAATTGGTTTTGAGTCACTGGCTGCGATTGTGTCACAGCCCCGTTTGGAGGGGGTGGTGGAGGAGGGGGCAGACCACCCCACTGGCTATTTTGTGCAAGAGTTTGGGTTGCGAGCATGAAAAATAGAGCTGAGATTAATTTTTTCATTTTTATATTCCTATCGGTAATGATGTGTCTTATTTTTTTTGACATGGAAAGTAGATGAAGCGATCAGATTCATTTTCGACATCTTGACCGGTCAACCTATTGTCAAACCAACTGCTTTCAAAGCTGGCCCCGGACTCACGAACGGACCCACTTGCTGCGGCTTTTGAGCCTCCGGCGGACGCCGACGCTTTCGTTTGCGAACCGTAGCTGTAGGATGAGCCTGATGAGGATCCTCCGCGATATCGATCGTTCCAAGTAATTGTGCGATTTCTTTTTCGATCAACAAAGATTGGCGTGGATCCACAACCTGACGGAATATGAATCGCTATGGGTTGGGCGCCGGGCCCCATCTGCAGATAAAAGGTTTCATTTCGCGGTTGCGGATTCTCCACTTGGCGCGGAACAAGGATTGTTTGATTATTCATATTCACCTGAACTTCGTAGCTGACTGCGAAAACTTGAATGCCTATGAGCGAAAACCCTAAGAACCATTTTAAATTCGACATACTTTTTCCTTTCAATGCTGACTTGATTATTTTTATTTAAGACAAACAAACACTAAATTGTAAACTTCACCCGGAAACTTTTCTGAATACAGACCCAGACAGTTATTGGCCTGCGCCTCCTGAATGGCAAGGTTCGTGTAATTGAAACGATACGCAGTGCCAATCTCGGTGCACGCTTTAACTCTTTCACGAATTGCAGAATTATTTTGATACAAAGGACCGCTGGACCTCAATTTATTAAAAGTATCCACGCAGCCTTGGTACAAATTCTTGGCGGCATTGACTTGAAGAATACTTGGATCCATTTTTTCGCCCATAAATCGAAATGAAAGTACATCTTGAAAAAGATTTTGCAGTTCGGATTCTCGAAATAAAGTGACCACCGTTGTCGCTCCCGTTGTTTGTTGAGAAATGCCAATTGCAATTACAGGTTTAATTGAAGCAATCGTTTTTTTGTTTTTTCGCCCGAAACCCGCTTTTTCTTCCACGACGTTTTCGGTTCTACCATAAGGTTGTAGTTTTTCTGCAATTTGTCGAAGGCCGAACTGCACCTGATCCAAGCTTTTTTGCGCGTAGCGGGCCATCGAGTGGAATTCACCGTCTGCAAAAGTTTTTTGGATTTCTTTCAATGTCCTTTGCGCCGAAATCATCGCAATTAATTGCGAACTAAAATAGGAAGAGATTCCCGATGAGCCCGAATTCACGAATTCAGTTTGTAATTTCAAGGATTCAACCGCTGTTTCGGAAATGCCCGTGTTATTTAGAAAGAAATCTAAGTGGATCACATATTTATTCAGTGTTTTTTGAAACTCATGGGTTAAAGCATTAATGGCTCTGGCGACTAAGTACTGCTTTACAAAAGGCTCGGTCGAATCTGCATAAAGCACTCGCTCTGCTTGCAACACTCCACGAAATTCAATGTGGGATTTCTTGCAAGAAGTTTCCCACACTTTATCAGAAACAGTGGTAACGGTATAGCCGCTCGTTTGAAACCGTTCGCCACTGCGGCTGTTGTAGCTTTCTTGAGCCGATGCAGTTTGAAAAAGGCTCACGTGTTCACTAGAGGCTCCCTGAGCCGCCGCAACTTTAGACCTACCGGATTCAGATTGGTGTCCACGATAGCCTTCTTGTGATCTGGACTTTATACTTTCCTTCAAGTCCCGAACAAGCAGTGCACTGCGCTCATCACATTCGACACGTCGTTCAAAGGTAATGCTTTGTGAATTGATCCATGAAGGTTGTACGCGCGCATTGGATTCGATAGAAAAGCGCTCTCGCAAATGATTCTCGACGGATCTCAAGACAGTGACGTCGGATTCTTTCGGGCCTTTTACAAACCACGGCGACTCAATCCTATAACTATAGGCATGCGGACGAATATAGGTGAGCACTTCGTTTAAAGCCGAGTTTTGTGGGTCCATCGTTTCGGAAGCGACATGTGATGTGTCATTATTCTCGTCGGCATGAGTCATCTGTGACGATGAAAGGCAGATGGACAGGATAATGAACGAAAAACTTCGATTTATTTTCATAAAAACCTCTGGGGTTAGGATTTCAATGAAAATAACAAACTGCTTTTGAAAAAAAGTTTTTTTAAATAGAAGAATGCTTAAAACTTTTTCCAAAAATGGGTAGCGAAATTTGTTTAAATGTCTAAAAGTTCTTCAACGATATCGAGACTGGAAGCAGCTAGAATTTAAAGAAATCAATATTCAGACACACGGCTTCTTCCGCTACATCGGAATCTTTAACTCGATCAGATACTTTTTTAACAAATTCAACAATCTGGTTTCTTAGAAACTTCACATCTTCAAAAGACATCGACATCGGGGATGTGATGAAAAAATCATCCTTCCGATTAAGTTCGAGCTTTTGAATTCCCTGCAGGCGCCAATTCGTTGAATGTTTAAAATAAACAGGGGTCCCCTTTTCGGCCCACGTTTTTTGTTCACCGATTTGGAAATGATCCCCTTTTCGGGTGACCAAACCAAACTGGACCAGAAAATCTAATATGGATTTTAGAAACAGTGGCGGCACGTTAAAATGCTTTTGCATGTCATCAAACGTTTTTCCATCTTTCAATGAAGCCACCACGCGAACGGCGGAGTACAGATAATTAGAATAGAACTCCATCTGCTCTTCCGATGACATCGCCTTTTGATCCGTGATGTGATTTTTAATTTTCAAACCTTCCTTTTGAAGCTTCTGAATTCGGCTTTGATGGAAATTCTGAAGCTCTTTCGTGCTGGATCGTCTCGAAAAAATAAGTTCAAGGAAGTACTCCGTTTCAACCTCGTTCAGCTTGATGTAAGAGGCGAATTTGATTCCCTGTTCTGGCGTGAAGTCTTTGTCTTTTGAAAGGATCTGGCTGAACAGGGCCTGTTGAATTCCGCAGAATTCACACATTTTTGTCGCAAATCCCCACCCCTTTTTTGGCAAGGCTTCCACGTACCTTTCAATATAATCAGAATAATCTTCAAAGCTAAAAATAGAAAGCATAGCTCCCTTTCGGAAAAAGGATCGTCACATTCAAGATCTAGTCTAGTGTTTCAAAATGAGACGCTCAAATCTTGCCACAAAATTGCAAGAAGAAATAAAAAGTAACAACTCTCTCTACCTAAGGTGTTATGGGCAATACGATTCGTTTGATGAATATAGTTTTCCTTTTTGTTGTCACGATTGTTGACGGTGTCGGCGTAAATGCGGCAGGCAAAAAGACGGGCCCTTCGACCGATCGATGGGAATTCTGTGAACGCTATGCGGATCAAAAGGCTTGTTATAAAGGCTTTGATGATAAGGATCCCCTCGTCATGGCGCTCTTTGAAAGCAGAAAAATGATCGATAAAGAGGTCCCAGAGCTTGCGCAAGAACTAACAAACGCGGAAGCTGAATTCAAGCAGACACTCGATGATTTGACGGCGGCCCTTATGAGCGATGGAACCTATCGTTATGTTCGAACGCCTAATCGTGATTCGATCCAAGAAAAGGCCAGGGGCTTTTTCTTCAAAAGACATGACATCACCTTCATGGCGATCCCCCATGAAATCTATCTTGGAACTGTTTTTCGCAGCGCTCTAAATTTTAAAAAATATAATCTGATTTTGTTCGATTTAAAAAAATGGAAAACAGCTACCATTCGGTCACGCAGACTTCTTGTTCTGACTGAACTCGGTGGACTTTTCACTGAAGAGTCCGAAGATCAGCGCTATAAATCGGCTGTCGTCATGCTGACCAAAGCCCAATCCGCTCTTGACGATACGGAATACAGAAGGTCTTTCGAAGTCAATGGAAGAACGCCGCCGCTTCGAGGTGTTTACTTCCTCAACCCCGCATTAGATGAGATCACTGCTTTTGATCTCACGAACAATTTGCGCAACGGAAAATTCTTCATCGATCAAAGTTCACCAGAGAACGACGCAACTGGTTATCTATTTTTCAATATATCCCATCCCATTTTTCAGCCACACGTTTGTCGCCAGCAAACCGCGACCCAACCCTACATTGGAGCCGTCGCTCGAATAACAAGTGGCATGATGAGGATTGATCCGACATCACTTGAAATCTGCCAGATCTTCATGAGCCGCAAAGAAAACGTCCGATTGCGACTAATTCATAAAAACAATCTGGTGACGATGTGCATACCGGAGTTTCGATGAAAAAAATCATACCTTTTATTTTATTTATTGGAATGCTACTGGCTTCACTTACAACCCAGGCACAGTCCTACAAACGCGTTCCTACGGAGCGACAGTCAGCTCCGACGGTCGTAAAAACAGCAAGACCAGCAGCGAAAAAAATCGCCACTCTACAAAAAGCTAGAAATTTAGTCCTCAAGGCCCTAAGTCAATTTCCGATTAATGTAAAGGGTGGCGTTCAAGACGGCGGTGGCGGCGAAATTGATGAACTGGAATTACGCCAATACATTTATGATTGGTCCATTCGACTGAAAGCTTTTTTTCCGATCCTCAAACAAATGCAGGTGCTAAATTCGGAAGAATTAAAAGTATTAGAACGTGTATTTTTCAGTAAAAGCAGCAGCAACGAAAGGCTTTGCGTGATGGTCACCACCAAACGACCCGCGACGCTATGCCCAGAAGTTTCATTTGAAATTTTTGTGCAAGAAGATGTGTGGAAGTTTATGACCGAAAGTCAAAAAGACGATTTTGCTTTAGAGCACATTCTTGAAATTAGCGGCGTGCAAAACCAAAATAGTCGTAGGGAAAAAATGCGCGCAATTGGCAGTCTTTTTTCCAAAAAATCAGGTGATTTACATCGCTATGAAATTTTTAAAAAGGAAGGAAGCCGATTTTTCGCCACTCGTAATAAGCGCACGGATAAAATTTTTATCCTGAATTGGAAGAGAAATACGGAAATGGATTCTTACACATTGAACGTTCAATCAAGCGATGAAGTGGCTCTACATGCTTTAGAACTAAATCCAAAATCGCCATTCTTTCAAATCACGCCATGCACGGATCAAAATATGGATGAGGATCATCTTTCCATAATGGAAGATCATTTTGCGTTGGCTCAGTTTCAACCTCTGGTCACTCGCTGTCATGATCTAGTAAATCGCGGCCAGGACCTAAGCGTGATATGGACCAAATCTGGCGAAGAGCTTGTCGTCAATTGCCGATAGATTTAAAATTAATTCCCGGCCATATGTAAAGACTTCAAACTCGGTGAAATTTCAATGTAATGTTCTTTCCAAAACTCGATTTGCTCCTTGTGCGTGCTCGGAAAGCCTTCTCGAAGTCCAAACTTTTTCCCCATGACGGCCGCGACCGCACTAAATTCTTTTAAATCATGACTTAACATACGCGCTTCTGGATCACTGGCATTTTTTGGATGCACAACGAAACCCAGGTTTTTAACTCTGAGGTTGATCATGCGTTTAAAAGGCGAATAGGAGAATGAACTCTGTTGAACTGCGTCCTGACCAAACCAATTGGATAAGACAGATTGTAAATGTGTTGACGGACTCTGCTGATTTTTACCCGCTGGATTTACGAAAATATTTTCAGGGCGCACCATTGCGTGCGCGGCGACTAATCCAGAGTATCGAAACTCTCCGCGAGTGGCTTCAAGTAAGGCTAAGTATCCACCCAGGTCTGAACCTGAAAGAGAAATCTGAGACGGATCAATTCGATATTGCGCAGATATGGACGGATTTGAAATCAATCTCATGAAAGCAGCAATATCCTGAACCGGATTAGACTCCTCGGTCCATTTAAAATTCATTCCGCTGGGCTCGATCGCAGCGACAATATAGCCAGTTGCCGCTAGAGCTTTCGGAAAATCTTCTTTAGAAACTAATTTAGGTGGAGCAAAAGTTGATGTTTCGATGTGAACAACGACCGGGTGTCGCTCCTGATTTCTCACATCGAAACCGGTCGGTAAATAAATTCGATATTTTGGTTGTCGTCCCGATTCCAACTTAGCTTGCTCGCTTGGAAAGGACCTTTCTTCACAAACGAAAACATACTGTCCAGTACTGGTTTCAATTTGCGGCTCACATCCCGGAAGCCCCTGAGACTTCATATCGTGGGATGAGAAATTTTGATAAAAAAGAAGCAATGGCGATACAGCCAAGATAATGACGAGAAATCGATTTACTGATCTTTCATTCCACATACGTCCCCCATACCTTATTCTAGAATTGGGAATCACAGTTGTAAAAAAGTTCTTGTTTAAATCTCACATTGGGACATTCCCTAGTATTTTCTTGGGATGGACGGACTCCTGGTAGACTTATAGTATGAAACAACTATGGATCCATCTGGTTTCGATCAGCCTCGCTCTTTTAACAATCGTTCCAACCGCATCGGCACAGTCAAGTGGTTCGGGTGGTTCAAGCCGTCCCTGGCTTTTATCGAGTGCCGCTGAAGGCCGGGCCTCTAAGCGCTTCACATTACAAGAATGGCTTGAAAATAAAGATCGCAGAGCCTTAATGGACATGTGGTTGAGTTTGAATACTCCGTCACCTTACGAGCTTGTTTTCGGCGGTGGCCAAATGCGCTATGATCTCACCGAAACAACCAGCGGTGTTGTCACGACAACCAGTCATGATGTCTTTTTCGGTGAAATATCAGCTTACGCGAAGTTCGTGGGACTCACGGCGGAATACCAAAATAATCTAAGTCAAAACTATAATGCACTCACTGGTCAGTTCAATTTACGCATTTTTGGAAATACCGTGCAAGGTTCACATATCACTCTTCATTATGGGTTACGAACCCAAACAGAGAGCTCAGGCCTTTATCGCTTGAACCAGACGTATCCGGCCGTGACCTTGCAAATCTATTTGATGAAATACTTTGGAATTGATGGTCATTATAGAGCCTACGGTGAATATGCAGAGCCCACTCTTGGAAACACATCTGGCGATGAACTTCGAGCAGGACTTTTTGTCGAATATGGCCTTATGCGAATTTTTGGACAGCATTACGAGGAACGACAAACATCAAAAACTCCCACCACTCAGACTGATTCACAAAAAAAGGGAACTCGCGTGGGATTGATGTTTTATTTTTAAGAAAATAATTGGGAATTGAAGTTAGTCGTTCAGGGCTCCGAGATTGATCCAAGCTGCAATCGTTTCTATTTCTGACACACTTAAACTCGGCATGCCTAGCGGCATTCGCTGGGCCGTTGATGGAATCCCACTGACCCTCTGAAAAACAAGACTGGTGGACGCATCGCCCGGGACGACCCGAGCGACCGCAGTTGAATACTTCGTCAAATCAAATGCGCCGGACAACGTTTGAGAATTGTGGCAACCCGTGCAACGGCGACTAAAAATCATCGTGTTTACGCTCTGCCAAGAGGGTTCTAGAAACAATGCCGTGAACTCGAATTCGATTTTGTCCGCTGCATTCCCTGCCGCATCAACAGCTTCTATTTCAACGGTGTGTTCGGACCCGAACGCCATGTTATTTATTTCGATCGGTGATTTGCAGTCAGGTATAATGATGCCATCGACTCGACAGATCAATTCGATAGGACCTAGTTCTTGCACGATAAAGCTAATTTCAACATTCTTTGACTGAGGAAGAGCTTCAACCGGACTCATGAGAGAAATCACTGGCTTTGCGGTATCGACCATCCAGGTGTATTCTTCAACTTCTGACGCCCTTTTATCTTTTGAAATAGCTCGCACAGAAAGTGATTGAACTCCGTCCGAAAGATTATTTAACAGAATCATAGGCCCATCAAATTCAATCCAGTCAGAATCAACTGCCATTCGATATTCAAGATGATCGACGTGTTCGGCCACGTGCGGCCAAATTTCAACGAGGACGGTTTCTTCGGTTTTGTTCGAAATGGGCTGTGGCATCCGTTGAAGCTGGACTACGCGATAAAAGTCGACCGGCTCGCTCTTTATTGGTTCGGTCTTTGTTGGTTCGGTTGTGGATGCAACCTGAGACTCACCTATCGCAAGTTGAGAATTTAGTTTTGACGTGCAATTCTGAAAAAGCAAACTCAAAACAACGACAATCATTCCGACTGCCAGAAAATAAATTTTCCGTCTTTTAAAATTCATTCCACACCCTACTTTGTGTTTCGGCATTGTGTGGAAAATCTTAAACACGACACGATTGGACAGGACTTCGCGTACCAGAATGCGACACTGAATTCTGAATGAGCTTTATGAGGACCTGTGCGGGTACTATCCTTCGTCGTCTAACTCGTCATCACCGATCGTTCCAAGATTGTATTTTTCAATTCTGTAGCGCATCGAGCGGAATGAAATTTTTAAAAGTTTAGCCGCCTTCTTTTTGACGCCGCCGGCAGCATGAATGGCTTTTAAAAGAATTTCTTTTTCGATTTGGCCTATGACTTTGTCTAGATCGAGTCCATCTTCACCGACTTCAATTTCGTTGCTGGAAGCCATTTTCTTTCCAGACGATGTGTTCACAAGTGGCGGCAAAGATTCTGGAAGAACCGTCGCTCCCGCTTCCAGTGCCACCGTTCGTTCAATCATGTTT
>LNFM01003561.1_pt1 | contig 30375 bp, 30 predicted proteins | sample 596031 | NCBI WGS metagenome assembly LNFM01 (sample SAMN04254537, study PRJNA301005) | activated carbon metagenome | isolation source: dual media filters at the Ann Arbor, Michigan drinking water treatment plant | place: USA: Ann Arbor
TGCCGGGCTTCGACGTGACGTCGTTCTCGGGCATCGCAGCCCCGGCCGGCACGCCGAAACCGATCGTGGAGCGTCTCAACAAAGAGATCCGTGCCGTGCTGGCCGACCCCGAGACGCGCAAGCACGTGGCTGCGCTCGGGGGCGACATTCATCCGAGTTCGCCGGAAGCCATGCGTGCGCTCGTCGAGGGCGAGATCGACAAATGGCGGCGCATCGTCGCGCAGCGCCAGATCGAGATTCGCTGACAGTTGCGCAGTCGGCTGCGGTCCCCCGGGTGCTGCGGTCAGTGGTGGTTCTGTCGTTTCAACCGCGGCGCCCTCGGGGCGCCGCTCGTTCATCCCTGGAGATTCCATGAAGCCATTCGTCGTATCGTCGTGCGGGCGGACCGCTGTCGTCGCCGCGCTCTGCACCTTGATGCTCGGTGCGGCCGCGTCCGCTGCTGCGCAGTCCGGCTATCCCGTCAAACCTCTGCGATTCGTCATCGGCACTCAAGTGGGCGCGGGAAGCGAGTACATGGCGCGCCTGGTCGGCGAGCCGCTGCGACAGGCTTGGGGGCAGCAGTACGTCGTCGATCCGCATCCGGGCGCCGGCGGCAATATCGCCGCGACCATGGTGGCCAAGTCCGCACCGGACGGATACACGCTCTACATCTGCTACGGGACGCATACCGTGAATCCCACCTTGTATCCCCGGGCAGGTTACGACCCGGTCAAGGACTTCACGCCGATCATGCTCGTGGCCAAGCAGCCCAATGTGCTGGCGGTGCATCCGACCGTTCCCGCGCGCACGCCGAAGGAACTGGTGGCATTGGCGAAGCAGCGTCCGGGCAGGCTCACGTATGCCACCTCGGGCAGCGGCAGCCCCACGCACCTCGGCATGGAACTGTTCAAGATGACGGCCGGGTTCGACAGCACCCACATTCCGTACAAGGGTGCCGCACCGGCGAACATCGATCTGATCGGCGGTCATGTCGACATGGCGTTCGGCGTCCTGCGCACCTTGCTGCCTTTCGCGGACGCCAACAAACTGCGCCTGCTCGCGGTGGCGAACAACAAGCGCGCCCCGCTGCGGCCCGATCTGCCGACGCTGGAAGAATCGGGCTACCAGGGCATCGAGGTCATTACCTGGCACGGGCTGCTCGGTCCTGCCGGCATGCCGCCCACGCTCGTCGGGCGCATTCAGTCCGAGGCCCGCAAGGGGGTGTTGGCGCCCGAGTTGCAGGACAAGCTGATCAAGGGCGGCATCGAGATCGTCGCCAGTACGCCCTCCGAGTTCGAGGCTTTCCTGCGCACCGATGTCGCGCGCTGGAAGTCGGTCATCGCGAAAGCCAACATCAAGGTGGACTGAGAACGACGCCGATCGCGCGTACTGATGTGGCGCGAGGCGCCGTCGCTGCGTTCGCAGGGCGCCTCGCCGGCGAGCGCGTCTTCGGACCGGTCGCCGACTCGGGACATGCGCGCGCGGAGCAGTGCTGTTTCAGCGCACGGTCGGTGGGTGGGTGACGATCGACTTCAGTTCCGGCACGGGTTTGCTCAGATTCGCCAAGCCCGGGCGGGGGCGCTGCAAGCCGGGGATGGCCTCGAAGGCCTGTTCCATCGCATGAGCAGCGGACAGCAGCGCCCGATCGCCCCGGAAGCGGCCGACCACCTGCAATCCGAACGGCATGCGGCGATGGTCGACGCCGCACGGCATGGACACGGCCGGGTTGGTCACCAGGGTGATGACATAGGTGAGCGCGAGCCACTGGTAGTAATTGGCGAGCTTCTGGCCGTCGATCTCGTCGGCGTAGAGCTGCGTCCAGGGGAACGGGGAGACCGGCGTGGTCGGAGACAGGACCAGATCGTAGTCCTGGAACGTGGTCTGGAAGCTGCGATAGATGCGCGTCTGCTCCATGTGCGCCCAGGCGAAATCGGCCAATGACATCGCGGCGCCGAGTTCGTAGTTGGCGCGCACGTTCGGCCCGAGGGCGTCCCGGTTGTTCTGGTAAGCGTCGTGGTAGCGGCCGACGTAGCTGACTGCGCGAATGACATCGAAGCAGCGGTGGGCCTCGCCGAAATCGAACGTCACGCGGTCGCACGCCCGGAACAGATGACGCATGGCAGCCATGCGCTCGCGCATCGTCGCGCGTATCTGCGGGTCGACCGCGCACACGCCGAAATCCTCCGTCCAGGCCACCCGCAGCGAGGCGAGGTCGCATGGCTGCGGCAGGAGAAAGCTGCGCGGGTCGACCGGATACGAGAGGGGATCGCACGGGTCCATCGCGGCCTGGGCGGCGAGGAGCAGGCAGGTCTCGGCGATGGTGCGGCCCATCGGTCCGACGACCGAGATCGGCGCCCAGCCGAACGGCCGGCGCTCGACCGGCACCAGCCCCGGGGAGGGCCGAAAGCCCACGACACCGCACTTCGCGGCGGGGATGCGCAGCGAGCCGCCTGTGTCCGAGCCGGTGCAGATCGGCAGCATGTCCACGGCAAGTGCGGCGGCCGAACCGCCGGACGAGCCGCCTGCGTTGAGCGTCGGATCGAACGGATTGCCCGTGGCGCCCCAGACCGGATTGCGCGAGTTCGCGCCGGCGCCGAACTCGGGTGTGTTGGTCTTGGCGACGATGATCGCGCCCTGGGCGCGCACCCGCGCGACCATGGCGCCGTCGTGTTCGGGCACGTGATCGCGATACAGCGGCGAGCCGTAGGTCGAAAGCAATCCGGCAGTGTCTTCCAAGTCCTTGATGCCCGTCGGCAAGCCGTGCAGCAGACCGAGCGCATCGCCGCGCATGACGGCCGCTTCAGCGGCTTTCGCCTCGGCGCGGGCCCGCTCGAAACAGGTGGCGGTGATCGCGTTGATGGCGGGATTGAGCGCGCCGATACGCTCGATGCAAGCCTCGAGCAATTCCACCGGGGAGAGGCTCTTCGACCCGATGCGGCGTCTGAGTTCGACGGCGGACAGGCTCAATACTTCGCTGGCTGGGCTCATGACGACTCCTCCGGGTGGGACGGTGCGGTGCCTGCGGATGCTGCGGATCAGACGATGCGGTCCAGCGGCAATTGCAGCAGACGAATATGGTCGGCGCGACGCTTGATCTGGGCGTTGGCAGCCTGAATCTGCTCGATGAGCGCCTGCAGCGGCGCTTCGTCTTCGAAGCCGATCATGAAGACGCCGTTGAGACTGGCGAAGGTGCCGGTGCCCAGGTGGGGCTCGGTTTGGTGGCCCTTGCCCATGGCCTTCTCCCAGCGCGTGTAGTAGTCGATCTGGCAGTGGGCGAGCAGTTCCATGACGCGCCCGGTGTAGTGTTCGTTATGGATGATGAACGCGAGCTTCATGGGTCATGCTCCTTGCGTGAGGCTCGGCATCGAGGCCGTACCGAGCGTTGCCTTCCCCGATTATGCCTCGGCTGTTGGGCCGAGGCGTGACCGAGGCGCTAGAATCGGGCGAAACGTCGAACGATGTTCGATCACGACCGGAGGAGGGGGCAGCGCATGCAAGTCGGATTCATCGGTATCGGCACCATGGGTGGCGGCATGGCCATGAACGTGCGCAAGGCCGGCTACGATCTGATGGTGCACGATCTGCGCCGCGAGTCGGCCCGGGCACACGAGAACGCGGGCGCGACCTGGGCATCGGACGTCGCTGACCTCGGCAGGGCCTGTGATGTCGTTTTCACCTCGTTGCCCGGACCGGCCGAAGTCGAAGCCGTGGCGCTCGCGAGCGGTGGGCTGCTCGCGACGATGAGGCCGGGCAGCGCCTGGTTCGATCTCACCACCAATTCTCCGCAACTGCTGCGCCGGCTGGGGCCGATGTTCGAGCAGAAGGGCGTGCAATTCATGGATGCACCGGTCAGCGGCGGGCCGGCGGGCGCCCGAACCGGCAAACTCGCGCTCTACATCGGCGGCGATCGGGCGACCTTCGATCGGCACCAGGCGCTGCTCGATGCGATCGGCGATCAGGCGATGTATGTCGGACCGTTGGCCGCCGGGACGATCGCCAAGCTTTCCCACAACTGTGCCAGCTTCGGCATCCGCATGGTGATCGCGGAGGTCTTCAGTCTCGGCGTCAAGGCGGGCGTCGAACCGCTGGCCCTGTGGCAGGCGATGCGCCAGGGCGTGACCGGGCGCCGGCGCACCTTCGACGGCGTCGGCGAGCAGTTTCTGCAGAATCGGTACGAGCCGGCGGCCTTCGCGCTCAAACTCGCGCACAAGGACATGATGCTGGCGCTCGATCTTGCGCGGGACTGCGCAGTGCCGATGCCGATGGCAGAGCGTGCCTATGAGGATTTCACGGCCGCGCTGGAGCGAGGTTGGGGCGATCAGGATTCGCGTTCGCCCATGCGTTTGCAGCTCGAACGCGCCGGGGTGCAGATCATGGAGAGCGCCGACGATGTGCGCGACACGCTGGCGCGGGACTGAGCGGGCATCCGACGATCGGGGTTCCCGGCCAGGGGTTCCGATAGGCGTCGGGCCCGACGAGCGTAGCGCTGGGAGCCCGAGGAGAGCCGCGCGATGTCATGAGCCCGGCCGCGCGTCGACGAGACGTTCAGCCTCGATTGCGCAGCCCGATGTCCAGAACCCAGGAGCAGTCATGTCGATCAAGAAGCAGGGCACGCTTTACGTAGTCCTTTGCACGGCCGCGTTCGTTTCGATGAGCGTTCAGGCACAAGGCAGCAGCGTCTACCCGGTCAAGCCGATCCGCTTCATCAATCCGGTGGCTGCAGGGGGCAACCAGGACATCGTCGCCCGGGCCGTCGCGGAGCAGATGACCAAGGGCCTGGGGCAGACCATCCTGGTCGAAAGCCGGCCGGGCGCGAGCGCCATCGTCGGGACCCGTTACGTGAAGGGTGCCACTCCGGATGGCTATACGCTGCTCACGGTGTCGAACACGTTCGCGCGGGTGCCTGCCATCGTGGCGGCGGCCGGGTACGATCCGCTGAAGGACTTCGCGCCGGTTTCTATGACGGCCGATATTCCGATGGTGTTGTCGGTCAATCCCGCGCTGCCGGTGAAGACCACCAAGGAGCTCATCGCCCTGGCCAAGCAGCGTCCGGGCGATCTTCTCTATGCATCGTCGGGAAGCGGCTCGACGGGGCATGTCGCCGCCGAGATGTTCAGCCGGCGGGCCGGCATCAAGATGCTGCACGTGCCCTACAAGGGCAATGCGCCTGCGGTCATCGATCTGGTGGGCGGGCAGGTGATGATCATGTTCGATCAGGTCAGCACCTCCTTCACGCACATCCGGGCAGGCAAGCTGCGCGCCCTCGGGGTGACCAGCCGGACGCGCTCTCCGCTGTTTCCCGACCTGCCGACCATCGAGGAGGCCGGCCTGAAGGGCTTCGAGGATTCGACCTTCAACGGCCTGATGGCGCCGGCGGGTACGCCGCGTGACGTGCTCGAGCGCCTGCGACAGGAGGTGGCGAAGGCGGTCGCGGTGCCCGAAGCGCGCAATCGGTTCCTCGAATTCGGCATCGAGCTCAAGGCGAGCAAGTCGCTCGACGAGTTCGGCGCGTTCATGCGCAGGCAGGTGACCGAGTTCGCAACGCTGGCCAAGGAAGCCGGCATTCAATCCAACTAATCGGCAACGGAGAACATCATGAACGCAGCAAAGCCCCTGCGTTGGGGCATCGTCGGCTTGGGTTGGGTCAGCTGCGACTTCGTCGCGCCGGCCATGCAGAAGAGCGCGGGTTCGAGCATCGTCGCGTGCCTGGGCAGTTCGCTCGACAAGGGCAAGGCGTTCGCCGCCCGATTCCAGGTGCCGCGAGTGCACGCCACGCTGGCGCAGATGATGGCCGATCCGCAGGTGGATGCGGTCTACGTGGCGACACCCAATGCGATGCATGCCGAGGCCGTGCTCGCGGCCGCGGCCGCAGGCAAGCACGTGCTGTGCGAAAAACCGTTCGCCATGACCATCGACGATGCGCACAAGATGGTGGATGCCTGTCGCAAGGCCGGCGTTGCGCTGCGGGTGGCTCATCAATTGCGTTTGGAGGAAGCCGTCATCCATGCCCGCGAGATCGTGCGCTCGGGACGTCTGGGCCGCGTCGCGGCGATCTCGCTGGAGCGGGCGTCCGCCTCGCCGCCGCGCACGACCTGGCGCAAGGACGCCAGCCAGAGCGGCGTCGTGTTCGACGTGGGCGTGCATCTGATCGACCAGATCCATTGGATCACCGGCGAGCGATTCGCCGAGGTCAGCGCGTTCACGGATCCGGACCGTCGCATGGGTGTGCCCTGCGATCAGATCACGATCCTGGGTCGGCTCGCCCGCAACGGTCACGCCGTCATTCGGGCGACGCGTCTGGTCGCGAGCGCCGAGAACACCCTGATCATCGAAGGCACCGATGCGACGCTGGTCACGTCGTCGCTGCGATTCGCCAAGGAGCATTCGGTTCAGGTGCGCGACCCCAAGGGCAGCACCGAGCAGCGCTTCCCGGCGAGCCCGATCTACGACTTGGAAGTGCCGGCGTTCGAGGCTGCCGTGAGGGGTGAGCCCTGCCTGCTTCCGACCGGCGAAGAGTCGCTGCACATCGTCGAAACGACCCAGGCCGTGCTGGCTTCGGTGCACGAGCGCAGCACCATGACGATCGGCGGCTGAACGGGTTGCGTCGACCCGGCCTGGGGTTCAGGCGGGCTCGACGCCGAAGATCCGCTTGTAGCGCAGTTTGTAGGCATCCCAAGCCTCGGGATTGAGCAGGCGCGGTGGGCGCTTGCCACGCAAGGTATCGGCGACTTGCTCGGCATTCCATTGCGCCATCGCGATCCGCGAATCGATCGTCACCCCGGCGGTATGGTACGTGGCGATCAGGTTGTCGATCGCCAGCAGCGGGTTTTCGAGGGAAGGCGGTTCGACCTTCCATACATCGACGCCGGCGCCCGCCAGGTGTTCGCTTCTGAGCGCCTCGGCCAGTGCCTGCTCGTCGACGATGCCGCCGCGCGCCGTGTTGATCAGGAAGGCGCCTTGCTGCATCTTGGCCAACTGCGGGGCGGCGATCATGTCGCGCGTCTGCGCCGTCAGGGGGCAGTTGATCGAGACGTAGCGGGATTCGGCGAGCAATGCATCGAGGCTCTCGACTTTCGTGGCGCCGCGCTCTTCGCAGGTCTTGGCGTCGACATACGGGTCATAAGCGAGCACGCGCATGTCGAGGCCGTGCTTGCAGATGCGCGCGAGGCGTCGGCCGACTTCTCCGAGTCCGACGATGCCGACGGTGGCCTTGTTCGCGTTCCAGCCCTTGAAGACTTCGCGCGGGATGCCGCGTTCCCGGCGCAAGGAGCGGTCGGTCCAGGGCATGTTCTTGGTGAGGGAGAGCATCATGCCCGCGGCATGCTCCGCCACGGCTTGCGCGTTCGACCCCGACTGATTGACGACCAGCACGCCAGCCCGGGTACAGGCGTCGACATCGACGGTATCGTAGCCAGCGCCCGTGGTGGAGACGATCAGCAGATCCGGCAAGCGGGCGAGCAGCGCGTCGTGGCACTTGAATTCGTCCGGCACCTCATCGCGCGTGGAGGTGATGCAATACGCCTGGCAGCGAACCATGATCTCCCAATTCTTCGCCGCGGGCGTATCGAAGTTCAGCCGATGCATCTCGACGTCGGTCTGCTCCTTCTCCATGTAGTCCGCCACGTTCGGGGACTTCGCTTCGTAGAACCAGAATGCACGCTTGGGGGTGGCGGATGGGGCCATGCTTTCCTTCCTCGATGATCGTCCGGATCTGCGCCGGAGCGTGCGGGGAGTTTAACGGATATCCGCGCGCTCTTCGGCTGACACTCGATCGATCCGCCTATTCGATGGCGAGCACGACCTTGCCCAACAGCGCGTTGGTCTCGACGTAGGCCTTCGCGGCATCGAGCTGATCGAAGGCGAAGACGCGGTCGACCACCGGAACGATCCGGCCGGCAGCGATGTGCGGCATGATTTCCTTTTCGAATCCCTCGCGGGCTTGCGCTCTCTGGTGGGGATTGAGCGGCGTATTGGAGACGCCGAACATGCGCAACCGCTTGCCGTGCAGGGATTCGATGTCGATCTCGGCGCGCATCTGACCGTCCACGTAGCCGACCACGCCCAGTCGCCCGAAGTCTGCGAGCGAGCGCTGGCAACCAGGAAAGGCGCTGCCGCCGACCAAGTCGAGTGCGAGCTGGACACCTTTGCCGCCGTTTGCAGCAAGAACTGCCGGCGCGAATTCGCCGCCCCGTGCCGCTATCCCCGCATCCATGCCGAGCGTCTGGAGCCGGGCGAGCTTCTCGGCGCTGCCCGAGGTGCCGATCACGCGCGCGCCCTTGCACTTCGCCGCCTGGACGCACGCAACGCCGACCCCGGACGATGCGCCGGCGATCAGCACGGTCTCGCCCGCGGTCAGTTCCCCGAATTGAAACAGCGACTCGTAGGCGGTGACGAACGCGATCGGTATCGCCGCGGCTTGCGCCCAGTCCAGATGCTCGGGAACCTCGGTCAACTGGGAGACATCGGCGACCACGTACTCGGCGAAACCGCCTTTGACACGAGCCATGACGCGAGCGCCGGCCGGGATCCGGTCGACCTGCGCGCCGGTCTCGACGACTTCGCCGGCCGCATCGACGCCGGCCGGACGCGCGACATCCGCCCGGTGGCGTGCGATGCGCGCGAAGATGTCGCCGTGGTTCAGCGACGATGCGCGGACACGAATCAGGACATCCCGAGCTCCCACCTTCGGACGGGGAACTTCTCGCAGCTCGAACTGCGTGACACCGCCGACAGACTGCATCCAATAGGCTTTCATGGCCGCTCCCTGGTTGAGTGGTCGAAGTCTAGCGCGACCGGACGACGTGTGGCCGCAAGCGCGCACCTGTGTGTCCGCGTCGGGCCAAGGCGGGTGATCCCCCGCAAGGTGCGAGGTAGAATCCGCGCTCCTCGCCGTCTCGGGGCCCGTAACCACGGTCGTTCGTTCATGCCGGACGATCGTTGCGCAGCGGTCGACGCCGCGAGTGAGCGGGATGGGTCATCGGTTTTGCGCAGGGCTGGTCGTCGGCTTGATGAGGAGTGTCACGTGATGTCGTTGCAAGGGCGTGTGGTGAGTTGGGTGGCTGCGGCGTTTCTCGGCTTGTTCGCCGCGGTGGTGCAGGCGCAGGCCCAGCCGTATCCCAGCCGGACGATCCGGCTCCTGTTGCCGTTCCCGCCGGGCTCGCCCAGCGATATCCTCGGTCGCGCGGTCGCCCAGCGCCTCGCCGAGCAGATGGGGGTGCCGGTCGTCCCCGACAACCGCGTCGGCGCCGGCGGCAATCTGGGGCTGGAATTGGCTGCAAGAGCGCCCGCCGACGGCTACACGGTGGTGGTGGCGAGCCCCGGCATCGCGTTGAGTCCGTCGCTCTATGCCAAGCTCAACTACGATACCGAGCGCGATCTTGCGCCGATCTCGCGGCTGGCTTCGGTCGACAACGTGTTTCTGGTGCACCCGTCCATCCCCGCGAGGAGTCTGCGCGAATTCATCGCGCTCGCCCGCAAGCATCCGGGCAAGCTCAACTACGGTTCAGGCGGAGCGGGCACCACCAATCATCTGGCGAACGAGCTGCTCAAGCTGCTCGCCAAGGTCGATATCGTGCATGTGCCTTACAAGGGTGCGACGCTTGCAGCGAATGCCTTGCTCTCGGGCGAAGTCGACGAAGTGATCGTTTCGATTCCTTCATCGCTCGGACTGATCCGTGCCGGACGCGTCAGGCCGCTTGCCGTGCTCGCCGACAAGCGCGTCCCCACGTTGCCGGACGTGCCGACCTCCGCCGAGGCCGGGCTCGAAGGGTTCACGATGGCGATCTGGTGGGCGCTTTACGCGCCGGCGGGTCTGCCCAAGGAACTGCAGACGCGGCTCAACCAGGAGACGGTGCGCGCGCTGCAGAGTCCGGATTTCCGGGCCAAGCTGGCGGCGATCGGCTTCGATGCATGGCCCAGTGCGCCGGAGGAGCTGACCAAATTCGTTCGCGCCGAGGCGGCGCGTTATGCGACGATCGTGAAAAGCGCGGGCATCAAGCCGCAATAATCCACCGTGGGCGACCTCGAGAGGTGTTCTTGCATGCGCGCAATGCTGGCCCTTGTTTTCTGTGCGGCGACGGTGCTCCTGCCGATACGTGCGATCGCTGCCGCGGTCGACGCTGCGGCGTCGTCCGACTTGGCGTACATCGAAGTGACGGCGTCCGCCGAGACCCAGGCTGCGCCCGATTCGGCGGTTCTCGAATTCGGGGTCGTCACCCGCGCCGAGACGGCGGCGGCCGCTGCGCAGCAGAACAGCGCTCGCATGGCATCCGTGCTCGCGGCGGTCCGTCAATCGATCGGGGCTCGGGCTCGGATCGGCACTGGAACGTACACGCTGCGTACCGAGTACGCGCCCAGTCGGGAAGGCGGGGAGCCGCGCATCGCCGCCTATGTCGCGAGCAATATCGTGCGCCTGGAGACGGCCGAGTTGTCGCGTCTGGGCGAGCTCGTCGATGTGGCGATCAAAGCGGGTTCCAACCAGGTGCAGCGAATCGCGTTCGCATTATCCGATCCAGCGAAGGCGCGGCGCGCCGCGTTGCGAGAAGCGGTCTTGCAGGCGCGCAACGACGCTGAAACCATGGCGTCGGCGTTGAACGTGAAGCTCGGCTCCGTGCAGTCCATCACCAATCAAGAGATGGGACCGGTACGTCCGTTCATGCAGGAAGCCATGGTGGCTCGAGGGGCGCCCTCGTCGACACCCATCGAACCCGGCCAGGTATCGGTGCACGCCCGGGTGGTGTTGCGACTGCAGATCTTGCGTTGACGCGAAGCGCGCCGCAGGGGCGCGCCTCGCCGGGCATCATGCGGCTTGCGCCGACGAGCCTCGCGTTATCGCCGGGACGAGACGCCGTAGCGGTCGATCTCGCTGTTCCACGTCGGGTCGTTCAGATTCGGCCATTTCTTCTTGTCGAATCCGGGCGTGCGCGCAAGGGCGTCCCGTGTCACATTGAGGACCAGAGCATCGTTCGCTTTGGTTCCCATCGTGAACGAGCGCAAGGGGAAGGTGAAATACTTCTCGTCCATGCTCCAGGCCTTGTCGAACTCGACCACCGCGTAGCGGACGTCGCCGTTGGTCATGTTGACGACCACGTCTTCGATCTCGCCGACATCCTTGCCATCGGCCCCGTTGACGTCCTTGCCGACGAGGGTGGAGCCTCGGATCAGGCGCATGTTCGAACTCGGCTTGATCTTCGTCGTGTCGGTCGCATGATACCGATCGACCTGGGTGCGGTACTCCGCGCGATCCCAGTCCGGCCAATTCTTGTCCTCGAATCCCGGCGCCTTGCGCAGCCGCTCCTTGTCGACGGCGAGGATCAGGTCGTCCTTGTCCGCGGTCGGTCTGAACACCCGCATCGGATAAGCGAAGAGCTTGTCGCCTAGCCCCATGAAGCCGCCGAACGACAAGACGACGTAGTGGACCCTGCCGTTGTTCATGTCGATGATGACATCCTTGATGTCGCCCAGATCCTCGCCTTGTTGGTTTCGCACGTCCTTGCCGATGAGTTCGCTGACGCGAATGTTACGATGGGCGATGACGCGATCCTGTTGCTGTTGAACGGTGCGGTCGGACTTCGCCGCATCTGCAGAGATGGCTGGGGCGCCGAGTGCGACGCCGAAGATGGACGCAACGGCCACGGCGGTGTGTTTCAAAGACAAAGCGGATTTCATTTGACTCTCCTTACGCGAATGCTCGCAAAATGTCCTGTCGAGCGACGCTGGGAGCCTTGCAAACGATGGGCCCGTGTCCCCACCGGGGAGTACGACCAGCCGTTTCCGCCTTATTGCAGCGTCAGGCCCGTGTCCCTGACGACCTGCCGCCAGCGCTCGACCTCGGCGAAGACATACTTCGCGAACTGCTCGGGCGTCATCGGCATGGGCTCTCCGCCCTCGACGGCATAGTGTTTCGTCAGTTCGGGGGTCTGTAGTGCTTTGCGCAGTGCCGCCGAAAGCGCGCCGACGGTCTGAGGCGAGGTCTTCGCCGGCGCCGCGAAGCCCCACCAAAGTTCGGCCACGAAGGGGACGCCGCCTTCACGCGAGGTCGGAACGTTGGGTGCGAACGGAGAGCGCTTCTCATCGGCTACCGCCAGACCCTTCAAACGGCCGCGGTTCACGTGTCCCAGCGCGGAAGGCAGGCTCGCGAACGCCATTTGAATGTGGCCGCCGAGCAGGTCCACGAGCGCCGGACCGACGCCCTTGTAGGGCACATGCGTGATCTTGATGGCGGCGGTCTTGGCGAACAGTTCCGTGACGAGATGATTGCTGCCGCCGGTTCCCGATGAGCCGTAGTTCAGATCCCCGGGGCGCTCCCGAGCCAGCGCCACGAGTTGCTTCGGCGAGTTCACCGGCATCGAAGGATGAACCACGAGCAGCAATGGGCTTCGAGTCATCATGCCGATGTAGGCGAAATCCTTGTGCACGTCATAGGGCATCTTCGCGCGGATCGCGGTGTTGGTGGCGAACGAGGCTTGCACATTGAGCAGGGTGTAGCCGTCGGGTGCCGATCGAGCGACCTGCTCGGCGCCCAGCATGCCGCCCGCGCCGGGACGGTTGTCGACGACCACGGGCTGTCCGAGAAAAGGGGCCATCGCCTCAGCGGTGGCGCGAGACAAGGTGTCGTTGCTGGCGCCCGGGGCGAAAGGGACGACGACGCGGATCGGCTTGCTCGGATAGTCGGCGGAAGTCTGCGCATTGGCGGGGGCATTGGTCAGCACAATCGCGGCGCCGAGCAGTCCGTGGATGGGAAGGCGGGTCATGCGGGTCGACTCCTGAGTTTGGTTCGAGTGAGAGCGAGGGTGCGTGCCTGATGCGGTTACGTCGAAACAAGGCATCCGGTTTCTCGAGATGTGGGTCGGTCGCGGTCGGGGTTAGCGGACGAAGGTGACGATCACCAGCGCGGTGCACAGAAGAGCGATCCCCGTCAGCTCGATCCGAGTCAGGTGTTCGTGGAAGAGCCGTCGCGAAACGACGTATGCGAACAGCAGCTCCACCAGGCCGAGCGTACGCACGTGGGCGATCGGTTCGATCGCCATGGCGGTGAACCAGGCAGCCGATGCGGCCGCTCCAGTGAATCCCACCAGCAGCGATGTGCGCCAAGCGAGAAGCACCTGGAGCACGGTGCGGGCATTCCGGTGCAACAGCCAGCCGCCCAGCAGCATCGTCTGACTGACTTGGGCGACGAGCAGTCCGAATGCCGCCGCCATCGGAAACGGCACCGATTCCAGTGCCAGCGACGCACCCCGATAGCCGACCGAGGCAAAGCCGAAACAGGTGCCGCTCGCCAAGCCGTACAAGGCGACCCGGGTTGTCCATCCGCGCAGCAAGGCCCTCAACGGATGCGCGCGGTCGATCGGTGACATCAGCATCACCCCCAGGGTGCCGAACACGGCGGCTGCGACCGCGCCCGGCCCGAGGGGATCGGCCAGGAACACGAACCCGAAGAAGGCGACCTGGATCGCCTCGGTCTTCGAGTAAGCGACGCCGAGGGTGAAGTTGCGCTCCCGCATCACCTGAAGCAGGAGCGCGGTGCCTGCGATCTGGCTCACGGCTCCGAGCAGGATCCAGCCGGTGAACGCCCAGTTGGCCTGCGGCAGATCGAAGCCGCCGGCATGTCGTACGAGGACCAGCCACAGCACGGCGAACGGTATGCCGTACAGAAACCGTACGAGCGTCGCGCCTAGCGTGCCGAGGGTGGCTGTGAGATGCTTTTGCGCCGCGTTGCGTATGGTTTGGGCAAAGGCGGCGAACAGCGTAATCGGGATCCAGAGATGCTCGTGGGGAACCAAAGAGGGAAGCTCGGCGGATGACGGTAATCGCCCGGCTGGAGGCGCGGGAGTCGGGCTAGAATAGCGTTTCGACTGCGGGTTGGTGCATTCAGGGTGCGCTTTTCTGAGCGAATTTCGATCGACGGAGGCGATGTGACACAAGTCAAGGCGAGCGGCAAGGTTCTGGGGGCTTCAGTGACCGACATCGATTTGAGTCGGCCATTGAGCGCGGAAGATTTCGGATTGATCGTGCGCAGCCTGGGGCAGTACGGCGTGCTGGTGTTTCCCGGACAGCGATTGGAGTCCGCTCAGTTGCGCGACTTCTCCGCGCGTTTCGGCCACATCCAGCAGTCGGTCACCGGCAAGCTGGCCGACCCACAAGTTCCCGAGGTCGGCATCCTCTCCAACATCATCGAGAACGGCGAGCCGATCGGTCTTGGCGATGCGGGCCAGGACTGGCACACCGACATGTCATACAACAACACCATCGGCTTCACCAATATCCTCTATGCCGTCAAGGTGCCGGTGCGCGATGGCACCCCGCTCGGGAATACGCTGTTCGCGAACATGTGCGCCGCCTACGACGGGCTCTCGGATTCGATGAAGGCGCGCCTGGAAGGCCTCACGGCCACGCACGACTTCAACAAGTTCTGGGACAAGATGCGGACGCGGGCGGGCAGCATCCGTCCGCCGCTCACGCCCGAGCAGCGCGCCAAGCGTCCGCCGTCGGTGCACCCCGTGGTGATGACGCATCCGATCACGGGGCGCAAGGTTCTCTACTGCAATCCGGGTTACGCGATTCGCATCAACGAACTCGATCAGCACGAAAGCGATGAACTGCTGGAAGCGTTGTTCACCCACCAGCTGCAGGAGAAATACCTCCATACCCATGTCTGGTCGGTGAACGATGTGCTCATGTGGGACAACATCGGCACCCTGCACAACGCGATTCCGGACTACCAGGCCCACGAGCACCGGCTGATGAAGCGCTGTCAGGTGATGGCCGACCGCGTGTTCGAGCCCGCTTTTCTCAGCAGCGCGCAGGTCGGCGCGGGGATGCATTGAGATGACGGCGGTAGATGCAGGGAGTTCGTTGCGCACGCTCATCCTTCCTTCCCTGCGAACTGCCGTGGCGCTCGCGCTGGGCACGTTCGCCGCGGGCAGTTCGCTCGCGGCGGATGTCTACCCCAGCAAGCCCGTTCGGGTGCTGGTGGGTTTTGCCGCCGGCGGGGCCAATGACCTCGTCGCGCGCGCGGTGACGACACGCCTGAGCACGCGTCTTGGCCGCCCGATGGTGGTGGAGAATCGTGCGGGCGCGGGCGGCAATGTCGCCACCGAAGTGCTCGCCAGGGCTGCCCCCGACGGCTACACCATGATGCTTGCATCGGTGTCTTCGGTCGCCATGGGGCCCGCGATCTACAAGTCGGTGCCCTACGATCCGCTCAAGGACTTCGCGCCGGTGACCAACGCCGTGACGGTGCCCACCTTGTTGGCGGCCCACCCGTCGATGTCGGTGCGAAACCTGAAAGAGTTCGTGGCGCTGGCGCGCCGTCAGCCGGGTGCCATCGACGTCGGGTTTCCGGGCTTCGGCAGCATCGCTCATCTTGCCGGTGAACTGTTCAAGCGAACGGCGAAGATCGAGTTCACCTTGATTCCCTACAAGGGCGGAGCCCCTGCGCTGTCGGATGTCATGGGCGGGCAGATCGGCGCGATGATGTCGGTCATGTCGACCACCGCGCCCCATGTGCAGTCGGGGCGGTTGATCGGCTTGGCGGTCACGGGGGCCAAGCGGTCCTCGGCGCTGCCGAACGTGCCGACCATCGCCGAGAGCGGCTATCCGGGGTACGAGGCGGATGGTTGGCTGGGATTCCTCTTTCCTGCCGGCACTCCTGCCGACATCGTCAACCGGATGCATCGAGACATTCTTGCGGTGCTCGCCGTGCCCGAGGTCGTGACGCAGTTGGAGAACGTCGGCATGACCGTGGAGCCGAGCAAGTCGCCCGATGCCTTCATGGCCGTGATTCGGTCCGACGTCGCGAAATGGAAGAAGGTCGTTCAGGACGCGAAGATACCGCTGCAGTGAACGCGACGAGCGCCGGTTCGTCCCGGCGCTCGCGGCGTCCGACTTCTCCCCGAGGCAAATCGCACGGAGAGGCGGCCATTCACCGGCGACCATCAGCCCATGTGGAGACCGCCGTTGACGGAGAAGTCAGCGCCGGTGGCGAAGCCCGATTCGTCGGAGGCCAGCCACGCGATGATGGAGCCGATTTCTTCTGGGGTGCCCAGCCGCTTGACTGGAATCGTGGCCACGATCTTGTCCAAAACATCTTGTCGGATGGAACGCACCATGTCCGTCCCGATGTAGCCCGGGGAGACGGTATTGACGGTCACGCCCTTGGTGGCCACTTCCTGTGCGAGCGCCATGGTGAAGCCGTGGATGCCGGCCTTGGCCGTCGAGTAGTTCGTCTGGCCGAACTGACCCTTCTGACCGTTGACCGACGAGATGTTGATGATACGGCCCCAGCCGCGGTCGAGCATGTCGTCGATGACCTGCTTGGTCACGTTGAAGAGACTGTTCAGGTTCGTGTTGATGACACCGTCCCAGTCGGCACGAGTCATCTTGCGGAACAATCCGTCACGCGTGATGCCGGCGTTGTTCACCAGGACGTCGACCGGGCCATGCTCGTCCCGGACGGCCTGGAAAGCTGCCACGGTGGAATCCCATTCCGCGACGTTGCCCACTGACGTGTAGAACGTGTAGCCGAGCGCTTTCTGCTCCGCGACCCACTTGATGTGATCGCGCGTTGGGCCGCAACCGGCGATGACTTTGAAGCCTTCCTTGTGCAGGCGTTGGCAGATCGCGGTGCCGATCCCACCCATACCCCCCGTTACGTATGCGATTTTCTGAGTCATGCCTGCCTCCGCGCAGTGTTGTTGGTTTGCTGTCGAGCCTGCTTGGCCGATGGTAAGTCGAGTCTCGATCGAAAGTCTGGGGGACCGCTCGACGGGGGTCAAGCCGAGCGATGGGTCAAAGCTTGCAGCATACGACGACTGTGCCCCGCTTGGTTCCCGATTCGACGGCCAGATGCGCATCCGCAGTTCGCTCGAGCGCATGCACCGATGCCACCGAGTGCTGCATGCCTCCTTCGACGAGCCATGCGCAGATGTCCGCCTGGGCGCGTCGCCGCGCAGCAACGGGCGCGTTGTTGAGAAGGACGGCATGAACGGCGATGTTGCGCCGCATCGCCTGCGCAGCGGGCCATACGGGGGTGCGGTTTCCCTGGGTGGCGTAGTAGGCAATCGAACCGTTCACGGCCACCAGCGGGAAAAAGGTCGGCAGATTGCCGCCGAAATCGACATCGACGATGTGGTCGACGCCGCTGGGCGCGAATTCCCGGATGCGGGCGGCGATGTCTTCGCTGCGATAGTCGACGACGAGGTCCGCGCCTGCGGACTCGGCGCGACGCGCTTTCTCGGGGTTGCTCACCGTGGCGATGACCTGGGCGCCGAAGCGCTTGGCCCACTGAACGGCATAGTGGCCTACCGCGCCTGCACCGCCACTCACGAGAACGGTGGCTCCGGACAACTCGCCTGCGAGGGTCACGCACCGATGCGCGGTCATGCACGGGATGCCCAGACACGCGCCTTGCTCGAAGCTGGTGGCATCGGGCAGTTCGGCCACGAGGCCGACGTCGAGGGCGATGTACTGCGCTGCGGTGCCGTGAAGGCGACCGCCGCGTTGCCCGTTGTACAGCCAGACCCGACGCCCGAGCCAACGCGTGTCGACGTCACTGGCCACCTCATCGACGATGCCGCTGCCGTCGCTGTGCGGAATCACCAAGTGGCCTTCCAGGTCGTAGCCGTTGCCCGCGCGGCGATTCATGTCTGCAGGGTTGACCCCCGATGCGTGCAATGCCACCCGCACTTGGCCGGATGCAGCATGCGGGTTCGGTTGATCACCGTAGCGCAGCACCCGAGTGGCAGGGCCCTGCTCGGTGTACCAGACAGCCTTCATCGGCCTGCTCCCTGTGCTCTAGAGACGACGATGTGAGCCCGCCGCGGCGGGTACTCGCAGCGCCCCGCAAAGCGATGCCCCGCGCAGCGTGCTGCCATCGGGCTTGCGAATAGGGCGGCAGGACGCGTTTGCACTCGCGGGAATCGCAGGCTGGCGCCGGTGTCCAAATCTGGCGCAAGATCGTTCGTCTAAGCTAACATACGCGCCGCGATCATCGAGCCGCGATGCGACGCTCCGGCTTTGGAACGAACTCAGGTGCCGCCACTCTAACCGCTCGCCCGTACGGCGTTTCTTTGGTCTAAACATGCTACCCGAGCTCGGCCATTTCGCACTCGTTCTTGCCACCGCGGTGGCGATTCTCCAGTCCACTTTGCCATTAGTGGGTGTGGCGCGCAACGACGTGGGCCTCATGTCGTTCGCTCGCGTCGCGGCATGCGTGCAAGCGATTCTGCTGGCGTTCGCGTTCGGCTGCCTCGCGGCAGCGTTCCTCAACGATGATTTCTCGGTGCTGTACGTCGCCAACAACTCGAACACCAAGTTGCCGGCGTACTATCAATTCACAGCGGTATGGGGCGGGCACGAGGGCTCGCTGTTGCTCTGGATGCTGATGCAGGGCGGCTGGACCGCGGCGGTTGCCATTTTCTCCCGTCATCTCCCGCTGGCCATGGTCGCGAGAATTCTCGCGGTCCTCGGCATGGTCAGCATCGGCTTCCTGCTCTTTACCCTGATCACATCGAACCCATTCGAGCGACTGATCCCGATGCCGCTGGACGGTCGCGACCTCAATCCCTTGCTGCAGGATCCGGGGATGATCATTCATCCGCCGCTGCTGTACATGGGCTATGTGGGCTTTTCGGTTGTCTTCGCTTTCGCCATCGCAGCACTCCTGAGCGGCAAGCTCGACGCGACCTGGGCCCGCTGGTCGCGTCCCTGGACCGTCATGGCCTGGCTCTTTCTCACGTTGGGCATCGCCGTCGGCAGTTGGTGGGCTTATTACGAACTCGGCTGGGGAGGCTGGTGGTTCTGGGATCCGGTGGAGAACGCGTCTTTCCTGCCGTGGCTCGTAGGCACGGCGCTGATCCATTCGCTGGCTGTCACCGAGAAGCGCGGAGCCTTCAAGGCGTGGACGGTGCTGCTTGCGATTCTTGCGTTCTCCATGAGCTTGCTCGGCACGTTCCTCGTGCGCTCCGGCGTGTTGACTTCGGTCCATGCTTTCGCGACCGACCCGAGTCGCGGGGCGTTCATCCTGGGGTTCCTGGTCGTCGTGGTCGGGGGGTCTTTGGCCTTGTTCGCGATGCGCGCTCCCAAGGTGGGGCTGGGGGGATCCTTCGATCCGGTTTCGCGCGAATCGATGCTTCTGGGCAATAACGTCTTGCTCATGGTCGCCGCGGCATCCGTTCTGCTCGGCACACTGTATCCATTGCTGCTCGACGCGCTCGGCCTGGGCAAGATCTCGGTCGGGCCGCCTTACTTCGAAGCCGTCTTCGTGCCCCTGATGACGCCGGTCATCTTCCTCATGGGCATCGGCGCGATCGCGCGATGGAAGAAAGCCTCCCTCGCGGACATCACGCGCCGCTTGCGCTGGGCGATCGGGGTGAGCCTGGTCACAGCCTTCGCAACGCCCTTCCTGATGGGCAAATGGTCGCTCATGGTGGCTTTCGGCATGCTGCTCGCAGCCTGGTCGATCACCACCACGATCTCGAACTTGATCGAGCGCATCCGGCCGCGGGGCAGCGAGTCCAAGGGATGGTGGGCGCGCACGCGTGAACTGCCGGCGTCGTACATCGGCATGCTGGTCGCGCATTTCGGCATCGGTGTCTTCATCGTCGGTGTCACCCTCGTCAATGGGTACGAGTCCGAGAAGGACGTGCGGCTGCAGTTCGGGCAAAGCGTCGTGGCGGGTGGGCACAACTTCCGGTTCGCGGGTGTCGATGAGGTGCAGGGCCCCAATTACACGGCCAGCCGCGGACGGATCGAAATGGTCCGCGAGAACGGCGAAGTCATTCAGGTCTTGCTGCCCGAGAAGCGCATCTACACCGTCCAGAACATGCCGATGACGGAGGCCGCCATCGACGCCGGATTCTTCGGCGACATCTATGTGGCTCTGGGTGAACAGGTGGCCGACGATGCTTGGACGGTGCGTGTGCACATCAAGCCGTTCGTCGACTGGATCTGGGCCGGCTGTCTGCTGATGGCGCTCGGCGGTTTCTTTGCGGTGTGCGATCGCCGTTATCGTCGGTTCAAGCGAGTCGAGACGGCGAGCGAGAGCGAACGCCCAGCCCGTTCGTCGCCCATCCCGGCGGTGGGGGTTGCGCGGAGCGCACAAGGATGAGCTGCCTTCGGTTCACCGTATGGCTGTTCGGGATGTTGCTGCACGTCGCTCTAGCCGGCGCCGTCGGAACGGACGCGCCTGATCCCACCGGTAATCTGGAACTTGAAGCGAGAGTGCAGCGCGTCGCGCAGGAGTTGCGCTGCCTCGTGTGCCAGAATCAGACTATCGCCGACTCCAACGCGGATCTCGCGGTCGATCTGCGCCGCGAAGTGCGCCACATGCTCGCGAGTGGCTCGTCCGAAGAGGAAGTACGCTCGTTCATGGTGGAACGCTACGGGAAGTTCGTGCTGTACCGGCCACCATTCCAGGCGACTACCTTGGCTTTGTGGCTGGGCCCCTTCCTGCTGATGCTCGCGGGCATCTGGATCGCGCGACGTATCGTCATTGCACGTCGACACGCCGTACAAGCTCCATCGACCCTCGATGTCGCGGACGAGGCTCGCTTGCGATTGCTCGTGGGTAACGAGGAGCCGGGTACGCGGTGACTACATTCTGGGTTGCAGCCATTACGTTGCTGGTCGCCGTAGTTGCGCTGCTTGCCGTGCCCTTGGTGCGGCGGCGCGGCGACAGCGCCGATCTCGACCAAGACCGCTCCAACGTCGTCTTGTATCACGATCAGCTGCGGGAACTGGAGCGGGACCACAACCAAGGTTTGCTCTCGGACGAGCAGTTCGAGCAGGCTCGCGTGGAACTCAGCCAGCGATTGTTGATCGACGTCGATGCACCGGACGCCTCCGTGGCACGGAGCGAGCCGGCGCCGAGAATCGGTCCCTGGCGTTTTGCCGCGCTCGCCTGCGTACCGATCGCGACCGTGTTTACCTATCTCGTCCTCGGCAGTCCGCAGGCGGTTGATCCGAGCTTCGTCAGGGCGCAGTCCGAAGGGCAGTCCGGCCAGCCGCCGAACCTCGAGGAAATGGCCGTGCGCCTGGCCGAACGGGTGCAGACGCATCCCGACGATGCCGAAGCCTGGGTGTTGTTGGCTCGCTCCTACCAGTTGCTCGGTCGCGCGCCCGAGGCGGTGAAGGCATTCGCGCGGGCCATCGAACTGGTGCCGGGCTCGCCCCAACTCCTTGCCGACTATGTCGATGTGCAGCTCGCGGCCAACAAAGGTGAATGGACGGCGCAGGCGCTCGGGGCCTTGAAGAAGTCGCTCGAGATCGATCCCAATCATCCCAAGTCGATGTGGCTGGCAGGCACGGAGGCTTATAGTCGCAAGGACTATGCGACAACGTTGAACTATTGGGAAAAGCTCTTGCCGCTGACCGAGCCGGGGAGCGAAGTGGCGCAGATCATTCAGAACGGCGTCGCCGAGGTTCGGAGTCTGATGGTCGCTGCAAAGCCTTCAGGGACCGTGCCGGCGCAAGTGGCCGGAAGCGCCGGTACTGATCCGAGGGCGCCTGGCGCGGCGCAGGGGGCGTTGAGCGGGCGGGTCACGCTCGATCCCAAGCTGCAGGCGCAGGTGCAGGCCACGGATACCGTCTTCGTTTTTGCGCGCGCCGTCCAGGGGCCGAAAATGCCGCTCGCCATTCACCGCATCACGGCCAAGGATTTGCCCTATACGTTCACGCTCGACGACACCACCGCGATGGTGCCCGAGATGGTCGTATCCAAATTCGATCAGGTGGTGGTCGGTGCGAGAGTCTCCCGCAGCGGCAACGCATCTCCGACGCCCGGCGATCTGGAAGGTTTCAGCCAGCCGGTGAAGCCTGGCGCGGTCGGCATCGAGGTGCGGATCGATGCGCGGGTCGAATGAACTCGAGGCGGGGCTGGCAGCGCTCGGCATGGCGTGCGAGCGGGGCGGCAAGCCGCTGTTCGTCGAGGTCGATGTGCGGGCGCCCCCCGGGCTCGCGTTGATCCTGACGGGCCGCAACGGCAGCGGCAAGAGCACGCTGCTGCGTGCGCTGGCCGGCTTGAACGAGCCGATCGCCGGAACGGTGTCCTGGAACGGGGCCACGGTGACTCCAGGCAGCAGCGCCTGGCGGGCGACACTTGCCTATGCCGGGCACAAGTCGGGGCACAAAGACGATCTGAGCGTCGCGGAGAATCTCGAACTTGCGTGCGCGCTGGACGGATCCGATGTGGACGCGTCCGGGTGCATCCAGGCGCTGGAGAGAGTCGGCTTGAGGCGTCGGCGCGCCCTGCAGGTCAAACGTCTCTCGCAAGGGCAAAAGCAGCGCTTGACGCTCGCCCGGCTGAGTTTGTCTCGCCGACCGCTGTGGTTGCTCGACGAGCCGTCGGCCGCGCTCGACACGGACGCCCGCGCGCTGCTGGCAGACATTCTGCGGGAGCACCTGGAGCGCGGCGGAGTCGCGGTGGTCGCGACGCACGATGCGATCGATCTCGACGGCCGGCGAACGGCTCAGTTGCGGCTGAACTGAGCCATGACGCAGGCAGGCGTTTGGGCTGGTTTTTCGTGGGGACTGCGACGCGATCTGCGGTTGAGCGCACGCTCGAGCGCCGAGGTTCTCGTTGTGCTGGGGTTCTTTCTCATCGTGGTGACGCTCTTTCCGCTAAGCGTCGGACCCGACCCCCGCGTCCTGCATCGGATCGGCGCGGGCATCATCTGGGTTTGCGCGACGCTCGCGTGCCTGTTGTCGCTGCATCGGATGTTCGCCCTCGACTTCGCGGACGGCTCGCTGGAACAGATGCTGTTCGGCGCGATGCCTTTTCCGAGCATCGTGGCCGGGAAGGTCGGGGCCCACTGGTTGACGACGGGCTGCCCGCTGCTTTTGTGCACGCCCCTGGTCGGCGTCCAGTTCGGTTTGAGCGGCGGCGAGATCGGCGTGCTGGTGCTGTCTCTCGCCATCGGCACGCCGGTGCTGAGCTTGATCGGTGGCATCATGGCGGCGCTGACCTTGGGGCTGCGCGGAGGCGGCGCCTTGCTTGCATTGCTGTTGCTGCCCCTGTACATCCCGCTGCTGGTGTTCGGCGTCGGCGCGGTGGATTCGTATGCGGCAGGCATGGGCATCGAAGGGCACTTTTCGGTGCTTGGCGCCGAGTTACTGTTGGCCTTGGTCGGCGCGCCTTTTGCGACGGCTGCGGCTGTCCGGACTGCAATCGACTGACGACCTATCATGCGCTGGCTATATCGTTTCGCTTCTCCTGCCACCTTCTATCCCCTGGCTGGCAAGTTGGCACCCTGGTTCCTCGCCGCGTCGGCTGTCACCGGCCTCATCGGGCTGTACGTCGGCTTGATCGAGGCGCCTACCGATTTTCAGCAGGGCGAGGCGTATCGGATCATCTACATCCACGTGCCGGCGGCTTGGATGTCGATGTTCATCTACGTGCTGATGGCTTTCTACGGCATCCTGTTCTTCACTTTCAACACCCGCCTGTCGGCGATGATGATGTCGGCGCTGGCGCCCACCGGCGCGATGTTCACGTTCGTCGCGCTGTGGACGGGGGCGCTTTGGGGACGCCCCACCTGGGGCACCTATTGGGTGTGGGATGCGCGGTTGACGTCGGAACTGATCCTGCTCTTTCTGTATCTTGGTTTCATGGCGCTGCAGGCCGCGATCGAGGATCCGAGACGAGCCGACAAGGCGGCGGCGCTGCTCGCGATCGTGGGCGTCGTGAACGTACCCATCATTTATTTTTCGGTGCAGTGGTGGAACACATTGCACCAGGGCGCGTCTGTTAGCCTGACGGCGTCACCGAAGATGGCGATGATCATGCTTACCGGGATGCTCATCATGGCGTTCTCCGCCTGGATGTACACGATCGGCGCAAGCTTGCTGCGCGTGCGCGCGATCATTCTCGAGCGCGAGGCAGGCGCCGAGTGGCTGAAGCGTCAGGTCGCGGAGCAGGCAAGATGAGCGAGTGGCTCGCGATGGGTGGCTACGCCTGGTTCGTCTGGGGCTCGTACGGCGTGACGGCAGGCGTGATCTGGCTCGAACTGGTATTGGTGGCAGCGCGCAAACGACGCGCCCTCGAAAGGGCGCAGACGGAGTCGGAGGCTGACGATGGCGATTAAAGCGAGGCACAGGCGGTTCGCCTGGATTGCGGTCGGCGTATTGGCGCTCGGTTCGGCCACCGCGCTCGTGCTGAACGCCTTCCAGAGCAATCTTGTGTTCTTCTATACACCGAGCCAGGTCTTCGCCAACGAAGCGCCGACCGGCCGGAATTTTCGTATCGGCGGTTTGGTGGAGATGGGCAGCGTGGCTCGTTCCAGCGCCAACGTCGAGGTGAAATTCAAGGTCACCGACAATGCACAGACCATCCCGGTCGTCTACAACGGCATCCTGCCCGACCTGTTCAAGGAAGGGAAAGGCGTGGTTGCTCAAGGCGCGCTCAGCGCCGACGGGGTGTTCGTCGCCTCCCAGGTGCTCGCCAAGCACGACGAGAATTACATGCCGCCCGAAGCGGCGGAGGCCCTGCGCAAGGCCGGTCATCCGGTGAAGCCGCAGCAAGAGTTCGTGGACAAGGCGCGCTACAGCGTGCAACAGCAATAGGGGCGCGCTTGTGTCCGGAAAAGCATTGCGTTATCTGCTGCCGCTCGCGGTGTTCCTGGCGCTGGTCGTGTTTCTATGGCGCGGTCTGTTCCTCAACCCGCGGGAAGTCCCTTCGCCCTTGATCGGCAAGCCGGTGCCCGCCTTCAGCGTGCCGTTGCTGAGCGATCCCACCAAGACGCTGTCGGCGTCCGATCTGCGCGGCAAGGTCTACCTGCTCAATGTTTGGGGATCGTGGTGCGTCTCCTGCCGCGAAGAACATCCCGTACTGGTGGAATTGGCCAAGAAGGGTACGATTCCGATCTACGGGCTCAATTGGAAGGACAAGCGCGAAGACGCGCTTGCGTGGCTGGAGCGGTACGGGGATCCCTACATCGGCAGCGGCGTCGATCGTGACGGCCGGGTAGCGATCGATTTCGGGGTTTACGGCGCGCCCGAAACGTATCTGGTCGATCGGCAGGGGGTCATCCGGTTCAAGCAGACCGGCCCGCTGACCTGGCAGATCATCGAGCAGAAAATCAAGCCGCTGATCGCCAAGCTTTAGGCTGCGTCGGTCGCAGACAAGAAGGGGGAGGGGGCTATGTTCATTGCACGCGGTGCGCTCTTGTTGCTCGTCCTGGGTTGCTCGTCCTTGGGGCAGGCACAGACCTTTCCGTCCAAGCCCGTGCGCCTGGTGTCCCCTTATCCGCCGGGGGGCGGAAACGACACGCTCTTGCGCACCTTGTCGCCCAAGTTGACGGAGCACTTGCGCCAGCAAGTGTTGGTGGAGAATCGACCGGGTGCCAATACCATCATCGGTACCGAGTTCGTCGCTCGTTCCGCCCCGGACGGCTACACCATGGTGCTGGTTCCCAACAGTCTGGCGATCAATCAATACCTCTACCCGAAGCTGCCTTACGATGCCGTGAAGGACTTCGCACCTGTCACCTTGGTGGGCGAGTCGCCGATGGTGGCAGCGCTGCACCCCTCGCTGCCTGCGCGCGACGTGCGTGCCTTGATCAACCTTGCTCGCACGCAGCCGGGGCAGGTGCAGTATGGTTCGTCCGGCATCGGCTCGGTGGGTCAGATGTCGGTATCGCTGCTGGAGATGATGGCCGGCGTGAAGTTCCAGCACATTCCGTACAAGGGCACGGCGCAGATGCTCTACGACGTGATCAGCGGTCAATTGACTTTCACGTTCGGCTCCGCTCTTGGCGTGATGCCTCATGTCCGCAGCGGGCGTCTGCGCGCGATCGCCGTGACTTCGCCCAAGCGCTCGCCCGCCATGCCCGAACTGCCGACCGTCGCCGAATCGGGTGGGCTGCCGGGGTACGCGTTCATTCTCTGGTACGGTCTTCTTGCCCCCGCGGGAACGCCGACGGAGATCGTCGCGCGCCTGAATGCGGAGATCGGCAAAGTTCTGAATGATCCGGAGGTTCGTGCCCGTCTCTCCAGCCAGGGGGTCGACGCCACCCCCAGCACACCGCGCGAGTTCGCGGAACTGATCGCGGGCGATTTGAAGAAATTCGCCAAGCTGGTACCGGCCTCGGGCGCCAAGGTAGAGTGAACATCGGGCGCGGCGTCTGGAAGCGCCCCCACGGCATCCGCCGCAGCCATCCGCAGGAGGAGCAATCATGAGCCCTACAAACTATTCGAGGTCCGTGAGGCGTTCGCGATCCTTCGCGCTGCCGATGATCGTGTGCGCTTGCCTGGCGACGGGTGCCGCGATCGCGGCCGACGCGACCGATTATCCGAATCGGCCCATCCGCCTCATCGTGCCTTATGCGGCCGGCGGCAACGGCGACATCGTCGCCCGCATCGTGGCCGAGGGATTGAGCTTGCGCCTGGGTCAGCAGGTGGTGGTCGACAATCGCCCGGGCGGGTCGAGCGTCATCGGCTCCGACATGGCGGCGAAGGCGCCACCGGACGGCTATACGATCACGGTCGTCGCCAGCACGATCGCCGTCCTCCCCAGCCTCATGGACAAGCTGCCCTACGACACCTTGCGCGATTTCGTGCCGATCTCGCTGGTGGGGCAAACACCGCAAGTGCTGGTCGTCACACCCGCTCTGGGCGCAACGACCCTCAAGGACTTCATCGCGCTGGCCAAGGTCAAGCCCGATGCGTACAACTACGGCTCCACAGGCGTGGGCGGGACAGCGAACATCGCGGGCGCCATGCTCAATCTGATGGCGGGCATTCGAGTGGTGCATGTTCCCTACAAGGGCACCGCGCAAGTGATGACCGACGTCATGGCAGGCCATCTGCATATGGCGATCCCGAGCATCACCGCGTCCTTGCCGCACATCCGCTCCGGACGAATCAAGCCGCTGGGCGTGACCAGCGCCAAGCGTTCGTCGCAGTTGCCCGATGTCCCGACGGTTGCCGAAGCCGGCGTTCCCGGCTATCAGGCCGTCATATGGAATGGGGCGCTGGCGCCGGCTGGTACGCCCAAGCCCATACTCGCTCGTTTGAGCAAGGAAGTGGCCGCTGCCATGCGCTCGCCGGAGGCGCAGAAGCGCTATGGTGCGCTGGGCGCGGAAACCATCGGCAGCACGCCCGAGGAGTTCGCCACGTTTCTGCGCTCGGAAATCGAGCAGTACGCGCGCGTGGTCAAGGCGAGCGGCATGAAGGCGGAGATGACTCGCTGACCGAGGCCCATGGGCGCCCGCGGTTTCGTGAGGCGCTTGGTCCGGTCATCGGTCATGAGTGATGCGCGATGCGGTGCGGTTTGCGAGCACGGATCTTGAGCCAACCATCGGGTAGGGAGGAGTCATGTCGAACAGACGATCGCCGGCGCTTAGCGTCCTGGGTGCTGTTGCCGTCGTTGCGGCATGGGCGGTAACGCCCGCTGTCGCGCAGAAGTATCCCGAGAAGCCGATTCGCCTCATCGTGCCGTTCGCGCCGGGCGGCAACATCGACATCACGGCTCGCACCATCGCCCCGGGGTTGGGGGATGTGCTCGGGGGATCGGTCGTCGTCGAGAACCGGGGCGGGGCCTCCGGAACGATCGGCGTCGATCTCGTCGCCAAATCGCTTCCCGACGGCTACACCCTGGTCGTCGGATCGACGGGGACGATCACCGGTGCCCCCAGTCTGTTCCCCAAGCTGCCCTACCACCCGATGAGGGACTTGGCGGCCATCAGTTTGATCAACGAAGTTCCCATCATCATCGTCGTGCATCCGGCCTTGCGCGCGCGCAACATGAAGGAACTCGTTGCACTGGCCAAGGGGGCGCCGGGACGCATGACGATGGGTTCTCCCGGCCCGGGGTCGACCAACCATCTGGCCGGCGAGTTGTTTCAACTCGCCAACGGCGTGAAGTTCACCCACATTCCCTACAAGGGCAACGGGCCGGCGCTGATCGATCTGATGGGCGGGCAGATCGATGTGATCTTCGATCAGATGACGGCGTCGATCGGCTATGTCCGGGGCGGCAAGCTGCGCGCGCTGGGCGTGGCACAGGCGGTGCGGTCCAATCAGATTCCCGACGTGCCGACATTGGCCGAGCAGGGATGCAAGGGATGCGAGGCGAGCACCTTCGCCGGGTTGTTCGCGGCTGCCGGCACACCGAAGGCGATCGTCGAGCGCCTGGCCGAGGCGACTGCCAAAGTCGTCGGTTCGCGGGCAGTCCAGGATCGCTTCATCAGCCTCGGTGCCGAGCCTAAGTTCAATTCGCCCGAGGCGTTCGCTCAACTGGTGCGCGCCGATGTCGAGCGCTGGGCGAGAGTGGTGAAAGAGGCGAACATCAAGCTCGATTGATGCGCTGCCCGGCGGGCAGCGCACCGGTCAGCCGACCACCCCGATGTTCCAGGGCACGAACTCGTGATCGCCCAGACCGAGCTCTTCGCTCTTGCTTCTTTCGCCTGAGCAGATCTTGAGGGTGTGCGCCAAGATCTGTTCACCCATGGCCTTGACCGTCGAGGTGCCGTCGAGGATCTCGCCGCAGTTGATGTCCATGTCTTCTTCGAGCTTGCGATACATCGGGGTATTGGTGGCGAGCTTGATGGAGGGCACGGGTTTCGCGCCGAAGCAGGATCCTCGGCCGGTGGTGAAGAGAATGACGTTCGCTCCGCCGGCGATCTGCCCGGTCGCCGAGCAAGGGTCGAATCCCGGGGTGTCCATGAAGACGAAGCCTTTCTGCATCACCGGCTCGGCATAGCGGTAGACTTCCATCAACGGACCGGTGCCGCCCTTCATCGATGAGCCCAGCGATTTTTCCAGGATGTTGGCGAGCCCGCCGTGCTGATTGCCGGGGCTCACGACACCGTTGATCTGCGTGTCGCGGCCGACCGTATAGACGTCCTTCCACCAGCGGATCCGCTCGATCAGTTTTTCACCGACCTCGCGCGAGCGTGCCCGCCGGGTGAGCGTGTGCTCGACACCGTAGATCTCGGGTGTCTCGGAAAGGATCGCCGTTCCGCCGTGACGCACGAGCAGATCCATGGCGGCGCCGAGCGCAGGGTTGGCCGTGATCGAGGAGAACCCGTCGGAGCCGCCGCACTGCAGGCCCACCGTGATGTGGCTGGCGGGCACAGGCTGGCGGACGACGCGATTGGCTTCGGGCAGCAGTTCCTTCACGGCCGCGATGCCGGCTTCGATCGTCTGCCGGGTGCCGCCGGATTCCTGCATGACGAAAGTGCGCAGACGCGAGGTGGCATTCAGTTGAGGGTGTGCCTTCAGCAGTCCGTTGATTTGATTTCTCTCGCAGCCCAGTCCGATCACCAGCCCGGCGGCGATATTGGCGTGCAAGGCATAGCCTGCCATCGTGCGCCGGAGCAGGTCCATCGGTTCGCCCGTCATTTCCATGCCGCAGCCCAAGCCATGGGCGAAGGCAACGACGCCGTCGATGTTCGGATACTGCGCCAGTCTTTCGGGCGTGAACCATTCGGCGATCTTGTGCACGACGGTCGCAGAGCAATTGACCGTGGCCAGGATGCCGACGTAATTGCGGGTGGCCACCTGGCCGTTCGCGCGCACTATCCCCATGAAGGTCGCCCGCTCGTGCTCCGGCAGCAGATCGACCGGGCGGTAGTCCTGGGCGTGTGCATAGTCGCGATCGAATTCGCGGAACTCCATGTTGTGCGAATGAACCATGGCGCCCGCGGCAATGTCGGCGGATGCAAAGCCGATGACGACGTTGTACTTGCGGATCGGATCGCCCTTGACGATGTTGCGGGCGGCGACCTTGAAACCCGCAGTGACCTGGCTTTTGCATATCAAGCCTTCGGGTTCCAATTTCGCGCCGATCGGGAGATCGACACGGGCGACGACGATGTTGTCCTGTTCGTGCAGTCGGATCGTCATGCCCGCAGTGGGCTTTTCGTGGATCTCGATCAAGGCCATGGCGGTTCGCTCGGGAGTCGGGAGATTGACGAGCGGCGGCGATTGCATCCCGCCGTCGATGCGCCGATTATCGCTCGGGCCGGACGCGGCCGTCACGTTCGCCATCCTCTGCGGACGACATGCCGACGAGCGAGTGCGTGCATCGCGTTTTCAGCCCATCCGACGTCGCCGCCCGCGGCGCCCGGGGCAGCGCCGTGCTCCGCACCGACCGACGTTCGATCGCGGTCACGATCTCGTCGGAAGTTGCCCGATCCGCATCGTCGCCACGCATCACGCCTGGGGTGAGGTCAACGTCGTCACCCTTTTTCGGTGCGAATCTCCCCCCGGGTGTGTCGATTGCGAGCGAGCGTCCGTAGGGCGCGTGATCCAGCCCGAGGGGACGACGCGCACATCGGCCTGCCGAGCGATATCGCTCGTGTCGGAAGCCTTCACCGGTGTCTCGGTTCTGGGGGGCGGTCGCTCGAGGAAAGGAAGGACGCGAGCTTCGGCCGGTTTCGAATGCCCGGTCGCCTCACG
>LNFM01010012.1_pt1 | contig 30367 bp, 29 predicted proteins | sample 596031 | NCBI WGS metagenome assembly LNFM01 (sample SAMN04254537, study PRJNA301005) | activated carbon metagenome | isolation source: dual media filters at the Ann Arbor, Michigan drinking water treatment plant | place: USA: Ann Arbor
GATCGACACGTTGCCATCCACCTCCGTCAGCGTCACGCCGCGGCTTACATGGCGTGGATTGTCCACCGTGATGTCATAGACCGCCGAATGATACTGGAAACGAATCGAGTACTCCGGCCAGTGGCGCGGGATGCACGGATCGATGCAGAGCGTCTCGCCGCGCAAGCGGAAACCGAGTATCCATTCCATACCGGCCCGATAGAGCCAACCCGCCGCACCGCTATACCAGGTCCAACCTCCGCGTCCGACATGCGGAGGCTCGGAGTACACGTCGCCGGCTACGACGTAGGGCTCGACCTTGTAGCGCTGGACAGTCGCTCGCGAGGAGACCCGATGAACAGGATTCAACATACGGAACAACTCACCGGCCTTGTCTCCCTCACCCAGCGCCGCAAACGCCAGCACGGTCCACACGGCCGCATGGGTATATTGACCGCCATTTTCTCGAATGCCTGGGACGTACCCTTTGATATAGCCGGGATCACTCGGCATCTGATCAAACGGTGGCGTCAACAGACGGATCAGCCCGTCCCGCCGGTTCACAAGATGCCGTTCCACCCCGGCCATGGCGCGCACGCCGCGGTCGGGATCTGCACCTCCGCTGATCACCCCCCAGGACTGAGCAATCGAATCGATGCGGCATTCCTGGTCTGCAGCGGAACCGAGTGGCGTCCCATCATCGAAGTACGCGCGGCGGTACCATTCTCCGTCCCACCCGTCCCGCTCGATCGCGGCCTTCAACGCACTCACATGGAGCCGCCACATTTCAGCGCGAGCACGCTCACCGCGCTGAGCCGCCACCTTGGCGAACTCCCAGAGCACCGTATGCAAAAACCAGCCAAGCCAGACACTTTCACCCCTGCCCTGCTGACCGACATGGTTCATGCCGTCATTCCAGTCGCCCGTGCCCATGAGCGGGAGGCCGTGGCTACCAACCGCAAGACTCCGGTCCAAGGCACGCGCACAATGTTCAAAGAGGGTGGCGCGCACCGAGGACACCCGCGGCTCAAAATAAGATTCCGCTTGTCCCTCAGCTAAGGCCGGACCTTCCAGAAAGGGCACCAGCTCATCCAGCACCGTGGCGTCCCCGGTGACTTCGAGAAATTGGCAGACTGCATACGGTAACCAAAGCAGGTCGTCCGAAATCCTGGTTCGTACCCCCCGTCCGGACGGAGGATGCCACCAATGCTGGACATCCCCCTCGACAAACTGCCGCGCGGCGGCCCGCAGCAGATGCGCTCGTGTGACATCGCGCGCCGCCACACTGAGGGCCATAACATCCTGAAGCTGGTCACGAAACCCATAGGCTCCGCTCAACTGATAAAAAGCCGCGCGCGCCCAGACCCGGCACACCAGCGTCTGATAGAGCGCCCAACGATTCAACAGGATATCCATGGCGCGCTCCGGCGTATGAACCTGGACGACACCCAGCACGTCGTCCCATCGGCGGATCACCTCACGCAGGAGTGCGTTCACATCCGCCCCACGATAGCGCTCGAGCAACAGACGAGCCTGTTCCCTCCCCGCTGTCTGGCCGATGAACCAGACGATCTCCGCGCATCCTCCCGCCTCCAGCTCAATCGACACCTGCAGCGCGGCGCAGGGGTCGAGACCGGCACCGACCCTGCCGGATAACGGCCCGCCCAGTTCAAGCGCCAGTGGATCCTCAAGCGTCCTATTGCGACCCAGAAATTCCGCGCGATCACCGGTCCACGATGTGTGCTTCCCGGCGAGGTCGGCAAACGCGATGCGCCCCCCGAACTCGCCGCCCCACGCATTCCTCGCAAACAGCGCTCCGGTCCCGGGATCGATCTCCGTAACGATGTACGGATGGGAGTCACTCCGGTTACTCCCCAGCACCCATTCGGCATAGGCTGTAATGGAAAGACGACGTGAGCGCCCGGAGGCGTTCTGCAGCGTGAGTCGCGAGATCTTGATCGAGTCTTCGGGCGGGACGAATTGGAGCAATTCGGACAGAATACCGTGTGAACCATGATGAAATCTTGTATAGCCCTGCCCATGACAGGCGACATAGGGGGCCGGGTCATCGCGAATCGGCAAGGCCGTGGGACTCCACACTTCCTGTGAATGGTCGTCGCGGATATAAAACGCCTCCCCGGAGGGGTCGGTGACCGGATCGTTCGACCAGGGCGTCAGCTGATTTTCGTGGCTGTTCAGCGACCAGGTGAACCCGGAGCCTGACTCAGACACGAGAAACCCGAACGAGGGATTCGCAATCACGTTGATCCATGGTCGCGGCGTACGCAAACCTTCACCGAGAATGGTGACATACTCGCGCCCGTCGTTGGCGAAACCACCCAAACCGTTGAACAATTCAAGTTCCTGCTCCGGCAACGGCACATCCAGGCGTTTACGGGCTCGCCGTATGGGCCGGGGCGGGAGCGGCGGACTCTGCCGGCGCTGTAGTCGAGTCACCTGCTCCGCCAGCGTGCCACGCCGGCTCAGCAGGACGACCCGGGCAACCTGCTGCATCAGTTTCTGATCTTGTGCCGAAAGCAGGTCGGTCCGCAGCAGATAGATATTGCCCCGTGCCCCGCCGGGGTCCGGACAGAGGCGCAACCGACTGCCGCGTACCAGCGACTCCAGCGAGCCTTGCAGATCCTGCTCGTAGGACGGCGGCTTCTCGTTCAGAATGATCACATCGGCCGACACTTGCCGCATCCGCCAGTATTCATGTGCCCGCAGCAATTGCCGGATGAGATCGACGTCCTCCGCTCGATCGATACAAGCCAGTACAATGGGCAGATCGCCCGAGATGCCCTGCGCCCAAAGTGCCGCACGGTCCAGCGTGCTGTGAGCCAGTGTCTCTGAAGAAGGCCGCAGTGAGGCATCGACATACAACACGGCATTTGCCAACCGCTGGAACAGCTGCGCTTCATCGGCCCCGATGCCGAGATGATGCAGCTGGACTTGCGCCTGCGTCCAGGCCAGAGAGACGGCCCGCTCAAACACTCTCGGGTCGCGATATTTGTCCGCCAGATCCAGCACTTGCTCACGAGTGGAGCCCGCAATGGTCGAAAACACCAAACGCACCGTCCCGCCGGCCGGCACATGCAGAGTGCGGCGCAGGCTCAGCACCGGATCGAGGACCGACCCGACGGTATTCGAGAGGGGCCGCCCGTCGATCATCGAGACGGCGGTACGGGCATGCTGTCCGCGCCCCAGAAACCGGGCGCGATCCGTTTCATATTGCAATGTGCCCACGGTGTCGCCTTCGACCACCACCACCTGGGCCACCCACACCGACGTGTCCTCATCCGACCGCCTGCGGCGGGTGGCGAGCAGCGCGCCGATCTCCGGCACAAATTCCGTCTGCACAAAGAGATTGCCAAAGGCCGGATGGGCCACATCGGCGGCCTGCGGAGCCAGAGACAGCTCAGCATAGGAAGTGACTTGCAGATCGCGTGCACTGGCCCCCAGGTTGGTGACGGACATGCACCGGACCTCAGCATCGTCTTCGGACGACACCACCACTTCGAGTCTCGTGCTCCAGTCGCCGTCCCGTCGGATAATCTCAGCCCGTGATTCCGAAAAGGACACCTCGTAGTCGTCGGCCTCGACACCGCAAGGTTGATAGCCGGCCGACCACATCCCCCCGGTTCGCATGTCGCGCAGATAAATATACGAACCCCAGCAATCCCGCGTCGCATCCTCCCGCCAGCGCGTCAGCGCAATATCCCGCCACCGGCTATATCCTGATCCGGCCGTGGTCAGCATGACGGCATACCGGCCGTTAGACAGCAGATGCGTCCTCGGAGCCTCCTCATGCGGCGTGGTAAATCGCCGCATGACAGGCGGCATGAGATCTCGGACATGAGATGCGGCAGCGACTTCCTCTACCCGCGGTCGGGTCACCGGGACATCGCGTGGCGTTCGTTCCTGGAGCAGGAGTTCAGTGGCCCGGACCATCGGCTCGGCGTGGAACCGGTTCCTCATCACCCCCTCATTGAGAACATTCGCGATAGCGACCAGCGACATGCCCTGATGGTGGGACATATAGGCCCGGACAACGACCACGTCCGTGCCTTCGGGTACCCGCGCCCCCGTGTAATCCAGCGCTTCATAGAACCCGTACGACCCCCTCCCTCCGGCCTCGGCAAGGCGCCTGAAGCCTTGTGTGGCCGCGGCAGGATCGATCATGGCCGCGAGCGCAGTGGCATAGGGCGCGACGACCACATCGTCGATGAGACCACGCTTGAGCCCAAGACCCGGCACCCCGAAGCTGGAGTACTGGTAAGTCAGATCGAGATCTCGCGCACTATAGGCCGACTCCGAAACACCCCAGGGCACCCCCCGCTCTGCACCGTATTGAATCTGCCGACAGACAATCAGATCATACGTACGGCTCAGCAGACTGCCTGCAGGAGAGCGCATCACCAACGCCGGCATGAGGTATTCAAAGATGGAACCAGACCAGGAAATCAGCGCCGAACTGTTCCCTACGGGCGTCAGGGCACGGCCCAGGTGAAACCAATGCGATGACGGAATATCTCCCTTGGCGATGGCGATAAAGCTCGCCAGCCTGGCTTCTGACGCCAGCAAATCGTAGCAGCTGGGATCGAGACTATTCTCGGTCATGCGATAGCCGATCGACAATAACTTGCGCGTCTGATCGAAGAGAAATCTGAAATCCATGGAGTGCACCATCTGCTCCGAAGTCTGCGCAATGGCCACAAGACGGCGCGTGAGAGCGGCAATGTCCGCGGCCGATTGCCGTACCGCATCAACCAGCAGGGTGATTCGTGCCAAGGTGGAGCGATCCTGTGAGGGACGACTGCGTAACTGCTCCCGTAAGCGCTCGAGTGCACAGAGCGATTCCGCAAACCGTTCCGGGGCAGACGCTAGCGAGGGAACAGGATGGAAGAATGATGCGATGGCCGACCATTCCGGCGCCGGCCCGGACTGATGATCAAACAGGGCAGCAAGGTCTTTCGGGCCTAGTCGGACCCACGGGAGCAACAGTTCCACGTCCCGGAGATGGCTCTCGACGCAGGCCCGCACCGCGTCAGCCCAGATGTGCAACTCCCCCTCGGGACCTTCTGCACGCTCCTGAGAGAACGCCTGCGCCATATCCGCGACGGTACGGGCCGACGTGATCAGCTGACGGAACCGGCTGGTCCAGCCGAGGGCATCAGCCGGACGCGACTGCAACCCCATGGCCAGCGCATCGACGGCCTGACTCAACTGCTTCCGCGTTACCGTATGAGTTTGTCCCCGGTCTGGAATCTGCGCCAACGCCTCGCGTAACAAGCGGAAAGCATCGTCGATTCCAGCAAACAGATCCTCTTCGAGGGGGCATTGCTGAATCAACTCCCGGCATCCGTTGCCCAGCACCAACAGATGTCCGGCCAGATTTCCGCTGTCCACGGACGAGATATACCTGGGGTCCAGCGGGCGAAGCGTACGAGTGTCGTACCAATTGTAGAAGTGCCCACGAAACAGCTCGAGACGATTCATGGTCTCCAGCGTGGCTTCCAGTCGTTCAGTGGCGTCGAGAGTCCCCAGCCAACCTAGGTCACGGGCAACCAGAGTTGAGAGCAGATAGAGTCCGATATTGGTCGGTGAGGTGCGATGGGCCACGACGGGTTTCGGATCTTCTTGAAAGTTATCAGGCGGCAGCGCGTGGTCCTCGGGAGACACGAACGTTTCGAAGAACCGCCAGGTCCGGCGTGCAATCAATCGGAGCGTACGCGCATCGGACGGAGAAATCGGTCCGGCCCCCGTGAATTGAGGCGGCAGGCTGACCCACCGTGCCACGGCAGGTGCCGATATCCAGAGCAGAATGAACGGGGCCGCTGCGGCCCAGGATTCATATCCCCCAAACACGGCCACCCCTCCAGCTACCACGAGGGCGAGTACCACACAGCCCGCCATGCGCCGATACATCCCCGTCAAGTTGCACGTGTAGGCATCCTCGGCTTGAGCCGCAGTGACCCATTCCAACATTCGTGTGCGCGTAAAAACGAGCCGACCGAGAGTGCGAAGAATCGCATCCGTCATGATCCATGCCTGATGCCCGAGGAAGGTAGCGGTCAACGCGATCTGTCTCGCGGCCAACTTGAGGTCGGCGCCTGCTCCACGGAAATGGGTACGCAGAGCCACACCCGGACGGCGCGGATAGAGCCCGAGCACGAAGGACAACAGCGACGGAACCGCCATCGTGGTCAGAATGAATCCTGACCACACCCAGGCGGACCTCTCCGGTAACAACCATCCGACGATCAAGGTCAGACAGGCAGCCGGAGCCGACAGGGTGCGACGGAGGTTGTCGATGATCTTCCAACGGCCGATGGCGGGAATCACCACCGGGCGATGCGGGTCAGACCCGGTATGCCCTCGCCCGAACAGCCAGGGCAGCAGCTGCCAATCGCCTCGCGCCCATCGATGCTGCCTGGCTGCCGCCGCTTCATAGTGGGCAGGAAAGGCTTCGAACAGCTCGATGTCGGTTGCCAGCGCTGCGCGCACGAACAGGCCTTCAAAGAGATCATGACTAAGCATCGCATTGTCCGGCACCTTACCCGCCAGCGCCGCCTCGAATGCGTCGACCTCGTAAATACCTTTCCCCGTGTAGGATCCTTCCCGGAACAAATCCTGGTACACATCGGACACAGCCGACGCGTAGGGATCAATCCCGCTGGGCCCGGAAAACGTCTGTTGAAAATACGAGCCCTCACCGCTGCCCGGAAGCGACGGCGTAATCCGCGGCTGCACAACCCCATACCCTTCAAGTACACGCCCGGCGAGAGGGTCGAACCGGGGCCGGTTCAGCGGGTGGGCCATCGTGCCAATCAACCGGTGCGCGGCTCCCCGCGGCAACCGTGTATCGGCATCCAGGGTGATGACGAACCGGACGGACGGAATCGCCTCAGCGGGCTGCCCGCCGACGGACATAAACGTCGTGTTCGTCGAACCACGCAGCCATTGATTCAACTCATATAGTTTGCCTCGCTTCCGTTCCCATCCCATCCAGACTTGCTCAGACTCGTTCCAGACTCGCCTGCGATGAAACAGGACAAAACGCGCTCCGCCCCCGGCCGCTGGGCCATACCGCTTGTTCAGATGCGCGATTCCCTCTACCGCCCTCGCCAGCAATTCGGCGTCTCCGGGAATGCTTTCGCTCGGAGCATCTTTCCAATCTGAGAGCAGGGCGAAACGGAGGTCATCATCAGAATTCGCCAGATAATGCACTTCTAATCGTTCAACTTGCTCGTCGATGGCCTGCCGGCTCGTCAGCAACGTGGGCACCACCACGATCGTGCGCAACTCTTTTGGAATGCCGTCCCGTAATGCCATCCGGGGCAATGACCGGGGACCGAGGATGGCCATCACCGTCCGATTAATGAGCGCCATGGCGAGATCCGAGGCCGGCACGAGCGCAATGAGACCAAGACACACCAGACCCGCGACGCTCACACCAATTTCGGCGGCATACCACAAAGGTACGGCTAGGGCCATGGCGGTCCCGACCGCCAGTGATCCCAGATAGCCAGGTGCGGACGCACGGACATATAAACGCAGCAACCGCTCCTTCCAGGACACCCGATAGCCGAGTTCCCGTTCAAATGCGCGTCGCCCTTGCGAGATGAGGTAATAACCGGGATCCATGTGCCGCTCCCGCTCCGGTTGCTCGCGCGCATGCGGCTCAGTGCCGGCCAGTCTGGCACGGTCCACGACCCTCTGGGTCACCTCGATTTCTGAAAGCCTCGTGCCGCGGGACAGATCCTCGATGGCATGTCGGTACGTGTCCCGCGTGGCAAAGTCCATTTCCGCGTAGCGCGGGGCACATCGCAGAATCTTATCGACCGGGCTGACGCTTTCGAAAAAGTCCGACCAGTCAAACGCCGACGTCAGCCGCATGCTGGTGATGATATTGCGCACCGTGACGCTCATGGCCGCCTGTTGCTGATGCTCGGCATGCACCAGGTCGTCGGCGGTGGTGCCCTGTGCGGCCAGACGTTCATCCAGCCACAGCAACACAGGTCGCACCTTGGGGTCCAGGTCACGGAGCCGCTGAACAAGCTGTACGGCAAATGCGGGGTCCAGCGGGCTGTGCTCAAACCCACTCAAGGCCGTGGCAGGTGATTCCAGAGCCAACACCCCGCTCCCCAGCAGACTGTCTGCCAATTCATCGGCTTCCAACCGGGCCCTCCGGCTATGAACGATCCGCTCGGCCAGTCTCCGGAGATTCTCCACCAGCACGACACGTAGCGAAATCGCCACCGCCCACAATTCACCGATCGTCAGCGGTTGTACGTGTTGATACGCCCTCACAAAGCGACGGAGCATGTCGGGATCGAAACGACTGTCGGTGTGTGCGACGAACGCCCAGGCCACTCCGTATACCCGCGGGTAATTCCGCAGGTGGCCCGACGCGAGCTTGGGCAATTGCCTGTAATACCCAGGAGGCAGATCGTCGATGATCTCGCGCAGTTGTTCGTCGACAATATGGAAATTATCGACGAACCATTCATCCGCCGGCGTAATCGCCTTCTCATCGCGAATCGTACGGGCGATAGTCCGATAAGCCTCCACCAAGATCCGCCCGTTATCAAGAACGCGAGGTGTGAGTAACCGCCCCACCCGCGCATCATCGGTGACGGCCTGGGCCACCGCGAGACTTGCAGCATGCTGTTCAAGCCGCTCGATGCCGAAGAGCTCGGCGCGAATCGGCTCTTCCAGCTGGGGACTCTTGGCGACTGGTGCAAATATCGTGTTCATGCGCTTTCCTGCCAAATCCGGAGCCGTGAGGCCAAATGAGCTGCAACGCACATCGGCACACCGCACGTACGATTATCGAAGGCGGCAACGAGACGACTTGCTCGGAGCAGGAAGTACGAGGAGCGACCCCTTCCGATCCACTTCGTGTTGCGGAATAAGAATGGCTTGATGCGCGAGAGCCCGCCGAAATACTCTGCCAGCAGGCCGCACTTATGATTTCCAGCCGTTAGGGCGGCGCGGCATACACAAGAATCTCGACGCGGCGATTTGTTTGCCGCCCCTCTTCGGTGTCATTGCTGGCGATCGGCCGGATGTCCCCATACCATTCGATGGTCGCGTTCTGCGAACGCATTCCGCTCTCATTCAAGACTTGTCCCGTCTGAATCGCACGTGCCTTGGAAAGAGTCACCATCTCGTAATACATGCCGGGGCGGTCAGCTCCCGGGACTCTGTCTCCATGCCCCGCCACTCGGATTTCCTTCAGAGAAGCCGCCTTGAGGAAAATCCCCACCCGCCTCAGCATATCGATGCCGTCCGGCTTGATCTCATAACTCCCTACAGCAAACAGTACTCGTTCGGTGATCACGATGGTGAGATGATCGCCGGCTCGGCGTATGCTGAGATCACCATGCGCAATATTCGTGTGAAGCGACTTCTCCAACTCTCGCTGGACCTGTGTCAACTGTTGGTCCATGCCGTTCGTACACCCCACGAACAGGATGATGCCGAACAGCGCGCTTCCCCAGCGTACGAATCGCTCCATGTTCCCTTCTCGCTTCCACGAACAACCTGGCGGGTGGAAGCGCCCACAGTAGACATCCCACCGATGGAGCCAATGAACTGATCGGGCTGGCCGGACTCCTCAGCGGCTCCTTTCGCACCACCGTTGGGCCATGACACAACGACTTCGACGCGGCGGCTTTTAGCGCGACCTGCGTCCGTGTTCTTGCTGGCGACCGGATCGCTGTCCCTGTGACCCGCCGACGATAAATGGCTGTTCCAACGGTGTCCATCTGCGTGAGGCGACACCGCTTGGGACCTTTGTCTAGCGGCAGCGCATGTACGGTCAGATAGGACCAAGACGAGTTCTCGCTCCCATTACAAGTCTTCAGTGACCGGCCGTTCCAGCCAACCGGCCAGGGTTCAGGATAGCCAGAATCAGGATAAGAAATCCCAGCCCGCCGCTGGGGAGATATCCCCAATCAGCACTGTGCGGCCAAATCGGAAGTACGCCAAGAAACAACACAGCCCCCAACGCGACAATGACAATAGTACGCATCTCGTTTATCCTTTCTGCTGCCGAGAGAAAATCAGAATGCAGGTCGGTAACACACCCTCCTCACGTCGGCTCACACGACGGGCTGCTGCACCCGCCTCGACAAAGTCGTCATGCGTTCCGAGACGCCACACTCGATGAGCGACTGTTCACAGGCTAAACAGAGATACGGCCCAAACGACTTTGCACCAGCGCGATCTTCCAGATGGGTCAAACCGCACTCAGAGCAAACGACCGGCCCCATTTCGGTCAAGCACCGGTATGATCGAGCAACCCGGCAGGTCATGGCGCCACCTCCTCCCAGTATCAGACAGACGACGCGTATAGCTCGCAGTATGACGACAACACAGATGGCAGTCAGGTCAAAATTGCTCAGGTCGGGAAAGTGACGACGGAGGTAAAAGCCTCAGCGATGAGAATCTTGGTGGTGCAAAACCACGTAAGGAAGGATCCGTGCACGTGGATGGCGACGTTGCAGTCCGAACAGCCCGACTTCCTTCACCTAGTCATTAAGAAACTCCCCGGGACCGCGCGACGTCAACATGGCCACCTAAAAAGGCGCCGGGCGGAGGTTCAACCGGTCGTCACCGACCTGCCAATGCGCCGGACGGCCGAGCCGACCGATCATGGCCAGGATTACCAGAACCAGGAAGAATTCCAGTCACCAATCCTTAGTTTGCGCCCTGAAACCGGGTAGGCACCACGTTTAGCAGCAATAGCACATGCGCCGCCCGTTTCGCTTGGTCAGAATCGACCTTCCCACGGAGCATTGCGACGCCCTTCGTGGTCTCAAGATTGCTCTGCCGCCCTTGGACCAAGGTATCGGCAAAGAGCGGGCTCTTGGTCTTCGACGTCCGCCATGAGTCACTGATCGGCGTCTTTTCATCGGCTTTTCCATCGGCGCTGAGTGATCCAGCAATGAATGCCCCGCTGATAACCAGCGCCGTACATAGTGTCAACACATAGAGGGATGTCATGGTCGTTTCCTTCATTCGATGTAGATGTCTGTCCTCAGACAGGTTCTTTGAACTGCATCCAGTTTCTGTTGAGTTGAACTACTTCGTTCATGCCTCCCTCCTGGATAGATCATACTTCTCTCAATCTTACCGTTATGAAACAGTATGACTAGAAGACCGAAATAGTTCTGATCCCGATTGCTCACTTCGAGGAGTACAAAATCCACTACGCGTTTGAATCACGGCTGATACAGTGCGCGCGCTTCTTCCTTGGACAGCAGCTCTTTCTGAATTAGCAGCTGAATGAGCTTGTCGGCAGGGGTCTTGGCAGGAGGCACTGGCACCAAGCGCTCCTTCGGCTTCGATGAGGCAGGCGTCCCTTTCAGTCCATGGACCCGGAAGAACGGTGTGAATACGATCAGATAGTCTTTGTTGCGAATCCGCACTGTGACGGGACTGCTTTCCGAGTACGGCGGCAGATCAGACCCGGCCCCGCGAGGGACGCGAAAATAGGGTTTACCCTCGTCTGTTTCACCGTCCTGCCCCAGAATCTCCATGCGACTCAGGTTCGATTCGCTCGTTCCTGACGTCATGTCGTCGCCCCCAATATTGGTGATCTTATCAAGCACGATCACCAGCGACTCTCCCTCCAACGGGTCGGACGACACGTTCTTCACACTCACATCAAATATGTACTCGCTATTGAAGTTGTCGCGGCCCTTGAGCGTGATCACGGCCTGAGCTGCTCTGTCGGTCAGATCAGGCAGTTGGTCCACTACCCCGCCGGCAAAGATCTGTGCGGGACACACCGTACTCGCCCCGAGGCACATGAGTGCGCACCATACTCCGACACGGTGCTGCGCAATAGGTCGACATTGGGGGCGAGACAAATCCTTCCCCTGCGCCGAGGCCTGCAGACGAAAGATCCAGCCATGCTTGTTAGTTCCCATGAACGACCCCGCAGGCAGAAGAACCCGCTCCGGCAGGCATGTCACATGCGATTTTCCATCGGCTCACAGTGAGACTGTGAATGAACATCCGTCTATTCACAGTCGCTCACCATTGCTTACCGCTTTGCCCCTACTAGCCAGGGCTTTCTCAGATGACGGCTCTTCAACCGCACGCCTTCTTGGCCGCTCTGCCGCAGAACATGCCACAGACCGATGCAATCCCCCCCTGCACGCAGGAAGGACAGTGCAACCGGATTAGTAATATAGATGTACGCCGACTCCGATCCATTCCGTATTTCTGGTGTAAAATTGTCCGTTGGGCGAGGGCCCGCTGAAATACTCCGCCAGCAGTTGCAACTTACGGGTTCCGATACGAGCTTCTTCGAACTGCAGCCCCGCCATTACGGAACTAGCGATCCGCCAATTACTCCGCTCATTGGCCTGGAAATCTGCATAGGCCACCGGGCGGATCTTGCCATCCCACAAGGTCCATGGGCTCGCGAGTTCAGCTCCCCCCTGGCTCGCGCCGCGCTTCAAATCGCTTGGGTCACGCCCTACCAAGATGCCCCCGCCACCATAAATCCTGAACCAGGAGGTCAGATCATAGGACAGTTTTAAATCGACCTGCTCGAAACTTAAGTTGATGCGATTGATTGGCGGGTTGCTGTTGAGAATGAATTCATCGCCCAAGTGGGAACTCTGATGGTGGATGCGCAGATAGCCTGAAAACGCCCCGCTCCGGTAACTGGTGAGCAGCCCGGCGATATAGTCGGCGTTGACGAGGTCTTTCGATCCGGATGGAGCGTTCATATTGAAGGCGCTGAAAACGCCTGCCTGCAGTGCGATTTCCCATTGGCCATTGAACGGGGCGGCGTTCCGGTAGATTGCAAACGTTTCACCAAAATTGGCCGAGCCGGTATTCCTCGGCTCCTGGCCCAATGACACTTGACGGTATGCCACGGAGAAATGCGGCCAACGTGGGTCGGCATGGAACGGAGCCATAAGAAGACCGCTAGGAAGGAAGTTCGACTCGGGCTTAGGAATCGTTTGCTGGATAACCGCCTGCGGCGGGCCCTCCGGAACAACGGCAAGCCCAGCCTCTTCTCGGACTTCCGCACGCACGACGCCGGGAATCTTTTCCAGTGCCGTGAGAATTTTCTCTCGGTCAGTTTTGCCGAGCGAATTGGTCGTTACGACCACCACTCCCTCGTGCACCTGAAGAACCGCTCCAGTCACATTGAATTCGTGCTGGAGCACGGCGGCGGCATACCCGGCGATGTAGGAATCGTCAGCCGCGATCGTGCCCGACACGATCCCGATGACCAGACAGGATACGAACACCACGCCCCTTGCCGCAATCCTCGCGCGGTTCCAAACGGATGTACGGTTGACGGACATAGAATCTTTGTCGCTCAGCGATTCAGCCATTACTCGGTCTCCTCACGCGACGGAAGCAGGATTCCTGCTGGACGGAATGGAGATCCGGACCTGTGCGTCCGGCAATGGCTCTATACTGGCGCCGCCATCCGTTATCACCCGCTCAGCTGCGTACGCCGGGGGTCAGAGCCGACCCGTCAGGGCCAGGATGACTAGAACCAAGAGAATCAACCGTACCCCCACTTCGCGCTGTGCGGCCAGGTTGGTAATACTCCCACGAGCATTAACAACAGTATGACTATCAGAATGGTACTCATCTTGTTTCTCCTTGCTCGCACGTTTCCGCACGTGCGATCACTTTGTCAGTATTCACTTCACTGGCATGCATCCTTGTCACGGGACAATCGCTCACGTTCTCTATGCATGGCCGCGCGGCCGGCTTCGACCGCCGCGGTCAGGACCGCCTGCTTGTCTTCGATGAATTCGCGTCCCTTGTCCATGGCCTGATCGACAACCTCGCCGGCTTTGTCAGCCAGTTCATGAACGCCCTCTTCGGCTCGTCGCGCATACCCTCGCAACTGCTCCTGCGATTGACGACCAGATTGCGGTGCCAGCAACAACGCCGCCACAGCTCCCAATAACCCTCCCGTCAGAAACGCCAATCCCGCCGCCCCTACTGAGCACCCTCTGGTATCTGCCATTGAGTAACCTTCCTTTTCCATTGACCATCCCTCCAAGAGAGTGGGAATCCGTTTCACAATCAAATCCACATACTACGAAAGACGACGAACCCGTACCGATGTCAAAACTAGCAGCTATCGCGTTGGAGATCTGGTCACAATCGCTCACGTTGGAAAATGAACGTGGGTGAATCGAACAGGTGCAGTCGTTTCTACTGGCTCCACGTTACGACGCCGAAGCGGAGAAGGCGGCCACACTTTCACTTCGCCAGACAGTCGCCCACGCGCCGCTGATAGGAAGAACAATCCAGTGACGGTCCTGTCACCGGATCAAGCAGTTCCGTCCATAGAGTCCTATTTTGGAAAGAGCATAGTCCGATGGAAACTACTCTCGCCAATCAACAGGGGAAATAGACCGTGACAACCAGTGGTTGCCTAGGGCAACGTATACGTCAGGTTTGGCCAGACCGCATATCCAATCGCTTGACCATTTTTCCCGTCCTGCAACTCGAAGACGATACTGGTCTGAAACGGAGTGGCTCCTGACATTCCGTTGAATCCACCGGTCCCGCCCGTAAACGTGAACTCGCCCGTACACTCTTTCACATTTCCAGTGCACTTCCAGTGGGCATATCCGACGTCCTTGCCTTCATGTGCCACGACCGTGCAGAGGCCTTCTATCGCCTGATAATCTTTGTTTCTGTTGAGATTCACACGGATCGGGCACGTCAGTCTTGAGGAGTGGACAATCATCTTGGCTCCGTCTTTATGACGGGAGATCAGGACTCCTTTCACAATTCCATTGACGACCTGTTCTCTGGAATCTCCGGCTTCAACAGTCTTGGCATAAGCGATCGAATCGTGGATTGCTGCCACGGACCCACCTAGAACAGTTACAAAGAGGAAACAAGAAGCGATTCGCATGCGATCTCCTTTCGATCCGGGCCTGGCGCCATCCGGTGGGCCGATCCCGCCACCGACGAGTCAGGCCTTGAATGTTGCGTTCATGGTTATCGTGATGGGCATGAGCGTGTTTTGATGTGATTCACGGGTGCGCTTGCTGTCGCTAGACCGGTACATTCACAGCTTCGTCTCCTTGGACAATCGCGCACGTTCCCTATGCATGGCCGTACGGCCGGCTTCGACCGCCTCGATGAGGACCGCCTGCTTGTCTTTGATGAACTCGCGTCCCTTGTCCATGGCTTGGTCGACAACCTCGCCGGCTTTGTCGGCCAGCTCATGAACGCCCTCTTCGGCTCGACGCGCATACCCTCGCAACTGCTCCTGCGACTGACGACCAGATTGCGGTGCCAGCAACAACGCCGCCACGGCTCCCAGTAACCCTCCGGTCACAAATGCCAACCCCACCGCTCCCAATGAGCACCCTCCGTTATCTGCCATTGCGCGTTCCTCCTTTTCCATTAACCAACTCTCCCTCTTGACTAATCTGTGTCTTGACGACGGCCTTCGTGGCTCTGAACCCCGCCGCCATGCTGACCAGTGTGATCAGCAGTGACCGGCCCCCGCCCCGGACAGTCTCCTGAACCCGTTGGATAGTGTCACCCACCGCTCCTGCCGCATGCAGCAACACTGCCGCATGCTCCACCCCACCCCGCGCATGTTCGATGAGCGAGTTCAAGTTCCCGGTCGCCGCCCGTATTTCCTGAAGCAACAATGGCACCTCGATGTTTAGGCCGGCCAGCAGGCGTTCCGATTCCGCCACCGGCTTCCTAAGCTGAATCAAGAGTGGAATCAGCATGCCGACCAGCACCGCAAACGCGACAGCCCCCACACACAGCGCGATCTCACCAATCATAAAGCTCCCCTACCTCCACCAAGCTCTCGCTAGACCAACCGGTCTTCCACGCGCGTTTTATCGAATCACCCCAAAGACCCAGAGGAGAACGATCAAGGTGAACGGCGCGCCCAGCAGCCAAAGAATGAACCCTTTTCCCATGAGATACCCTCCTTTACTCTGCAGATTCACAATCCCGACCGCGACTACCCGCTTACGAGCCCAGCTCCTTCAGGAGACTGGACAGGTCCTCCGCATGCTCTTCCTCTTGCGCAAGAATCCCCTCCAGTATCTTACAAGTCGTGGGATCATCAGTCCCGACATAGGTGACCATTTCCCGATAACTGTCGATCGCAATCCGTTCGGCAACCAGGTCTTCCGTAATCATCCCCACCAATGAGTCTCCTTCGACATATTCTGAATGGCTCCGGCTCAGCATCCCTTCAGGAGAGAGGTTCGGTTCTCCCCCAAGTTGAACGATGCGTTCGGCCAATTGATCGGCATGAGTCTGTTCCTCAATGACATGCTGCAGAAACTCGGCTTTTACGCCAAGAGAATTGATCCCGCTGGCCATGAAATAATGACGCTTGTAGCGCAGGACGCAGACGATTTCCGTGGCGAGAGCTTCATTCAGCAGCTTGATCACCGTCACCACTTTGGCCTTGTAGCCCGCTGTCATGGCGCCCTCTGCAATTCCTTGCCGCGCCCGGGCTCGGAGCGTCTTCACATCGGTCAGGCCGATGGCTTCTTGGATGATGCCTTCCTGGCGGGTCGGGCGAGGCCCTGTTGCTCCGGGTTGCACCTTCGTGGGCGTGGTTTCTTTCACAATTTCCTCCTCTCGGGAAGTTCCCCCGTTTCAGTTTTGTCCAACAGTGATCGCTCAAGGCATTCCGGTCATCCTCGGGCTGTTTTCAGCAAAGCAGGCTCACCGAGTTGCAGCCGCTGCTCCACTGATTTCCAATCGATGTTGGCAAAGAACGCCTCGATGTAAGCGGCTCTCTCTGACGGCTTGTAGTCGAGGAGATAGGCGTGTTCCCACACATCCATGACCAGGACCGGAACGAACCCCGCTACATGTCCATGTTCATGCAGACTGATCCAATGATTGGAAAGTCTGCCGCTGTGTGGGTTCACACAACAAACAGCCCAACCTACTCCTCGCATTTTCCCTATACTGGAGAAGTCCAATTTCCACATGTCATAGGTACCGAAACTGTCTTCTGCGGCTTCCACAAAAGCGGAGCCTTTCGCAGGCGTCATGGCTGGGCTTTTAGCCAGATTCCCAAAATAATATTCGTGCAAGACCATCCCGTTGTATTCAAACCCTAAGCGTCGTGTCAGTTCCGAATAGGCAGGGGTCTCCTCATAATCAATTCGTCCATCCTTAAGCATCGCGTCAATCTGAATCGTGAGCTGGTTCGCAGCCTTCACATACCCCTCATACAGGGTGAGATGCATCTCGAGCGTTCGATCAGAAATCCCGACCAGCCCGTGTAAATCGAACGCCTTAACATCACAGGAGTCTCCGTTTTTCATGCGTCACCTCTGCGTTCCATTGATGGTCCAGAAGGATCCGTCATTTCATTCTCTGCTGCCCCTATCGCCACAATTGACCGCCCTCTCCCTGCCGGCATCAGAGCACACGTAGAAATGCCACCAGATCTTGCTTCTCTTCCGCCGCCAACTGAGTCCCTAACACAAGATTGAAGAACTCGACCGCATCCTCTAAGGTCAATAACCTCCCATCATGCAAGTACGGAGGCGAATCCTTGATGCCTCGCAAGGGAAACGTCTTAATGGGGCCATCGGCGCTCGCCATGCGTCCATTGATCATTCTCGGCTTGTAAAAACGCTCCACCCTCAGGTTGTGCATGGAATTGTCCGTATAATAGGGCGTCTGGTGGCAACCGGCGCATTTCGCTTTACCGAAGAACAGGTCCTGCCCTCGCTTCTCCGATGCGGTGGCTTTGGCGGCATCCAACTTTCCGTCAATCCCCAGCTTGGGCGCCGGCGGGAAGTCCAGAAGCTCTTGGAACTCCGCCATGAAGTGCACCTGGCTCCCCCGTTCGAGAATGTTAGCTCCTTTTTTTGTTCCAATCACATGATCGCCGTCGAAGTAGGCACCGCGTTGCTCAAACTCAGTGAAATCCTCCACTGTCTTCAGCGCTCTCTGCGAGCCGAACAGCCGCTGAATGTTGAGGCCGCGTAATGTCGGCGTATCAATGCGATGACGAAGCTCCTGCGGGCGGACATCTCCGGCCAGGTGCGTACTGGCGTTCGTGTGGCCGTTCGCATGACATTCGAAGCAGGTGACGCCACGGCTTGCGTCTGGTTGAATTGCTGTTGCGGAAACGTCGTAACGAGCAGCCTCAAGCCCTCGAGCTGTTTCGGATTGAGAATCCCATTGAAGAACTCATAATAGTTGTCGATGGTCACCAACTTGCCCTGGGACACGTCACCGAGATCAGGGCGTGTCGTCAGGTAAAGGGGAGGCGGGAACTCCGGCAACAAATGGGCCGGCAAGTCGTAGTCCAGATCGAAGCGAGTGAGATCGCGGCCCTCCTGCTTCTGAATCTCTTCGATGTGGAACTGGGGGAACACCATCCCTCCCTCAGGATGGTTGGGATGCGGAAGCGGAAAGAATCCACCCGGAAGTGCATTTTTGTCCCGGATCTCTTCGGGGCTCATGGCCTGAAGCTTTTCCCAGGTCATGCCCTTCGGAAGAGCGACTCGTATTCCTTCCTGAATAGGTTTACCGCGGGACATCGTGGCATCTTTGGCCGGGCGGTTTGCGAGGTCGTATCGCTCCTTGAGCAAATCCATCTGCCGCTTCATAACCTCAGGCTTTGCGGTTTTCATGCGGTCGATCACTGAGGCAATGTCCTCCTGAGGGTCAACGGGAGCATAGCTGGTCCCCTTCCCTTGCTCTTGTAACCCACGCGGCGAGCCCGGTGTCTTCTCTGTGGCCTTTCCCAAAACAGTCACAGGTGCGGCGGTGAGCGCGGCTCCGACTGCCAGAACAGCACAGAGTGAAACCAAATACTGTATCTTCACGATCCCCTCCTCGGCCATTGACACCCTCACACGCACTGTCTTGAGGTACTGGCTCAACCGCTCAGATAGAGTTATCCCCCAAACCCCAGCCGCCAGGTCCGTTCAGAACACAGGACAGCGTTTCTTGATAGCAGTATGGCGAGAAACATTGCCGAGGTCTGGTCACAATTGCTCAGTGCGCAAAACTCGAAGAGCGTACCGTTAGAGCTAATCGTGTTTTACATCTATCCAAGGAGGTTCCCAATGGTATCCATTCATAAAGTCGTCGGTGTCTTGTCGTGCAGCTTCTTACTGTGCCTGGGGTTGTCGACCGTCGCGTCCTCCATTCTGGCGGAAAGATATGGACCGTGGATGATAAAGACAGGTTTGTATCCGGCAAGGAGGTAAAGGGCGAAATAGTGAAAATCGAGGGTGAGAACTATTTCGTCAGAGAAGCATCCGGGGCTGAGGTGCGCATGCATGTTAATGCCAGTACTGAAAAGAGAGCCAACATGACCCCTAAAGTGGGAGAACATGTACTTGCAAAAGTGGATGCTAAGGGTCACGCCGTGTCGTTTCTTACAGACGTACCGGTCTCCCACTGACGCTGTTCCGTCGTCAGCCAGAGTGGCTAAGAGGATGATACCAGGTGCTCTCTCGGTGAGAGAGATATAGGGGCATTCCAAGGCACTGCGTGACGTTGCATCCCGCGTTCTCTGTGTCAAGCGCCGATGGCCCACCAGCAGCGTAGCTGCCGGTGGGCCAGTGGAACGTCTGTCACTCTGCTCTCAGTTGCTCACTGGAAAAGAAACGCATAGGGCAGGAAGATTGGCTGTTCATAACGCTGTCCCCCCTTCATGACGGGGCGTCGTGAGCAATTCCAATCAGTCGACATACGACATGCTTGTCATCTTAGTACAGGCCTGATTCGTGGCCACGACGGGTGGGCTTGCAATACTGCTCAAACGAGACTTCGGCAAATATCGATGGGGGCGCCTCCTCATGAATGATGCTGTCGCAAGCGGAGAAAATTCATAAATCGGTTGCAGGCTGTTCGGCAGTGAGATCACAACTGCTTCGACCACAAGAGAAAAACTCCGTGCCCGCCTTTACTTGGGGGACCTCCCGCTGAATCGCGAAATATGCCGAAGTTGTAGCTATAGTTGATCTCGATCTGAGATTTCCATGGCGCTCCGGACACCACCCCTCCCCCGACTACCGGCATCAAGTCGGTGCTATTGCGAATGCCCTGCGGAGTAAACCTGGGACGGTCCACGAGCCCATACGTAGCCGAAACGTAGGGGTACAGAAAAAACAGCGCCTCATACCGATACGTCACACTGGCAATGGCATAGCGCTGAGGAAATAACTCATTGAACGCGACGCCCGGCAATGTTGGAAGAGAAAGCGCTTCCCATTCGAACCCGGTCGGGCGCCCCGGCAAACGAAATGCACTGAACCGGTCAAGACGGGCTCCGATCCCGCCGTACAGACTAGCGATGAGCCGATGCTTGTCGCTGTCAATCCCCGGGATCCCGCTCGCGGTCAAAGCATAGACGGTGCCTGAGAGATATGTTCGCTCTTTCTTGAAATCCGGTGTGGTAAATGGAGCCCCACCCCAGGCATCCCACTCGGCTCGATGTCCATAGATGACATCTCCACCCACCGCAAATCCTCGATGCGGCAGTTCCATCAGATTGCGGACCAACGCATCCCACCGGATGTGACCGTGAACCCGGCCTTCGTATGTATTCTTAGGGACCCCGTATCCGGCACCGGTGTTCTTGGTGCCTCGAAACCAACGAAACCCCGGCTCATAGGTAAGCGTCATACTGATGGCGCTGTCCTGCGCGAATGGAACAGACGGAAATCGATAGGCGACGCCGAAGCCGGCGAAGATATAGTTCCACTCTAACTCCGAGGCTTTGATGCGCTGCCCTTCGACATTCTCTGATCGACCCAGAGGAGCGATGAAATTATCGAGGGTAAAGACCAGTGACCAGTTGGGAAGCGAGCGCAAGCCGATGGTGTAGTCGACATCGTTCACCACTCCAGAAAAGATGCCCCGAAACCTCATATTATCCGCATCCCAATTTCTCCACACATACAAGGCGCCGAATGGGAGCACCTCCAGCTGACTCGGTCCATTGGGAGTCCATTGAAGGCCAAAATTCACCGCTGTCACGCTGTGGCGGTCGCGCGGAGGAATGTAGATCTCTTCTCCAAACAGGGTAGTCCGATAGGCCTTGCCGGCTTCACCGGTCTTTTCATTTTCCGCAAACGTGGTGAAAGGACAGAGCCCGCTCATCAGAACCGCCCACAACGTGATGAGTTGCGATCTCCGCTTCATATTCAGGCCGCATCCAAGACAACAAAATGGTTTACCAACCAGGGACCAGACCAGGCGCTCTCACCAACGACAGATAGACGATTTGAGAGAAGGAAAGAGGGCCCACCGAGGATCTCCGCGGTGGGCCCGAGAGGACTTCATTCGCGACAACGCACCCGCGCGCCGCGACCGCGTTCAAGCTCCCGTCACCCACAACAGACTGGCACATGCCACTGCGCCGAAAATATGTACGTTGCTCATATCCACTCTCCTTTATGGTGAACGCGGAACGCTGGTCCGGATCCAGTCGCTGGACGTACCGAACGGGTGTATCGTGGCACAAGAGAAAGATGGAGGCTGATCACTAGTGCGCAACGCATGAAGATCGCACGACTGCGACCTATACGACCACACGGGGTCAGCTGACGCACCTCACCGCTCTCGTCGCTCTTCCTTCACCTTCGCCCCAGGTTGAGACTGCTGTTCAACGGGCTTGTCCAGCTTGCGCACGGATCGTTCGATCATGCACTGGCCGCTCTCACAACCCTGTGATCGTGCCTGCTGCCGCTCCGAACAAGACTTCTTATCCTCCTTACTGATGGCACCCTCAAGGCACTGCGCCAGAAGGTGCTTCGCCTCATTCAGACAGTCCTCACACAGATGCTGCGCAAACAGGGGAGCACTGCCAAATCCGAGCAACAGGAACAGCGCAACAACAATTCGCATGTTCATTTTACCCCCCCCACCATAGGCTTGCAGGAATGTTCGCCAACGAACAAAGCCATCACCACCCGCCTGGCAGTCGCAGAGACCTCACGTACAGCGCATCTCTGCTGTCATAGTCCGTATCACTTCCGGCTGATGGAACCAGTCAGTTCATGTTCCGCCTTCAACCAGTCTTCCAAATCCTGGCCGTCGTGCCGGCCCCGTTGCTCGAACAGTTCATAGGCGCGTTGCGCAATGTGGTGGTGATCTCCCACAGCTTTTTTGAACGCCTGTGCCATCTGGCCGGTCTTCTCACCGGCTGGAGTGGCGTAGGATGTCACCTCCGTTTGTTGCGCGGTGTTTCGGCTGACATTCGTTTCCTTCATCGTGCACCTCCTTCTTGAAACCCTGTGCGCTGTCCTCCACCAATATTCCCCTTAAGTTTATCCGCACTCATGAGATCTCCCGCCCTCGGGCATCGCGCTTTCCCTGGTTTCAGATCGACCTATCGTGGTCCACCTCTGTCATCTCGCAACATCCGCTGAATCCCGACTAGTATGACTGGAACGTCAACGGCAGTTTGGTCACTATTGCTCAGATTGAAGAGGACGAACAGCGTATGGTGAGTTTGGTGAGTTTTATGCATGGTTCACATCTAACCCGGGAGGCCATCATGGTATCCATTCACAAAAACGTCGGCGTCATAGCTTGTGCATTCTTGCTGTGCCTGGGTTTGTCCCATACGGCACAGGCAGAGCATACGCCAGGGGCTTCAGATGTTATGAAAACTGACTCCGTCACTGATCGACAAGGTTTTCAATCTGATGATGACAAGCAAAAGAGCGTGGACAATGAGAAGGGAAGTACTAGCGCAAAAGACGCCAAGACGATCACCGGCGAACTGCTCCGCATCAAAGACGCGAACTATTTCGTCAGATTGAAGAACGGAGAGGAAGTTCGCCTGCATACGGATAAGACGACCCGAATGATTGGGGAGATCAAAAAGAATGATCATATTGAGGCGATGGTGAACGATCAGAATCACGCGCTGTCGATTCGCTCGACAAAATGAAGAACCGCCACCGGCCACGGACAGGAACCCGGTCGCGCAGCTGACTCCACGCTCAAGTCAGCAGCAGCGGCTCCACGAAGCAGTTACTCATTGTCGCAGCGAACGCCTGTGCGGCACGGTATAGGGCAGCGGCCTGCCGAACGTGATCGATCGAAGACGCCCGACCGCCAACGGGCAATCGGCTTGGCGGAGAGTGCGAGATACACACCGATCATTTTTTGCCGGCCGCCTTGTTATCGAAAGATACCGAAGAACCAGAGCACGACGAGTAATGTGAACGGAACTCCCAGCAACCAGAGAATGAACGCTTTTCCCATGACATCACCTTCTTTCCCGCGCGATCAACTGCCAGCGCGATGAGACTTTGTTTCTGAAACCAGTGCCGGCAGGAGGCTGGCCAGGTTCTCTGCATGCTCCTCCTCTTGCGCAAGTATCCCCTCCAGTATCTTACAAGTCGTGGGATCATCCGTGCCGACATAAGCGACCATTTCTCGATACCTGTCGATCGCAATCCGTTTGGCTATCAGATCTTCCGTGATCATTTCCACCAATGACTCTCCTTCGACATACTCCGAGTGGCTCCGGCTCAGCAGCTCTTCCGGAAACAGATTCGGTTCCCCTCCCAGTTGGACAATGCGTTCAGCCAATTGATCGGCATGGACTTGCTCCTCATTGGCATGTTGAAAAAACTCTCCCTTCACCTTGAACGAACTGATCCCGGTGGCCATTGAGTAATGGCGCTTGTAGCGAAGGACACACACAATTTCTGTGGCGAGGGCTTCATTGAGCAGCTTGATCACCGTTTTGGTCTTGTAGCCCGCTGTGATGGCGCCATCTTCAACTTCTTGTCGTGCTCGAGCACGAAGGACCTTTACATCAGTCAGTCCGATGGCCTGTTCGATGATGCCTTCCTGCAGGGTCGTGCAAGGCACGGTTGTTCCAGATTGCATCGTTGTGGTTGTGACTTCTTTCACCATTCTCTCCTTCCGGGGGAGTCCATCCGTTTATTGTGCCGGTTACTCATCGTTTAAGACGCTCCTCTCGCCCTCAGGAGCTTGACGTCATAGGAGTTTCCGATTTTTATGCGCCAACTTTGGTGTTCCTGTGACACTACAGCATGACGAGAAGCATCGCCGAAGTCTGATCACAATTGCTCAGCACGCAGGACCCGAGGTAAATTCGCAGAACAGTATGTCCACGCATCCATCTTCGGTCGTCTGCTTGTCCGACCTCATACCCTCGCGGGTCGGCTCGATCAGAATGCGCTAAGCAGCCCGGGCTGTTTCTGAGCCGAGAGTTTACCGACGCAGTGGCTCGCTTGTAGAACGAGGATGTTCTTCGCGACAATAGCCGCCAACTCTCTGCATGAGGGCGGGAATCGCCTGGCGGACTATCTCACGGAGGAGCCCTCGTCCAAATCCGATGAGGCCACCCCTCACAATCCCGAGTTCGTCCCGGATGGCTCGTTCTGCCTCCGCCCATATTGGTGAGGGATTCGGCCGGCCTTGCTCCATTCCCGCATTGTCAGACACACCCTTCATCCCCTGTGAGTAATAGGGCACTGCTCCGGTGGGGATTCGCCGGCCCCGACGATAGATGGCGCCCACCACATAGCCAAGAACGACTATCCCACCCACGGATATCCACGGGTGGCGTATCAGATGAACACGTGGATCAAGGGCTTGCTGGGTCACCTGCATGGTCTTGCGCACAGAGGCCTTCGTCGTGTCCGCAAGTTCAGTCATCACAGTCTTCGCATGTTGCATCGTTGTTCCGGCCTGGCGCTCGATGACTCCTAGCTTTTCTGCGATCGCCACTCTGGTCTGGACGATATCTCTCATGTCTTGGGCAATACGCTCAGCGCCTGTAGCCATGATCTCCCTCTCTTCCTTTGCACGTTTCCAAAGGATCGCATAGTCCATTCGATCAACCACTGGGAAATACCCGAGTCCTCGGATGTTCTTCCAGTGAGCCGTACGCTAGTACCCCCAGTCATGATTCCCGCGGCATATTTTCTCGATGCCCTATTCGTGCCAACAGCAGGAGATACAGGGAATGCGTCGAGGTCTTAACGATTACAGCCCATAGAGCCGTGCGAGGAGGGGGGACGGAGTGTGAACGCCAGTTTTAGAGAGCGGAGATAGACGAGCAAAACTGTCACCGTAACCCGCTGTCGTCTAAAAATGAGCTGATGGCCTGAAAAACCAGCGTGGAGAGACTCTCGGTTTCTTCCGAACTACCTGCCCGAGTTCGATATCTACACAAACCGCGTGCGCACCCAGTTCGCCATCCGCATGAGGTCGTCCAGCATGATTTGGATGGATCGTACGGGTATGATACGAATGGATTTTACGATTCCGCGTCCCGCTACAACGAGCCCCGCCGTCGCACCGAGGAGGATCATACTCACAATCGCAGCACAGGCCCATGCAGGCAACCCTGTGTACTCGTAGAGGAAGAGGATACAGGCCGCAGCTATCGTGATCAATCCGATCGCCCCCATCACCACAGCAATCCCGAACCACAGCACCGCTTTGACTAGCTTGCCAATTTCGTACTCAACCTCATGGTGGGCCAACGTCATTTCCTGTCGCACAAGCGTGCGAACATCCCTCAGGAGTCCGACCACCACTGCTTTAAATCCCGGTTGCCCTGTCTCACGCATTTGTGGCATCACCGTCGCACCTCGGTTCGTGACAGAAGGCACCCAAGTCCTACTCCAACGAGTGCCGCTTGGAGAGGATGGGACAGGAGGGGGCCTGAGTGCTCGCCGGAAGATTTCCTCGCGCAGCCATATTCTTACTCACGGATGGTATACCACCTTGAACTCGCCTCTCCTGGTCGCATTCTTCTGGGCCATCCTTGATTCACCGACAAGGTCCACCGTGCTGCCGATGCGGCGGCGCAACATGTAGACGTCATCGGGTGGGTGATGGCGCGTGCACCTGCGGCGGCACGCGGGGAGGAGGAATTCGCTCCATCTGCTTGAGAGAGGGCCGGGTGCGTTTCGACGACGCCTTGACTGTCACCGGTTGGCCGGTCCGTGCCGACCGGTCCAAGGCTTCAATGATCGTCACATCAATCATACCCTCCTGCCCGGACGGCTCAGGCTGGCGGTCTCGTAGAATGCAGGACGAAAAGTAGCGCAGTTGAGGCGCAAATTGATCGTGCACCGGATAGCGGCGCGTCTTCATGCGTCCGCCGATGCGGGTGATTTGCTTCATCCCGACTGAATACTCATAGGCTGACTCGAGGCGCACACTCCCCTTGGTTCCAACCACGTCGATATCAGCGCGGTCGGACGCCCCGAAACTGCAAACAAACGATGCAAGACGGTCCCCTGGGAACCGCAGAAATGCTCCGTCCATCTCTTCCACACGACGAAATCGAGGATCCTTGCTCTTGAGTCGCATGGCGAGCACTTCGTAGGGTTCGGCCTTATACACGTAGCGGGCCGCGTTAATGCAATAGATTCCAATATCGGGTAACGGTCCTCCCCCGACTCTTGGATCCAACCGCGTGTCTCCTTCACGAACTTGCTGAGTAAATAGGGAATGTATGATGCGCAGATCTCCCAGGCGTCCGGATTGCGCCAGGCTGATAAGGTTCAGATGGGCCTGATCAAAGTGCAGACGATAGGCGACCATGAGTTTCGCTCCGCTGTCTTCTGCAGCGTGAATAATCGCAACACAATCCGAAGGGGTCAGACCCAACGGCTTTTCACACAGCACATGAATACCCTGTCGCAGAGCCGCTGTGGCATACCGTTTATGCAGATGGTTCGGAAGGGCAAGGTACACGGCGTCCACTGCACCGCTTCGCAAGCATTCGTCATATCGATCATACCCATAGACGTCCTGAACCCCGTACCTTGCAGACAGTTTAGCTAACTTAAGTCGGCTTCCTGACACCAGGGCGGTCAGCTGAGAGTTAGTGCGTGCGTGAGCAAACGCCGGCAGCACAGCCACCTGCGCAATGTGACCCAACCCCACCACCGCATACCGCACGTTTTTTACCGGAACGGCGCGTTTCATCTGTTCAACTCCCCGAATACCCCCTGGAGAAGTGGAACCCAAAGCCTTACGGAGGAAGCGGGATGCCTAGCCGGTTAACCATCCAGACATCCCGTCTCCCCGATCAGGGATTCGTCACTGAAGTAGATTGAATTTGTAGATTGTTATTCACTTTCGCCACTCCCTCCACCTGCCGCGCGATTTCTTCCGCCCGCGATTGCTCTTCCGCGGACCTGACTACCCCGTTCAACGTGACGACCCCTCGGTCGGTATCGACATTGATACGGGAAAAATTCGACAGCTTGTCAGCTGTTAACTTTCCCTGAACCGATGTGGTTACGGTGGCGTCATCTATGTTTTGTCCTGCGGTTTTTCCTGTCATAGACTCACAGGCCACCAGAGACATAAGCGCTATACCGAGAAGGCCGACTCGCACTGTGCCATACATAATAATCCCCCCTGTTGTTGATAGTACGCGATCCTGTTGCACGTGTGTTTGCAGCGCCGTTAACGATCTTCTGACGCTAGTCGGTCCTTTGCGTCATGGAGCGCTGTTTTTCCCGCCTCCGCAAAGTCCTGAGCTTGACGGCCCGTCTCACGCAACGACCTTTTCCCCTTCTCGACGAAATCATGGCCGCGGTCAATGGCGCTATCCATTACTTCGACGCCTCGGTCGACGGCTCCATCGAATCCATCTTGGGCGCGTGCCGCCCAGTCGCGAAGAAGTCCGCGCATCTGCGCGCCTGACTGTGGCGCAAGAAGCAGCGCAATCCCCGCGCCGACTACCGCTCCCACAAAAAATCCCGATACAGTTCCAGACTCAGCCCTGTCCGATGTTTCCATGGTGTTTCCTCCCTGTTGAGTTAGTTAAGCAACCTGTCCGTGCATTCCACCCCTCATCGATCGCCAAACGATGGAAGCCCCTGCGCCTGCTCACATGCTCCGACGCATTCCACCGCTGTGGTCGCAATCATCATGGTGTAATGCTCTCATGATAAATGGTTCGGGTCTGTGCACTTCGATACACATTGATATCTTTGTGCCTTCAATTTGAGCGTGAAGCGCGCCTACCGCTTGAGCGCCGGGGGCACGATCCGCGGATTTCAGCCTATGATGAAAGACGACGAGTTGCAGAGGTGCGAGGTGCAATACAGCTCTTGCTTGGAGGGAAGCACGCTTGGTCTGCACACTTTGCTTCGGTTGAAAGATTCACGTCGAGGAATTGCATCCGGATAGACTTACCTGGTCTCTAAGAACTGACCGGCCTTTCCATAAATCCGTGGGATGTGTGCCCGAACGAATAGGATGATCAATAGTGAACAGGCAGACGGAACCCTTCTGGTTATTATGACGCCATGAAACGCGGAATGATCGAGTTGACGGTTGTCTTGACGCTTTTTATCCAGGGTCCTGTCCCCATGGAGACGAACCAGATCCCTCAGCCTTCACCAGGCCCAACCGATCCTCTCCCCAGACCTGCGCCACCACCGGGGCCTCCTTCGCCGAACTCGGCAAATCAGATTTCGCCCAACACCCAGGAGACACTATGCCCGTAAAAATCTGGCTGCTCGCCCTGCCACTCTGTGCTCTTTCCTTCGCGTCAGTATTGGCTGCGTCACCGGAGTCTCTGGACCAGGATTCGCATGTCGTCACCGGAACGCTCAAAGAGCTGGATTTGCCCAAGATGACCGGAAAGATTACAACGGATCTAGAACAGACGGTCGCATTTACGATAAAGAGCCCGGATCTGTTTAAAGGACTGTCGGTAGGAGAACGTATCGCCATCCGTCTGGATGATCAAGGACAGGCTGTCAAAGTCATGGAAACGACCATCCCGGAATTGCCCACCCCTGAGCAGTAAACCGATCGGCTTCGAACTTAATTCCTGCGTCCTGTTTGCCCCATATCATCGCTGCTCACAGTCCCCACACCTTCCGCCGCCTGGGGCAACATCTAGTTAATGTCCCCCCAGAATACGCGATATCATTCTTTACGCTGTAACCGGCTCCGCTTTCCTGCTCACTCTCATGTAACCAACCCTGTCCGTTTAGGAGACCCATCATGAAAATGCAAATCCGCGGCAAGGCAGTCATCCATCTGTTGGTCGTCGCTGTTCTCGTAGTCGCGCAGGCGGGTACTTTCGCGTTTTCGGCTCAAGCACGTGACAGGAGCGGCGTCCTCAAAGCCAGTGATCTCATGGGCATGCGCGTGCAAGGCACGGACGGCACACACCTTGGGAACATTAAGGACTTGGTCATCGACCCCGAAGAAGGTGGCGTCGATTATGCCGTCCTCGAATTCGGAGGATTCGCCGGAATCGGAGACAAATATTTTGCCGTACCTTGGGAGGCACTCCTGCTGGATCAAGCGAACAAGAAACTTTTGCTGGATGTACACAAAAAGGATCTGAAGGATGCGCCGGGGTTTGACAAGAATAACTGGCCGGACCTGAGTCTCGACGACCAGCCCGGTCTAGAGCGCAGCGTGCGAGCAAAGTGATCTTACGCGTCGACGAGGAGCGGGGTTGAAGGGAATTAGCCCCATACGCAGAAACGGTCGTTTAATGAGGAAACTCCGGGTTCACCGCGATAGGTAGCTCTGCCATCTGATCTCCGGCTGGGACAATAAAATGAGTAAAACCGCACACACCGCTGGAACGGGAAGAGAGCGCGAGATTGCTCGCCGGGAGTGGGAAGCCTTTTGCCTGCAGTTTACCCAAAATCACCAGGAATGGCTGGTGGACGTTGTTACTCACGACGAAAGCTCACGCAAAACATCGGATGAGACCCCTGGACTGCCATTTGAAGCCCTGATCCTTCATCTCGACCACACGGACCACGTACTATCGATCATGGTGCGCAAGAGCGATGCTTTGGAAGAACACGTATATCGAAGCATTCCAGCTCCTCGCCGCATGATGATCGAGGACGAGGAAGGGGGCGTGAGATTGCATATTGAGTCGACCAACGGAACCATGACAATCATTCGGTTCACCTGCGTCGCGAGACCGGATTACGACGCCGCAAGGACACACGGAACACCGCCAGACCGCGGTAAGTGATTCCTCTACCCTAATTGTATCGACGCCCCGTATTCGACGTTGTGAGTAATCTGCCTCAGCAGAGTGCGTCATTCAGGCAAGCAGGACGAGAAAGGTCCATTATGTCGCATTCATTATGGAACGGAGCCATCAGTTTCGGGTTGGTCAACATCCCTGTCATCCTGTATTCCGCCGAGAACCGCAATAGTTTCAATTTGACCATGTTGGATCGCCGCAACATGAAACCGGTCGGGATGAAGCGGTATAACAAAAAGACAAATAAAGAGGTCGAATGGAACGACATCGTCAAGGGCTATGAGTACGAGAAAGGGCGGTATGTGATCCTGACCGAAGAGGATTTTAAACGTGCCAATGTAAAAGCCACACAGACGATAGACATCG
>LNFM01008148.1_pt1 | contig 30363 bp, 22 predicted proteins | sample 596031 | NCBI WGS metagenome assembly LNFM01 (sample SAMN04254537, study PRJNA301005) | activated carbon metagenome | isolation source: dual media filters at the Ann Arbor, Michigan drinking water treatment plant | place: USA: Ann Arbor
TGGCATTAAATCCAGACCAACAAACCAAAAAAACCATCGATAGTCTGTTAACCGCGATTCAGAAAATTGAGGGCACCACCACCACTTTTGGGGCTTATGCAGAGTTTGGTTTAGGCGCAGATTCCAATATCAGCAGCGCACCAAACATCAATGCAATCAGCGTTCCTTTATTTAGCGGCGTGGCTTTTGCGTTGGGCGAAGATGGGCGCGAGCAGTCATCCAATTTTATGCAGCTTGCCACTGGCTTATCATTTCGTGAGCCGGTGAACGATGATTTTGCCTATTTTGGTGCGGTTAATTTAACGCATCGCGACAACGAAACCACCTCAATATTCAATACCAGCAGTCTAGACCTTAACCTAGGCCTGCAATACAAAGTGGATGAGCATAATTTTTCATTTGCGGTGCAAAACAACAATTTTTATTTAGACTCATCAAGTTTTAGGCATGCTTACGGTGCTACTGCGCAATGGTTGTACAACATTGATAGCTTGAATCAAGCAGGCGTATTTGGTCAGTACAGCAAGATTAGTTATACAGGAAACAGTATTCGCAATGCGCAAAGAAGCATCGCAGGCGTTAATGTTGGCCATGTATTCCAACATGACTACAGACCGGTGGTTTTTGCCAGCGTTTATGCAGGTAGAGAAGATGCAGACGATTCAAGTGTTCATTTTTTAAGCCAAAATATTGTTGGCGTACGCATGGGCGGGCAATTAAATATTGGTACTCGCTTACAATTAACGACATCATTGGGCATAGAAAATCGCAAAAATGATGAAAACGACCCGAGTTTTTTAACTAAGCGTAAAGATAACCAATATGATGCAACACTCGGTTTGCGTTATACATTTGCCCGCGATTGGTCAATCAGGCCGCAATACAGTTACACAAAAAACGATTCAAATATCGACTTAAACACATTTGAGCGCCAAATATTTTCTATAAGTATTCGTAAAGATTTTAACTGGTAACATCTGCATTAAAGCCATAAAATATCTTTTTCTATTCAAAGCAAAATAAGTGAACAGCTTATTTCAAAACAACTCTCCTGCTGCGCCACTAGCAGAGCGATTGCGCCCAAAAACGCTAGATGAAGTGGTTGGGCAATCGCATTTATTGGGTGAAAATAAACCGTTAAGATTAGCATTTCAATCAGGTAAATTGCCCTCTATGATTTTATGGGGGCCGCCAGGCGTTGGCAAAACGACTTTAGCGCGATTAATCGCAAGCACAGCAGATGCGGAATTTATTGCAGTTTCTGCTGTGTTATCAGGCATTAAAGATATTCGCGAAGCAGTAGAGCGTGCAGAATTAACCTTACAACAACATGGCCGCAAAACCATTTTGTTTGTAGATGAAGTGCACCGATTTAACAAAGGCCAGCAAGACGCTTTTTTGCCATTTGTAGAAAGCGGCTTGATTACGTTTATTGGCGCAACCACTGAGAATCCATCGTTTGAAGTGAACAGCGCTTTATTAAGCCGTGCACAAGTGTTTGTATTAAATGCACTATCAGAAACTGAGCTCAATCTACTGTTAAGTCGCGCGCAGAAACTGGTCGCGCCTAATACTAAGCTAGCCGATGCTGTGAAAGAACAAGTGCTGGCCTATGCCGATGGCGATGCAAGACGCTTGCTGAATTTTGTAGAAGGCCTATTTAATGCGGCCGAAGGCGCAAATGTTACCGAAATTGACGAAGCGTTTTTGCAAACGACCATGGCCAGCAAACTACGCCGTTTTGATAAAGGCGGCGAAGCGTTTTATGACCAGATTTCTGCACTGCATAAATCGGTGCGTGGTAGCAATCCAGATGCCGCATTGTATTGGTTTTTGCGCATGATCGATGGTGGCGCAGATCCATTGTATTTAAGTCGCCGTATCATCCGTATGGCGATTGAAGACATCGGCTTAGCCGACCCGCGCGCGCAAACGATGGCGCTAGAAGCATGGCAGATTTATGAACGATTTTGGCCGTTGCGCCCAAAAGTAATGCGGCTTATAACGCTTACAATCAGGCTAAAAGTTTTGTGACGCAGGATAAATCGCGCTCAGTGCCGCTACATTTAAGAAATGCGCCGACTAAATTGATGAAAGCGTTAGATTACGGTAAAGAATATCGCTATGCGCACCATGAACCAGAAGCGTATGCGGCGGGTGAGCAGTATTTTCCAGATGACTTATATTTAGATAAGAACGGGGAGCAAGATAAAAATGGCCCACCCCAATTTTATAATCCCACGCCACGCGGCTTAGAAGGTAAAATTAGCGAAAAATTGAAGCACCTTAAACAATTAGACCAAACACATTTAAATAGCAAAGCAAAGAAATAATTATGTTAGATATTCAAGCATTAAGAAACGATTTAGACGGTGTTAAATGCCAACTAAGAAAACGCGGGTATTATTTTGATGATGAAACTTTTTCCAATTTAGAACAAGAGCGTAAAAGTGTTCAGACTCGAACACAAGAGCTACAAAGCAAGCGTAATAACATCTCTAAGCAAATTGGAATCGCTAAATCTAAGGGTGAGGATGTTAGCGCGATATTGGCGGAAGTTGCTGGTTTGGGTGAGGCATTAAAAGCCGATGAAGCTTTGCTAGAAGAGCTACAAACAAAACTGCAAAATGTTTTATTGAATGTGCCAAATCTGCCGCATGAAAGCGTGCCAGCAGGTAAATCAGAAGTGGATAATGTTGAAGTGCGCAAAATTGGTACGCCGCGCAGCTTTGATTTTGATATCAAAGATCATACCGATGTAGGTACGCCATTGGGTTTAGATTTTGATACTGGCATTAAATTATCTGGTACACGCTTTACTTTTATGCGTGGCGGAATCGCTAAATTGCATCGTGCATTGTCGCAGTTTATGTTAGACAAGCAAACTGAAGAGCATGGCTATGAAGAATGTTACACACCTTACATAGTTAACGAAGAAACATTGCTAGGGACAGGTCAGCTGCCAAAATTTGAAAATGACCTTTTTATGGTTACTCGAACAGAACTATTGTATTCAGAGATATTTACAGATGGATTTACCAAAGAAAATATAAGAAGTAATTTTAATAAGATTAGTCTGAATTATCTAATTCCCACTTCAGAAGTGACATTAACCAATACCGTCCGCGATGAAATCGTGCCTTTAGAATCATTGCCAATCAAACTCACTGCGCATACGCCATGCTTCCGTTCAGAAGCAGGTTCTTATGGTCGCGATACCAAAGGTATGATTCGCCAGCATCAATTCGATAAAGTAGAAATGGTACAGATTGTGCACCCAAGCAAAAGCTATGAGGCGTTAGAAGAAATGGTTGGGCATGCCGAAAATATTCTAAAAGCGCTAGAGTTACCGTACCGAGTGGTTTTACTTTGCACGGGTGATATGGGTTTTGGCGCGGCGAAAACCTATGATTTAGAAGTGTGGTTGCCAGCGCAGAATACTTATCGCGAAATTTCTAGTGTGAGTAATTGCGAGGCATTTCAGGCGCGTCGTTTACAAGCGCGGTTTAGAAATGAGCAAGGTAAAACCGAGTTTGTGCATACGCTTAATGGCTCTGGCTTGGCAGTAGGGCGCACGTTGGTAGCGGTGCTAGAGAACTATCAAAATGCGGATGGCTCAGTCAGCATTCCAGCAGTATTGCAACCTTACATGAATCATGCTCAGGTCATTAAGCCTGCATAATTGCAAAAACTTAACCAAAAAATTAACCCTAAAATATCGGTTAAGTCTTTAACATTAATATGGTGGATAAGCGCCTGCACTCGCGACTTTAAAGCCGCTTTGCGAATCATCATAACTCGGTTCAAAACGCGCTAAGATATTATAGTAACTGCGAATCGACTCGACAAAAATGACTGGCGCGCCGCCACTGGCGTAACCATATTTTGCGTTCACATAATAAGTTGGGTCGTTTAACATCACCAAAGTTTTTTTCACATCGGCCCATCGGTCAGGATTAAGTTTCAACCGCTGCGCCAACACCCGCGCATCTTCAACGTGGGCGTATCCAATATTGTAAGAGGCTAACGCCATATAAGTGCGGTCAGGCTCGGGTACACGGTCGGGAATGGTATCTTTTAGCAAGTTAATATATTTAGCCCCAGCGGGAATGCTTTGTTTGGGGTCTAATCTGTCGCTCACTTTCATTAAATCAGCGGTATCTTCGGTTAACATCATCAAACCACGCACATTAGTGGGTGATGTGTTAAACGTATCCCAATGCGATTCTTGATAGCTAATCGCAGCGATTAATCGCCAATCTAGCCCTGTGATTTCTTGTGCTTGCTGAAAAAGCCGTTTGTATTTAGGCAATAAGGTGCGGCTGCGAATTAAAAACGCTTTTACGTCAACTGGTTTAAGTCGCTTGGCATTGCCATGATAGCGATCGATTAAATTACGTAAAGCCCCATTTTTTTTAATTTTGTTAAAAAAAGCATTCACTTTTTTGTGTAATTCAGGATTGGTATCTTTAGGCAGCGCCCAAGCAATTTTTTCAGGTTCACCAATTGCAAAAGCAACACCTAAATTGGGGTAGTAATTTTGCATAATCGATACCAAGTGACTATCGGCAATGGTGTAAGCAATTTCGCCATTGGCTAAATCTTGTAATAATTGTTCCGAGCCAACGTGCAAACGCTCTTCCCAAACTAAGCCGGGTTCTTTAGGCTGCAATTTAATTAATCTTTCTACAAAACTGGTTCCCGCAGGCACTGTGATGAGTAAGCCTGCTAAATCTTTTAGTTTTTTAGGTGCTTTTTTATTATTTTCTTTGAGTTTTTCGGTGTTGTATACCACCATTTGTTGCACATCTTGATAGGGCGTGGAGAAATCAATGATTTCTTGACGTGCATCTGTTACGGTCACATCTGCGGCGGCGATATCGGCTTTGTTGTTTAACACAGCAGGAATCACTTGATTAATATTATTGGCTACTTTTAGTTTTAGTTGGGTTTTATCACCTAATTCTTTCATAAATAACTGAATTAAATCGTACTCAAGCCCTGCAGCTTGTTTATTGTCGTCTACGTAATAAGTATTGGGGCTATTGAGTGTTACAAAGGTCAGTACTTTGGCATTTTTCTCATCAGTGGGACTAATCACTACCCTTGTACCATCATCTTTTTCTTTATCGCTAGATGGGGCGCAAGACAGCAAAAGAGCTGAAAAACAGAATAAAAATGTCAATAATAAAACGCGGTTTAAATAGCGTAAAATCGACATTAATATGCTGGTTAACATAGACAAATATTAAGCCCAGTTTTCACGCACAACACCTTCATTGGCAATTAAGGTGGCACTGGTTAAGCCGAAAAAAATCCCATGCTCAACTACGCCTGGCGTATTGTTAATCAACTGATTTAATTGCGCTTCTGATAATAATTTATCAAAAGCCATATCCAGCACTAAGCTACCGTGAGAGGTGATACACAAGCCGTCTTTAGCCACATTCTGACGTAAATCGCCCACGCCGCCCGCTTGCTCTAGACTGTGTTTGGCCGCTTTCCATGCCATTGGCATTACTTCGATGGGGATAGCGAAGTTGGTTCCAATTCGGCTGACTAGCTTGCTGTTGTCAGCTACCACTAAGAATTGTCTGGCGGCTTTTGCTAACAACTTTTCAAGCACCAAATCATAGCCACGGCCTTTTAATAGCGTCATATCAGGCGTAATTTCATCCGCACCATCGACATATAAATCTATTTCAGATACTTGAGTGAGTGCAATTACATTCAAGCCCAAACTTTGTGCTTTGATCATGCTCACAGTAGAGCTGGCAATGGTGGTGACTTTTAGATTTTCTTCAAGTTGGCGGCGCGCCAACTCTTCGATAAAATAATTAGCAGTTGAGCCTGTGCCCAAGCCAACCAACATGCCATTTTTAACAAAATTGGCGGCATGAATCGCAACAGCCTGTTTATCGCTGATGGGTGCAGCACTCATAACAGCAACGCTCCTCAAAACTCATTATTTGCAACTGTGTGATTATCATCAAATAATCACGCTGCTTAATTATTGTTAGCGCGCAATACATCACCACGCTTAAGGTTATAATAGGTAATAAGTCACTATTAGCCAAATCATTTTTTAAGCATCCAAGTCATTTTCAAGTTCATTTATGCAGTTAACTCCTCCCGCGCAAGGTCAAAAAAGTCGTTTTTCGTATGCTGCCAATGGCTTAGATAGCTTATCTCTCGCTTTACTTGCATGTCGCTTAAAAACAACAAATGGCTCGAAAGAGGACACAAAAAAATCACCATTGGTGATTATTACAAACAACGCTTTTGAAGCGCAGCGGCTATTAGAAGAAATCCCTTATTTTGCACCAGAGCTCACTGTGCGCTTGCTACCCGATTGGGAAACACTGCCTTACGATGTGTTTTCGCCCCACCCAGATTTGATCTCAGAACGTTTGGCGACTTTGTACCAAATTAGCCAAAATCAGTGCGATGTGGTGATTGTGCCGATTGCAACCGCGCTCATCCGTTTGCCAGCAGTAGCATATTTGGCAGGGCATAGCTTTATGCTCAAAAAGGGCCAAAAACTGAATTTAGAAGCTTTACGCCATCAATGTGCGCAGGCTGGCTACCACCATGTCTCGCAAGTGATTTCGCCAGGTGAGTTTAGCGTGCGCGGCGGCTTGGTGGATTTATTCCCCATGGGTAGTGTATTTCCGTTTCGTATTGATTTGTTCGACGATGAGATTGAAAGCATCCGCACATTTGATGTGGATACGCAGCGTAGCTTGTATCCTGTGCCAGAAATTCGGCTATTGCCTGCGCGCGAATTTCCGCTAGATGATAAAGGCATTGCCACTTTTAGAAGTAACTTTAGAGAGCAGTTTGAAGGCGACCCGCAACGCGCGACTATTTATAAAAACGTGAGCAAAGGCGTGGCCAGTGGCGGTATTGAATGGTATTTACCACTTTTTTTTGAGTTAACTTCTACACTATTAGATTACTTGCCCGAAAACGCCACCATTTGTCTGCATGGCAATTGCGATAAAGCGGCGCAACAATTTTGGACGGAAGCGAATTCACGTTATCGTTTATTGGCGCATGACCCAGAACGCCCGATTCTAAAACCAGACGTTTTACTGATTAAAACTGATGATTTTTTTGCGCAGACGCAAAGCTACGCCGTTTTAACCTTAAGCCATGAAGCTAAAAATGCCTTGCCTGCACTAGATATTGAGCGCCGCGCAGAACAACCTTTGCATAAATTGCAGGCATTTATATCAGGCAATAAAAACCGCATCTTAATTACCGCCGAAAGTTTAGGTCGCCGTGAAACCATGTTGCAGTTATTTACTGAGCACGGCTTTCACATGCCCACTTGCGAAACTTGGGCAGAGTTTCAAGCCAGCAATGTGCCGTTGATGCTAGGTGTTTCACCGCTACATAATGGTTTTTATGATGACACCACTGTTATCACCGAATCTGAATTATATTCAGGCACCGTGCGTCAGCAACGCAGACGGGAAAAAGAAAAAGTACGCAATACAGAAGGCATGCTCAAAGATTTATCTGAGTTGCGTATGGATGACCCGGTTGTACACGAGCAGCATGGTGTAGGTCGTTATAAAGGCTTGATGAATCTGGACTTTGGCGAAGGCGAAACCGAATTTTTGCTGTTGGAATATTACGGCGACGATAAATTGTATGTACCCGTTTCGCAATTATTCTTAATTTCACGTTATTCTGGCGGCCCTCCAGAAAGCGCGCCTTTGCATCGTTTAGGTTCTGGCCAGTGGGAAAAAGCGAAGAAAAAAGCGCTTAAGCAAATCCGCGATACCGCAGCAGAATTACTGAATCTATACGCACAACGCGCGGCGCGGCGCGGCCATGCATTTACTTTAAGCTTAAAAGATTATGAAGCGTTTTGCGAAGGCTTTCCTTTTGAAGAAACGCCAGACCAATTAGAAGCGATTGAAAACGTCATCAAAGACATGCAGTCTGGCCGACCAATGGATAGGTTGGTGTGTGGCGATGTGGGCTTTGGCAAAACTGAAGTCGCATTACGTGCCGCATTTGTGGCGGTAATGGGTGGCAGGCAAGTGGCTGTGCTTGTACCAACGACTTTATTAGCAGAACAGCATTATCAGAATTTCTGTGATCGATTTGCAGAATGGCCGATTAAGATTGCTGAAATTTCGCGTTTTAGAAGTGCCAAAGAGCAAAAGCAAGCGTTGGCTGATTTGGCCGAAGGTAAAGTCGATATTATTATCGGTACGCACCGCTTGATTCAAAAAGATGTGGTGTTTAAAAACTTAGGCTTGGCGATTTTGGATGAAGAACACCGATTTGGTGTGCGCCAAAAAGAGCAGTTAAAAGCCTTACGTGCAGAAGTGGATATTCTAACGCTGACCGCAACGCCGATTCCGCGGACTTTGAGCATGGCGATGGAAGGTTTGCGAGAATTCAGCGTCATCGCTACGCCGCCGCAAAAACGCTTGAGCATTAAAACGTTCCACACTTATTATTCTGACGGCATTATCCGCGAAGCGGTGATGCGCGAATTTAAGCGTGGCGGGCAAGTTTACTTTTTGCATAACGAAGTGGATACCATTTTTGTGCAAAAAGAAAAACTGGAGAAAATTCTGCCAGAAGCGCGCATTGCGATTGCGCACGGCCAATTACGCGAGCGTGAGCTGGAGCATGTGATGCGCGATTTTTACCAGCAACGTAGCAATATTCTGCTGTGCACTACAATTATTGAAACCGGTATTGATGTGCCGACTGCCAACACGATTATCATGAATCGCGCGGATATGTTCGGCTTGGCGCAATTGCATCAATTGCGTGGTCGGGTTGGTCGCAGCCATCATCAGGCTTATGCTTATTTGCTCACGGATGAACACAGAAAAATCACGCCACAGGCGCAAAAACGCTTAGACGCGATTCAATTATTAGAAGACTTAGGCGCCGGTTTTCATCTGGCGATGCACGATTTGGAAATTCGCGGCGCAGGTGAATTGCTAGGCGATTCGCAAAGTGGTGAAATGCAGGAAATCGGTTTTAGCCTATATTCGGATATGCTCAATCATGCCGTTAAGCAGCTTAAAGCGGGTAAAGAGCCTGATTTAAATGCGCCACTAGGCGTCACCACAGAAATCAATCTGCATGTACCAGCTTTGCTAACCAATGCTTATTGCCCCGATGTACATGAACGTTTGGTGATTTATAAACGCTTGGCCAATGCTAACAACGATGATGATTTAGATAGCCTGCAAGAAGAATTGATTGACCGTTTTGGTTTACTGCCAGAACAGGGAGAGGCTTTGATGGCATGCCACAGATTACGCATCGCGGCAAAACCGTTGGGCATTAGTAAGATTGATGCTTCAGATAGTGCGATTCAATTACACTTCGCGCAAACCACAGAAGTTGACCCAGTCAAACTAATCGACTTATTGCAGCGCGACCGCCGCGCCCGTATGAATGGCCCAGATAAATTGCGCGTAACCGTACAATTGGGTAATGTGGCACATCGCGCTGAATTTGTGAAAACGCTGCTAAAAGAATTTGCATAACTTAACGCTTTTTTTGGGTCGAATTTTTAACTAAATAATATTAGGAAGTTAAATGCTAGCATGGGCTATGGCGGCATAGTGTTATTGATGGCGATTGAATCGGCCTGTATTCCATTACCGAGTGAAATTATTATGCCGTTTGCGGGTTTTTTAGTCAGCAAGGGTGAAATGACACTATTTGGCATTGCTATGGCAGGCGCTATTGGTTGTGTGGTGGGCTCAATTCCAGCTTATTACGCGGGTATGTTTGGCGGCAGACCATTGGCAGATAAATACGGCAAATATGTGCTCATCAGCAAAAAAGATTTAGATATGGCGGACAGATGGTTTGCGACGCATGGCGAAATTATTATTTTTATTGCGCGATTATTGCCCGGTGTGCGCACATTTATCGCCTTCCCCGCAGGTATGGCGCGCATGAATATGACGCGATTTGTGATTTACACTTTTGTTGGTTCGTTTATTTGGTGCTGGGCGCTGGGTTATATTGGCATGAAAGCCGGCCAAAACTGGGAAAAGTTAAGCGTGTATTTCCATCAATCGCATTACGTGATCATTGCGGGCGGGTTGGCGTTTGTGGCTTGGTACGTTTGGCATCACTTTAAAACAGAATAATTATTTCATCCATTAAATTAAAACCAGTTTGCCGTGTGCTAAAAAAAATACTGCTGTTTGAATCGGCAAGCGCTCATGTTCAAACAGCGCCGCGTATCGGGATAGTTGAGGACGGTGTTGTTCGGCAAGCAAAACTAAATCTGTTGTATCGTCAGCAAACGTCAGTTTGTAATCAATAATCCATCGCTTTTGTATTTTCGTGTCTTGCTCAATAAACGTTAAATCTATCCGCTGCTCTTGCGGTTGCCCAAGTGGGTCTATTGTAGTGATGCTTAATTCAGATTGCCGACTTTCGCTTGCTTGGAGCAACCACGCGCAATCTGCACTCTCTACTGTTTTGCATAGCGCATTAATTACCGTGTTTACATGCATATCAATGTTTTCAGCGGCGTGACCTTTTTGCTTAAACCAAAGTTGCATCGCTGGCGCACAAGCATGAATGCGGCTGATAGGCCATGCCGCCAATCCAATATTGGCAATCATTTCCATATACAAATGTGTCAGTGTGCCAGTATCAGCAGCGATATTTAATAGTGTATTTGAAGCGGAATTAGCACTATTGTCAGGCGAAATATAGGCCGATTGTATATTGGTATGCTTAAGTAAGTCGGGTAAGCAGGGCGCTTTTAAACGTTTGAGTTGCGGCGTAAAATCTTGCAAGCGCAATATGTTTTGCGCTTGCGCATTGATAGTTGTTGCAGCTAAAAATTGCGCTTCAACACTTGGCCATAGCAAGGATAATAACGATTTAGCCACTGGCTTAATTTCGTCTTTTTGACTTTTTTTGACCACTGCCACTAAGTGCAATTTTTGAATACTGCGCGTAGCTGCAACATATAAAAGCCGCGCAGTTTCATTATCGATACGCTCGGTTTCTAGCGCTTTTAAAAAGTCATACGTGCTGGCTTTACCTTTAATTTTTTTAGCAACGGGCGCTGCCAAAAGCATTCGATGATTATCTACAGCTACTTCTTCCCACAGCATCATCGGGCTATCAGGATTTGGCGGTTTGCGATTAAGCGCAGGCAAAATAACGGTATCAAACTCCAAACCTTTTGAGGCGTGGGTGGTTAAAAACTGTAGCTTATCGTTTGCGGCAATATCGGGCTGCGCGTAGAGCTTTTTCATGGCGGTATCTAGCTGGTTAAAATCCAGCACAAAGCCACGCGCGGTTTTTTCCACCAAGTCAAAAAAAGCCTGAATATCGCGATTATCTCCCGCGCTGATTAAAGTATCCGCGCCGCCTAATTTAAGCCAAGTACTTTCTAGCCAACGCCGCAAAGGCATGCGACCTTGATGCGCAAAGGCTTCTGATAAAATTTCTTGCACATGCCGCAAACGTTGCTGACCATCTGCGCTTAATTTTTGCAGGCGGTTTTCATCCTGCATCAATTGCCAAATGGTTGCAAAGTGGTTGTCGTGTGCTAATGCATGCAAATCAGCCAGCGTTAAACCGCACCAAGGCGCGCGCAGCATATTCAGCCAATGCACACGGTCGGCGCGATGCATCATGGCGCGCGTGAGTGAAAGCACGTCTAAAACGGTTTGCCTATCGTTTAAGCCTTCAATTTCAACTGCCTGAAAACGAATATGTGCGTAATCGCGGCGAATCACCGAAACCAATTCATTTAAATGGTTGCGGGAGCGCACTAAAACCACTATTTTATTCTCAGGGTGATTGTTTTGCTCAGCGGTGATTAAGTCTGCCGCATAACGCGCTTCTATCAGCTTGGCTTGTTCGCTTTCTTCATCACTATCCAGCACCAAGGGGTGCACGATCACACCTTCATCGTCAATGGCATCTTTGGTGGCGATAAACCTGCGGTAGCTAATGGCGGCTTGGGTGATATTGTCCTGCGCTGGAAAAATCGATTTGAAAGTGCTATTAATCCAATCCACCACTTGTGGATGGCTGCGATTATTACGCGTGAGTTTTAGCGGCGTCAGTGGTAATTGCCCAATGCCAAATTCGCTGGCCTGCAAAAAAAGGCTCACATCGGCCTTGCGAAAGCGATAAATCGATTGCATCGGATCGCCCACACAAAACAAGGTGCGGTTATCATCAGGATGCCAGCCCAATGTTAGCTGCTCAATCAAGCGCATTTGCGTGGGGCTGGTATCTTGAAACTCATCCACCAATAAATGCGCAATTTTATAATCCAGCTTTAAAGCCAAATCAGTAGCGCCGCGTTCATTTTCCAAAGCATAGCTGGCAGATTGCGCAATCGCCACAAAATCTACCTCGTTAGCCGCTTGAAATGTCGTCCATAAATGTGCAGTTGCCAGCTGCAGTAATTGCGCGAAGGCTTTTATGATGGCGCAATCTTCGGTGATAAAATCCAGCTCTACATTCGGTAAGTAGCGCACTGCATCTAGTGCCTGTGGGTCGGCGGTCAATTCGGTGAGATAAGCAAACTGCTGCTTATATTCATCATATTCGGGATGATTTTTATCGCTTGGAAAGCCGTTGGTTTTATTTGGTTTTTTTCTAAACGTGCCTTCTTTAGTCAGTAAAAAATCCGCCACAATTTGCCATTTGCTTAAATCATCGACGCTTGCGCCTAATGGACTTTCCAAATCGGCTAGAGCTTGCAAAGCATGGTCTGGCTCTAAATTGCTAGCCGCAAAGCGCATTAAAGGCATCAACTCCATTTGTATACTGGCTGGAATCGCCTTTAAAGTCAGCGCTAGTTTTTGCTCCACTAATTCGGCCAGCGCATTCGCTACATTTTCGCCAATTTCATCTGCCGTAATATTGGCGTGCTCACCAACCAAAGGCAGCCACTGATCGCGTTTTGCCAGCATATCGGCCAGCAATTCGATCAGCTTTTCAATATCGTTTTGCATAAAACGTAGCGCAGTGCTCACCACGTCATCAAGACTGTTTTCATTGGCAACTTCCGCCAGTGCCTGCTGTGCAGCAGTTTGATAATGCGCATAAGCATCTAAGCTAATAATCGGTTGCCCACCAAAACGGCTTAACAACGGCATCTGTCGCGCCAAGCTGCTGCAAAGCGCATCCATGGTTTGAATGCGCAGCCGTGCGGGTTGCGATAGCAATTGCCAGCCACAATTTTTGGCATGCGCCAGTGCTTTAATCGCTAAATCGCGCGTCACTTGTTTATGTGGCGCATCAATAGGGTCGTTATTTTCGGCCGCTTCTAGCGACGTTAAAATGCGATTACGCATTTCTGCGGCCGCTTTATTGGTGAATGTTAGCGCGATGATTTCTTCTGGTGCTTCAACTCTAGCCAGTAATTTTAAATAGCGTTGCGTTAGTAATTCCGTTTTGCCCGCACCGGCAGGTGCTTCTACAATAAAATTGCCCAGTTCTAATGCGCGTTGGCGATTGTGAGTATCTATCTGAATTAAATCATTATTCATATTATTTTTGATGCTGCTCAAATTGTAAGGCGCGCTCTGGCAAACGCAGCAATGGCTTTACCTCGCAATAGAGTAAATCCGTCTCTTTTTCAAATTTCACATCAGCAACACCTGCCTTAATTTCTTGTGCAATGGCAGTTAAGCTTTGCTGCCAATGCAAAGTTAACACCTCAAAACACTCGAAATCTTTAAATGCTGAATGACCCTTTAATTCATTAAACGGTTTGATATCGGGCAAGGCATCGTTTGCCGCAACGCCGCTAAATTGTGGTTCTAATAAATCCACTTTGGCAAAACAGGCAGCAACGACTCGTTCATCTTTTAATACTAATGATGCATATAGCGGTAGCTGCGGTTTACTGATGCGCGTATCGGCCCAGCTACTGTGGCTGGGTTTACTGCTACCTGTTTTATAATCAATGATGACTAATTCGCCATCAGTTAACCCATCAATTCGGTCAATCCGTAGGGTGATTTCTAAGCCTTCTATGCTTAAAATATGCTGCGCTTCGCAAGCCTGCACGGTGAAATCAGCACGCTGTTTTTCATGCTGCAACCAAGCGCTAATTAATGGCAGTAATCGTTGTTGCTCAATTAGCAAAATTTGTTTGGGTACATTTTCAATGGCATGCATTGTTTTAAAAGCGGCCTTAATCGCTTGCTTGATGGCAGTCTCAAGCTGACTATCATTCATGAATTTTAGCTTGTCAGAACTTTTGCAATTGAGCCAAAACTGCTGCAAAACGGCATGTGCCAAATTACCACGCGCAAGGCTATCCAGCCCATCAGTCGGGCTTTCTAAGGCTTTTGCCCCCAGACGATATTGATAAAAAGCCCAAGCAGGGCAAATGGCTTGTGCTTCAAATAAGGCGCTACCGCCGCGTAGTTTTTCTTCAACGCTAATCGCTGGCGCTATGGCGTCATCAATTAATTCAATATTGCTTTGCGCTTGCTGGCTAAGCGTTTCAGCCAGAGTATGAATGGGTGGGATAACCTGTGCAAATGGCAGCCCATTCAATAGGGGTGATGCGCGCAATTCACGGTCTGCCTCTTTGTGCGCCCAAGAAAATACAATCGTATTACTGCTATTGATTAAACGTTGCTGCACTTTTTGCGCAAATGCTGCCTGAATATCTGTATCGGCATTAGGCATATGCAAATCACGTTGCAGCTTAATCGGCAATAATGGGTTTGGCCTTGCTGGCGGCGGCCAATGTTGATCATTTATGCCCAAAACCCATGCGCCATCTAGGGGAACTGCGCTGGTTTCTAGCATGCCCAATATTTGTATGTTTGGCATGCCTTTGGTTTCTGGTAGAAACATACTGGCGCCACAAATTTGATGGAGCCTGTTGGCGGCATCCATTGCCGAAATAGGGCCAGTTAAGGCATCTAAATCAGCCAAGCTTTGTAGCGCCTTTAGCCAAGCTTGCTGCGCTTGGTATTCATGGCTGCTCATAATTCGCGTATTGGCCCAATTAACGGCACTCAACAATTGGCTAAATTGAGCCGCCCAATCAGACGCCCTGCGTTTGCCACGAAATAGCAATTGTGCGTTTTGTAGTGTAGCTAAATGTGATAAAAATGTTTGCAGCCCAGTTTCAGTTAACTTCTGCGCTAAAAGCAGTAGACTTTGTAAGCTAATATTGCGCGCTAATTTTTTCCGCATTTGTGCATCCAGCAAATGCCGCACGTCAGTTTCGGTTGGATTGCCCCAGTAACTATCTAGCAATAACGCGCTTAAATCAGCTTGCGCCGCATTTTGGCTGTTGACTGATAAGCGCAGTAATCGCAAGCCGCTGGCAATCATTGCATGTTCGCTTAATGGTGCGCCAATCGAAAAATCCATGATGCGCGGCGCTTCATACAAGCTGGGCTGCAAGGTTTCTGGGTGAAAAATGTCATCTAATAAATCCGCTAGTTTTGTGCGAATATTACCCAATACGGGCGTAATTATCGCTAAGTTGGCATGCGGATTTTGCGCCAATGATTGCTTTACCCAAGCCACCGCAGCGCGGCATTCGGCATTAATATCATCGCAAGCGATTTGTTGGGGATTTTCGCATTTTTGCTGATGCTGCAAAAAACTGACTTTTATATTTTTTGCCTGTAGATTTGCAATGAATCGCTGCTCCAGCGGCGTTGTTCGGTCAAAACCCGCTAGCTCAATCGAGACTGGCATTAGTAATTTAGTTTTGCTCAAATAGTCAATTTGCATTGCCAATGCTCTGGCGCATTCCAAGGCATTTTTTTCTGAACATAAGCCTTGAAAAGTTTGGCGCCAGCGCAAAAACTGTCGCGTTTCTACTGATTGAAAATAAGTATTTAACTGTGCATCGCTAACTTGCCACTCAATCAATAGCTGATTGGTTTGCATGGCAGCATCGGCAAGGCTTGCAATATCGAATAACTCCGCTAATCGGTGTTTTTCAATGCAGTTTTGAATCGCTTGTTGCCACAGCATTTTTTCTGTGACTGCATTTAAATAGATGGCAGGTAAATCTGCTATGTCTATATCACCAGCCAACATCGCTTGCTGCATCAACTGCATTAACCATTGCTGCAAAGTCATGATTGGCGGCGTTTGCCATTGCGATTCTTTAAGCGATAACAGTTGCTGCTGATGCAACTGCAAGCCACGACTTAAGCGTGCCGTGGTGCATAATATTAAATGCGGTGTTAAATTCAACATGTCGATATTGTAGGCGAACTTACAGTAAAATAGCGGCATAAACTTGTTGGCATGCGCCATTTTTCAGGGGTAAAAAGATGTTAAGTAAATTTGCAAAACTATTCAAAATACTCATTTTGACCATCATTATTCCCGTTACTTTATTCGCGCTATACACATGGGCTGCGCTTAGTTGGGTCTATTCAACAGGCGAGCGCGCTGGTTATGTGCAAAAATTTTCAGAAAAAGGTTATGTGTGTAAAACCTATGAAGGCGAATTGGTGCTGGTTTCTATGCCAGGCACACAAGCTGAAAAGTTTTTGTTTACGGTAAAAGACAAAACGCTGGTTGAAAAGATTAATAACAGTTTAGGCAAACGCGTACGCTTAACGTATGAAGAGCACAAAGGCATCCCCAGCAGTTGTTTTGGTGAAACGCCATACTATGTACAGAATGTGCAAGTTCTAGAAAAAGATGATTTTAATTTGCCATACCAGTAACAATTAAATGGCAAGCACAGACGAAAAAAACTACATCACCCCGCAAGGTTTTGCTGCATTGCAGGCGGAATTTCATGCTTTATATAAAGTAGAGCGGCCAGAAGTGGTGCGCACTGTTTCTTGGGCAGCCAGCAATGGCGACCGCAGTGAAAATGGGGATTATATTTACGGCAAGCGTCGCTTACGCCAAATTGATAGCCGTTGCCGCCATTTGATGCGGCGAATGGATTTAGCCGAAATAGTCGATAGCAGTTTACAGCAGCATCTAGAAAAAGTATTTTTTGGCGCTTGGGTCACATTATTTAATTTGGCAGACGATAGCGAGCATATCTATCGCATTGTTGGCAAAGATGAGTTGGAGCCAACCAAAGGTTATATCAGTTGGGTTTCGCCACTGGCAAAAGCCATGCTGGGTAAAGGTTTGGGCGATGCGGTAAAAGTGATTACACCTAAAAGCGAAGAATTGTATGAAGTGGTAGATATTCGCTACACAGCACCCAATCAAGCCGATGCTTGAACTAAAACTGTTATTTCGCTATCATAAATTCATGTTAAAACGTTTTTCATATTTTGCTGCTTATTTATTATTGGTGCTAATGCCTATGCAGGCATTGGCAACAGCTAATATGTTGGTTTGTAACAGCATGATGCAATCAACCAGCGCACATCTTAATGCCAATATTGCTCAGCAATCATCAGAACAATTCACAAGCCAAGCGCTTGCTAGTATGCCATGTCACCAGCACATGACAACAAAAAGCGCAAAACAGTCAAAATCGTCTTGTAAATCAACTTGTGCAAGCCTGTGTGCTAATTTATGCGGGTTAACCGCCATGCATGTGCAAATTCAGTCTATCTTTGCTGTTAATGTCACGCAAACATTTGATTTTAGTGATCAAACCTACGCTTCAATCACACAGCCCAACCTGCAACGCCCACCCATACTCCTCTCTTAAATAAGCCTAGTCACGCCTATACAACGGCGTGACACTTTATTTAAGCGTTACAGGAGTGTTTTATGAATATCCCACGTGTAGACAAATGTCTACTATTTAGCTGGTTTTTATGGATTAGTTTTGCCGCACATGCAGAACAGCCATTAAGCTTGGCTGACGCCATTCAATTGGCAACCCAAAATCAACCTTTACTGCAATCATTTCAAGATGCTGCTATTTCGTCGCGCGAAGCGGCAGTGGCAGAAAGCCAATTGCCTGATCCTAAAATAAAATTTGGGATTATTAATCTACCTGTGACCACCAGCGATGCTTTGAGCTTTAGCCGCGATGACCAAACCATGGCGAATATTGGATTTTCGCAAGAAATGGTTCCGCTTAAAAAACGAGAAGCTGCGGCAAATCGTATCACAGCAGAGGCGAATCAGTTTCAAACTGAGCAGATGGCAATGGCAAGATCGATTGAGCGCGATGTTGCTTTTGCATGGCTAGATACATACGAAGCTCAGCGAAAATGTGAGCTGTATCAGCGCATTATTGATGACATGGTAGCCGAAAGAAAAGTGCTGGCAACTGGCGTTAGTTCTGGCGCCGCAAAAAGTAGCGATGTATTGCGTATGGATGCAGAAATATCGCTAATCAATGAAAAACGCATATTTGCATTACGCGATGAACGCAAAGCCAGAGCTAGCTTAGCCCGTTGGCTAGGTACTGCGGCATCGCGATCCATATCTTCTGAGTTGCCAGTGATGGCTAATGACTTAAGCACACAAAACCTACAAAAAGAAATTGATCAACATCCGCTATTAATCAATGCACAACAAACTGAAAAAGTTGCCCAATTTGAGGTGGAGCAAGCAAAGGCTAACCTAGAACGCAATTGGAGTTGGGAAGTAGGCTACGGCAAACGTTTTGCAGGGCGTAGCGATATGCTCACTTTTCAAGTAGCCATTGATTTACAGCTAGATAAAGCCAATCGGCAAGATAAACGTACCGCAGAAAAATTAGTGCTGGTAGAAAAAGCGCGCAAGCTGACTGAAGATAGGCGGCGCGAACTGGCTGCTGAGCTTGAAAATGCGATAGCAGATGCACAAGCTGCAGATGACCGAGAAAAAGAGCATCTAACGGTGTTAATTCCTGTTGCTAAAGCACGATTAAGTCTTGCACAAGCGGCTTACACTGCGGGCAAGCAAACTTTATCTGAGGTGTGGGAAACGCGTAGAAGCTTGATTGAAGTTGAGCTGGATCACTGGAATATTCTGACAGACCGCCAGCGTGCGGCCGTTAAATTAAATTACTTACTCAATAATCTGCAGGTTGGGAGCACATCATGAAACGACTTCACATTGTAATTGTTGTTGCTTTACTTATTTTATTTGCTGGCGCAGGTTGGTTTTTTGGGCAAAAAAATGGGTTAACTAACATGTCTGATAAAGCCTCAGATGGTATGAAAAGCGATATGCCAATGACCGATAAAAATGGTGTTGTGCAAGATGATAGTGGCAAACCTGTTAAATACTGGTATGACCCGATGGTGCCTGGGCAGAAATTTGATAAACCAGGTAAATCGCCTTTTATGGACATGATGTTAGAACCTAAATACGCCAATCAAAGCAGTGATGGTGAGGATGGCGGTGTAGCAATTTCATCGCAAACGGCACAAAACTTAGGCATTAGAGTAGAGAAAGTAAGTATGCAGAATTTTGGCGAGGCATTATCAGCCGTTGGCCGAATTGAGGCGGATGAGCGACGCTTTTATGCTGTGCAAACCCGTATGCCTGGTTTTGTAGAAAAGTTGTCAGTGCGCGCCATGGGTGACCCTGTGAGTAAAGGGCAAAAAATAGCAGAAATTTATGCGCCTGAAATTTTGGCAGCGCAACAAGAGTATTTAACCTTAACCTCGCTCAATAATGTAGATGCGGATGGCGCATTAAAACAGGCGGCACGCAACAGACTTAAGTTGCTAGGGATGTCGGAAACTGAAATAAACACCATCACCAAAACTGGCAAAGCCAGCGAACGCTTTGGTGTATACGCGCCTTCCTCTGGCGTGCTGACTGAAATAGGCGTGCGTGAGGGCGCACAACTGATGTCGGGTGCTTCGCTGATGCAAATTACCGATTTATCGCAAGTGTGGCTAGTGGCAGAAGTGCCTGAGCGCGATGCTACAAGATTGAAAATTGGTCTAGAAGCGCAAGTGCAGTTGCAAGGCTTAGTGGGTGAAACCTTTAAAGGTAAAGTCAGCTATTTATACCCTACGTTAAACGGCGATTCTAGAACGCTACAAGTGCGTATTGAATTACCCAATAAGCAAAATCGGTTACGACCTGGTATGTATGGCAATGTGATGTTTACTGGGCAAACTTATGCGGCTTTATCCGTTGCTTCTGAAAGTATTATTGCAACGGGCAAACGTAAAATTGTGATTGTAAAAGAAGCCAACGGCTACCGCCCAGCAGAAATTACTACGGGGCAAGAGCTTAATAACCAGACTGAAATACTCAGCGGCTTAGCTGAGGGTGAAGAAGTCGTTGCCTCAGGTCAGTTTTTACTCGATTCTGAAGCATCGTTATCTGGCGTGCTTGCAAGGTTATCGAATAAAAATCAGATGCCGAAAGACGAGGCAATGGAAAAAGATATGGGTGAAATGCATGACATGCAAATGCCTATGGATAAGCCCACGCCAGCTGAAAAAATGCCTAAAGGGCGCGGCAAAGTGGTGGATGTTGATGCTAAATCTGGCAAGGTGACATTGAATCATGAGCCGATTAAAGAGTTGGGTTGGCCATCGATGATTATGGGGTTTAAGGTTAAAGATAATAAGCAATTAGGTAAGCTAAAGGCGGGGGACGAAGTTGAGTTTGATTTGAAGGCAGATGAACAAGAGCTATATATGATTGAGCGTGTAGAGAAAGCAGATGCGATGAAAAATGGCATGCAAGACAAAATGAAAGGAGCAAAGCCATGATTGCTCAACTCATTCGCTGGTCTGCCAATAGTCGCCTTTTAGTCTTGCTGGCGACATTAATGATAGTGGCTTGGGGCATATTTGCGATGCTTAAAACGCCGTTAGATGCGATTCCTGATTTGTCGGATACACAAGTCATTATTCGTACCCAATGGGCCGGGCAAGCACCGCAAATTGTGGAAAATCAGCTTACGTATCCATTAACTACTACGATGCTTTCAGTGCCAGGTGTGAAAACTGTGCGCGGCTATTCATTCTTTGGCGATTCTTTCGTTTATATTTTATTTAACGATGGCACTGACCAATACTGGGCGCGTTCACGCGTGCTGGAATATTTAAGCCAAATATCCGCCCGCTTACCCAAAGGCGCAAACCCTAGCTTAGGGCCAGATGCAACAGGAGTAGGCTGGATATATGAATACACTTTAGTAGATCGCAGTGGCAAGCATGATTTAGGCGAATTACGTGCGCTGCAAGATTGGTTTTTAAAGTTTGAATTAAAGACTATTCCTGGTGTGGCAGAAGTGGCTACATTAGGCGGCTTAGTGCGGCAATATCAAATACAAGTTGATCCCGACAAGTTGCGTAATTACCGTATTCCGCTATCCAAAGTAGTTTCAGCGGTACAAGCTGCCAACCAAGAAACAGGGGGCGCTGTGATTGAAACTGCTGAAGCTGAATATATGGTGCGCGCTCATGGTTATTTAGAAACCTTAGACGACTTTAAAAATATTCCGTTACAGTTAAGTGCAAATGGCACACCAATTTTGTTATCAGATGTGGCGCGTATTCAAATTGGCCCCGAGTTAAGACGCGGCGTGACTGAGCTTAACGGTGAGGGCGAAGTGACAGGCGGCGTAATTGTGATGCGCGCAGGGCAAAACGCATTAGAGGTGATTGATGCAGTAAAAGCCAAGCTTGAGGGTCTGAAAAAGAGCCTGCCGAAGGGTGTGGAAGTGGTGACAACATACGATAGATCGCAACTGATTAAGCGCGCGGTAGATAACTTAACGCATAAATTGATTGAAGAATTTATTGTAGTGGCTTTAGTTTGCGCAGTATTTTTGTGGCATTTTAGATCGGCATTGGTTGCAATTGTGGCCTTGCCGATTGGTGTGTTAGTGAGTTTTATTGTGATGTATTACCAAGGGGTTAATGCCAACATTATGTCGCTTGGTGGTATTGCGATTGCGATTGGAGCAATGGTAGACGCAGCGATTGTGATGATTGAAAATGCACATCGACAGCTTGAGCATTATAAAGACACACATGGTGAACCTGATAATAAGCAACGCATTAAGGTCATTATTGATGCAGCGAGTGAGGTTGGGCCCGCGCTATTTTTCTCTTTACTCATCATCACTTTATCTTTCATTCCAGTGTTTACGCTTGAAGCGCAAGAGGGAAAATTATTTGCGCCTTTAGCATTTACCAAAACCTATGCCATGGCGGCGGCGGCGGGTTTATCAGTCACGTTAATTCCAGTATTAATGACCATGTTTATACGCGGTCATATTCGGCCAGAGAATGATAATCCATTGAATCGTGGCTTAATCGCACTCTATAAACCGATGCTGAGTAAAGTATTGCATTATCCAAAAATCACACTTGTCGTAGCGTTAGCCTTGGTTGTGTTTACGCTGTACCCATTAGGTAAGTTGGGCAGCGAATTTATGCCGCCATTAGATGAGGGTGATTTACTGTATATGCCTACCGCATTACCTGGGCTTTCTATTTCAAAAGCCTCTGAGATTTTGCAACTCACCGATAGGCTGATTAAAACCGTGCCAGAAGTAAAGTCGGTATTTGGTAAAACAGGCCGTGCAGAAACCGCCACTGACCCTGCGCCATTGGAGATGCTTGAAACTACCATTCAATTTAAGCCACGCTCTGAATGGCGCGCTGGCATGACACCAGAAAAATTGGTGGAAGAGCTAGATGCTCGGTTAAAAATACCTGGTATGGCCAATGTGTGGGTGCAGCCGATACGCAACCGTATTGATATGCTCTCTACAGGCATTAAAAGCCCCGTGGGGATTAAAATTGGCGGCGCTGACTTAGATACCTTAGAGCGATTAGGTGGCGAAGTAGAGCGGCTGATGAAAAAAGTACCAGGTGCTAGCTCAGTCATTGCTGAGCGTGTGACAGGTGGCCGTTATATTGATGTGAAAATCGATAGACTTAAAATCGCGCGTTACGGCTTAAATATTGAAGATGTGCAGTCGTTAATTTCAACCGCGATTGGTGGCGATAATATTGGTGAAAAAATTGAAGGTTTGGCACGCTTTCCGATTAATGTGCGCTTTCCTAGAGAGCTACGCGATTCAGTCGAGAAACTAAAAACTTTACCAATTATCACCGAACAAGGCGCAACAGTACCTTTGGGCGAAGTCGCCGAAGTGAAAGTCACCGATGGCCCACCCATGATTAAAAGTGAAAATGCACGACCTAATGTATGGGTGTATGTGGATATTCATGACCGCGATTTAGGTGGCTTTGTTAAAGATGCAAAAGCTTTGTTAGACAAAGAGTTGCAGCTGCCTGCGGGTTATTCACTTGCGTGGTCTGGTCAGTTTGAGTATTTTGAACGTGCGGCAAAACGGTTAAGCTATGTGGTGCCGATGACTATAGGCATTATATTTATTTTGCTGTTTTTAGCCTTTAAGCGTATGACACCTGCGTTGCTGATTTTAGGTAGCTTGCCATTTGCATTAGTAGGTGCAGTTTGGTTCCTCTATTTTTTAGGACATCACTTTTCTATTGCCAGCGGAGTTGGCATGATTGCACTTTCTGGCTTAGCGGCTGAGTTTGGCATTATTATGCTGATGTATTTAGACGATGCGATTGAACGCTATCGAGCGGCTGGTAAGCTTAACAATAAAGAAGATTTATATGCTGCTTTAATTGAGGGCGCAGCCTTACGCGTACGGCCAAAAGCCATGACAGTAGCTGTAATTTTGGCGGGTTTAATTCCCATACTAATCGGCACTGGCACGGGTTCAGAAGCAATGAGCCGCATCGCAGCACCGATGGTAGGCGGTATGCTCACTGCACCGCTGTTATCGCTATTTGTGTTGCCGGCGGCGTATATGCTGATAAACAGAACATATCATCAAGTGAATAAAATATGACCTATATCATCATGAAGTATTTAATCACTGCCGCAGTGGTTGTGTTGGTATCAGAGTTCGCCAAAGCAAATGATAAACTCGGTGCCTTAGTTGCCGCGCTGCCGTTAATCACTTTGCTAACATTGATTTGGTTATTTGTAGAAAATCAGCCAGCCACTAAAATTGCTAATCATGCCTACTACACATTTTGGTATGTTATTCCTACATTACCTATGTTTTTATTGTTTGCATTCTTGCTACCTAAACTTGGTTTTTGGCTAACGTTGTTTAGCTGTATCATTTTTACACTGCTTATATTTTATCTTTACGCCACTGTTTTAAAAAATTTCGGCATTGATTTATGGTGAAAAAAAATTGGGATATTTTTTGCAAAATAGTCGATAACTTTGGCGATATTGGCGTTTGCTGGCGCCTTGCCAAGCAATTACAGGCTGAGCATGGTTTGTGTATTCGTCTTTGGATTGATGATTTAAGCGCTGCGCAAACAATTATTCCTGATTTAAACAAAGAATTACATCAGCAAATTATTGATGAAATTTATGTGTTAAGTTGGCGTGCAAAAGCCGATTTTACTCATGCTGCTGATGTGGTGATTGAAGCATTTGCATGTGAATTACCAGCAGCATATTTAAGCGCGATGGCGCAAAAAAAATCCAAATGGATTAATTTAGAGTATTTATCGGCCGAAGCATGGGTGGCCGATTTTCATGCCAAACCATCACCTCAAGCCAATGGATTAATCCGCTATTTTTACTTTCCAGGATTTACGGAGAATACAGGCGGATTGATTCGTGAACTGAATATTAACAAGTTTGGCAACAAACAAAGTCATCTCACTACGTCATTCCTGCAAAAGCGGGAATCCATTTTAGATGGAAATTCAACATGGATTCCCGCTTTCACGGGAATGATGGAAAGTGAAGATTTTGAGAGTAGGTTGAAAATCTCACTTTTTTGTTACCTAAACGCGCCCATTCATGATTTATTCACGGCCTTGCAAGCTAACAAAAACAAGGTCAATGTATATATTCCCGCTAGTGGGATTTTGCCAAAAGTGGCCGATTTTTTTGGTAAAAATAAAATAGAAATTGGTGAGAAAATCACCAAAAATAATCTCACAGTACAAGTGCTGCCGTTTTTAAGTCAATTAGAATATGACCAATTGTTAAGTGCTTGCGATATTAACTTTGTGCGCGGCGAAGATAGTTGGGTGCGTGCAATTTGGGCGGGCAAGCCGTTTATTTGGCAGCCATATTTTCAAGAAGAAAATACGCATATTAAAAAGCTTAATGCATTTTTGCAGTTGTTTTATGCAGATTTTGAAGCAAATAAAGTAGTTTGTCAGGCGCATTCTGATTGGGTTGAGGCGCAGCTATCCCCTGCAACTTGGCAAGATTATTTACATCAACTACCTAATATTGCTGAGTTCACTTCACAACAATCGCAGAAATTGAAAAAACAAGTAGATTTAGCCTCTAAACTAGTGGGCTTTTGCAATAATATTGCGCAAACATAAAGCCCATAAACTGGTTAAAAAAGAATAGTTTAGGTATAATGCGCGGCTTGACATTCCAACCTAATAAACAGTAAGGCAACCAATGAAAACAGCTCAAGAACTCCGCGCCGGTAACGTGATTATGGCCGATGGCGTACCATTAGTGGTGGTAAAAGCCGAAAAACTTGTTAACCGATGCGCCAAGCGAGACTATTTACGGTGCTGGCGACAAATTTGACGTGATTGTGCTTGAGAAAAAAGAAGCGACTTATTCTTATTTTGCAGATCCAACCTACGTTTTTATGGATGCAGAATATAACCAATATGACGTAGATGCTGAGTTTATGGAAGATGCATTACCGTTTTTAGAAGACTCAATGCCAGTAGATATTCGCTTTTATGAAGGTAAAGCCATCTCTGTAGAATTACCAACAACAGTAGTGCGCGAAGTGACATATACCGAGCCAGCTGTAAAAGGCGATACATCAGGCAAGGTAATGAAACCAGCTAAATTGGCGACAGGTTTTGAGATTCCAGTGCCATTATTTGTAGCACAAGGTGACAAGATTGAGATTGATACACGTACAGGTGAATACCGTAACCGTGTGCTCAAGTAATTGAATTAACATTAAAAAAGGCCGCGTATGCGGCCTTTTTTAATTTAATTAGACTATGAGGCCGTACCACCCACCGTTAAGCCATCAATCTTAAGTGTTGGCTGACCAACTCCCACCGGCACGCTTTGACCCTCTTTGCCACAAGTACCCACGCCAGAATCCAGCGACATATCGTTTCCAATCATTGAGACGCGCGTTAATACGTCTGGGCCGTTGCCAATTAGTGTGGCACCTTTGACTGGATAAGTGATTTTGCCGTCTTCAATCATATAGGCTTCAGCGGCACTAAAGACAAATTTTCCGCTGGTAATGTCTACTTGCCCACCACCAAAATTAGCGGCATACAAACCTTTTTTAACTGATTTAATAATCTCAGCAGGGTCTTTGTCGCCATTGTGCATATAAGTGTTGGTCATGCGCGGCATGGGGATATGCGCATAGCTTTCGCGGCGCGCATTGCCTGTTAGCGGCATATTCATTAAGCGCGCGTTTAAGCTATCTTGAATATAGCCGCGCAAAATACCATCCTCAATTAATATCGTTTTATTGGTTTGGTTGCCTTCATCATCCATGGTTAATGAGCCGCGTCTGTCCGTTAATGTGCCGTCATCCACAATGGTAATGCCTTTGGCAGCAACTTGTTTACCCATCATATTGGCAAACGCGCTGCTACCTTTGCGGTTAAAATCGCCTTCTAAACCGTGCCCAATTGCTTCATGCAACAAAATACCTGGCCAGCCAGCGCCAAGCACTACCGTCATGCTGCCAGCTGGGGCAGGGCGCGCGTCTAAATTCACTAAAGCTTGATGTACGGCTTTTTGTGCGTAATCTTGCAATACTTCATCGGTAAAATAGCTGTAATCAAAACGCCCGCCGCCGCCACTAGAGCCTTGTTCACGGCGACCATTTTGCTCAGCATGTACTTGTACTGAAATGCGCACCAAAGGGCGTACATCAGCCGCCATGACGCCGTCACTTCTAGCGACCATGATGACTTCATATTCACCGGCAATACTGGCCATCACTTGAGTTACGCGCGGGTCGACTGCTTTAGCAAAACGTTCTAAACGTTCTAGTAACTTTACTTTTGCATCGGCACTTAAGCTAGCGATGGGGTCTTGCGGTAAATATAGCTGATTATTTTGGCGTGTAACAATACTTTTGCCAGTCTGCTCTAAACCTAATGCCGCAATCGATTTAGTCGCATTTGCAGCACTATTTAAAGCGCTTAAGTTAATATCATCTGAATAGGCAAAAGCAGTTTTTTCACCACTCACGGCGCGTACACCAACGCCTTGATCAATACTGAAATTGCCCGATTTAACTTGGCCTTCTTCTAAGCCCCAAGACTCAGAGCGGCTGTATTGAAAATACAAATCCGCATAATCCACTTGATGCGACATGATATTGCCCAGCACGCCTTGTATGGCGCTGGTATCAAGCCCTGTTGGTTTGAGTAACACATCGTGTGCGGTATCAAAATGACTGGCTTTGGTTAAGTTTGGCTGTTCAATTTTCATGTGTTTTTAAGTGTTAAGTATTGATTTTTACTATATCAGTTCAGCTTTAAATTGCTTTAAGTATATTCTTGATTCATCGCTAGCAAAATAAACGACTGGCTAAATTGCTTTGATGGTTTTGTGTTTTAGCGCAGGCAAGCTGTTACGCAAACTAGTTTGGTAATCGCGATTCACGTTTGCCATGACCACACCAGAGCCGCGCGGTAATCTATCTAAAATCACGCCCCACGGGTCAACAATCATGCTATTGCCATGCGTTTCTCGGCCAGATAAATGATAGCCACCTTGTGCTGGGGCGATGACATAGCATAGATTTTCAATAGCGCGGGCGCGGATTAGGCTTTCCCAGTGTGCTTTGCCTGTGGTTTCGGTAAAGGCCGAGGGCACCACCAGCATATCAACTTCGCCCATGGCGCGGTATAGCTCTGGAAAGCGCAAATCGTAGCAAATAGATAAGCCGATTTTGCCATAAGGTGTTTCAACTACTACTACGCTATCGCCAGACTCAATCGTGTTCTCTTCGTGATAATGTTCAGTGCCCAAATCTAGACCAAACAAATGAATCTTATCGTAGCGCGCCACTTGCACACCTTTATCGTTGTACACCAAGCAGCTATTGCGCACTTTATTGGGGAAGTTGCTGGTTAATGGCACAGTGCCACCAATTAGCCAGATTTTGTAATCTTTAGCCATTTTGGCTAAAAAGCGTTGAATGATGCCATCTCCATCTTTTTCACGCACAGCCACTTTGTCTATTTCTTTCACACCCATAATGCAAAAATACTCTGGCAAAACAACTATTTTAGCGCCTTGGTTAACGGCAATTGCAATTAAGCGTTCAGCCTCAATCAAGTTTGATGACACTTGCGGACTAGATGCCATTTGAATGCCAGCCACTTTAACGCTGTTCGATGTGTTTTTAGATTGTGTAGATTGTTTTTTGGCTATAGTAGACATATCAATTTTAAGGTTCGTTGTTATTTGGCTGAAAAAGGGTTAATCGATTTTTGTACATCCTCTTTATCCGATTTTACTTCTACAGGGTTGTCCCATGTGCCAGTAATTGTATATTCTGATGACGCAATTTTGTTGAAAGGATCTTTTAGTATCTTTTGCGCAACAAATGCAGCCGCACCAACGATAGGACCGCCTGCAAGCGCGGCGAGCGATAAACTGTCACTCACATGTGGAGTGACTTTTATATTCAAATTCTGAGTTTCGGTTTTTAAATTAGTTTCGCCTTTAATATTGGCTTCTGCGGCTGGGCCAGTCATAAAAAAGTCATCGCTACGCACAATGCCACTCTCAATTTTGGCAGTAGCGCTAATTTTATCAAATGCAAAACCATCGCTGAATAAATCTCTAAAATCTAAGCTCAACCGTCTAGGCAGGCTTTGCAGCGTTAATAATCCAAATAAGCGCCCAACGCCTGGCTGCACTTTTAACACTTGGCCTTTGCTCGCTTCAAATGTCAAATTGCCTGCCAAGCGTGCAATATCAAATTCATGAGGGCTGCCAGCCCAATTGAGGCGGCCTGATATTTCTGCTTCGCCACCTTTAACCGTATCTGGCTGGCCGAAGCGCACCAAAGTTTTGCCAATATTATTGGATTTTAGCGATACGACAATATTTGTATTGGGGTTTCGTGTCCAATTATGCCAATTGCCTTGCACCGAAAGAGCGCTGTCAGGGTTGGTAATGTTGAGTTTTTGAATCACCCAATCTTCGCCATTTTCAAACGCATTCAAATTAAGCACGCCCAGTTTTTTAGAGTCAATTTCAAAATTCTCTGCAATGATATCTAGTGCTGGGTAAGCCTGTGCTTGCTTTCGAAACTCTTTTTTTGGCTTGCTTTTAATTGCAGTAGACTCTGCATTAGGAATACTTAACCGTTTAAATCGAGCAAAAATTTTCCCGTTGTCTGCCCCTTGCCATTCAATATCACCTAGCATTTCTTTGGCTTCAACCGCTATTTTTAAGCCTGTTGTATTTGGCTGGGCAGATAGCTTTAATGCGTGAATGCTGCGATCCCCAATATTGAGTTGATTAATCGCAACATCGACTTTACTAATCAAATTAAGGTCTAACTCACGACTTTTTTTGGAAGTACTAGGCTGCATGAGTAATGCCAGCCAATCATCAACATCAACCGCATCAAGTTTGCCATTTATTGTTAAGCCAGCCTGCAAAACTGAGCTTGCAGGCACGTTAATGCCGATATTACCTCGCTCAAATTGTAATGCTCCTGTGCGATTGCTGCGCAGTATTTTTGCAGAAACGAGATTGCCAATATTAAGCAGGATATTGTCGTTATCAGGATTGAGCTGTTTTTTCTCAACATTAAGGTTTAACTCTTGTTGTGCTAATTTATTAAATGGCGGTGGTAATTGCACAGCTAAACCAATCAGGTTTGAGCGAAAACGCATATCGACTAACGGTTTTTTGATGTTAATTTCACCAGACCAATTTGCGCTACCAATCAAGCTTTTAGTCAATACATTTGACGCTATTTTTTGAATGCCGATCTCGTTTATTTTGCCATTGGCTGAAATTTTAATGACTTTATCGGCGGCGGTCGCCACATTAAATTGCACAGGTCCGCCAAATATTTCTGCCTCTACGCCGCTAGCATAAATACCGTTTTCGTTAAATGTAAGGCTGCCATTTAGTTTGCTTAATTCTGGCAATCCTGTTTCTGCATCCGCAAATATGCTGCCGTTACTAACTTTATAAACGCCTTTATATTTTGTTGCTTCGGAGTTTTGCAGTGGAATATTTAAATCGAGTAATAATTTACCGCGTCCTGCTGTTTTAAGCTTGTCTGTAAATCCCAATGTCACTTGCTTAACAGGACTTTCATTGATAAATTTTATGCCGTCAGAAACTAAGCCCTCTGCCTCGCTGGCAATATGTAGAATTGGCCAATCAGCGTCTAATTGTGCAATTTCAGCGCGGCCTTTGGTGATTTTTTTGCCGCCA
>LNFM01006323.1_pt1 | contig 30348 bp, 26 predicted proteins | sample 596031 | NCBI WGS metagenome assembly LNFM01 (sample SAMN04254537, study PRJNA301005) | activated carbon metagenome | isolation source: dual media filters at the Ann Arbor, Michigan drinking water treatment plant | place: USA: Ann Arbor
TGGATGTGGTTCGGCCGCCAGGCGTTGTGGTGATTGCCCCACGGATAGGCGCCGGGCTTCACGGTGATGAACTTGTAGTGCCCGTCGCTGTCGGTGACGGTACGGCCGGCGCCGGTGAAATTCGGATCGAGCGGCGCCGGATGCTGATCGACATTGTGCACATAACGGCCGCAGGCATTGGCCTGCCACAGTTCGACCAGCGCGTTCGGCACCGGCCGCTTGTCTTCGTCGAGCACCCGGCCGTGCACGACAATGCGCTCGCCCAGCGGCTCGCCCTTGTGCTGGCGGGTCAGGTCGTTGTCGCCGTCCTGGATGGCGTCGTGGCCGAACACCGGGCCGGTCAATTCCGACAACGTGTGCGGCACCACGATGAGTGCTTTCGACGGCGATCGCTTGACCGTGCTTTTGTAGCCCGGGCTCAGATGCGCCGGATAGGCGCTCAGACTGTCCTTGGGATAGATCAGCGACATTGTTGCCGTCCTTGTTTCGTCACACGCGCTCCAGCGCCACCGACACGCCTTGTCCGACGCCGACGCACAGCGTCGCCAGCGCCAGTTTGCCATCGCGGACCTCGAGACCATGCGCTGCCGTCAGCGCCAGGCGAGCGCCCGACATGCCGAGCGGATGGCCGAGAGCGATCGCGCCGCCATGCGGATTGACGTGCTCGGCATCGTCGGCCAGCCCAAGCTGCCGCAGGCAGGCCAGCGACTGCGACGCGAAGGCTTCGTTGATCTCGATCAGATCATAGTCGGTGATCTTGTGGCCGAGCCGCGCCATCAGCTTCTGCGTCGCCGGCACGGGGCCGATGCCCATGATGCGCGGCGGCACCGCCGCCGAGGCCATGCCGAGAATGCGGGCGCGCGGCGTCAGACCGTGCGCTTTTGCTGCGGCCTCTGACGCCAGGATCAGCGCTGCGGCGCCGTCATTGACGCCCGACGCATTGCCGGCCGTGACCGTGCCCGGCGTGCGGAACGGTGTCTTCAATTTGGCAAGCTGCTCCAGCGTGGTGTCGGGACGCGGATGCTCGTCGGTATCAATCTTCACGACGTCGCCTTTGCGCCCCGCCATCTCGACCGGCACGATCTCGTCGGCAAAGTAGCCCGCGGCAAGCGCCTTGCCGGCACGCTGCTGCGAGCGCAGCGCAAACGCGTCCTGATCGGCGCGGCTGACCTGGAAGTCCTCGGCGACGTTCTCGCCGGTCTCCGGCATGGCATCGACGCCGTACTGCTTCTTCATCAGCGGATTGATGAAGCGCCAGCCGATGGTGGTGTCATAGATTTCGGCGGAGCGCGAGAACGCTTCCTGCGCCTTGCCCTGCACGAACGGCGCCCGCGTCATCGACTCGACGCCGCCGGCGATGGCGAATTCCATCTCGCCGGCGCGGATGGCGCGGGCCGCGGTGCCGACCGCTTCAAGGCCCGAGGCGCACAGACGATTCAGCGTCACGCCCGGCACGCTCTGCGGCAGGCCCGACAGCAGCAGCGCCATGCGCGCGACGTTGCGGTTATCCTCGCCGGCCTGGTTGGCGCAGCCGAAGAACACCTCTTCAAGTTTGTCCCAGTCGGCCTTGGGATTGCGCGCCATCAGCGCCTTCAGGGGCAGCGCCGCCAGATCGTCGGTGCGCACCTTGGCCAGCGCACCGGCATAGCGGCCGATCGGGGTACGGACGGCGTCGCAGAGGAAAACGTCACGGTTTGCCATTCAATCGGCCTCGAATGTTCGGAACTGCTGCCCGGTCGCGGCCCGTATTTACGGCCCGCCACAGACAGGGTCAAATGGCGAAATCGGGCGCTGTTGGAGCCCCAACGAAACGGCGACCATGCTGGGCAAGGAACCGATCTTCACCATCCACGCCGAACTCGAGGCGATCATGAACCTCGGCCAAACGCCTTATGGCGAACGGCGCATCATCGGCATCAGCGGCGGCACCGTACGCGGCCCCCGGCTCAGCGGGCGAGTCCTGCCCGGCGGCGCCGACTGGCAGATCATCCGCGCCGACGGCGCTGCCGATATCCAGGCGCGCTACACCATCGAAAGCGATGCCGGCGCGCGCATCCTGGTGTCGAGCGACGGCCTGCGCCATGGCCCGCCGGATGTGATGGAACGGCTAGCGCGGGGCGACAGCATCGATCCGGGCCAGTACTATTTCCGCACCGCCATGCGGTTCGAGACGGCCAACGCTTCGCTTGACTGGCTCAACCGCATTCTGGCGGTGGCGCGCGGCGCCCGCGAGGCGCGCGCCGTCCGGCTCGATGTCTACGAGGTGGAGTGATGCAGGGACTTGCCATGACACTGCCCGCCTCGCTGGCTGCCGAGCGCGATGGCGCCGTCGCCATCCTGAAGCTGGCGCGGCCGCTGAAACGCAACGCGCTCGACGACGAAACCATTCTCGGCATCGAAACCTTCTTCACCGCGCTGCCGGACGGCATCGGCGCCGTCGTGCTGCATGGCGAAGGCGAGCATTTCTCAGCGGGCCTCGACCTCGGCGAACTGAAAGAGCGCGACGTCACCCAGGGCATTGCCCATTCCGGGCTGTGGCACCGCGTTTTCGACAAGATCCAGTTCGGCAAAGTGCCGGTTGTCGCGGTGCTGCATGGCGCCGTGGTCGGCGGCGGTCTGGAGCTGGCCGCCTGCGCGCATGTGCGGGTCGCCGAGCACTCGACCTATTACGCGCTGCCGGAAGGCAGCCGCGGCATCTTTGTCGGCGGCGGCGGTTCGGTGCGCCTGCCGCGGCTGATCGGCGTCGCCCGCATGGCGGACATGATGCTGACCGGGCGCACTTATTCGGCCGAGGAAGGCCAGGCCATGGGGCTCACCACCTATCTGGTCGACGTCGGCAAAGGTCTGCGCAAAGGCCTCGAACTGGCGGCCCGCATTGCTGAAAACGCGCCGCTGACCAATTTCGCCGTCATGCACGCCTTGCCGCGCATCGCCGAGATGGACCCGGCCGGCGGCCTGGCGATGGAGGCGCTGATGTCGTCGATCGCCCAGGCCGACGGCGAAGCCAAGGCCCGGCTCAAGGCGTTTCTGGAGAAACGGGGGCCCAAGGCGACGCGCTCTTGAGGCCCGGCACGATCGCGCGGTATTGTTGACCCGGACAACAAATCGACAACAAGAATAAACGCGATAGGGACGACATGCCTGCTCCGACCCCAACGGCCGGCCCGGTTCCTGATGCGCCGTTGCGCGCGGTCCACCTCCGCACCCTCGACCCGGTGCTGGAGCATCGCGCCGATGGCGCCATCCTGGTGCGCTCGGCGCGAACGCTGCCGCGCTATCACGACCGGCTCACCGAAGCGCTCGAACACTGGGCCAAAGTCGCGCCGGACCGTGTCTTCCTCGGCCAGCGCGACGCCGGCGACGACTGGCGCACGCTCAGCTATGCCGAGGTGCTGGCGCAGGTGAGACGCATCGGCGCGGCGCTGCTGCGGCGCGGCCTGTCGGCCGAACGTCCGATCGTCATCATCTCCGGCAACGACATCGAGCACGCGCTGCTCGCGCTCGCCGCAATGTACGTCGGCATCCCCTATGCGCCGGTGTCGCCGGCCTATTCGCTGATGTCGACCGACTTCGGCAAACTGCGGATGATCATCGACCTGCTGACGCCGGGGCTGGTGTTTGCCGCGGACGGGCTGCCGTTCGGCAAGGCGCTGTATGAAACGGTGCCGGACAGCATCGAACTGGTGGTGACGCGCAATCCGCTCGGCGACCGGCCGACCACACTGTTCGCCGATCTGGTGGCCGACCCGGACGATGCCGGCGTCGATGCGGCACATGCACAAGTCTCGCCCGACAGCATTGCCAAATTTCTGTTCACCTCCGGCTCCACCGGCACGCCGAAAGCCGTCGTGAACACGCATCGCATGCTGTGCGCCAACCAGGCGATGATCGCCGCCGGTTTCGCCTTCGTCGAGGACGAGCCGCTGGTGGTGATCGACTGGCTGCCGTGGAGCCACACGTTCGGCAGCAACCACAACTTCAACATGGTATTGGTCAACGGCGGTTCGCTCTACATCGACGACGGCAACCCAACACCGCCGGGCGTGCCGAAGACGGTGCGCAATCTGCGTGACATCGCGCCCACCATCTATTTCAACGTGCCCAAGGGTTACGAGGCGCTGCTGCCGCATTTGCGCGCCGACGAGGCGCTGCGCCGCAACTTCTTCAGCCGGCTGAAAGTCATGTTCTACGCCGGTGCGGGCCTGAATCAGGCGACATGGGACGAACTCACGCGGCTGGCGATCGAGACCACCGGCGAGCGGATTATCTTTCTGTCCTCGCTGGGTTCGACCGAAACCGCGCCGCTGGCGCTGGTGCTGTCGTGGGATTTCGACCGGCCCGGCAATATCGGCCTGCCCGCCCCCGGCGTCGAACTCAAGCTGGTGCCGAACGAGGGCAAGCTGGAAGCGCGCCTGCGCGGACCGCACATCACGCCGGGATACTGGCGCCAGGATCATCTGACCACCGACGCCTTCGACGACGAAGGCTTCTACAAACTGGGAGACGCGCTGAAATTCGTCGATCCCGACAATCCCGGCATGGGCCTGTTGTTCGACGGCCGTATTGCCGAAGACTACAAGCTCTCGACCGGCACCTGGGTCAGCGTCGGCCCGCTGCGCAGCCGCTTCATCGATCATTTCGCGCCTTATGCCCGCGACGTGGTGCTGGCCGGTGCCGATCGCGACGACATCTCGGCGCTGGTGTTTCCCGATATCGAGTCGTGCCGCGCTCTTGCCGGGCTGGGTCCTGAGGCTACTCCATCCGCGATCATCGATTCCGCACCGGTGCGGGCCACGTTCGCCGCTCTGCTGACGTCATTCAGCGCCGGCAGTGCCGGCTCATCGATGCGCGTGGCGCGCCTGCTCCTGATGGCCGAGCCGCCATCCCTGGACAAAGGCGAGATGACCGACAAGGGTTCGATCAGCCAGCGCGCGGTGCTGAAGAACCGCGCCGCGCTGGTAGACGAGCTCTACGCTTCGCCGCTATCGTCGCGGATCATTCGCTGAAGGACGGACAATGGACATCAAGGGACAGGCTGCCCTTGTCACCGGCGGCGCCTCGGGACTCGGCGCGGCGACGGCGCGAGCGCTGGCGGCCGCCGGTGCCAAGGTGGCGGTGCTCGACGTCAACGAGAAGGCTGCGGCCGACGTCGCCGCCGACATCAAGGGCGTCGCCGTTGCCTGTGACGTCGCCGATGCCGCCTCCGGCGAAGCCGCGGTTCAGAAAGCCGCCGCCGCGCATGGCCCGGCGCGCATCCTGATCAATTGCGCCGGTGTCGGCCCGGCCAAACGCATCCTCGGCCGCGACGGCGTCATGCCGCTGGACGAATACGAGCGCGTCATCCGCATCAATTTGATTGGCACCTTCAACATGCTGCGGCTGGCCGCCGCCGGAATGCAGGCACTGGAGCCCTTCGCCGACGGCGAACGCGGCGTGATCATCTCGACAGCCTCGGTCGCGGCCTTCGAGGGCCAGATCGGCCAGGCCGCCTATTCGTCGTCCAAGGGCGGCGTCGCCGCGTTGACGCTGCCGGCGGCGCGCGAGTTCGCGCAATTCGGCATCCGCGTCCTGGCCATCGCGCCGGGCATATTCGGCACGCCGATGCTCAAGGCGCTGCCGCAGGAAGCGCAGGATTCGCTTGGTGCCGCGGTGCCGTTCCCCAAGCGCCTCGGCCATCCGGACGAATTCGCGGCGCTGGCGCTGCACATGATCGGCAATAGCTATCTCAACGGCGAGGTCGTCCGGCTCGACGGCGCGCTGCGCATGGCGCCGAAATAGTGGCGGCCTTCAGCAACACCCGCACGGTGCGCATCGAGTGGGGCGATTGCGATCCCGCCGGTATCATTTTCTATCCGCGCTATTTCGAGATTTTCGATGCGTCGACCGCGATGCTGTTCGAGCGCGCGCTGGGCCGCACCAAGTTTCAGATGTTCAAGACGCTCGATTTCGCCGGCTTTCCGCTGGTGAAAACCCACGCCCGTTTTCTCAAGCCGACCCGGTTCGGTGACGACGTGACGGTGCAGTCGAGCATCGTGTTCGGCCGTTCCAGCTTCGAGATCGAACACACGCTCAGCCTCGACGGCACCCTGCGCGCCGAATGCTCGGAGAAGCGGGTGTGGACCATCCGCGATGCCGAGGGGCGGCTGAAGTCGCATCCGGTGCCGGCGGAAGTGCTGGCGAAGTTTGGTTAAGGAAAAACGCGCCACGAACTCTCTTCACCTCTCCCCGCATTGCGGGGAGAGGTGAAGAGAGAAGTCACTCAATGCCCGCCGCGATCTTCTTCAAAATCTGAATAAAGCGCTTGCGGTCCCGTGCGCCGATCAACGCATCGAGATTGCGCTCGTGACGGCGGGCGCAGCGCGTCAATTGCGTCAGCGTCTTCTTGCCGGCAGCGGTCACCGTCAGACGGTAGGTCCGCCGGTCGCTGTTGGTGCGCTCGCGCACGACGAGGCCGCGGCGCACCAGGTCTTCGACCACCGGCGTCAGGCTGGATTTGTCGCGGCCGGCGGCCTGGCTCAACTCGGTCTGGCTGATGCCGGGGTTGCGGGCGATCAGCGTCAGGGTGGCGAAGCGGCCGGGGCTTTCGCCGATCTCCTGCGAACGGCGGGAGAAAGCCTCGAACGCGGCTTCCTGCGCCATCCGCAGATTGAACCCGACCCAATAGTCGAGTGGGCCGAAATTAATCGATTCGGCAATGGCTTCGCCGTTCTTGCCTCGCCGGGTCCGGCTTGCCCCATTAGTCCCACGCACCGGCGCTTCCTTCTGTTGCAGCGCGAAACCCGCGCCGCGAGTTGGTTGGAGTTCAAACTATAATCTTTACATTCTGAACAGGAAGCGGCTGAATAGCTGCAATAAGTTGGCGCTTCAACCAACACCCAAAACCGAGGGAGGACGTCCATGAAATCGCGTTTCGCCGGCTCTGTCTACGCTGCCGCGCTCGCCGCTTTGATCTCCGCCACAACCGGGGCGCTGGCGCAGGACAAGACTTTCGAACTCAAACTGGCACATTGGGTGCCGCCGTCCCACCCACTCCAGAAGGCACTGGAAGAATGGGGCGCCTCGGTGGAGAAAGCCTCCGGCGGCACGCTTAAATACAAGGTGTTTCCCGCCCAGCAGCTGGGCAAGGCCTTCGACCATTACGACATGGCGCGCGACGGCATCGCCGACCTCACCTACATCAACCCGGGCTACCAGCCGGGACGCTTCCCGATCATCGGCGCCGGCGAACTGCCGTTCCTGATGTCGAACGCCAAAGGCGGTTCGCAGGCGATCGACGCCTGGTACCGCAAATATGCCGACAAGGAGATGAAGGACGTCAAGTTCTGCCTCGCCTTCGTGCACGATCCTGGGACTTTTCATTCAAAGTCCAAGAAGATCATGGTGCCCGCCGACGTCAAAGGCATGAAGATCCGCCCCGCGCATGCCACCATGGCCACCTTCGTCACGCTGCTCGGGGGCACCAACGTGCAGTCCAGCGCACCGGAAGTCCGTGACATTCTCGAGAAAGGCGTGGCCGACTCGGTGACCTTCCCGTGGGGCTCGATCCCATTATTCGGCATCGACAAGGTGACAAAATTCCACATGGAGGTACCGCTCTACGCCACGACGTTCGCCTTCGTCTTTAACCGCGACAAATACAACCAGATGTCGGCAGCGCAGAAGAAGGTTATCGACGAACACTGCACCAACGAATGGGCGCTGAAGGTCGCCGGCCCCTGGTCGGATTTCGAAGCCAACGGCGTCATCAAACTCAAGGCCGATCCGGCGCGCGAGGTCTACACCATCTCGCCGGCGCAACTGGCCGAGTGGCGCAAGGCCGCCGAGCCGCTGGAAAAGACCTGGGCCGATAACGTCAAAAAAGCGGGCGGCGACGGCGCGGCCATCATGAAAGAGTTCAAGGCTGAACTGGCCAAGTTCAAAGCGGCCTATTGATGATGGACGCTCCGGCGGGACGCGGTCCCATCGATCGATTCATCGACCTGATCGAGGTGATGGCGGCAGGCTTTCTCGCCGTCGTCACCTTGCTGACCTTCGTGTCGGTGATCCTGCGCTACTTCTTCGCCTGGGCGATCCCCGACAGCCACGACTTCGCACGGCTGCTGCTCGGTATTCTGATTTTCTGGGGCATGGCGGTGGCCAGCTATCGCGGCGACCACATTACCGTCGACCTGCTATGGGGCGCCATGCCGCCGGCGGTGCAGCGGGCGCTCGATGTGTTCGCGGCACTGGTCACGCTGCTGGCGATGGCCACCTTCACCTGGATGTTTACCGACAAGGTCCTTAGCACCCGCGCCGACCAGGTCGGCACATTCGATCTGCGCCAGCCGGTGTGGATCTATTATTTCGTCGCCTGGATCGGTCTGGCCTCGGCGGTAGCGCTGCTGGTGGTGCGCACCATTCGGCTGGTGTTCTGGCCGGAGCGGCTAGCCCGGCCCACCGACGCGCAGACGATCGAGTGAGTCAGCCGATGGCAGTGCAACCATGAGCACCGACGCGGTCGCGGTCATCGGGTTCGTTTCGCTGTTCGTGCTGATGCTGCTGCGCGTGCCGGTCGGCATCGCCATGGGCATGGTCGGCGTGCTCGGCTTCGGCTACCTGATCGGGGACATCGGTCCGGCGCTGAAGATCCTGGCGCAGTCGCCGATCCGCACCGCCACTGACGCCGAGTTCGCGGTCATCCCGCTGTTCCTGCTGATGGGCGCGTTCGCCTCGGCCTCCGGCATGAGCCGCGAGCTGTTTCGCGCCGCCAACACCTTTCTCGGCCATTTTCGCGGCGGGCTCGGCATTGCCACCATCGCCGCTTGCGGCGGCTTTGCCGCCATCTGCGGCTCGTCGGTGGCGACCGCCGCCACCTTTTCCAAAGTCGCCTATCCAGAGATGCGGGCGCATGGCTATCCCCAAAGTTTCGCCACCGGCGTGATCGCCGCCGGCGGCTCGCTCGGCATCATGATCCCGCCATCGACGGTGCTGGCCATCTACGGCCTGATCACGGAACAGGACATCGGCAAGCTCTTCATCGCCGGCATCGTGCCCGGCATCCTGGCGGTGGGCATGTACATCGCCACCATCAACATCATCGCCGCGGTTCGCCCGGGCTTTCTGCCGTCGGCGCCGCGTCATTCCTGGGCCGAGCGGCTCGATGCACTGCGTGGCATCTGGGCGGTGGCGTTGTTGTTCGTCTTCATTATCGGCGGGCTGTATGGCGGCCTGTTCACCGCGACGGAAGCCGCCGGGATGGGCGCGGCCGGCGCCTTCGTCATCTCGGTGCTGCGGCGCAAGCTTTCGCGCGAGGACTTCTGGCGCGCCCTGATCGAATCTCTGCGCACCACCGCGGCGGTCTTCACCATCCTGATCGGCGCGCTGATCTTCGGCTACTTCCTCACCATCACCCAGACGCCGCAGAAGATTACTGAATTCCTCACCGGCCTCGGTCTCGGTCCCTACGGGGTGCTGTCGCTGATCATGCTGATGTACCTGGTGCTGGGATGCGTCATGGATGCCATGGCCATGATCATCCTCACCATCCCGATTGTGTTCCCGGTGATCAAGGCGCTCGGATTCGATCCGATCTGGTTCGGCATCATCATCGTCATGACCGTGGAACTGGGCCTGATCCATCCGCCGGTCGGGATGAACGTCTTCGTCATCAAGAGCGTGATCAAGGACGTCAACCTGTCGACCATTTTCTATGGCGTCGCGCCGTTCGTGGTAACCGACATCCTGCGGCTCATCGTCCTGATCGCCTTTCCGGCGTTGGCGTTGTGGCTGCCGTCACATATGGGACACTGAGACTGGGTGCTCCAGGGACCGCATTTCTCGAAGCGCTGAAGGAAGCCGGCGTCTCCTATATTTTTGCCAATCTTGGCAGCGATCATCCGGCGATCGTCGAGTCGATCGCCGAGGGAAAGGCCAATGGCCGCGGCTTTCCCGCCATGCTGACCTGTCCGAACGAGATGGTGGCGCTCAGTGCGGCACAAGGCTACGCCCAGGTCAGCGGCCAGGCCCAGGCTGTGATCGTGCATGTCGAATGCGGCACCCAGGCGCTTGGCGGCGCGCTGCATAATGCGCTGCGCGGCCGCGTGCCGGTGCTGATTTTCGCCGGTGCCACGCCCTACACCCAGGAAGACGAACTCAAGGGGTCGCGCAACGAATGGATCCAGTGGATCCAGGATATCTCGGACCAGCGCGGCATCGTCCGCAATTACGTCAAGTTCGACTACGAATTCCGCACCGGCCGCAACATCAAGCAGGTCACGCACCGCGCCTTGCAGCTGGCCAAGAGCGATCCGATGGGCCCGGTCTATGTCGTCGGCGCCCGCGAGGTGATGGAGGAGGAGGTCGCGCCCGTCGCCATCGACAGCGCGCAATGGCCGGCGATCGCGCCGCTGCCGCTGCGGGCCACGGATGCTGCCGACATCGCGCGGGCGCTGGCGAACGCGAAACGGCCGCTGATCGTCACCAGTTATGTCGGACGCAACCCGGCCGCCGTCACGGAGCTGACACGTCTGTGCCGGCGTACCGGCACCGCGGTGCTGGAGCAATCGCCTACCACCATGAATTTTCCGCCCGACGATCCGCTCTATATGGGCAACCGCTGGAGCGAGCCCTCGCAGGAGCCGGTGCTGGCCGAGGCCGACGTCGTGCTGGTGCTCGACAGCGACGCGCCCTGGGTGCCGTCGGTCAGCAAGCCTACGGCTGGCGCCGCCGTCTTCCATATCGACGTCGATCCGCTCAAGGACGACATCCCGCTCTGGTACATCAAGGCGCAGCGCGTGTTCCGCGCCGATTGCGCCACCGCGCTGGCGCAGATCAACGAAGCGGTGGATTCACTTGCGCCGGGCGCTGCGGCGGTGAAAGAGCGTATTGCCCACTACACGTCCTTGCATGACGCCCGCGCCGCCGCGTTGGGCAAGCGCGAGCAGCCGAACGACGCCGTCATCACGCCGGAATTTTTCACCGCCTGTTTGCGCCAGCACATCGACGCCAACACGCTGATTCTCAGCGAGACCATCACCAATTATCCGACCATCGCCAACCACTTGCGGCCGTCAAACCCGGGCCATTTCTTCCTCAGCGGCGGCAGTTCGCTGGGCTGGAACGGTGGCGCCGCCATCGGCGCCAAGCTGGCCCATCCGGACAAGACCGTGATCGCGCTGTGCGGCGACGGCTCCTACATGTTCTCGGTGCCGTCTTCGGTGCACTGGATGGCGCGGAAATATCAGACGCCGTTTTTGCAGATCATCTACAATAACGGCGGCTGGCGGTCGCCGAAGATGTCGACGCTGGCCGTGCATCCGCAAGGCCATGCCAGCCGCGCCAATGCCATCGGCGTCGAATTCGACCCGGCGCCGGACCATGCCGCGATTGCCGCGGCGGCGGGCGGCGCCTGGGCGCGCAGGATCGAGCGGCCCGACGAAGTCGAAGCGGCGATTGCCGAAGCGCTGGCGGTGGTGCGCGACGAGAAGCGGTGCGCGGTGCTGGACGTGCGCCTGCCGCATTTGTGAGACACACGTAAACATCAACGAGGGAGGACGACGTGAACATTTCGCTTCTGATCGACGGCGCCGATGTGAAGGCGCGCAGCAAGAGGACATTCGAGCGCAAGGATCCGGTCACCGGCGAGGTTGCGACCGTCGCCGAGGCCGCGTCCGTCGACGACGTCAACGCGGCCTGCGACTCCGCGGCTGCGGCATTCCCGGCCTGGTCCGCGACCGGACCGAACGAACGCCGCAAGATTTTGCTCAAGGCGGCCGATCTGCTGGAGGCCAAAACCCCCGACTTCGCCAAGCTGATGACCGAGGAAACCGGCTCGACCGGACCATGGGGCGGCTTCAACGTGATGTTCGCCGCCAAAATCCTGCGCGAAGCGGCCAGCATGACCACCATGATCCATGGCGAGGTGATCCCCTCCGACAAGCCGGGCTGCCTGTCGATGGCGATCCGCCAGGCCGCCGGCGTCTGCGTCGGCATGGCGCCGTGGAACGCGCCGGTCATTCTCGGCGTCCGCGCGGTCGCGATGCCGCTGGCCTGCGGCAACACCGTGGTGATGAAGGCCTCGGAAACCTGCCCCGGCACCCACATGCTGATCGGCAAGATCCTCAACGAAGCCGGCCTGCCGAAGGGTGTACTCAATGTCGTCACGCATTCCGCGGAAGACGCGCCGCAGGTGGTCGAGGCGCTGATCGCGCACAAGGCGGTGCGCCGCATCAACTTCACCGGGTCGACCCATGTCGGCCGCATCATCGCGCAGACCGCCGCGAAATATCTCAAGCCGGTCCTGCTCGAACTTGGCGGCAAGGCGCCGCTGCTGGTGCTGGACGATGCCAATCTGGACGATGCGGTGAACGCCGCCGCCTTCGGCGCCTTCATGCATCAGGGCCAGATCTGCATGTCGACAGAACGCATCATCGTCGACAACAAGATCGCCGACGCCTTTGTCGACAAGCTGTCGACCAAGGCCAACGGCCTGCCTTACGGCGATCCGCGCGGCAAGGTCGTGCTCGGTTCGCTGGTCAGCGCCAAGTCGGCCGACCGCATGCAGGTCCTGCTCGACGACGCGCTCAAGCAGGGCGCCAAGCTGGTCGCCGGCGGCAAGCGCTCCGGCACGATCTGGTCGGCCACGCTGCTCGACCATGTCAACCCGCAGATGAAGATCTACCGCGAGGAATCGTTCGGACCGGTGAAGAGCATCATCCGCGTCGATGGCGACGACGAGGCGGTCGGCATCGCCAACGACACCGAATACGGCCTGTCGTCGGCGGTTTTCAGCGAGAACATTCCCCGCGCCATGGCGGTCGCCAAGCGTATCCAGGCCGGCATCTGCCACATTAACGGCCCGACCGTGAGCGACGAGCCGCAGATGCCGTTCGGCGGCACCAAGGATTCCGGCTACGGCCGCTTCGGCGGCGTGGCGGCGATTGCCGAGTTCACCGAGCTGCGCTGGGTCACCATCGAGAGCCACCAGCACTATCCGTTCTAGAGTCCGGCCGCGACACCGCGCTCCCTCCCCGCAAGGGGAGGGAGCCTCCGTTGTCAGCCCCTCCCCCCTCACGTAAAACCCACGCCGGATAGCGTTACTCACCGTTCGTCACGGAGACTTCCATGCGCATCGATGCCTATACCCATTTCATGCCGAGCCGGATGTTCAAGCTGCTGGTCGACAGCGGCTATCCGGACATCGGCAAGCGCATGCGCGACGTGCCGTGCATCCACGACCTCGACGCGCGCAAGAAGGTGGTCGACACCTTTCCGGACTATGCGCAGATCCTGTCCTATCCGATGCCGCCGCTGGAAGCCTTCACCAAGGGCGACGGCGTCAAGGCCAATGAATATGCCAGGCTGATCAACGACGAATTCGCCGAGATCTGCGCCAGGCACAAAGACCACTTTCCCGGCTGGGTGGCGCAGATCGCGCTGAACGCGCCGGACGCCGGCGTCGCCGAGGCGAAACGCGCGATTGCCAATGGCGCGCTCGGCACGCAGATCTACACCAACATTGCCGGCAAGCCGCTCGACGATCCGGCGTTCGAGCCGTTCTTCGCGGCGATGGAGAAGCTCGACAAGCCGATCTGGCTGCACCCGGCGCGCAATGCCGGTTTCGCCGACTATGCCAGCGAGACCAAGTCGAAATACGAAATCTGGTGGACCTTCGGCTGGTCCTATGAGACCGGCGCGGCGATGGCGCGGCTGGTGTTCTCGCGGATCATGGACAAGTACCCGAAGCTGAAGATCATCACCCACCACTTCGGCGGCATCGTGCCGATGCTGGAAGGCCGCATCGGCCCCGGCTGGGACCAGCTTGGCGCGCGCACCTCGGACGAGGACCTGACGCTGGTGCTGAAGAGCCTGAACAAGCGGCCGCTCGATTACTTCAAGCATTCGTTCTACGCCGACACGGCGACCTTCTCGTCGGAAGCGGGCGTGACCATGGGCCTGTCGTTCTACGACCACGACAAGATCGTGTTCGCCTCCGACTGCCCGTTCGATCCGGAGAAGGGCACCATGTACACGCGCGACGCGCTGCGCTTTCTTGAGGCGGCCGACGTGTCGAAGGCCACGCGAGAGGCAATCGCGCATGGCAACCTGGAGCGCATTACCGGGGTGAAGCTGACCTGAGGCCACCCACCCGCTCATTCCCGCGCAAGCGGGAATCCAGCTCTTTGTTCGGCGAATGAAATTGACGTCCAATTCTGGACCCCCGCTTCCGCGGGGGTGAGCGGCTCAATACCGGAATGTCCCATGACCGAACGAAAACCCGTCGTCATCGCCGGCGCCGGGCCCACCGGCCTGATGTGCGCGCTGGCGCTGCGCCGGCAGGACATTCCCGTCATCCTGGTCGAGGCCGAGCCGGCGCTGACGCATGACCTGCGCGCCGGCTCATTTCATCCGCCGACGCTGGAGATGATGGCACCCTACGGTATCACCGGCCGCATGATGGCGGTCGGCATCACGGTGCGGCACTGGCAGATCCGCAACAAGCCGGGCGACCTGATCGCCGAATTCGACCTCAATCTGCTGGCCGACCTGACACCCTATCCGCATCGGCTGCATCTCGAGCAGCACCGGCTGACCCCGATCCAGCTCGATCTGCTGCAAGCCGAAGGCGGCGCCGAGATTGAGTTCGGGACGAAAATCACCGGCTTCACGCAGACGTCGGACGGCGTGTCGGTGACGGTCGAGACCCATGGCGAAGAGCGCACCGTCGCGGCGGCCTGGCTGATCGGTGCCGATGGCGGCCGCAGCACGGTGCGCCGCGTGCTCGGCGTCGACTTCGAAGGCTTCACCTGGCCGGAGCTGTTCGTGGTGGCGAGCACGCCCTATGACTTCGGCGCCCGCGGCTTTGCCTTCAACTGCTATATCGCCGATCCGGACGAATGGGGCGCGCTGTTCAAGCTGCCCGACGCCGGCCCGCCCGGACTGTGGCGGCTGGCCTATCCGGTCAATCCGGACGAGACCGACGAGGCGCTGCTGGAGCCGGCGCGGGTCGAGGCGGCGCTGCAACGTCTGGTGCAGAAATCCGACCCCTACGACGTGCGCTACAAGAGCACCTACCGCGTGCACCAGCGCGTCGCCGCCAGTTTCCGCGTCGGCCGGGTGTTGCTGGCGGGCGATGCCGCGCATCTGAACAATCCGCTCGGCGGCTTCGGTCTCAACAGCGGCATCCACGACGCCGTCAATCTCTGCGACAAGCTCGGCCGGTTCTGGCGCGGCGAGGGCGGCGAGGAGCTGCTGGATCTTTATTCGCGCCAGCGCCGCACCGCCACCGTCGAGCAGGTGCAGGCGATGTCGATCCGCAACAAGCGGCTCATGGAAGAGCGCGACCCGGCGGTGCAGCGCACGCATCTCAAGGAGATGATCGCCACCGCCGCCGATCCGGTGCGGGCCCGGGCGCATCTCATGAACACGTCGATGATCTCGGGGCTGAAACGGGCGAACGAGGTGGTGTAACCGTCTTCGACCGCCCGCGTACTCCGCTCATTCCCGCGCAAGCGGGAATCCAGCACTTTCCTCAGTATTCTTGGGCCCTGGGTCCCCGCTTTCGCGGGGACGAGCGGGGGTAACCGTCCTCCAAGGGGTTAATCGCGCAGCGTAAGTACGCTAGCTTCGGACAATGTCCCTGCCCCTCCCCAACGGCCTGTCCGAACCTGACGAAGCGCCTGCAGCCCCGCCGCCGGCCGCCGATTCCGGCAAGCTCAGCCCGATGCTGGAGCAATACATCGAGATCAAGGCCGCCAACCCGGACAGTCTTTTGTTCTACCGGATGGGCGACTTCTACGAGCTGTTCTTCGACGACGCCGAAGTCGCGTCGCGCGCGCTCGGCATCGTGCTGACCAAGCGCGGCAAGCATCAGGGCCAGGACATCCCGATGTGCGGCGTGCCGGTGGTGCGCTCGGATGAATATCTGCACAGACTGATTGCACTCGGCCACCGCGTTGCGGTGTGCGAGCAGCTCGAGGACCCGGCCGAGGCGCGCAAGCGCGGCTCCAAGAGCGTGGTGAAGCGCGACGTGGTGCGGCTGGTCACGCCCGGCACGCTGACCGAGGACACACTGCTCGACGCGCGGCGCAACAATTACCTGCTGGCTGTCGCCCGCGCCCGGCTGTCGTCGGCCGGCGAGGATTTGCGCTTCGCGCTGGCCTGGATCGATATCTCCACAGGCGAGTTCCGCATTGCCGAATGCGAGCGCAACGCGCTGTCGGCCGAGATCGCGCGACTGGAGCCGAGCGAGATCGTCGTCTCCGACGCACTCTATGCCGACCCCGAACTGATGCCGACCTGGCGGTCGCTGCCCGCCGTCACGCCGCTGCCGCGCGACGTGTTCGATGGCGCCACCGCCGAGCGCCGTCTGACCTCGTTCTTCGCGGTCGCCACCAGCGAGGCCTTCGGCGCGCTGACGCGGCTGGAGCTGACGGCCGCCGCCGCCTGCGTCACCTATGTCGAGCGCACGCAGCTCGGCCAGCGCCCGCCGCTGTCGCCGCCGCTGCGCGAAAGCGCCGGCGCAACCATGGCGATCGACCAGGCCACCCGCGCCAATCTCGAACTGATGCGAACGCTGTCGGGCGACCAGCGCGGCTCGCTGCTGGAAGCGATCGACCGCACCGTGACCTCAGGTGGCTCGCGGCTGCTGGCGCAGCGGCTGTCGGCGCCATTGACCGATCCGACGGCGATCAATGCCCGGCTTGATGCCGTCGCAGCCTTTGTCGAAGACATCGCGGCGCGCGCCGATACCCGGTCGCGGCTGAAGGCGGCGCCCGATCTGGAGCGTGCGCTGGCGCGGCTCGCGGTGGCGCGCGGCGGCCCGCGCGATCTCGCCGCCATCCGCGACGGCCTGATCGCCGCTGCCGATCTGGCGCAGGCACTGGCCGCACTGAAGGACATGCCGGCGGAAATCGCCGACGCGCTGCGCCACTGCCGCAAGCCGGATCCGGCGCTCGCCGCCGAACTCGGCCGCGCCTTGGGCGACGAACTGCCGCTGTTCAAGCGCGATGGCGGCTTTGTGCGCGAAGGCTACGATGCCAGCCTTGACGAGACCCGCGCGCTACGCGACGAGTCGCGCCGCGTCGTCGCCGCCTTGCAGGCGCGCTATGCCGACGAGACCGGCGTACGCGGCCTGAAAATTCGGCACAACAACGTGCTCGGCTATTTCGTCGAGGTGACCGCGCAGCACGGCGACAAGCTGACGGTGCCGCCGCTGAACGCCACCTTCATCCATCGCCAGACGCTGGCCGGCCAGGTGCGCTTCACGTCGACCGAACTCGGTGAGCTGGAAGCCAGGATCGCCAGCGCCGGCGAACGCTCGCTCGGGCTGGAGCTGGAGATTTACGACCGCCTCAGTGCGCGCGTGCTGGCGGAAGTGGCGGCCATCAAGCACTGCGCCGAGGCGCTGGCGCGGCTCGATGTCGCCAGTGCGCTCGCCGCGCTCGCCACCGAGCGCGATTACGCCCGGCCGCAGGTCGACGACAGCGTCGCTTTTGTCGTCGACGGCGGACGCCATCCGGTGGTCGAGCAGGCGCTGGCGCGCGACGGCACGCCCTTTGTCGCCAATGACAGCGATCTGTCGCCCTCGCCGAAGGCGGAGGCGGGCCGTATCTGGCTGATCACCGGTCCCAACATGGCCGGCAAGTCGACCTTCCTGCGGCAGAACGCGCTGATCGCCATCATGGCGCAGACCGGCAGTTTCGTACCCGCTAAGGCCGCGCATATCGGCGCGGTCGACCGGCTGTTCTCGCGCGTCGGCGCCGCCGACGATCTGGCGCGCGGGCGCTCGACCTTCATGGTCGAGATGGTCGAGACGGCCGCCATTCTCAACCAGGCCGGCCCCCGCGCGCTGGTGATCCTCGACGAGATCGGCCGCGGCACCGCCACCTTCGACGGCCTGTCGATCGCCTGGGCGACGGTCGAGCATCTGCACGACGTCAACAAATGCCGCGCTTTGTTCGCGACGCATTTCCATGAGCTGACCGCGCTGTCGGCGCGGCTCGGCCGGCTGCACAATGCCACCGTCAAGGTGAAGGAATGGAAGGGCGACGTCGTGTTCCTGCACGAGGTCATTCCCGGCTCGGCCGATCATTCCTACGGCATCCAGGTGGCCAAGCTTGCCGGGCTGCCGGCGCCGGTGATCGAACGCGCCAAGGTCGTTCTGGCCAAGCTCGAACAGGAAGACCGCGCCGCGCCGAAGGGTTTTGAGGATTTGCCGCTGTTCGCCGCGCCGGTGCACGCGCCGCCGGCAGCGCGGGACAACGCACATGAACCGGTCATGGCTGCCATCGCAGCGCTCAATCCCGACGACATGTCGCCGCGCGAGGCGATGGAAGCGCTCTATGCGCTGAAGGCGAAGCTGCAGGATGGCGAAAAGAAGTAGCTAGCGCCGCCGCCATTGCCGTGCGCCCCATAGCAGCGCGTTCCAGCCGAGGCCGATCGACAGCCCGATCGCATAAGACCACCACACACCCGTCGTTTCCGCGAGCAGGTGCACCGACATGAGGCCGAGAGCGAGCCCGATCAGCGGCGCCTGCACATGCGCGGCGACGCTGGCGGTCGCCTTGCCGCCGATGCGCGGATGCAGAATGACGAAATAGGACGCCATCGCCACCGGGAAGAACGTCAGCAGCCCGGAGACGAACGAGCCGATAAAATGACTGGCGGCCGTGACCGCGAGCACGCACAGCGTCACCACGCCGGCGCGCCAGGCCAGGTCCGACCGCGTCAGCGCCACGCGCGCCTTGGGCGGTCCTTCGGCGCGCAGCGGGCGTCCGGCCAGGATGGTCAGCGGGAAGATGACCAGCGCCAAAAGCACGGCGGCGGTGATGGTCCAGTCGACCAGTTGCGTCAGCGCCGCACAGATGAACCACACCACGAAGGCGCCGCCGAGGCTGACCGCCAGCCCGCGCCGCTGCGCGAGGAAAGCATAGGACAGCGCGAACACGGTGCAGATGACGTTCGAGACCAGGCTGCCAATCGCCGTGGCCGCGACGAAGGCCGGCGGATGCTCCATGGCGATGATGATCAGCGCCGCGCCGCCGGCCGTCGGCAGCGACGCCATCAGCGAGCCGACAAACGGGCCGCTGCGTTCGACGACAATGGACGCCGCCACCACGATGCCGACGGTCATGACGATCTTCAGCAGCAAGCCCAGCGCGAACATCATAGCGTGATGCCGCGGCGACGCAGGCCGAACACCAGCAGGCCCCAGCCGATCGAGGTGGCGAGCGCCAGCGCCAGCCCGATGGGCGCGCCGAGCGGCACGGCGGTGACGTGCAACATCATGCAGGCCAGCGCAAAGCCGACCAAACCGACCACCGCGTTGGCCAGCACCGCGGCGGCTGGCCGCCCGCCGACCCGCCGGTGCAGGATGAACATCACGCTGATGAGGATGATCGGAAACACCGCCATGATGCCGCTGCCGCCGGGGCCGATGCGGAAACTCAGCGTCACCGTCAGCCCGACCAGCAGCGCCACCAAAGCGGCGCGCAGCACCAGATCGCTCCAGTGCGCCTTGACGCGCGGGATCGGCACATGGCGCAGCGGCCGCGCCACCGCGATGCAGACGCCCATCACCACGACGTTGAGCAGGATCGCGCCGGTGAAGCTCCACGGAATTTCATGAATAATCCAGGCCATGACGATCCAGGTCACGACCGCCACCGACAGGCTGACCGCCAGCGAGCGCTTCTGCGCCAGCACGGCGTAGGTCAGCGCGAACATCACATTGACGGTGTTGATGGCGAGCGACGAGATCGCGCTTTGGGCGATGAACGGCGCGCCGTGGTCCAGCGCCAGGAAAACATAGACCGGCCCGGCGCCGAGCGGCAGCGTCGCCACCAGTCCGCCAACCAGCGGCCCGGCGCGCTCTGCGATCACCGTCGCCGCCAGCACAAAGCCGGCGGTGATGGCCATTTTGACGACAAGCGTGAGGGCGAAATAGAGGTCGGGAGGCATGTGCTGTTCGCATAGCCAACCACCCGGTGAAAGAAAAGCCCCCTCACCCGGTCGCCGTCGCTTCGCTCCGCCGACCGACCTCTCCCCGCAAGCGGGGAGAGGTAAAGTCAGTTCGCCGGCATCAGCACCGTGCGGCCGATCACCTTGCCCGCCTTGATGTCGTCGATCACCTGCTGTGCGGCGTCGAGCTTGACCATGGTGGTCGGCACCAGCGGCAGCGGCTTCTTGCCGACCAGCGCCACCAGTTCGGTGAGTTCCTTCAGGCTGCCGGTGTAGGAGCCCTGGATGGTCGTCGCGCGCATCGGGATCAGCGGCAGTGACAGGGTGATGTCGCCGCCGAACAGGCCGACGATGATGTATTTGCCGCCCTTCACCAGACTGTCGATGCCGAGCCGCGCGGTCTGCGCATTGCCGACGAAATCGACGGCCGCCCAAACCGGTCCCTTGGCTGCCGCCTGGATCTGCGCGAGCGCGTCGTCCGCTTTCGGGTCGATGGTGGCGATGGCCCCCTGACGCCTGGCGGCCTCGCGTTTCACGGGATCGATGTCGACCGCGATCACGCCTTTGCCCTTCATCGCCTTGATGATGGAGATGCAGATCAGGCCGAGGCCGCCGGCGCCGTAAATCACCACCGGCTCGGTCTTCACGAGGTTGCCGAGTTTCTTCAGCGCGCCATAGGCGGTCAGGCCCGAGCACGCCAGCGGCGCCGCCTGCTCCGGCTTCAGTTTGCCGTAGGGCACCAGATAGCGCGCATGCGGCACCATCATGTGCGTTGAATAGCCGCCGTCGCGATAGACGCCGAGAAAGCGCGGCGCCGTGCAGAGCTGGTCGTCGCCGCGCTTGCACACCGCGCAGGTGCCGCATCCGATCCACGGATAGACCAGACGCTTGTCGCCGACCTTGACGCCGCGCGCCTTGGGACCGACCGCGACCACCTCGCCGACATTCTCGTGGCCCATGGTCAGCGGCAGCTTGACGCCGCGGTCCAGCACATTGAGCGTCTTGCCGGCGCCGAGATCGTAGAAGCCTTCCCAGATGTGCAGATCGCTGTGGCAGACGCCGGCGGCCAGCACCTTCAGCAGCACTTCGGTGCCGGCCGGCTTGGGATTGGCGGTTTCGGCGAGCTGCATCGGCTCGCCGCAACGGCAGACCTGAAAACTGCGCATGTCTCTCCCCGGGATTTTTTCGTTGGCCGGATCATAGTCCGGCCGCCGCGCCGCCACCACCCGGGGTTGCTTGGGAATTGGGTCGAGGCGTGACGCGCTTCACCTCTCCCATAGAGAGAGGTCGGCGCACCATGAGCGCGTTTACGCGCGTCTTCGACGCGCTATGGCGCGCCGGGTGAGGGGTTTCAAACTATCGAGAGTCCTGGACCCCCTCACCCCCACCCTCTCCCCAATGGGGAGAGGGAGCGCGCCCGACATGCCTATCTGCTTCGAACTAAAACTGTTGCCTTAAGAGCGGGCCATGGTCACCGCCACGGGCGGGCCGCTCCTGATGGTCTGATAGACCACGCAGTAGCGCTCGGTCAGTTTCAGCAACTGGTCGAGCTTGTCCTGCGGCGCGTCGGTGGCGACGTCGAAGCGCAGGCGGATCTCGGCAAAGCCGACCGGCGCGTCCTTGGCCACGCCGAGCGTGCCGCGGAAATCGAGGTCGCCTTCGGCCGACACGGTGGCCGCCGTCAGCGGAATATCCAGCGCGGTCGACACCGCCTTCAGCGTCACACCGGCGCAGGCGACCAGCGCTTCGAGCAGCATATCGCCGGAGCAAAGTTCCATGCCGCTGCCGCCGGTGGCCGGGTGCAAGCCGGCAACCGCGAGGGCGCGGCCGGTCTCCACCTTGCAGGCAATGCTGGTGTCGTCCAGCGAGCCCTTGGCCTTGAGGGTAATAAAGGCGGCCTTCGGGTCGTTCTTGTAGCGGTCCTTGATCGGCGCCTGCATGGCGCGCAATTCACCGGCATCCATTTGCGTTCTCCTTCGGAATTTGGCGAACGCTATAGGCTTTCGCCCCGCCGGCACAAGCGGTGACTTACCACCACATCGCGGCGCCGGAATCGGCATCGCTGGCGGCCGGCTTGCCGTCCGGGCGGCCATCGGCAAGCGAGCGGTCGAGCGCCGTCAGCACCCGCCGCTTGACGAAGTCGAAGGCCGCCGACTGCCGGTCGCGCGGCCGCGGCAGATCGTCGGCGATCTCGTCGAACAGCCGGCCAGGCATTGGCTGCATCACCATGATCCGGTCGGCCAGCACGATGGCCTCATCGACGTCATGGGTGACGAGGATCAGCGTCGGCTTCAGGTCGGCCCACAGATCGAGCAGATGATCCTGCAGGTCGGTGCGCGTGAAAGCATCGAGCGCCGAGAACGGCTCGTCGAGCAGCAGCACCTCCGGCCGCGGCACCAGAGCGCGGGCGATGGCGACGCGCTGCGCCTGCCCGCCCGAGAGTTCGCGCGGCCAGACATTGGCCTTCTCCGACAGCCCGACGCGGGCCAGCGCATCGGCGACGCGCGCGTTGCGCTCGGCCTTGGGCCGGTCTTCCAGGCCGAAGCCGACATTGCCGGCAACCGTCAGCCACGGCAGCAACCGCGGCTCCTGAAAGATGATGCCGATCTTCGCGTGCGGCTGTTTCACGACTTCGCCGTCGAGCAAGATGCGGCCCTGGCTCGGCGTGTCGAGGCCGCTGACGGCGCGCAGCAAGGTCGACTTGCCGCAGCCGGAGCCGCCGACAATGGCGAGAATTTCGCCGGGGCCGACCGAGGCGGTGAAATTCTCCAGCGCCCGCACGCCGTTCGGATAGGTCTTGCCGACATGATCGAGGGTCAACATGGTCAGTTGCCCCCCATGCGCGCGCGATCTTCCCAGCGCAGGAACGGCGCGGTCAGACCCACCACGATCCAGTCGGTGGTCTTGCCGATGACGGCAAAGGCGACGATGGCGGCGACGATCTGCGCCGGTTTGCCGAGCTGCTGGCCGTCAACCAGCAGGAAACCGAGGCCTTCCGACGCGCCCATGAATTCGGCGGCGACGACAAACATCCAGCCGAGCCCGAGGCCTGAGCGCAACGCGATGACATAGGCCGGCAGCACCGCCGGCAGCAGAATGCGGCGGACCATCTGGATGCCGGACAGACGAAACACGCGGCCGACTTCGACGATCTTGCGATCGACCGACATCACCGCGCCCATGACGCCGAGATAGACCGGAAAGAACACGCCGACGGCGATCAGCGTCACCTTCGACGCCTCGAAGATGCCAAGCCAGAGAATGAACAGCGGGACCCAGGCGATCGACGGGATGGCGCGCAGCGCCTGCAGGCTGGGATCGAGCAACTGGCGAAGGATCGCAGAATAGCCGGTGACGGCGCCGAACACGGTGCCGGTGACGACGCCGATCCCGAATCCGGCCAGCACGCGCGCCAGCGTCGCCAGCGCGTGGCGTTGCAATTCACCCGTTTCGGCCAGCTCGGCGAAGGTCGCGTAGATGACGGAGGGCGGCGGCACGAGGCGGCCGTCCGACCAGCCCGCGCGCACCGCCAGTTCCCATCCCACCGCGAGCGTCAGCGGCAGAAGCAGGCCCAGCGCGGGCCCGGCCCAGCGCGGCAGGCCGCCGGTGCGCGGCTTCTGTTCGGCAGCCGCCGGTTCGATTGCTACGGTCATGGGCGCTAGAGACATCAAACCTGCTCGCAAAAGGCAACCCCGGTCCATCGTCCTGCGTCGGTCGAGCGCAGCGAAGCTTGCAGGGCGCGCAGCACGCAAAACGGCGCCGCCATCCGGCGAGGGTCACCGCCAAGGCGGCTGTCCTGCGGATGACGACGCCGTCAGCGTTTTCAGTTCGTCGATGCGGCGACGTATTTGTCGTCGATCAGATCGTCGAGCACCTTCTTCACATCGACATCGGCCTTGATGACGCCGGCCTGCTGCAAGGCGACGCCGGCGGCGAGGATCGACTCGCGCTGCGGCGCGCCGATCTTGCTGTGCGTCAGCTCGGTCCGCTCCTTGAGTTGCTTGTCGACCACCGCGTCCGGCAGCTTGGTGACGGCGATGAAACCCTTCTTCACTTCGTCATAGTTCGCGAGCGAATGCTTGCGCGCCTGCTCGTAGACGGCGAGCACACGGCGGACCAGATCGGGATGCTGCTTGGCGAAGGCCTCGCGCACATTGAGAATGCCCCAGGTGTTGGCCGCCGCATCGCGGAAGAACAGCTTCGCGCCGTCCTCTACCTCGGCTGCCGCCATCATTGGATCGAGGCCGGCCCAGGCATCGACATCGCCGCGGATCAGCGCGGTCTTGCCGTCGGCGTGCTGCAGCAACACCGGCGTGATGTCCTTGTCGGTCAGCCCGGCGCCGAGCAGCGCCCGCACCAGGAAGATGTGCGGATCGGTGCCGCGGGTCACTGCGACGCGCTTGCCCTTGAGATCGGCGACCGACTTGATGGTGCTGTCCTTGCGGGTCACCAGCGCGGTCCATTCGGGGCGCGAATAGACATAAATCGACTTGATCGGGTTGCCGTTGATCTTGGCCACCAAAGCGGCCGAGCCGGCAGTCGAGCCGAAGTCGATCGAACCGGCATTGAGGAATTCCAGCGCCTTGTTGGAGCCGGCCGACTGCACCCAGCGGATCTTGATGCCGTCCTTCTCGAATTCCTTTTCCAGCCAGCCCTTGTCCTTGAGCAGGATGGACACCGGATTGTAGGTGGCCCAGTCGATATTGATGGTACCGGGCTTGTCTTGGGCTAGCAGCGCGGTCGTCGGCAGCATGCCGACCAGAACGGCAGAGGCGAGAATTGAACGGCGGGACATCAGACGCATGGCAGTCTCCTTGCATTGACCGGCGCCGCGGTTGCCGACGCGGGCGCCTCGTTTGTGCGGGCGAACCGGGACCGGTCCGCCGATGGATCGCCAGGGGATTTGCGTGCGCCCGGCGCTTTAGCTGCATTTGTTAAGCGCCCGCAAAGCGGCGTGCTAAATCAGCGCTATGATTATTCTATATTGGGCGAAATTCCCTTGGTCAAACAAATGTTTATGCTGAAATGGGAGAAATTTTGGATCGTTCATTCTACGGTAGTGGGCTTCCAACGCCGCCAAATTATCTTTACCCGCCAACGGTGACTTCGCACGCCCGCTCCGCTATCCCGGACGGACCATGGCCTCGCTCGCCGTCGACCCAGAATCCCGCCCCCGTTCCGACAGCGCGCCCCGCGTGACGGGCGAGCTGATCGATGCGCGCGCCATTGCGGCCGAGCTTGATGCGTTCGCCAAGGGCCATGCCGGCGACGAAGGCCAGATGCGCGCCGTGCTGGCGCAGCGGCTGAAGGCGGCGCTGCAGGACGGGCGCGCCAAGGCCGAACAGCTGCTGCTCAAGGACCGCCATGGCCGGCGCTGCGCCGAGCGGCTGTGCCGGATGGAAGACGAGATCATCCGCATCGTCTTCGAATTCGCGCGCAAGCATCTCTACCCGTCGCAGAACTTGTCCGACACCGAGCGCATGGCGGTGGTCGCCACGGGCGGTTACGGGCGCGGCCTGCAGGCACCCGGCTCCGACATCGATCTGTTGTTCGTGCTGCCCTACAAGCAGACCGCCTGGGGCGAGCAGATCGCCGAAGCCATTCTGTACTGCCTGTGGGACACCGGCCTGAAAGTCGGCCACGCCACCCGCTCGGTCAACGAGTGCATCCGCCAGGCCAAGGCGGACATGACCATCCGCACCGCCATCCTCGAGGCGCGCTTTCTGCACGGCGACCGCAAGCTGTTCGACGAATTGCAGGAGCGCTTCGACGAAGAGGTGGTGAGCAATACGGCGTCGCAATTCGTCGCTGCCAAACTGATCGAACGCGAGGAGCGGCACCGCCGGGCGGGGCAGTCGCGCTATCTGGTCGAACCGAACGTCAAGGACGGCAAAGGCGGGCTGCGCGACCTTCATACGCTGTTCTGGATCGCCAAATACGTCTACCGCGTCCGCGAGCCTGACGAACTGATCAAGCGCGGCGTGTTCGACAAGAACGAATATCTGCTGTTCCGCCGCTGTGAGGATTTTCTCTGGTCGGTGCGCTGCCACCTGCACTTCATCGCCGGTCGCGCCGAAGAACGGTTGTCGTTCGACCTGCAGCGCGAGATCGCGGTCCGCCTCGGCTACACCGAGCACCCGGGCCAGCAGGAAGTCGAGCGCTTCATGAAGCACTACTTCCTGACCGCTAAGGATGTCGGCGACCTCACCGCCATCGTCTGTGCCGAGCTTGAAGACAGCCAGGCCAAGGGCGTGCCGGTTCTCAGCCGGGTGATGGACAAGTTTCGTCCGGTCAAGACGCGCAAACTGGCCGAAAGCGACGACTTCATCGTCGAGAAGAACCGTATCCGCTTCGCCACCGTCGGCGTCATCAAGCGCGACCCGGTCAACCTCATCCGTATCTTCCGGCTGGCGCAGAAACACAATCTGGCGTTCCACCCCGATGCCATGCGGGCGATGACGCGATCACTGAAGCTGATCGACACCAAGCTGCGCGACGACAAGGAAGCCAACCGGCTGTTCCTGGAAATCCTGACCTCCAAGAACGACCCGGAAACCGTGCTGCGGCGCATGAACGAAGCCCGCGTGCTCGGCCGCTTTGTGCCGGCCTTCGGCAAGATCGTCGCCATGATGCAGTTCAACATGTACCACCACTATACGGTGGACGAGCACCTGCTGCGCTGCATCGGCATCCTCAACGAGATCGAGCACGGCAGCAGCAAGGATACGCCGTTCGCCAACGATCTGTTCCACAAGCTGGCGCCCGGCAGCCGCGCCATCATCTACGTCACGATGTTCCTGCACGACATCGCCAAGGGGCGCATCGAGGACCATTCGATTGCCGGCGCCCGCGTGGCGCGGCGCCTCTGCCCGCGCCTCGGCTTCTCTGCCGCCGACACCGAGACGGTCGCCTGGCTGATCGACAAACATCTGGTGATGTCGAGCGTGGCGCAGTCGCGCGATCTGTCGGACCGCAAGACCATCGAGAATTTCGCCGCCGTGGTGCAATCCTCCGAGCGGCTGAAGCTGCTGACCATTCTGACCACGGCGGATATCCGCGCCGTCGGCCCCGGCGTCTGGAACGGCTGGAAGGCGCAGTTGATCCGCACGCTGTACTACGAGACCGAGCCCGTGCTGACCGGCGGCTTTTCGGAAGTCGACCGCGCCCGCCGGGTGGAAATGGCGCAGGCCGAATTCCGCATGGCCATTACCGACTGGCCGGCCGAGGAGCTGGAAAGCTATATCGCCAAGCTCTATCCGGCCTATTGGCTCAAGGTCGACCTGCCGCACAAGATCGAGCACGCGCGCTTCGTGCGCGCCACCGCGCAGGCTGGAAAGTCACTGGCCACCACGGTCGGCTTCGATGCCGAGCGCGGCGTCACCGAACTGACGCTGCTGGCGCCCGATCACCCCTGGCTGCTGTCGATCATAGCCGGCGCCTGCGCCGTGGCCGGCGCCAACATCATCGACGCCCAGATCTACACCACCACCGACGGCCGCGCGCTCGACACCATCTCGCTATCGCGCGAGTTCGAGCGCGACGAGGACGAGCAGCGCCGCGCCAACCGCATCGCCGATGCCATCGAGAAGGCTTTACGCGGCGAATTGCGCCTGCCTGAAGTGGTCGCCAAGCGCGCGGCGCCGAAGGGCCGGATCAAGGCCTTCACGCTGGAGCCCTCGGTCACCGTCAATAACCAGTGGTCGCACCGCTATACGATGGTGGAAGTCACCGGCCTCGATCGCACCGGCCTGCTCTACGACCTGACCGCGACGCTGTCCAAGCTGAACCTCAACATCGCGTCCGCCCATGTCGCCACGTTCGGCGAGCGCGTGGTCGACGTGTTCTACGTGACCGATCTGATGGGCGCGCAGATTACATCGCCGACGCGGCAGGCGGCGATCAAACGCGCGTTGCTTCCGCTCTTCCGCCCGGCGCGACCAGACAAAGCGAAGGGCTAGACCGTCGCGCCGGCTTTTGCGATAGGCACGGGTCTCTCTCGCATCCGGAAGCATGACAATGACTCAATCCCCCATCGCCATCATCGGCCTCGGTCTGATGGGCGAGGTCTATGCCCAGCGCCTGCTCGATGCCGGCTTTGCCGTCAGCGGCTATGACGTCGATCCGGCGCGCCGGGCGCGGCTGGCCGAAATCGGCGGCACGCCCGCCGACACCATCGGCGAACTCGCCAAGCCGGCCCGCGCCATCCTGCTCGCCGTGTTCAACATGGCGCAGGTCGAGGACGTGATTGAGAACCATCTGCTGCCGGCGCTCGGCGAAGGCTCGAACAAGATCGTGATCTGCATGAGCACGGTCGATCCCGACCAGGTGGCGGCGCTGGCGGCGCGCGTCACCCCGCGCGGCATCCGCTATCTCGACGTGCCGGTGTCGGGCACCAGCGACCAGGTGCGGCGCGGCGACGGCGTCGCCCTGATCGGCGGCGACGCCAGCATCGCCGACGAACTGGCGGCTGAATTCGACGCGCTGTTCAGCCGCCGTTTTCATGTCGGGAAAGTTGGCGATGGCGGCCGCGCCAAGCTGGCGGTCAATCTCATTCTTGGCCTCAACCGGCTGGCGCTGGCCGAAGGCCTGGTGTTCGCCGAGCGGCTCGGTCTCGATCCGGCAGCCTTCCTTGAGGTTGCGAAAGGCTCGGCCTCCTACTCCCAGGTGATGGAGACCAAGGGACCGAAGATGGTGCGCGGCGATTTCTCGCCCGAAGGCCGCGTCAAACAGACGCTCAAGGACGCCCATCTGATGCTGGATCAGGGCGCCGCCATCGGCCAGCCGCTGCTGTCGCTGCAAATTCATGTCGATACGCTTGAAGCTTGCGTCAAAGCAGGCGAAAGTGATCTGGATAACAGCGCCATCATAAAAGAAGTCCGCCGCCGCGGCGTGAAACCGTAAGCGGCGGCTGCGCACGATCCCGAAAAGTGGGTCCCGGTTTTCGGCCGAGATCGTGCGCGAGCAACAGGGAGGATTTTTCATGAAACGCATTTTCGCGTTTGCTACTGCATTGCTGTTCGCCACCGGCCTCGCCGCGCCGTCGTCGGCGCAGGACTTTCCGCAGAAGCCGATCAAACTGATCATCTCGTTCGGCCCCGGCGGCGGCGCCGACATCATCGGCCGCATCCTCGCCGATCATATGTCGGTCAAGCTTGGCAAGCCGGTGGTGGTCGAGAACAAGCCCGGCGCCGGCGGCATTATCGGCAACGAGCAAATCGCCAATTCCGATCCCGACGGATACACCATCGGCATCATGACCGCGGGCCAGATCATCGCCGCGGCCACGCGCAAGTCGATGCGCTACGACACGACGACCGCCTTCGCGCCGATCGGCCGGACTTTCCCGCCAACAACGTGAAAGAACTGGTTGCCTACGCCAAGGCCAACCCGAACAAGGTCGTCTTCGCCAGCCCGGGTTTCGCCGCCACGCAACATTTCGCCGGCGAGATGTTCAAGCAGGCGGCCGGCATCGAACTGCTGCACGTGCCGTTCAAGACCACGCCGGAAGCGATGAACGCGGTGCTGGGCAAGCATGCCGACATCCTGTTCGACACCGTCTCCGCGGTGATCGGCCAGGTGCAGAGCGGCCAGTTGAAGGCGCTGGCGGTCACCGGCAAGGACCGCTTCCCGGCGGTGCCGAACGTTCCGACCGCATTTGAATCCGGCGCCATCAAGGATTACGACGTGACGACCTGGTACGGCATGTTCGCGCCGAAGGGCACGCCGGAACCGGTCATCGCGAAGCTGAACGCCGTTCTCAATGAAGCTCTGGCCGATGAAGAGGTGCGCAAGCGTCTCGAGAAGGTCGGCGTGGTGGTGACGAGCTCGACGCCGCAAGTGTGGGGTGAGTTCATGGCCGGCGAGTTCAAACGCATGTCCGCCGTGCGCGAAGCTGCAGGCATTCCGCAGCAGTAAGAAACGGCCGTTTCACAAGGACGCAAATGCCCGCGGGCCACCGCGGGCATTTTTTGCCTAGGCGGCCCTAAGTCCGCGACACCGTCACCCGCTTGCCGCTCGCCATCGACTGGATAACCGCCTCGAAGGCGCCGGCGACATCGAGCATGTCGGATGTCGTCACCGGAAACGGCTTGCCGGTTTCGATGGTCTCGCCAAACGATTCCAGCAGCACGCCGAGCGAATCGACCTGCGGATAGACCTTGGTTTCCGGTGTCTTGTTGACCTGGGCAACGCTGAGCACGGTTTCGTCGCGCGCCTCGGCCCAGCCATTGGTGCCGAACACCATGATGCGCCAGTAGGCCGGCGCGGCGCGCACGGTGGCCAGCGTACCGGTGGCGCCGCTGGCGAATTGCACCAAAGCGGTGCCGACATCGCGCGGATCCGGCGCCGGCTTCTGCCGGTACAGCCGCGCATCGACCTCGGCGATCGGGCCGGCCAGATTGACGAAGGCGT
>LNFM01005195.1_pt1 | contig 30307 bp, 31 predicted proteins | sample 596031 | NCBI WGS metagenome assembly LNFM01 (sample SAMN04254537, study PRJNA301005) | activated carbon metagenome | isolation source: dual media filters at the Ann Arbor, Michigan drinking water treatment plant | place: USA: Ann Arbor
GGCTGCCGGGCGTGGCGCTGGCCGACCTGCGCGATGCGGCGGTGTCACTGCAAGTGGGCGGCGTGGGCTTTTATCCGGCGCAGCAGTTCGTGCACATCGACACCGGGCGGGTCCGGCGCTGGTGAGCGCCGCTGCCGCGGCAGTGCTCAGGTCGCCAGCCAGGCGGCCACCTTGGCGCGCACCGCTGGATCGGTGAGCAGATCGAGGTGACCGCGGCCATAAGCGATCCAGGTGGCGTCCTGTGCCAACGGCAGGCGGCGCACCTGCTCGTCGTGCCAGCCGAGCGCACTGTCGACCGTGACCAGGCCGTCGCCCAGCAGGCGGTCGGCCAGGGTGCCGGCGGCGGCACCGGTGCTCGCGGCGATCGCGTAGCAGCCTACGCCGGCCGGTAGCGGGATCGGCTGACGACGATCCGGGCCGGCGGCAAAGCGGTCGTGCCCTTGCCAGTCTTCGTCGAGCAGGTTGCCATGGCGCAGGTCGGTGATGCCGGCGCTGCGGATCTGCCCCAAGCGGGCAAACGGCGCCGTGTACGGACTCGATGCCAGCAACCGGTCGATGCCGTGGCCACCGCGCTCCAGCGGCGCGCCATGGTGCGGCGACCCGAGGAACACCAGTTGGCGCAGGCGCTTGAGCCACGCGAGGCGCTCCAGCGCGGCGTAGTGACAGGCGCTGCGGGCCACCAGCCCGCCCATGCTGTGACCGACGATCGACAGCGCCTCGACCGGCACCGGCCAGTGCGCCACCAGCGCCTGCAACTGCGCAGCCAAGGCGCGGCCGTTGGTCGAGACATTCAGGCCGCTGTTGTAACGCAGGTGGATCAGCGTGTAGCCGAGGCGGCGGGCGAGGGTGGGCCAGGGGTTGTGCGCGCGCGGAACCGCTGCGCCGGGTTCGCCAGGACTGCTTGCGCGCGCGTTGCGGCGCTGCCACTGCTGATCGTTCATGCACAAGCCATGCACCAGCAGCAGGATGCGCGGGCGCGGCTGTGTAATGGCCGCCGCCAGCGACGCGGCCGAGAGCTCGAGCGGGCGACCCGCGTGCCGCAGCGACATCGACGTGGCCAGCGGATTGCCGCTGCGCGCGAGGTAGTCGCCCAGCACGCCATTGAGTGCCGCCAGCACCGCTTCGCGCTGCGGCGACGCAACGGCCTGCGCCCTCGAACCGAGCAGTGGCAGCAACCCGGCCAGCAGCAGGTCGAGGCCGCCGTCCACCAGCCGCGTGGTTCCGTGGATGCAGCGATAGACGAATCCGGTGATCCCGCCCGGCCGGCCCGACAATCCCGCGCCAAGCGGTGCCGGCACCTGAACGATGGTGTGGTGCATGGACTCGACCAGCCGCGTGATGCCGGCGACGGCGTCGATCACCATCCGTTGGGTGGCGATCAGGTCGGTGGGATGGAGGTGTGACGCGGGTGAACTCATCGGGAAGCCTGGGTGGTCGCGGGCTCGGCCAACACGTTGTACTGCAGCGCGGCTTGCGGCGCGACCTGGTTTGGCATTGGAACGTCTTTGTGGAGCGCGTCGCCAACACGCTCCTTCAATTCAATAGTTGGTAAATATTGTAAAAACAATGGATTAGAATACATACTTAATTTCGAATCTTAAATAAATCGCCGGCTGTCTGGTGGTTCAGCGCCCCGGCGAACCCGCCAACGAGACGCCGGGGATACCCGCCGAAGCGCCAGCGATGACGGCAGGGCCGCGTGGCAGCAGTGGTCCGGCGGACGTGGCGACTTCAGCATGTTGACCGCCTCACCATGCATTGATGCGCTTGTTCGGCGCTCCGGTTCGCATGGGTTGGGCAGTCTCAGCTGGCAGACCAGTCGCTGCCCCAAAAGCGCGGCAATTGACACGCCGACATCGCGGCGCTCCAGGCCGGTAGGGCCTACTGCCGACCGGCTGGCTTCCGGTCGCAAGGTGTTCGTACTGCTTGTGCGCCTGAATGATGCCGAGGCCGAACCGCTCATGGACAACGCGGTCGCCTTCGGCGTGCTGCAGCCTCCGTTAGCATCCGCGCGACCACACCCAGTCGGGTGCCAACCTAGAGGACCCGATGGAACCGATCATGATTGCGCTGGCCTTCGGTGCCGGTTTCGCCGTGCAGTTGGTCGGGCTGCCCCCGCTGGTCGGCTTCCTGGCGGCCGGTTTCGCACTCAACGCGCTCGGCTTCGAGCGCACGGCAGCGCTCGACACCATCGCCAACCTGGGTGTGACACTGCTGCTGTTCACCATCGGCTTGAAACTGGACATCAAGACCCTGTTGCGCGGCGAGGTCTGGGGATCGGCGACGCTCCACATCCTCGGCTCGACGGTGCTGCTGGCGGGGGTCCTGTTCGTACTGAAGGCAGCCGGCCTGGCGATGGCCACTGAACTGGGCTGGACGGCGATGGTGCTGCTGGGCTTTGCGCTCAGCTTTTCCAGCACGGTGTTCGCAGTCAAGGTGCTGGAGGATCGCAGCGAACTGAACTCGCTGTACGGCCGCATTGCGGTTGGCATCCTGGTCATGCAGGACGTGTTTGCGGTCATCTTCCTCAGCGCGTCCAGCGGCACGCTGCCCAGCCCCTGGGCGTTGGGGCTGGTCCTGCTGTGGCCGGCTGCCAAGCTGATGAAGATGATGCTGGACCGCGTGGGCCATGGCGATCTGCAGGTGCTCTATGGCGCCTTCCTGTCCTTGGCGGTGGGCTACAGCCTGTTCGAGTCGGTGGGTGTGAAGGGCGACCTCGGCGCGCTGATCGTCGGCATGCTGCTCGCCTCGCACCCCGCCACCGCCGGGCTCGCGAAGTCGCTGTTCCACCTCAAGGAGCTGTTCCTCGTCGGCTTCTTCATCAGCGTGGGTCTGGGGGCGCTGCCCGATCTGTCGATGGTCGTGATGGCGCTGCTGCTTTTGCTGGTGTTGCCACTGAAGAGCGGCCTGTACCTGCTGGTTCTGATGCGCTTTCGGCTGCGCACGCGCACGGGCTTGCTGTCGACCTTCGCGCTGACCAACTACTCCGAGTTCGGCCTCATTGTGGTCGCCATCGCTGCCACGGCAGGCTGGCTCTCGGCGGAGTGGTTGGTGGTGATCTCGCTGGCGCTGGCAGGCAGCTTCGTGTTGGCTGCGCCACTGAACGCGGCCAGCGAACGCCTCTATCAGCGCTTCAGTGCGCCGTTGATCGGCCTGCAAGCACAACAGTTGCTGGCCGCCGACCAGCCGATCGCGTTGGGCGCGGTAGACGCCGTGGTGCTGGGCATGGGCCGCATCGGCAGCGGTGCCTACCAGCGGCTCAGCAGCCACCATGGCATGAATGTCCTGGGCGTGGACAACGATGCAGAGACCTTGCGGGTACACCAAGCCGCCGGCCGTAACGTCATTGAAGGCGATGCGGTGGACTCCGACTTCTGGGACAAGCTTGTCATCAGCAACTCGGTGAAACTGGTGCTGCTGGCGATGCCGTCTCACGCCGGCAATATCTTTGCGCTGTCGCAGCTCAAGCGGCAGTCCCATGCTGGCCAACTCTCGGCTTACATCGTCGCCATCGTGCAGTACGCCGACGAAATCGACGTGCTGCGCAGCCTTGGAGCCGACCAAGTCTTCCTCGTTGATGCGGAAGCGGGCATCGCGATGGCAGACGATGCAGTGACCGGCTGGCGAAGTGCGCGTTCGGGAAGACCAACCGTTCCTTCGGGGGCCAGTGTCCACGTAGATGGGCAGATTGACGTCGATAGGTCGACGTGAACGTGGACTGGTTCGAGAACGCAGGGTTCGGGCAGCTCGGCGGGTCAAACTCTCGTACTTCAGCTGTGATGCGACTAATGCATATTATGTTAACTAGTGAATTGAGAACGCCCCACGCTTGATGAATCACCTTGCTGTGAGCCCCGCAGTGCCTTGCCAACGGATTGCCTCGGCCCAAGTGAAACTGGCGCGGCGGCGACACCCTGCACATCCCCGTCTTCAGCCATCTCTCTACGGTTCACCTGCGGAGATCGCGGCCCTGGTGAAAGCCCTCGATCTATGCCCTTAGAACCGCGTGGTCAGGTCGATCCAGCTCTGCGGCAACACCTGCAAGAGTCTTGCCTCGAGCCACTTGTCGCCGCCCAGCAGGATGGCCAGACCCAGCAGCAGCATGAGGTAGCCGAAACCGCGCTTGACGCGATCCATGTTCGCCATGACCCAGCCCCGTACGCGACCGAAGCCGGCACGCGACGCATAGGCTGCCGCCACGAGCACGGATGCAGCGCCCAGGCCGAACACGCCCAGGATCAAGGCGCCGCGCAGCGCCCCGCCCTCGGTGGCGACGATCGTCAGCGCACTGGCCAGCATCGGCCCCGAGCACGGGCTCCACACCATGCCCAGCAGGCCGCCGATCACGAACGCCCCACCCAGCGATCCGGGGTTGAAGCGCGAGGACGCGTTGTTGGCGCTGGTTGCCATCGGCGCCATCAGATGGGTGAAGCGTTCGTTCAAGCGCGGCACAAGCATCACTACGCCGAATGCAATGAGCAGCACGGCGCCCGCGATGCGGATGTGATCGGGATCCAGGCCAACTGCATCACCCGCGACACCGACCAGCAAGCCCAGCGCAGCGAAAGCGGCCACCATGCCAGCACCCATCGCCACCGGCGCCAGGCGGTTTTCCTGCACCGCGCCGCCGAGCACCAGGGGAAGCAGAGGAAAGACGCAGGGGTTGAGCGTGGTCAGGCTACCGGCGACCCAGGCCAGCCCGAGTTCAGGTGCGGAAACCATGTCGAGGCGGGTTCAGGCGGTCACAGCGCCTTGGCGAGTGCCTGCTGGAGTTGCTCGGGTTGGGATTGCCCGGCGCTGCGTGCGACCTCGGTGGCCCCCTTGAAGACGACCAGCACAGACTGCGATCGGACCTTGTACTGGCGCTTCAGGTCCTTCTCCTTGTCGTAGTCCGCCACCAAGACCGTCATGCCCTTCAACTGGCCGCCGGCCTTCAACTTCTCCAGCGCACGGGTCTGATTGACGCAGGTCGGACACCAGTCGGCGTGGAAATGCAGGGCGACCGGCTTGCCGGCCGCCTGCAGCTCGGCGAAAGCGGCGGCGTCATACGGCTGGATGTCGATGGCATGCGCGATGCCGGACACACCGATGAGCGACAGGGCGAGCGAAGTGACAAAGACGCGACGGATCATCAAGGGCTCCTGAGTGAACGGAAGGCAACGGCGTACCGGCCAGTTCGTCCACTGCGCTCATCTGGTTACAGACCTCGAAAGAATCGGCGTCCTTGTTGAGCCAGCAAGCCCCGCGGTGGTGGCGGTTGTCGCCGCTGTAGTTCAGCAGGCGAGCTCACTCAACGGCGAATCTGCCTTTCCATCGGTAGAAAAAGGGACCGTCGATGAACGGCCGCGCGCGGGTCACGTGTTCGATCCAGCGCCACTGCGCCATGCGGTGCAGCGCCAGCCACGCGTCCACCCGCTGCAGCGCATGCTCGTCGACCAGGAGGGTGACGAGTTCTTCACCGATGAAGCATTCCCGATAGGCCGTGCCGAGGTAACTTCGAGTCGACGTTCGAGCGGGGAGTCCATCCTCGACGGTCTGCCACAAGGCGGAGGCATCGACGCGGTCGAGCGCGTCTGACCAAGCCAGACGGTAGTACAGGCCCTGATCGAGAAACGGGTGCTCCTGCACCACATGCGTCAGCAGGCCCAGTTCGTTCATGGCCTGGCCGAGGGCGATGACCTCCTGCCGTGGGAGCCGCAGTGTGCTCGTCAGCCGCTCGACGGCCTCGCTGCCGACAAAGCAGCGCGGGTAGTCGGTGAAGCGCCAGCGCCGATCGGCGATGTCCAGCAAAGTCGCCAGCCGAGCGACGAAGGCTTCCGGCGCCTCACCCGTCAAGCCCCACACGATCGCCCGCGCCGCGACAGCGTCATCGCCGCCGCTGCCGCCAGAGAGCACGCGCGTGTAGGTCAACAGGTCTTTCGGCGCGGGCTCGTTCAGGCCTGTCAGCCGGGCGGTCCAGGCCAGCACGGCACGCAGCACCGTGCGATCCGGCCCACCCAGCCAGTCGGGCTGCATGTCAGCAAAACCCTGCCGAATCATCCAGTCGCGGTCCTGCGCGCTCACATGGCCGCCACGGGCGCGGCTCAGCATGACGCGGCCGCGAGCGGCCGTGTCCGGCAGGTCCTGCAGCAGCCTACCCAGCGGTCGGCGCCCGTGCAGCGCCGGGTCGGACACGTCGATGAAGGCCAGCGCACCATCGGACAGGGTGGCCAGGGCCTGCCGTCGCTGCACTTCATCAATGGGCAGGGGCTGGGGGATCAGCCCCATCGCGATCAGTGCACCCTTGAGTGCACCCGTACCGCCGCTGGGGGGCAGGTCCAGCCAGATGCGCATGCGAGCCGCGCTTGCATACTGGGCGGCTTTCATGCCTCAGGCCCGCAGTCGAGATGACGTTCCGTTGGGGTTGGCCTGCGCAGCGCTTTGCGCAAGCCCTCCTTGACCACTGGGGGGTAGACGGGACCATCGAGCATCTGCTGCACGGTGTCGTACCGTAGAACACTCGATGCCAGCACGTGCCCGATGCGCGGGACCGCGGGCCTGATCATGTGGGCGCTGTGGCAGCGGCCGTCCTGCGGCGAGCCGTGGACGCGCAGGGCGCCGATCATTTCGCGACCGTCGCAGCCGCGATCGCTGCCAGCGCTTTGCCCACCTGCTCGGCCGGAGGGCAGTCGCGGGCGCCGTGGCGGTGGATCAACCATTGCGGATCGTTGTATCCAAGCCATGTCTGGCCGGCCTCATCTGCCCACACCAGGGCCTTCATCGGCAGGTCGATGCCAGTGAGTTGGGCGCACAGCATCAGTGGCGTACCGGCCTGTGGATTGCCGAAAACTAGCAACTCGGTGGGCCGCAGAGCCTGGCCGATGCGCTGGGCGGCGGCAGCGTGGTCGATGCGGGACACAACGGCCAGATTGCGCTTCTTCACCTCGACTTCCAGCCGGTTCATCGTTTCGGCTGGCGAGTGTGGGCTCTTCAGCGCAACGAGTCCGTGCGAGGCGGTCGCCCGGTTACCGCCGTGGCCCGCGGCCCCATGGTGAGCGCCCATCACGGAGCATCCGCCCAGAAGCAGCGCCCCCAGGGTGAGCGCGACTCTCGTCTTGATGTTCATCAGCTTGTCCTTTGAATTGGTGAGTGGTGCCTGCGGCCGCGGCGGCGCGCTGTGGCACCGCCTCCGGCCGGTGTCGTGTGTCGGGCCCTGGCCTTGGTCTGCCCGACAGGCAGAGTTCGCTAAATCCGCCTCGGCGGTTACGGAGCCCTGCCCGCGAAGCGGCACCGCCGACACATCGCAGCCACCGGGGGCCGATCAGAGCGTTGGCAACGCAGGGGCCGCCGCTCCAGCCAGGCACCACAAGGAAAGCGAGGCGGCGGTACTGCACTCGTGTACCGCCGGACAGGACCTGGCTTGCCGTTGGCACTGCGCTTCAGCAAATGCGTAGGACCTTCCCCGACCCGAAGCGACAGGCCAGTTGCAAGGCGGCGGAGTGCCACGATTGAGATCGTGGGTCATCAATCGGAGATTCAGGGGGCAGTCACGGGTGAAGTTACTTCCGTCGGCATCGAGCTGCACAAAGCTGCCCGCCCCTGCCGAAGATCTTGGACAGGTGCATCACGAACTCGCTGCATGCCTCGGCAAGTGACGCACGAGGATCCCTGTTCGGTTGCGCACAGACAGCCGTCGCCCCGGATCCTACGATCTTCACTGTGGTCGCGGGCTCAAAGCCTCGGCCTCCCATCGGGACTCAGCGCCGTGGGTGTCACAAACAAGACGCAATGAGGTTCCGATTTATGCCTCACTTCAAGGAACCGACATGACAACCAACTACGTCAATCGCGACAACTTCGGCATGTACGCCAATAGTGCTTCCGGACCAGGCCCCGCGCTGATGGGAGCCGACACGCTCCTGGGCAACGACGTATACAACAAGGACGGCGATGATCTGGGCGACATCAAGGAGTTCATGATCGACATGCCCTCCGGGAAGATCGCCTACGCGGTCCTGTCGTTCGGCGGCGTCCTGGGGATGGGCGACAAACTGTTCGCCGTGCCATGGGCGGCACTGTCGCTGGACACGGCCAACAAGCGCTTCACGCTGAATGTCATGAAGAATGCCCTGAGCGACGCGCCGGGCTTCGACAAGGACAAGTGGCCCTCGATGTCGGACAGGACATGGGCCAGCGGCGTGCACAGGTTCTACGGCACGCCGTACTCGACCAATTGAGCCGCTGCGCCGAAACCCGTCTGCGCTGTATCGGCAACTTCAACTTAAGGAGAGATCATGAACAAGGACCAAGTCAAGGGTTCGCTCAAGGACGCCGCTGGCAAGGTGCAGGAAACCACCGGCAAGGTGATCGGTAGCAACGCACAAAGCCTGAAGGGCATGAAGAAGCAAGTCGAAGGCAAGGCGCAGAAAACGTTCGGCGATATCAAGGAAGTGGTTAAAGACGCCATCAACAAGTAGGCGCCACAACGCTTTGAGCTGGCACTGGCACGGCTGCCGGTGCCAGTTCCGTCTGCTGAGCGCGCCGCGAAGCATCCTGGGTCGCAGGGTCAGCGAAGCGCTCTGCACGAAGAAGAGAGCGGCCAGCAAGAATCCGTTGCTGCTCTGACCTCGAAGCGTGAGTCGGTTGGGTGGCGTGCGCTTTGCGCGTTGCGCGAACCGAGGGCGCGTACCGGCGCCGGAACAATCGCAGTGTCGGGGTCGAGACGGCTCGACCGGTCAACGGCTATGAGCCGGTCGGCTGCACTCCCGCGCCGAGTGCATCTGCAAGCATGTCGAACACCAATCGGATCCTTCGCGCAGTGCGCAGCTCGCGGTGCGTGACGAGCCAGAAAGGAAAACGCACGGGTGGCACGTCGTCGAGCACGCGAACCACGTCCGGCATGGCGCATGCAATCTCGTCCATCATCGGCCCGATGCCCAAGCCCTGGCGCACGAGCGCCCAGTTCATCATCGTGTTCTCGGCATAGCAAACAAAGTTGGAGGGGCCAAGCGGCAGGCCGTGCTGGCGCAGGTACTCCAGATAGCGGCCCGAGCGGTCGCTGCCGATGAACGCATGTCGAGCCGCCTCCTCGGCCGTGCGCGGATGGCCGTTCTGATGCACCCACGTCGTCGACGCATAGAAGCTGGCAGTGGCCTCGCGGATCAAGCGTCCGATGAGATCCGGCTGGTCGGGGCGAACGTGGCGCACGGCGATATCGGCTTCGCGCCGCCTTAGATCGCTCAGGGCATCCGACGAGACGACCTCGATGACGATGCCCGGCGCCTGCTGGCGAAGTCGGGAGATCACCGGCGGCAGCAGGTACGCCGCCACGCCTTCGCTCGCCGAGATGCACACCACCCCATCCACCGACTGCGACTGGCCGGTAGCGGCCACCCTCACGTCGTCGGCGGCCGCACCCATGAGTCGCACATGATCGAGCAGGGCCAGCCCTGTGCTGGTGATCACCATCGCCTTGCCGACGCGCTCGAACAAGGTCACGCCCAGATGCTTCTCGATCGCTGCCACCTGCCGGCTCAAGGTGGGCTGCGTCAGGCCGAGCTTGCGCGCTGCGGCCGACAACGAGCCGGTCTCCGCCGTCTCGAGAAAGGCCTTCAACTGGTTCCAGTCAAGTTGATCCATACATCAATGCATGAGGTGTCTGCGATTCTCGGCGATGTCAGAGTTGTTGCGCATGAATAGTATGCCGAGCCTTGCCCAACACGCAGCCGCACGCTGCGCTTAGCAGATGCTCTCAAGCTCCGTTTCCCTTCCCGCGGCAACCCAGGCCGATGCCGTGGCCGCTGCCAAGGCCCGCTTCTGGAACCGGATCGCGCGCAAGTACGCCGCCGACCCGATCGCCGACGTGGCCGGCTACGAGGCCACGCTGCAACGCGTGGCAGCACTGCTGTCGCCCAGCCACGCCGTGCTGGAGCTTGGTTGCGGCACGGGCACCACCGCATTGCGGCTCGCGGCGGGCACCCGGCGCATGCTCGCCACCGACGTCTCACCGGAGATGATCGCCATCGCCCGCGACAAGCTGGCGGCGCAGTCGCTGCCGCAACTGCGGTTCGAGGCGGCCGATGCCGATGTGCCTGTGAGCGGTGCGGAGTGCCACGACGCGGTCCTGGCGTTCAACCTCATGCATCTCGTGTCTGACCTGGACGGCGCCCTGCGCGCAATCGTGTCCGAGCTGAAGCCGGGCGGCCTGTTCATCTCGAAAACCCCCTGCCTTGCCGAGATGAATCCGCTGATCCCGCGCGTTCTCGTGCCCCTGATGCGCGCGATCGGCAAAGCACCGGACGTGCTGAGCTTCGATGCGACGCAGCTGCTGTCCACTTTCGAGCGTCACGGATTCGAGATCGAGGCAGTCGAGCGGCACGGTTCAAAGCGGAAGGACATCCGCGTCTTCGTCGTGGCGCGCAAGCCTCAATGACCGCCCTGCCCCGCACCATGCCACCTTCGAACCTGCGTCGCCACGCGGCTCGCACGGTCTGCACTGTGCACTCGCGGCCTGATCTCAACTCCGTGTGCGGTGACGCCTCGATCCGTGCTATGGGCGGTCGACCGGGCCGTGCAACTGAAAAGCGAGTCATGCAAATTCTTTGGATTCAACAACTCACCGTGCTGGCCCTGGCCGCTTCCGTATCTGCATCGGCCATCGCCGCAGACGCAGTGGAACGCAAGTTCATTCGACTAGGCATGGGCGAGGGAGAAGTGCTCTTCAAGATCGGCAAGCCTGATCACGAAGCGTTCATCCGCGTCGTCAGAGGCCACCCTGAGGAGAAGACCTGGACCTACTTCCCCGACGTCCGAGATCCTCAGACCTTGACCATCGTGACCTTTCACGCTGGTGTCGTGACTAGAGTCGATCGCCAGATCGCCAGGTAGCCTGGTCGACAACGAGTTGCAAGAAGGGGGCGCCGGCGATCCTCAACAGGCGACTTGGACTTCGCTGATCCGCCGAGGCGCGCCCCGGGTGGGCACTGGTCGTGCTCGTTCCCTGTTCCTGAGCAATAGTGCCACCCACTTCAAACTGCCTTGCCCGCTGCCTTCCGCGCGCGATAGTTGGACGGACGGATCCCCGTCATCTTCTTGAAGGTGTTGGAGAACGCGAACGGATTCAGGTAGCCGACCATGCGCGAGATAGCGTCGATCGTCTCGTTCGTCGTCGCTAGCAAGTGCGCAGCATGCTGTACACGAAGGTTCGTAAGCTGTTGCATCGGGCTTCGACCCAAGCTTCGCTGGCAGAGCCGCCGCAGGTGCTCCTTACTTGTTCTGGCAACGCTGGCGAGATCATCGAGCGACCAGGGCCGGGCCAGATCCTCCTGCACGGCTTCCCAGACTCTTACCAATCGTTCCTCCTCGCGCCACGGTGCGACGAAACGGTCGATGTATCGCTCAACCGCGTCGACCCACAGTTGACAGCTGCCAGCGTCCTGCGCCTGTTGCATCTCCAGATAGAGACCCATGATCGCGTGCGCCAACGGGCGGGCGTCGAAATCGGCCAGGACGGGTGCCATCACCGTCCGTGTCGACAACGGCGCCTGGGGCGTATAGCGAACCCAGCAGTACCTCCATCGCGTAGACGCGATTGCTCGAAAGGCATGCAGGACATGCGCTGGTGCGAGTGACGTCTTGCCGGGCCTGTGTGGTTGCCAGCGGCCATCGAGCAGCATCCGACCCTCGCCTGAGAGCGTGCCATGCAGGTAGGCGCCGCTCAGATGGGTTCGAACGACGTGCAGCGGTACAGCACCATCCCCAATTCCGACGTGCGAAATGTGCTTGGCAGCAAGCGCGGGGCAGTCAGCCTCACGGACGATGAACTGCAAAGTGTCCGGACCGAGAATGTGCTTTTCAAGTAGGTTGCTGTGTCTTGCGCCCATGGTCCGACGTCGTCCTTGCGGCCTAGCATGCGTGTTGAAGCTTACGCACAGTGCCATCTGATTCACCCAACCGACGACCTGCAGCCATGCCTCGCTTCGAACGCAAAGATCTGCTCAATCGCTTTCAGGAAATGGTGTCGAAGGGCACTCCGATCATGGGAGGCGGTGCCGGCACGGGCATCTCCGCCAAGTGCGAAGAGGCCGGGGGCATCGATCTGATCGTCATCTACAACTCCGGTCGTTACCGAATGGCTGGACGTGCCTCTTCTGCGGGATTGCTCGCCTACGGCAACGCCAACGAGATCGTCAAGGAGATGGCGCTCGAAGTCCTGCCAGTCGTCAAGCGCACGCCGGTGCTCGCCGGTGTCAATGGGACAGATCCGTTCGCCATCATGCCTCTGCTTCTGCGGCAATTGAAGGAGATTGGATTTTCCGGAGTGCAGAACTTCCCGACGGTCGGCATCATCGACGGAACGTTCCGCGTGAGCCTCGAGGAAACAGGCATCAACTACTCGAGCGAAGTCGACATGATTCGGCAGGCGCACGAGCTTGACATGCTGACGACTCCCTACGTCTTCAGCGCCGACGAGGCGGTCGAGATGACCAAGGCCGGCGCGGACTTCATCGTGCCGCACATGGGGGTCACAGTTGGTGGAACGATAGGCGCCAGCAGTGCCAAGACGCTCGCCACGTGCGTCGCGTTGATCGACGAATGGGCGGAAGCGGCGAGGCGTGTTCGCAAAGACGTCATCGTCATCGCGCACGGCGGACCGATCTCGTCTCCTCAGGACGTCCAGTACGTGCTCGATCGCAGCCGGCACTGCAATGGCTTCTACGGTGCCAGCAGCATGGAGCGACTTCCCACCGAGATCGCCATGACCGCGCACATCAAGACGTTCAAGGCACTGCGGCCTTCGTCCAACGGCGGTTGACTCGATATGTCTCAAGCGGGAAAGGCGGCGCGCTCCGCTTACGTAGTCGGTACCTTTGACACCAAGGCAGCCGAGCTGCACTACGTGTCGGATTTGATTCGCGCGGCGGGCGTACCTACGGTTCGGGTCGACGTGGGAACCAGGAGCGCGGCCAGCGACGTCGAAGTGACTGCTCAGGCGGTTGCGAGCTGCCATCCGCGCGGCGCGGACGAGGTACTCCGTTGCACAGACCGTGGCGAGGCAGTCACGGCAATGACTGTCGCACTCAAGGCGTTCATCGCCTCGCGACGAGATGTCGCTGCGGTGATCGGATTGGGCGGTTCCGGTGGCACTGCGATCATCGCGCCCGCCATGCGCGCCCTGCCCCTCGGCGTGCCCAAGCTCATGGTGTCAACGCTGGCGTCTGGAAACACGGCTCCGTACGTCGATGTCTCGGACATCATGATGTTGTTTCCAGTAACCGACATCGCCGGCCTCAATCGCCTGTCTCGCCAGGTCTTGGGGAACGCAGCGCATGCGATTGCAGGGATGGTGCTGCGCTCCCCTCCGACAGTCGCTGATCTTCGGCCTGCACTGGGCGTCACGATGTTCGGCGTCACCACGCCGTGCGTTCAGGCAGTCACTGCGGCGTTGGTGGACGACTTCGACTGCCAGGTCTTCCATGCGACGGGCGTTGGCGGTCGCGCAATGGAGGCGCTTGTCGACGCGGACTTGCTTTGCGGGATCGTCGACATCACGACGACTGAAGCAGCCGACTACTTGTGCGGTGGCGTTTGCAGCGCCGGCAGCGAGCGGTTCGATGCCATCGTTCGATCTGGCCTGCCATGGGTGGGGTCGTGCGGCGCACTCGACATGGTCAATTTCTGGGCCTTGGATACTGTGCCGGAGCGATACCGAACGCGATTGCTCCATTCGCATAACGCCAACGTCACGCTGATGCGCACGACCGCGGAAGAGCTGCGGCTAGTTGGCCGCTGGATCGCGAACAAGCTCAATGCCTCGCCTGGGCCAATACGCTGGCTGCTTCCAGAGGGAGGGTTGTCGGCGATCGATGCACCTGGGCAGGTGTTTTTTGATCCGGAAGCAGACGCGGCGTTGTTTGCGGCGATCGAAGATTCGTTCGTCACCAGCGACCGACACCAGCTGATTCGCGTACCGCACCACATCAATGACCCTGCCTTCGCGCAGGTCGTGGTTGAACACGTGCGCGAGGTCATTCCTGCTGACCCGCAAGCGCACGCGGGCCGGTGATGGCAAATCAGCAACTCTGGATAGTGCGCGCGCTGCTCGTGATCGCGCTCATTGCTTATCCGCAGCTTGTACCCAGCTTCTGGGTCGTCAGTGTTGGCGCGTATGCAATCGTGCTCGGCATCATTGCGATGAGCATGACCTTTCTCGCTGCTTACGGCGGAATGATTTCCATGGCTCAGATGGCTATCGCGGGCGCCGCTGGGTACACGCTGGCGATCGTGAGCCTGCATTCGGCAAGCGGCGGCGCTGCGCTGCTGCCATGGCCATCGGCGGTGGCGGCGGCAATGCTGGTTGGAACCGGTGCGGGGTTGCTGATCGGGATAGTTGCGGTGCGCAGCCAAGGCATCTACATGCTGATGAGCACGCTCGCCATTGCAATGATCCTGTTTTATCTCGCCCAGCAGAACACGACCTTGCTGCACGGGTTTGACGGCTTCCGCGGCGTGGCTGTGCCGACAATTGGCGGTACGTCCCTGCGGGACCCACTCCCCTTCTACTACCTGTGCCTGGCTTGTGGTGTGCTGCTTTACGGTCTGGTGATCTACTTGGTACGCACACCCTTCGGCCTGGTCATTCAGGGCATCCGCGACGATCCCCGACGGATGACCTCGCTGGGCTACCGAGTGACGTGGCACCAGGTGGCAGCCTACGGCGTGGCGGGATTCATCGCGGCGGTCGGGGGAGTTCTCGCGCTTTGGTACCACGGCGGAATCTCTCCAGGATCCATCGGAATGACAGCGACGGTCAGCGTGCTGATCGCTGCGGTCATCGGCGGTCTCGGCCATCCTCGCGGCGCATTCATTGGCGCGCTGACATATGTGTTGATTCAGATCTTCGCTGTCGACCTGGTCGGCAACGAGCGCTTCAACTCGCTCATCGGCTTCGTCTTCCTCGTCATCGTGATGTTGTCGCCAGATGGTCTAACTGGCCTCTGGCGGCGGATGTTCGGTGACCGGACGAACTTAGGAGGAGTGGTTGTTACACCCAGACAGTAAGGCGTGTTAACTCAAAATAAGGAGATACACATGGTTGCTCGAAAACTTGGTCGCATCGCGGCTGCCGCAAGCATCGCTGCGGCGTTTTCTGTATCGGCATACGCACAGGGCACCGTGCGCATCGGCGGGCTGGCAACGCTGGATGGCCCGTTCGTTGTCCTTGGCCAAGAAGGCTTCCGGGCGATGGAACTGGCGCTCGAGGAAGCCAATTACACGGCGGGCGGGCGCAAGATCGAGTGGATCAAAGAGTCTTCAGATGGGCGACCCGACGTTGCCCTGACCAAAGCGCGCAAGCTCATCGAGCAAGACAAGGTCGACATCCTCATTGGCCCGATGTCCGGCGGTGAGGGACTGGCGATCAAGGAGTACGCCAAATCCGTTCCGACCAGGACGTTCGTCAACGGATTCTCGGCAGCGCAGGAAACGACACTCGTCTCGCCGGCATCGAACTTTTTCCGCTTCAGCACAGATGGCGCGCAGTGGCAGGCCGGTCTGGGTACCTTTGCCTATGACACCAAGCGCTACCGCAACGTGGCAGTGGTCGCTGGCGACTACTCCTTCGGCTATACGCAGGTCTTGGGCTTCATGACCGAGTTCTGCGCGAAAGGCGGCAAGGTCATCGAGAAAATCTGGGTTCCCAATGGAACCAAGGATTTCAGTTCGTCGATTGCGCGCATTCCGGCAAAGGCCGACGCCGTGTACGTGATGCTGGGCGGAGCTGACGCGGTCAACTTCCTGACGCAGTACGACCAGTCCGGCGCTTCGCAGCCCCTGATCGCAGGTTCCAACGTCGTCGATCAAACGGTGCTGAGTTCGAAGGGTCCCTTCCAGCGGCGGCTGGTCGGAATACCATCAGCCCACATGGTGGCCGACGAGATTGATACTCAGGCGTATCGCGACTACGTTGCTCAGTACAAGAAGCGTTTTCCCAACGCACTGTCGTCGCCATCGGCTCCGTACTACGGTTACTACGTTGCCACCAAGGCTGTGCTCGCAGCACTGAACCAAGTGAACGGTGATCTCGGCGGCGATCAGGCCAAGTTCCGGCAGGCGCTAGCCGCGGTCAAGCTGGATACGGCATACGGGCCGGTGCGTCTTGACGAGAACCGGCAAGCGATCGCCAACATCTACGTGACGGAAGTGGCTCGACGTGCTGACGGTTCGCTGTACAACCGCCCGCTCAAGGTCATTCCGAGTGTCAACCAAACGCTGGGTCAACCGCGCGACGCGTTTGTCGCCCGTGGTGTGCCGAGCCGCGATAACCCGTCCTGCCCGTGAAGCTCTTTCTGCTCGCGATGATGAACGGCATAACGCTTGCCGCGCTCTACTTCATCGTCGCGAGCGGTTTCACCTTGATATTCGGGATGATGCGCGTGGTCAACCTAGCGCACGGGTCCTTGTATCTGATTGGCGCCTACATCGGCTACGACGTCGCGTCGATGACGGGCTACTGGTTCATGGCTCTCTTCGGCGGAGCGATCGGGGCCGCGTTGGTTGGGGTGGCGATGCACTTCTTCATACTTGACCGGTACCAAGGTCAGGATCTTCGCCAAGCGCTTGTCACCATCGGCCTTTCGATCATTGCAGCGGATCTCCTCTTGGCGCGTTATGGCGGCTTGAGCTATCAGTTCGAGGTTCCGGAACTGCTTTATGGCGGGGTGCCGCTACCAGTCGTTGGCGGTTATCCGATCTTTCGGCTGGCGCTGATCGGCTTCGCCATCGCGCTCTACGTTGGCCTGTGGCTGCTGGTGCAACGCACTCGTTTTGGCATCATCATCCGGGCGGGAGTCGACGACCGCCAGATGCTCGGCGCGCTTGGCATCAACCTCACCCGCGTTTCGTTGTTGGTCTTTGGCCTTGGCTCAGCGCTTGTCGGACTGGCAGGAGTGGTTGGCAGTTCCGCGCTTTCGATCGCGCCTGGGGAGGATGCCCGCTACCTGCTCTCCTCGCTGGTCGTGGTCATCGTGGGTGGAATGGGCAGCATTCCGGGTGCCGCGATCGGCGCCCTGCTGATTGGCTTGGCCGAGCAAGTGGGACTTGCCTACTTTCCAACGTACTCGGTTGTCATTTCATTCGTGATCATGGTCGCAGTGCTGGCCTGGCGCCCTTACGGACTGCTCGGTCGCCCCGCATGACTGCTCTCGGTATCAGTGGCATCACCAAGGCGTTTGGGGCACTTGTTGCTGTTCGCGACGTGTCGTTCAAGATCGAGCCCGGTGAGCGTCGCGCCATTTTGGGCACCAACGGTGCAGGCAAGACGTCGCTTTTCAACGTCATTGCCGGAGACTTCCCGCCCACGCAGGGCACGCTCCAGTTCTTTGGCGCGGACATTACCCGCTTGCCTGCCTACAGTCGCACTCGGCTCGGCATTTCGAGAACCTATCAAGCGTCACGAGTGCTGAGTAATCTGAGCGTTCTCGATAACCTCTATTTGGCAGTGCGCGGAGTCGAACGGTTCCGTTTCAGCCTGCGATTGCCTCGGGGCGGTGACGCGAATCGTTTGCTCAGTCACGAGCTAGCGGAGAAGGTCGGCCTGAGTGAGCGAATAGCGCTGATGGCCAGTGAACTCAGCCATGGGGAGCAGCGCGAGCTCGAGATCGGCATGGCACTGGCTGGCAAACCGCGACTCCTGCTGCTTGATGAGCCGGCCGCCGGTCTCTCGCCCCTTGAGCGGCCGGCGCTGGTTTCGATGCTGCGCGCCTTGCCAAAGGACGTTACGGTCTTGCTGATCGAGCACGACATGGATGTCGCGCTTCAGGTTGCGGACCGCGTCACAGTGATGCATGAGGGCGCCGTGGTGTTCGAAGGTTCTCCGCAGGAGACAGCGGCAAGTCCGCTGGTTCAGTCGATCTATCTTGGCAACGTGGGTCACTGACAATGCTGCTGCAAGCCCGCGCGCTGGAGGTTCAGTACGGCAAGAGCCGAATCCTGCATGGCGTCACGCTGGATGTCGGCGACCAGCCGCTCGCTGTCGTCGGGCGAAATGGGATGGGCAAGACGACGCTTTGCCACGCGATCATGGGCATGGCTCCCGTGACAGCGGGCAGCGTGCTTTTTGACGGAACTGAGATTGTGGGGCGCCAGCCGCATCAGATCGCGTCGCGTGGCATCAGCCTCGTTCCTCAAGGTCGGCGGATCTTTCCGAGCCTGACCGTCGACGAGCATCTGCGTCTTGTCGAACGCCGTGGAAGCGCGGTCAGGTGGACGCGCGATCGAATCTACGAGTTGTTCCCCCGCCTCCTGGAGCGGCGAGGCAACTACGGTGCTGCCTTGTCGGGTGGTGAGCAACAGATGCTCGCCATCGGGCGTGCGTTGCTCTGCAATCCTCGCTTGTTGATCATGGACGAGCCGACCGAAGGTTTGGCGCCGCTCATGGTCGATCTGATTGTTCGAACGCTGAAGACGATGCTGCGCGAGGGGAACATCTCTTTGTTGCTCATTGAGCAGAATCTCTCGGTCGCCGTCGAAGTGGCACGTTCTGTCGCTGTCATGGTGAACGGACGGATTGATCGCATCCTGCCGAGCTCTGAACTTGCGCGAGACAAGCAACTGCAGCAAAGGCTTCTTGGCGTTTCCACGGAAGACGGTCGGACTGCCTTGAACGAGGTGTGAGTCGCGTGTCGGCGACTATTGAGTGTTCGCCAGGGTCTCTCGCTCAACAGACCTGAACGCCGCGAAGACTCATTGAAACGCGGTCATCATCAACCCGTACAGCGATGGCAGGGATGTGGTCCCTGCCGCGTCCCCGCTGTGCGGCGGCGAAAGGCTGTCTCGGGAACAGGCGACAACCCCCTCGCCGCCGTTCCGCCTAGACCTTCACCTCGCGATTGAAGCGCTCGATCATCGCCTGGCGGCGCGGATTGAGCTTGGCCCAGTCCACGCGGTTGTACTTCTCCATTTCGGCGACGCTCTTGCCGTATTGCTGCAGGCCCTTGGAGACGATCGCCTTGCCGTTGGTCGGCACCACGAAGAACGGCGCGTCGGCCATCTTGGTCTGCACGTCGGGGCTGATGGCGGCGTTGATGTAGGCCGCCGCCAGGTCCAGGTTCTTGGTGTTCTTGATGATGTTGAAGCAGGCCAGCACCAATGACCAGCCGGTATCGGGTCGCGCCAGCGCGATCGGCACACCGCGCGCCTGCAGGTCGCCGACGTTGTTGCTGTAGTGCACGGAGATGTCGATCTGGCCCTGCTGGAACAGCGTGGCCAGCGCACCCGGGTTGGGGGCCACTGCGCCGACGTTGGGCATGAGTTGCTTGATGAAGTCAAAGCCGGGGTCCAGGTTCTCCTCGGAGCCGCCGCGCAGTTTGGCCAGTTCGACCATCCATGCGGAGCCGAGCGTGGAGCCCAGTCCCACCAGGCCGACGCGGCCCTTGAACTCGGACTTGAGCAGGTCATTCCATGACTTGGGCGGGGTCTTGATCTTCTCGCTGTTGTAGGCAATGCCGAACACCTGCGCCGAGGCGAACACGCCCAGGCCGCGCGGGTCGATGAAGCGCGCAGGGATGTCCTTCAGGTTCGGCACCTTGTCGACCGGGATCTTCTCGAAGATGTCGTGCTGCAAGGCATTCAGGTACGGGCCTTCGTCAAGGATCACGACGTCGAACGGCGGATTGTTCTTGCTGGCGACGATGCGCGAGACCGTGTCGACGGCCAGCGAAGCGACCAGGTTCACCGACCCCTTGGTGGCCGCCTGGAACGCCGGGATCAGGTACTGCCGGTGCGAGGTCTCCCAGGCGCCCGGATAGGTGGTGGCGGCAATCGTGCCGGTGGCGTGAGCCGCGGGCAGGAGGCCACCGGCCGCCAACGCGCTGCCGGCCGCGATGCCCTGGATAAGCTGTCGACGCGACGTATCAACCTTGTGCATACCTGTTCCTTGTGCTCGGGAGTGGACGAAGACTGCGCAACGGGCGGCCGCAAGGTCCATGCCATCCCGCCGCAAGAGCGCGGGAGGCGCTCTCGCTCCCGCGCCATGCGTCTGCACAGTGCACAAGCTCGCCGGCTTGGTGCGCTCTGAGCGGAATGCGACCCCGGCTGGTGCGTGATGGCGCCGCAGACCCTGCATTTTGGTGGCATGAATCTTGTGCATTGGCGCCAAACCATTCATTGCCTTGGCGCCATGAAAAGAAACCCTGAGGCGGACACGGCCGCTCACCCTGCCGCCCTGCCCGCTGCCGCCCCGGCGGCCGGCGCGGGCGCGGCGCTGGCGCTCGCGCGCATCAGTCATCGCTACGGCGGCGCGCTGGCAGTCGACGACGTGTCGCTGCAGGTGGCACCGGGAGAGCTGGTGGCGCTGCTCGGCCCGTCCGGGTGCGGCAAGACCACGCTGCTGCGCATCGTTGCCGGCCTGCTGCGCCAGACCGAGGGGCACGTGCAGGTGGACGGCAGCGCCGTCGATGCGCTGCCCCCCAACGAGCGCGGCGCCGGCATCGTGTTCCAGAACTACGCGCTGTTTCCGCACATGACGGTCCAGCAGAACGTGGCGTACGGGCTGCGCGCCCGCGGCGCGCCCGCGGCACAGATCGCGGCCACGGTCGAGCGCATGCTGGCGCTGGTAAAGATGGACGCACTGCGCGCGCGCTACCCGCGCGAGCTGTCCGGCGGGCAGCAGCAGCGGGTCGCGCTGGCGCGCACCCTGGCGGTCGCCCCGCGCGTGCTGCTGCTCGACGAGCCGTTCGCCGCGCTCGACAAGAACCTGCGCCTGGACATGCAGATCGAGGTCAAGCGCATTCAGCGTGAGCTCGCCATCACCACCATCATGGTGACCCACGACCAGGAGGAGGCGCTCAGCATGGCCGACCGCGTGGCGGTGATGGACGCCGGCCGCGTGGAACAGTTCGCACCGCCTGAGTCGATCTACGACCACCCGGACAGCCTGTTCGTGGCCCAGTTCATCGGCAGCGCCAACCTGATTCGCGGCCGCCTGCAGATGGGCGCCGGCCAGGCCGCATTCCTTCCAGCCGTCGGGGGGGAACTGCATCTGGCCGCGGCGCGGCCGTGTTCGCGCACCGGCAACGCCGTGCTCTCGGTGCGGCCCGAGCATTGGGTGCTGCATCCGGCGGACGGATCCGAGGGCCTGCCGGCCACCGTGCGCATGGTGCTGCCGCTTGGACCGACCGTGGTCCAGGAGCTCGAGCTTGCCGACGGCACGCCGATCAAGGTAACCACCGCGCGCACCGGTCGCGGCGCCCGGCTCCCGCCGGGCAGCGCGGTGCGCGTCGGCCTGGCCGAGGACGCTGCGGTTGCCGTGTTCGCCACATGAGCGCGGCAGTCGTCGCAGCCCCCGCAGCAGCGGCACCCATCGGCCGCATGCCGCAGCGCGACGCCTTGCTGGCGCTGCCGCTGGCGCTGTTCTTCGTCGTCTTCGTCGCCTTGCCGCTGCTGATGCTGGCCTTCGTCAGCCTGCACCAGGACTCGCAGCTCACCACCCGTGGCGTCGACCAGTACGTCAAGTTCTTCGGCGATGCCTTCAACTGGCGCGTGCTCGGCAACACGCTGCTGCTGGGCGCGCAGGTCACCGTGCTGACGGTGCTGATCGGCTATCCGCTCGCGTACCTGTACTCGGTGTCGTCGCGTCGGGTGCAGCAGCTGCTGATCTTCCTGATCCTGCTGCCGCTCTTGACCAGCGCGGTGGTGCGCACGTTCGCGTGGATCGTGATCCTGGGACGACAGGGCATCATCAACAGCGCGCTGCTCGATCTCGGCTGGATCGAGGCGCCGCTGAAGCTGCTTTACACGCCGGGCGCGGTTGCGGTCGCGCTGGCGCAGATCGAGATGGCGCTGATGGTGCTGCCGCTGATCACCGCGCTCGGCAACATCGACCCCAATCTGGCGCACGCCTCACGCGCCCTGGGCGCCGGGCGCTGGCGCACGTTCGTCCAGGTCACCCTGCCGCTGTCGATGCCGGGGCTGCTGGCCGGCTGCCTGCTTGTGTTCGCCGCCGCGGTGTCGGCCTTTGTCACGCAGACGCTGGTGGGCGGCGGTCAGCAGCTATTCATGCCCTACTACATGTACCAGCAGGCAGTGCAGGCCAACAACTATCCGTTCGCGGCGACCATCGCGATGGCGCTGCTGGTGTCGGTGCTGGTGATCGTGACGTTCGTCAATCTGCTGGGTCGCCGCAGCAAGGGGTTCGTCCATGGCTAGCAACTTCGAGCGCGCGCTGGCGCCGCTCGCCCTGCGCCGGCCGGGTTGGGCCGGTCGCATCGAGCGCGGCTCGTTCAACCTCGTGTTCGGGTTACTGGCCGCCAGCGCCGTCCTGCTGCTGGTGGCGCCCACGGTCGTGGTGCTGATCACGTCGTTCACCAACGGCTTCTCGCTGAAGTTCCCGCCGCCGGGTTATTCGCTGCGCTGGTACGAGGCCCTGTTCACGCAGTCGCCGGAGATCTGGAAGGCGGCCCGCCTGAGCGTGCAGGTGGCGCTGCTGGCCACCGGCATGTCCACCCTGCTTGCCGTGGCGGCGGCGCTGGCGCTGGCGCGGCAGACCTCCACCTGGGCCAAGCTGGCGGACTCGGTGTTCATGTCGCCGCTGATGCTGCCGACGTTGGCATTGGGTCTGGCGCTGCTGATGACCTTCAACGTGATCGGCGTCGGGCTGTCGTTCTCGACGCTGGTGATCGGCCACGTGGCGATCACCACGCCCTACATCCTGCGCACCACCATCGCCAGCCTGTTGCAGATGGACCCGGTACTGCTGCAAAGCGCCCGCAGCCTGGGCGCGCGGCCGATCTTCGCGTTCCGCACGATCACGCTGCCGCTGGTGCTGCCCGGCGTGGCCGCCGGCGCCTTCATCGCCTTCATGGCCTCGTTCGACAACGTGGCGATCTCGCTCTTTCTGTCGGATGCGCGCAGCGAGAACAACGTCGAGTCCAACCTCGACGTGCGCACCGCCGCTGTTTCTGGCGTACTGATCTCGGTCACCGTCATTGCCATCGTGGTGATGGAGCGGTTGGTCGGTATCTCGCGTCACCTTCGCTGATTTCACCCTGGACCCACCCATGACCGCCACCGTCCTGCGCAACTGCATCGCCCTTGTTGGCGAGACCCTTGCCTGCGACCACCGTCGCCCGCTGGACGTGCTGATCAAGGACCGGCGCATCGCCGCGATCGAGCCGGCCGGCACCATCCGCGATGCCGCGGTGATCGACCTGTCCGGCCGCCTGCTCGCACCCGGCATGATCAACAGCCACTACCACTCGCACGAGGGATTCCAGAAGGGCCGCACCGAGAACCTGCCGCTCGAGCTGTGGATGCACTACGTGCGCACGCCGCTGCCGGTGCCACTGAATCGCGAGCAGTCGTACCTGCGCACCATGGTCTCCGCGCTGGAGAGCTTGCGCACCGGCTCCACCGGCGTGCTGGACGACATGACGCTCGGCAACTTCGTCAATCACGAGATGATCGAAGGCAGCCTGCAGGCCTACGAGGATCTGGGCATCCGCGCGTTCCAGGGTTTCGCGATGATGGACCGGCCGATCATCGACAACTTTCCTTTCGTGGCCGACTTCGTCACGCCGGAAGAGCATGCGCGCATGCGCGCGCTGCCGCGGCCCGACCCGGACGAGATCCTCGCCACCACGCGGCAGCTGGCGCAGAAGCGTCACCCGAACAGCAGCCGCGTGTCGGTGATCGCGTCGGCCTCGGCGCCGCAGCGCTGCACGCCGGAGTTCCTGAAGGCCGTGCGGGCGATGGCGCGCGATCTGGATCTCCCCGTGGTGACCCACGTGCAGGAGACGCGCCTGCAGGTGATCACGGGCCAGCTGTTCTACGGCAAGACGATGATCAAGCACCTGCACGACTTGGGCTTCCTCGGACCCAAGACCTCGCTGATCCATGTGGTCTGGGCCAACACCGATGAAGTGAAGATGCTGGCCGACACCGGCACCTCGGTGCAGCACAACCCGTGGAGCAACCTGATGATCGGCTCCGGCGTGGCGCCGGTACGCGAGTACCTGGATGCCGGCATCAACGTCAGCATGGGCAGTGATGGCTGCTGCGCCACCTTCACCTGCAGCATGCTCAACTCCGTGGGCAGCGCGGCGGCGCTGTCCAAGGTACGCGACACCAACTACGAGCGCTGGCTGACCGCGCAGGAGGCGTACCGCGCGGCGAGCCTCGGCGGTGCGCGGGCGCTGGGGCTGGACAAGGACCTCGGCACGATCGAGGTTGGGAAGATCGCCGACTTCGTCGCCTACCGCACCGATGCGCCGGCTTTCGTGCCGCTGCACGATCCGCTGCGCCAGCTCGTCTACGGCGAGCGCGGCCAGGGATTGAGCGACGTCTGGGTCGAAGGCGAGCGCGTGATCGCCGACGGCAAGCTCACGCGGATGGACGAGCAGGCGCTGGTGCGGCGCATTGCCGCCGCGGTGGAAGCGCTGGTGCCGACCTATGAGGCAGCCGAAGCCAGTGTCGCGCCGATCCACCGCGTGATGGCCGAGGTCTACAAGCGCTGCGAAACGATGGCCCTTGCCACGCCGACCTTCCCGGCGCGGGTCGGCTGAGCTCGAGTGCGGCGGCGCATCCGATCGCTGGGAAGCTGGCTGCGAACGTGACGGGCGTGATGACCGCGCCGACCTATCCCCCGCCCGGCGGCGACGCCGCGCTGCGCGGCTACGCCGGCCGCTATCCGGCGCTGCGCTGGCCGCAGGCCGCGCGCGTTGCAGTCTCCTTCGTGCTCAACGTCGAAGAAGGCGCTCAGTTCGCCTTGAGCCACGGTGACGAACGAAACGAATCGGTGCACGAGGTCAAGCGCGATCTTGCCGGCGCGCCGGATCTCAACATGACGAGCCACTTCGCGTATGGCGCGCGGGCCGGCTACTGGCGGGTGACGAACCTGCTGCACGCCGCTGGCGTCGGCCTGACGCTGAACGTCTGCGGCCGAGCGCTGGAAGCAGCTCCCTGGGTCGGCGCCGATGCGCGCGAGCGCGGCTTCGAGATCACCGCGCATGGCTGGCGCTGGGAAGCACACTCGGGCATGGACGAGGCGGCCGAGCGCGCGGTGATCGCCCGCACGCTGACGAGCATCGAGCACCACTGGGGCGAGCGGCCGCGCGGCTGGCACACGCGCGCCTCGGCCTCGGTCAACACCCGCCGGCTGTTGGTGGAAGCCGGCTTCGACTACGACTCCGACAGCTACGACGACGACTGTCCGCACTACGTCTCGGTGGCAGGCAAGCCGCACCTGGTCCTGCCCTACGCCTTCGACACCAACGACATGCGCTTCTTCGACAGTCATGCGTTCGTGCAGGCCGAGGACTTCGCGCGCTACGTGTGCGCCGCCTACGACACGCTGTGGACCGAAGGTGCGCACGCGCCGCGCATGATGACGATCGGCCTGCATTCGCGCATCATCGGCCGCCCGGCGCGCATCGGTGCGCTGCGCCTGATCCTCGACCACCTGCGCGCGCGCGACGGCGCGTGGCTGGCGCGGCGCGGCGATATTGCGCGCCACTGGCGCACGCACTGCCCACCCGCCTGATGCATCAATACGCGCTGGCGCACCTACGCGCTGATCTCTTCTGCGGCCTGCTGAGATGACCGCTCTCGGTTTCGCGCAACGCCTGCTTGCTGCCCGCCAGGCGCGGCAGCCGATCACCGATTCAACGGGCGACGGCCCGCGCGACGCCGCCGCTGCCTATGACGTGCAATGGGCCGTGACCCAGGCGCTCGCCGCCGGCCAGCGCGTGGCGCACTGGAAGGTCGGCGCTGCCACCCATGACGAGACGCCGCTCGCTTCTCCGATCCCGCCCCTGCGCGTGCTGCCGAGCCCGGCGCGCTGGATCGATGGGCCCGTGACCGCGCTCTCGGTCGAGGCCGAGGTCGCGTTCCGCGTGGCGCGCGACATCGACGCCGCGCAGGCTGCCGGCTTGACGCTGGCCGAGGCCTTCGACCGCGTGCTGGTGACGATCGAGGTGTGCGACACGCGACTGGCCGAGGGCGCTGCCTCACCGCTGGGGAAGCTGGCCGATTCGCTGTCGAACGCGGGCCTCGTGGTGGGAGCAGCGGGCGTGGCGCCGGGCGCGATCGACTATCCCGCCCTGACCTGCGAGGTATGGGTGGACGGTGCCGTCGCGTTCAGCGGCGTCGGTTGCCATCCGCTGCGTGACCCCCGCCTGCTGCTGCCCTGGTTTCTGACCCACGCCACCGCGCGCGTGCCGCTGCGCGCGGGCGACATCGTCACCACCGGCAGCTGGTGCGGGATGCTGCCGGTGCCTGCCGGGGCCAGCGTGGTGGCGCGCTTTGCCGGCGTGGGCAGCGCGCAGGTGAGGTTCGCGGTTTGAACAGCGCACCGCGCGCTCTGCACGCCATGCCGACCAGGACTAGACGCCGAGCGACGGCCAGCGCTGCGCCCACGGCTGGGCTGCCTCGAACGCGCGCCCAAGCTCGAGCAGAAGATCGTCAGCGCCAAAGCGGCCGACCAGCTGAAAGCCGATCGGCATGCCGTCGGGCGCCGGCGCCGACGGCATCGCAAGCCCCGGATGGCCGCAGGCATTGACCCAGGCGGTGAACACCGCATGCCCGCGCGGCCCGACCGGCTGGCCGTCGATCACCGGCGGGAACGGCTCATCCGCCGGCCACGGCTGTGCGGCGATCGACGGCGTCATCACGAAGTCGATCTGCTCGAACGCGAGCGTCATGTCGCGCCGGAACGCCTCGATGCGCGCAATCGCCGCGGCATAGGCGGAGGCGGGTATCGCACGGCCTGCCTCGACCATCGCACGGATCGACGGGCCAAGGTCCTCGTCGCGGCCCGGTCGGGTCGACGCGGCATAGGCCGCACCAGTTTGCCCCAGCGTGGGCCAGATCTCGACGATCGGTGCCGGGTCGACCGGCAGCGGACCTTCATCGACTTCGATCCCGAGCGCGGCCAACGCACGCGCCGCGGCATCGGTGCTGGCGAGGATCGCCGGATCGACCGGCGCGTCGCCCAAGCGGCGCACGTAGCGCAGTCGCAGCGGGCGGTGCGGCGGACGCGGATCGGCGGCGAGCTGGCTGCGGCGGTCGGCCAGCGCGGGCTGGCCGATCACGCTCATCGCGAGTGTGATGTCTTTCACCGTGCGTGCCATCGGCCCGATCACTTCCATGTCGAGCAGCGTGGCCGGCAGGCTCGGCCCGCGCGCCACGCGGCCGATCGAGGGCTTGAGTCCGACCAGCCCCGCGTGCGCGGCGGGCCGGCGGATGGAGCCGCCGCCGTCGGTGCCGAGAGCGAGCGGGCCGCAGCCGCTGGCGACCGCGGCCACCGCGCCACCGGAGGAGCCGCCGGGGGTGAGGCGCGCGTCCCACGGGTTGCGCGTGGTGCCGAACAGCGGATTGGTGGTGAAGCCTTCGAGCGTGAACTCGGGCACGTTGGTCTTGCCCAGCAGCACCGCCCCCGCGGCGCGCAGGCGCGCGACCGGCAGTTCGTCGGCGGGCGGCACGAAATCCGCATAGCGCCGGCTGCCCCAGCGACACGGCAGCCCGGCCATCAGGATGCTGTCCTTGATCGACACCGGCACGCCGTCGAGCAGGCCGAGCGGCGCACCGCGCGCGATGCGCTGCGCGCTGCGTTCCGCGTCCGCCCGCGCATCCGGATTGAACTCGATGATCGCGTTGAGCTGCGGGTTGACCGCCGCGATGCGTGCCATCACCGCGTCGAACACCGCAAGTGGATCGGTATCTCCGCGCCGGTACGCGCGCGCCAGGTCCGCGGCCGACAGACGCCAGAGTTCAGTCACAGTGACGACGTCGATGCGCCCAGGTCAGCGGCGCTGCGGCACCAGGGTCGGCTTGCCGCAGGCGAGGAACTGACCCTGCCCCACCGCGCCGGTGAAGCGCGTGCCGTCCCACACCACCTGGCCGCGCAGCAGCGTCAGCGCCGGCCAGGCGCCGAGCTTCATGCCTTCATAGGGCGTGTAGTCGACGTTATGGTGCAGGCGATCGTTGTCGATCACGACCTCCTTCTCGTCCCAGATCACGAGGTCGGCATCGGCGCCCACCGCGATGGTGCCCTTGCGCGGATGCAGCCCGTAGGCCTTGGCCGGGTTGGTGGAGGTCAGTTCGACGTAGCGGTTGATGCTGATGCGCCCGGTCAGCACGCCTTCGGAGTACAGCAGCGGCAAGCGCGTCTCGATGCCCGGAATGCCGTTGGGAATGTGGCGGAACGGTACCTCCTTGCCGCCGGGGTGCTTGCCGTCGGGTGTGTCCCAGCGAAACGGCGCGTGGTCGGAGGAGAACACGGTGAACAGGTCGTCACGCAGGCCGTCCCAGATCACCTCCTGGTTGGCCTTGTCGCGCGGCGGCGGGCTGCACACGCAGCGCGCGCCCATGTAGCTGTTGTCGATGCCAAGATCCTCCGCCGTGAGGAACAGGTACTGCGGGCAGGTCTCGGCGAAGATCGACAGGCCATGCGCGCGTCCCCAGCGAATCTGCTCCACCGCCTCGCGGCCGGAGACGTGCACGATCAGGATCGGCACATCCACCAGTTGCGACAGCGCGATCGCGCGGTGGGTGGCTTCGCGCTCCACCAGCATCGGCCGCGCGTGCGCGTGCCAGCGCGGCGCGGTGCGGCCGGCGGCTTCCAGGCGACGGGTCAGCCACTCGATGCAGTCGCTGTTTTCGGCATGGATCATCGCCATCGCGCCGTGGCGGCGCGCCACATCGAGCACATCGAGCACCTGGCCGTCGTCGAGCTTCAGGTCCTCATAGGTCATGTACAGCTTGAACGAGGTGTAGCCGGCATCGATCAGCGCCGGCAGTTCATCGTTGAGCACCGTGGGAGTCGGGTCGCTGACGATCAGGTGAAAGGCGTAATCGACGCTCGCCTTGCCGTCGGCCCGGCGGTGGTAGTCCTCCACGGCAGCGCGCAGAGAACTGCCCTTCTCCTGTGCCGCGAACGGGATCACGGTGGTGGTGCCGCCGCAGGCCGCCGAGCGGGTGCCGGTGATGAAGTCGTCGGCCATTTTCACCGGCGGCGGCATCGGCTGGTCCAGATGACAGTGACCGTCGACGCCGCCCGGCGTCACATGGCGCCCCGCAGCGTCGATCTCGCGCGCGCCGGCGCCCAGACCCTCGCCCAGTGCCACGATGCGGCCCTGGCGGATGCCGATGTCAGCCTGTTGCGTGTCGGCCGCCGTCACGGCAAGGGCATTGCGGATGACCAGATCAAAGGATGTGCTCATGCGGGCTGTTTCGCAAAATCCGGGCCATTGCTGGACACTTCAGCTTGGGACCGCCGGCCGCACCTGGGTCGGCTGGACAATCCACCCTTCGATTGCCGTCACGGACGGCGCCAGCCGACCATCGGGTTGGCGCCAATTCTGCTAAAGACTGTAGCCAACCATGAAGACCCAGCCAAACGCGCGCATTGCGCGCACCAGGAGCGCAGCCAGACGCACCAAGCCGGCGCCACGCAGCACCAGCCTGGTGACCAAGCGGCGTACCGCCCCCGTGCCAGCCGCCGCCGACGACGGCATCTACGACCGCTTGATGACGGCGATCTTCGAACACCGGCTGCCGCCGGGAACCAAGCTCGGCGAGGAAGGGCTGGCTGCGATCTTTGGGGTATCGCGCGCCCGCGTTCGCGCGGTGCTGCCGCGACTGGCACACGAAGGCCTCGTCACTTTGGAGCCAAACCGCGGTGCTTTTGTCACCCAGCCCACGATCGAGCAGGCGCGTGACGTGTTCGAGGCGCGCCGGCTCATCGAGCCCGGCATCGCAATGCGCCTGGCGCGCCAGCCCGACCGCCGTGGCGCCGTGGCACAGCTGCGCCGGCACGTCACCGCCGAGCGCAAGGCGCGCGCTGCCAACGACGCGCGCCTGATCGTGCGGCTGTCCGGCGAGTTCCACATCCTGCTGGCCGAGCTGGCGGGCAATGCGCTGCTCGCCAAGACGCTGCGCGAGCTGGCGTCCCTCACCTGCCTGATCATTGCCCTGTACGACAAGCCGGCCAAGCCGTCCTGCCTGGGCGAGGAGCACGGTGAGATCGCCGATGCGATTGCCGACGGCGATGCGCGCCGCGTGGCAGCGCTGATGGTCGAGCACCTGAACCACGTCGAACATCACCTGGACCTCAGCGGCGACGAGGAGATCGAAGTCGACCTCGCCGCCGCCCTGACCTGACACACCATGTCTGCTGCCTCAGCGTCATTCAAGCGCGACCGCATCCTGCTCGGGATGCTGACGCCCTCGTCCAACACCACCCTGGAGCCGGTCAGCGCGCGGATGCTCGCCGGGCTGCCCGAGGTCAGCGTGCACGCCGGCCGCTTTCGCGTCACCCAGATCGCGCTCGGCGCCG
>LNFM01003571.1_pt1 | contig 30300 bp, 21 predicted proteins | sample 596031 | NCBI WGS metagenome assembly LNFM01 (sample SAMN04254537, study PRJNA301005) | activated carbon metagenome | isolation source: dual media filters at the Ann Arbor, Michigan drinking water treatment plant | place: USA: Ann Arbor
GATCAGTGGAGCTAACGCAAATCTCCAAGTGCCGCGCGTCGAGAAGCGGCGTGAACTGATGGAGGCCCAGGCAGCTTCTTTTGGCGAGCGGCCGCCTTAAGCGTCGATCTGCCGGGAAATCGAAAGTGTTTCTTCGTGGCGTTGCCTTGCTTTGGCTATATCGCCAGCGAGCAAATGGGCCGACGCCAGCGCACTTAGGCGTCGGTGAGCGCCAGGATGGCGGGCGGCATGGCTGCGGTGACTGCGAGAGCGTAGCTGCTTCTCGACATTGGGAGGTAGCTCCTCATTCGATCACCTCGTCGGCACGGGCAAGCAGCGTTAGCGGAATTTCGAACCCTTGTGCCTTGGCCGTTTTGAGATTGATCAGCAGTTCAACCTTGGTCGACTGCTGCACCGGCAGATCGGCCGGCTTCTCGCCCTTGAGGATGCGCCCAGCGTAGATGCCAGCGAGGCGATAGGCATCGTCGGGGCTGCCGCCGTAGCTCATCAGTCCGCCGGCCTGGGCAAATTCGCGCAAGAAGTAAATCGCTGGCAATTTGTGCTCGGCCGCCAGCGCTGTGATCTTGGTGCGCCGGCTATTAAACAACGCATCGGCTGCGACCGCGACAGCGCCGACGCGGCGCTCGGCGAACGTGCCCCAGGCCTTGTCGATTTCGCCGTCGCTGCTGGCATGTTCGAGATGGATGACGGCGCCCAGTGCTCGAGCCGCATTCTGCATGTCCATGGTTTCCGCCTGGGCGGATGGGTTTTTCGGATTGACCATGAGGCCGATCGTTGCCCCCGCGGGCACAAGTTCCCGCACGAACTCCAGACGCTTGGGCCCGAGCGAGTTCACCAGGAAGGTTGCGCCGGTGACGTTGCCGCCGGGACGCGCCAGGCTCTGCACGAGCCCAAGCCGCACCGGATCGCCTCCGATGGAAAACACGATTGGGATGGTGGATGTCGCGGCCTTGGCGGACAGTGGTGCGCGTGGACTTTGCATCGCGAGGATCAGTGCGACCTGACGATCGACCAACTCCGCTGCCATCGCCGGCAGGCGGTCGAATTGTCCGTCGGCCCAGCGGTACTCCATGGTCAAGTCGCGGCCAGGCACGAACCCGGCTTCTTTCAGTCCCTGCTCGATTGCCGCGATCTGGCTCTCTTCGCGGTCGGTGCCACTGAGGAGGCCGATCACCGGTCGGGAGGATTGGGCCGATGCGGCGAGCGGCCACACGATTGCGGAACCCGCCACGGCACCGAGGAATGTGCGTCTGTTCATTGCTATTCCGCCAATTATGATTTCGATGGTAACGCAATTCGGAGCAATACTACCGGGGAAAGTGGGCCCGTACGGCGCATCGCGCCGCACGGGCCTCAGTGTCGTTCAGCGGCTGGCCGAAGCTGCCGCCCCTTGTAGCTGCGTGGCGACCAACTGCTGGCCGATCTTGCGGCCCATTTCCTTGGCAACCTCATTGGAGAAGCGGTAGTGAAATCCGCCGTAAATCCGCGCCATCGAAACCTCGTCTGCGTAATCGGACAGCCGGTTCCACTTGCGGACGACGCCAGGCGCGGTCGGACTGGTCAGCGTGAACGACACGTCGTCGCCCACGGCGGCCTGCAGCACAGTGCTCACCGTCGCGGACACGATGCAGTGCGCGCAGGGATATTCCGGGTGCATCGGAGTTTCGCCGAGCGCAATCCAGGTCGCGTCGCGCGGCGTATCCTTGTTGCCGGCCTGGTCGGCGTTGCGGATCGCGGTGATCGGACGCCAGAAATTATAGTGGTACTTGGCGTCGAACACCGCGGTGATCGCGTCGCTGCCGCCCATGGTCACCAGCGCGAATAGGCGGGCACTGTCGACCAGGTCGAGCTTCTTGGCGCTCACGATCTGCCGCACAATCGGATTGTACGTCGGGGGGCCGGTGAAGAACCAGAACCGCCCGATTTCGGTCTGTTCGGCAGTGCGCGTTTTGCTGTTGCGCCCGCCGTATTCGCGGACTTCGTTCACGTCCTTTGCCCAGGTTGCGGAGTCGAGCGCTGGCGGTGCGGCCGGGCGGAACTGGGCGGCGCTGGTCATTGACCATGGCGTCACAGCACCCAACATGGAATTCACCGGAATGGTGGTCGGAACATAGACGCCGGGCTGGGTGGTCGGGCGATAGCTCTCCCGCGCGTTCAGGCCATCATTGGCACGCAATGCGACCACCTGGGATGCCGCACGACGGCCGAGCTCCAAACCCTTGGTCTTGGCCTCGCCATCCGGAATCGGGTTCCAGCGATGCTCGCGGCCGCCCCCCAGCGATTCCTCGAGGAAGGCATCTAGTCTGTCCTTCTGGTCGGGGTAGAGCGTGATTAACACAGCGTGCGCCGCAGCAGCGGCAGCCGCTTCCTTCGACGCGTCGCGGTCGGCGCTCAGGTTGAACTTGTAGGAGGCATATCGGCGTTCGATGGCATTGACCGCCTCGAACATGGCAAGGTGGACGGCCGCGAGGCGAGTGGGATAGGTCGCCTGGCTGTCGCGATTTTGCAGTGCGATCCGGTCCGCCTGCTCGTTCCATTCCGAGATCATGTTGGCCTGCGCAACCGGGGAGGCCATCAGCGCCCCGGTGAACGTGCCGACCAGAAAGGCCGCCTTCCAGGCGTTGGTCCGTGTCGCTTTGGGCTTAGATATCTGGTTCATGGTCTTCTCCCTTCGCTGGGCAGCGTTTTGCTGCCATCAAGAGAAGCTTGACCCGGTCCGGACGAATGGTCCTTGGGACAGACCTGAAATGTTCTGAAACGCGAAGGACGCGATTCGATAGTTTCGTTGGCCGGAGCGAGCGGGTGGACGGCGACTCCAGGCACCGTCTTTTCCTAAGGTCCACATCCGCTATAAAGCGGACCTCAGCGCTAACGTCGACTAATTATCTCTTATTTGCGAGCAAGGTGCTTCATTCCCGGGCTTTTATTGGGTCTCGACTGGGCTGGGCGGGGTGCGATCATTCGTAAATTCGGTCAGTTTTCGCAACCTTATGGTGTTGCGCATTCGGTAACGATCGGGCGGTTGACGCCTCGAAAAAGCACAGGCATTCGACTACGTTCCTGTCCTTACGGTAACGAACCTCAATGATTTCAAGGCACCCCAGACTACGAATCTGGGGGAGGGCGTTAAAATCCTTCCACCGAAACGGATGCAACACATGTGGGGCGAGGGAGGCCTTGCCGGCGCAGTCCATTGAAATTCAACTATAAACGAAGCGTAAGGAGATCTATATGACTGAAATCAGAACAGGGCGTCCCGTGACGCGAGCGCCTTCGGGCATGGTTTCCTCGCCACATTCGCTCGCATCGGAAGCGGGCGTTGCGGTTCTCAGAGCTGGAGGCTCCGCCGTCGACGCTGCGATAGCGACGAGCGCCGTGCTCGCCGTGGTCTATCCACACATGACGAGTATCGGCGGCGACGCCTTCTGGCTCATTCACGAAGGTAAGTCTGGGGCCATTCGTTATCTGAATGGGGGCGGCCGCGCCGCCGCCAGCGCCACCATCGATTGGTTCAAGTCCAGGAATTTCGAGGAAATTCCCTTCCGTGGGATGGCGCCCGCGACCTTGACGGTGCCGGGCGCGATCGCAAGCTGGGTCGAGGCGCACAAGGCCTACGGCAAACTGCCACTTGAGCGGAGTCTGGAAAGTGCGATCGGCTATGCGCGAGACGGATTTCCTGCGACCGGTCGCTTGGCCGGTTTTGCGGCAGCGACTCAAAGCGAATTACGTGGAAGCGCCGAAGCATCGGCAATTTTTCTGCCTGAGGGATCGCCGATCAAAGAAGGCCAACGCGTTCGAAATGTAAATCTGTCGCGCTCATTGGAGCTGATTGGTGAAAGTGGGCGCGCGGCGTTCTACGAAGGTCCGATTGCCAAGGAAATGGCACGTTTTGCGGCGGAAAGAGGCGGCTTTTTTACCGAGAAGGATTTCGCCGAGCAAAATGCAAAGTGGGGCGAACCCATTGTCGGCCAGTATCGAGACGTGACCATCTTCAATACCCCGCCGCCTACGCAGGGCTTCACGGTTATTGAGATGCTCAACCTCATCGAGCCACATGATATGGCTAAGGTGCCGCATCTCGGTCCCGACTATGTGCATCTATTGGTTCAGGCCAAGCAGATCGCCTACAACGATAGAGATAATGTTCTGGGCGACCCTGACTTCGCGGATGTGCCGATCGCGGACTTGCTATCGAAAGAATATGCACGCTCTCGGTCCGGAATTATGGACTTACGGTCAGCTGTGCCGTGGGACAAAATACCGTCTTTCGGCAGTTTGAAGGGAGATACCGTCTATGTTGCCGTCGTCGACAAAGATGGTAACGCAGTCTCACTGATCCAAAGTCTATACGGTGTTTTCGGCTCGTGTGTTATGGCCGGTAACACGGGCATCATGTTGCAAAACCGAGGGGCGTACTTTTCTCTGAACGAGAACCATCCGAACCGCCTTGAGCCGCGCAAGATCCCTCTGCACACCCTCATTGCTTCGATGGCTAAGAAAAACGACAATCTTTGGAGCGTGCTGGGCTGCATGGGTGCGGATGGGCAACCTCAGATTCAGCTTCAGGCCTATGTTGGAATGGTTGATTACGGCCTGAATATCCAGGAAGCGCTTGAAATGCCGCGCTTCCTCTCCGGAAGGTTTGCGTTGGGCGAGGCGCGGGATACGCTTCACATGGAAGCACGCTTTGATGAGGGAACGCTGAAAGAGCTTGAGCGCCGCGGGCACGTCTTGAACAGATGGGGTAATTGGAGCGAGTTCGCTGGTCACGCGCACGGAATTGTCATTGATAGGGACAATAGCGGTCTGGTCGGAGGCTCCGATCCAAGAAGCGACGGAGCAGCGATCGGTTATTGACGCTTTTAGCCGGACTTGACCGCAAGCAAGTGAGTCGGGTCGCGATATTCGACTCGACTTCACTTGTTGAACCTGATCGGCACTGGAGAGTGCAGCAGCAGCAAAGACGTTTTTGCATGCGGCGGCGGCGGCTTTCTATGCTCTATGTGTTCGTTACCGTCTCTTGAATGGTCGTGCTATTCAAATTATTTGACATAGATACTGTGCCGCCATTCAGACTCGCGTCCTGTTCCCGCTGGGTACGCCACGCCATGAAGCCGCCAGCCTCAAGCTGCGCTGCACAGGCAATGTGAGCAACGGCGACCAGGTTTTGCCGCCCACGGTGACACGACCTTTTCTTCGTTAAGTAACCGCACAAGAGAATTGCCGAGTTGCGCTTGGTCCAGTGCTCTTCGCCATCCATCTTGTGTGAATGCCTACTCAGGCGTCCACGAAAGCCAGCGATTTCTCGCTCGAAGAGCGAAGAAATTCTCGCGTTCGCCTATAAGATAGCGGCAGACAAAAACAATACATGAAAAGCCCGGCAGGTGAGTGCCGGGCTTTTCAGATTAGGTTCGTAGTCCAGGAATATGTGTGCGCGCTCGCGCAATCGGCTTGGATTGAAGTTTGGTGAGAGCCTTAAGCTTTACATCGGAGGTGTTGGTGCTGCCGCCCCTGACGCATCGCCGCTATTGATAGGCGGATCAATCAGACCGCGTTGGGTGCCAGCGCAACTCGACGTGAACCTCATCCGCCGAAGTCTCGGCGAAGCCGAGCTTGCGAAACAGCGCCAGCGAGCGGCCGTTGGTCGCGGCGACCAGCGCGCTGACGCCGTGGCCGTGCGCCGCCGCCTCATCCATGACGGCGCGAACGAGGGCCGTGCCGATTCCCCTGGCCTGATGCGACGGCGATACGGCAACATCGACGATGTGAATGACGTCGGGCCGGTGATCGGCGACGATGCGTCCGACCGGCGCGCCCGCCAGTTCGACGACCGACCGGCGGGCGGCAGGACATTCGGCGCGGTAGGTCGCTGTTTGCGACCGGTGCTGCATGGCGAGCAGGGCGTCGCGCACGGGCGGCGGCAACTCCGCTTGCATCACCGCGTTGGTGTCGGCGAACAGGCGAAACAGAAAGCCGGCATCGTCCGGCCGTTCGTCACGCAGGATCAACACGCCGGCCGCTGTATCGATGCTCAGTGTATCGCTCATCATGGCCGGACCCTGCGCGCCTGTTGTCGCGGCGCCGGCGGCAAATTACAGTCGCCCCTTTCCAGGCGGCGGGCGAGGGGGCCATGCAGGCGTTGACGCAGATCGAGGACTTCCAGCCGCATGTCGGCAAGATCTTCCGCATCAAGGGCACCCGTCATGCTTTCAAGCTCGCGGAAATCGTCTGCAATGATCGGCCGCTCCCCGGAGGGATCGCACGCAAGCCGTTCCTGTTGATCCTGCGTGGCCCCCGGGAACGCGACGTGCTGCCGGAAGGCGAATACGCGTGCGAGATCGAGGGCGGGGCGGTGACAATGCTTTATGTCATGCCGATCCACACGCCGCATCCCGACCGGCAGGACTATCAGGTATCGTTCAGCTAGCGGGCAGCCCGGCATTGATCAGCGTCAGCCTCGCGTTGCCGCGCCGCGAATGCGGGCTGTTAGGTCGGCGGCGTACTGCCCTGAGTCGCGATGCAGTAATTGACCGCCACGTAGGGCATACGGTTCTCGTGCGGCGCCGTCGGCCCGTCGTTGATCGTGTGGGAGTCCATCGGCTGCACGATCGACATGGACAGAGCGACGTACAGGGATAGGTCGAGGCTGCCGCCGGTAGAGCTTGTGCCCTGGCTTGTGCCGAGCATCATGGTCGGGCCGGGCTGGTTGGAGGAAGTCCCGCCTTTCAATCCCGCATTTGGAATAGCCTGCAGGTAATGACTGTGCGACGGCATTTCGGCGACCGACAGAGTGTGTTGCTCTTCGCCGCCCTTCTGACCGATGTTGTAATTGTTATAGACGCCGGGGCCCTGTCCGAAGCTGATCGGTACGCGGCCGCGCAGATCGGGCAGGGCAAACGTCGTTTTGCCGTCACCGCCATAGGCCGTGCCGAGGACGCTGAAGAGAGCGTGGTCCTGGCTGACGCTCATCATTCGGCCGTCGCATGGCAGCCAACCTGCCGGAATCCTGCCGGCGAAGATTTGAATTTCACCAATGAACGGATCTGACATCGGTCGCGGCTCCTGATGATTGTCCCGCGTTAGTGGCGCGGCGGCATGATGCCCTGCAATGCGATGCAATAGTTCATCGTGAGATACGGCTGCATGTTGTTGTGCGACCGGTCGCCGCCCGTTGTCGGGACCGTGCCGCTGTCGGAGCCGAGCTGGGCATCTGCATTCGGTACGGGGGGCGTGCCGGACTCATCCGGGTTGTAGATGTTGGCCTTTTCGGGCTTCTGCGGGTCGCCGCCGCGGCCGACGGCGAATTGATTTCCGGTCACGGTGTTGGTGGTGCCGGCGCCGCTGCTGCAGTTGAACGAATGGCCGTGGCCGAAGGCCTCATCGGTGATTTGCACCTGCTCGGTGCCCACCATGGTTCCCAGATTCATCGCGCCCTGGCCCCACGGCACGGCACCGATGGCGGCGCGGCCGCGAAGATCGGGCAGTCCGAAGGTCGTCCGGCCATCGCCGCCGAAGTTGGTGCCGAGCAGCGAGGCAAGAGAGCTGTTCGACGCGATCGCAAGAACCTGCCCCTGGCAAAGCGCCCAGCCTTTCGGCGCGAAGCTGTAGGGAAACAATGCGATCTGGCCGATGAAAGGATTGGCCATGCCGTTACTCCTGTGACGGGAAGCGAATACGATGGGCTCTTCGCGCGCACGCTTGTCCGGCGGTCTGTCAAGGCGGGGGTCCCTGGTAGCAAATGATGAAACCCACGCCCAAGACCGGCTGCCTGTTCTCGTGCGTCGGGTTTCCTGGGAGCGGACCGACGGCGTGAGGATGCAGCGCTGTCTGCGTGCTCGCATTGTACGGCGCGTAGACATTCACCTTGCTCGCGTCGCCGCCAGCCAGGTTGGCCATGATCACATCTCTGCTGGGATCCTTGATATTGGCCGGTGCCGACGCCGCCATCACGGGATGGCTGTGCGCCATCTGGCTCTGGTTCAGCGTGACGAAGGCGACACCGCCCGTCTGCCCGAGTGCATAGCCAGTCCCGGTGCCGACCGTGATGTTGTTCTGCAGGTTCGGCACCGCGAAGTTGCTCGTGCCGTCACCGCCGTATTGCTTGCCGATGACGTTGAACAACGGCTGGTACTCACTGATCGGATGGGTCTTGCCATCGCAGGCCAGCCAGCCGACCGGCACGAAGTTGAAACCCACGCAAATGATCTGACCGACATACGCATCCGCCATCGCGTTCCCCCCATCAATGGCGGATCAAATTTCATCGCATTGGAACTCCGGCTGCAAGTCTTTTTTCGCCGTGAGTTTGGTGCTCCTTCGAAATCTGTGGTTCGTCGGCACATCGGTCGACGCGGAGTACGCACGTGGCCTCACTTGAATTTGCCGCCGCTGCTCCTCGCGCGTCGATAATTCATTAATTCCGACAGCGGCTAAGGGCAGGTTGTGGCGCGACCGGCCGTTGCTTTGTTGCAATCGCAACCGGCGGGATTACACTTGGTGATCACGGCAAAGTCGCCGTTGCAGTCTCACCAAAGGTCCCGCAACCCATAAGTTGCGCGCCCCCCGATGAACGCGTTCATCAACCTCCAATTAGAAGAAGAATATTCTTTAATATCCGATAGTTAGAACTAAAGCCGCCGCACGATTGATGGTTAACCATTTCTTATCATCCGCTTGGTGGTGGCCGATGCACGTGATAGTTTCATTGTATTCTCATGGTGCATACGGCCGGCGAGCGGCAGCTCGCAACGCAATGAACTCATAGCGGGTGGGGGAGCGTTACGGCTGAGGCCGGATCCGTTCCCGGAACGGGCATCTCGATGACAGCGTTCGATTGGCGTTGGACTCGGCGCAACACCGAACCTTTGTCTGTTTCACCGCGCAAGCAACGGCGCCGGACTTTCGGCTTCTTTCCGCTCGAACCGCGCATCATGTTCGACGCCGCGGCCGTTGCGACCGCGGCTGCGGACGTCGCCGCGAGCGATCCGGCTTCATCGGGGCAGCCGGGCGGCGCTTCGGACGCTGTGCAAACGCCGCCGCCGAGTGAGCCGGCCGCTCCACCGGCCAATGCCGCATCCACTCCCACTGCGGCGGACTCTGACGACGCGTCCGCGCTTCCGGTGCCGCAGGACGCAACCGCGACGAATGCCGACAGCGCGATCCGCGAGATCGTCATCTTCGATTCCCACGTGCCGGATTTGCAGACGCTCATCGACGGCGTGAAGCCCGGCACGCAGGTGTTCGTGCTCGATCCCAACCGCGATGGCGTTCAGCAAATTGCCGATATCGTCGCGGCCAACAACCTGCACGATCTTTCGGCGATCCAGATCGTGGCGCACGGCAGCACCGGCGAGATCCAACTCGGCACGACGCGGCTGACCGACGCCACAGCTGCGGACTACGCCCAGGCGCTTGCGGCGATCGGCGCCGCGCTGTCGGACAGCGGCGACATCCTGCTATATGGCTGCGACGTCGGCCGCGACGCCGCCGGGCAGCAGTTCCTCGCACACCTGTCGCAGCTCACGGGGGCGGATGTCGCTGCGGCAACTCATGACGTCGGCAGCGCGCAGGGCCGGACCTGGGTGCTCGATACCGCGACCGGGCCGATCGAGGCGGGCCTGCCGTTCGGTGCCGCCGCGCTCGCCGCCTACCAGGGCACGCTGGCGCCGACCAGCGCGCAGCTGTTCTTCATCACCCAGGGCAGCGGCGTCGACAACGCCATCAAATATGTGAACTCCGACGGCACCATCGCCACCAATCTGGCGACCGGCGGACCGAGCGGCACCAACACCTCGCTGATTTCGCCGTTCGACATCGCCGTCGATACCGCGGCCGGCTTGTTCTTTGTCATCGATCCACAGAGTGCCAATGGTCCCAGCGGCCAGCTCCAGATCGGCAACCTTGCCACGCCGAACGCAGCGCTCGGGACTGCAGAATACACAGTGCCCAACACCTTCGGCCGGATAGACGCGATCGCCATCGATCCGTCTACGCACACCATCTATCTCTCGCAGGTGGTTTACAATGCAGGCGTGACCGCCCTCGATAATCGGACGGGCATTATCGCGCTGACCTACAATCCGGCGACGGGGGCAATCGTCGGCGGGCCGACCTATCTCGTCACCCGGGGCCAGCCCGGCAGTCTGGCGACCGATGCGAACATCGACCCGCTGCTCAGCGATCTGTCGTTCGATCCCGTCAATCGCATTCTCTACTACACCGACGATTCGCTCGGCGGCGCCTACAACGTGGGCGCCACCGAAACCAACCGTGTAATGGCATTCAATCTCAATACCAACACGCTGACGACGGTGGCCACATTCCCGTCGGCACCGGACAGTGATCCGCTCCACGCCGGAACCGATTATCCGGAGCTCTATACCCAGGGCACGATTGCCGGTGTCGCGGCCAACCCGACCGACAACCTGGTGTTCTTCAGCACTGGTCATGGCGTGTTTTCGCCGGGATCGGCCAATACGATTTATCTCGTCACGGCCAGCGGCACCGGTCTGGTGGCGCTGAACGAGGCGCTTGCTTTTGACGGCATGGCGCCGATGCATCTCGAGTTCGATGATAGTGCCAACCAGCTCTATGTTTCCTACAGCCACAGCAGTACGGCGGGCGCGCTGGTCCGTTACAACGTCAACGGCCTGACGCCGGGCAGCACGTCCGGCGTGACACTGAGCGACCCTGTCAGCTTCAACCTCAATCTCGCCAACGCCCCGGGCTTCGCGACCTATCCGGAAGGGCTGTCGCTCAACGAAGTGCCACTGCTGACGCTAACCGGCACCGCGACGCAAGTGGTGGAGCAGGGTGCGGCGGTGGATCTCACGGCCGCGCTCACGCTCGCGGACGACGGCGGTTATCTGAGGGGCGCCACGGTGCAGATCACCGGCGGCACGTTCAGCGGCGACGGTGACGTGCTCGCCGCCAATGTCGCGGGAACCTCGATCACCGCGAATTATGTCTCCGCAACCCGCACCCTGACGCTCAGCGGCTACGACACGATTGCGAACTACCAGACGGTGCTGGGTGCCGTGACCTTCACGTCCACCGGCGACAATCCGACCAACAACGGCGCCAACACCACGCGCACCTTGACCTGGCAGGTCAATGACGGTGCACTCGGCGATCCGTTCAGCGCGGCCCTGAACCAGAAGACCACCACTGTCGCCATTGAAGCGGTCGACGATCCGCCGGCGTTCACGTCAGGCACCACGGCTACGGCGGCGGAGGGCACATCGACCTCGACCACGGTGTACACGGCGGCGGCCACCGATCCGGACACCGCCGGGGCGGTGACCTTCTCGATCACCGGCGGCGCCGACGCCAGTAGGTTCAGCATCAACTCGGCGAGCGGCGCCGTCACCTTCAATGCCGCACCGAACTTCGAAGCGCCGACCGATGTCGGCGCCAACAATGTCTACGACATCACCATCACGGCCTCGACCGTGGGTGGGACGGCGACCAGCACCCAGGACGTTGCCATCACGGTGACCAATGTTGCCCCGACGTTTACGTCGGGAACCACGGTTTCGGCGGCGGAGGGCACGTCGACCTCGACCGCGGTCTACACGGCGACGGCGACCGACCCCGCGGGCGGAAGCTTGATCTACTCGCTCGCTGGTGCCGACGCGAACCGGTTCAATATCAATTCGTCCACCGGTGCCGTCACCTTTATTGCGACGCCAAACTTCGAAGTGCCGACCGATGCGGGCGCCGACAACGTCTACAACATCACTGTCCAGGCATCGGACGGATCAGTGACCGTTACCCGTGCAGTTGCCATCACGGTGACCAATCTTGCACCGGTGATCAGCTCCGGCACATCGGCGTCCGTCAACGAAGGCGTGGCGGCGGGCAGCACGGTCTACGCAGCGGTTGCGGCCGACCCGGCGGGCGGCACTGTCGCGTACTCGCTCGTCGCCGGGGGCGACTCGGCTGCGTTTAGCATCAATTCCTCAACCGGCGCCGTGACCATCAATAATTCGCCGGACTTCGAGACCAAGAGCTCGTACAGTTTCACCGTTCTCGCCAGCGATCCGTCCGGCGCTTTCAGCACCCAGACCGTTACCCTCGGCGTGAACGACCTTGCACCGGTGATCAGCTCCGGCACGTCCGCGAGCGTCAACGAAGGCGTGGCGGCGGGTAGCACGGTCTATACAGCAGTTGCAGCCGACCCGGCGGGCGGCACCGTCACGTACGCGCTTGTCGCCGGCGGCGACGCCGCTGCGTTCACCATCGACTCCTCGACGGGGGTCGTGACCATCAACAACGCGCCCGACTTCGAGAGCAAGAGCTCGTACAATTTCACCGTCCGCGCCAGCGACCCATCCAACGCTTTCAGCACCCAGGCCGTTACGCTCAGTGTGAACAACCTTGCGCCGGTGATTACGTCAGCGGCCACGGCTTCGGTGAACGAGAACGTCGCGGCGGGCGCCACCGTCTATACCGCGGTTGCGGCCGACCCCGCGGGCGGGACCGTGACCTACGCGCTCACCGGTACCGACGCGGCGGCGTTCACCATCGACTCCTCGACGGGTGTCGTGACCATCAACAACTCGCCTGACTTCGAGATCAAGAATTCGTACAGCTTTACAATCCGGGCCAGCGACTCGTCCAACGCGTTCAGCACCCGTGCCGTTACGCTCAGCGTAGCGAACGTGAACGAAGCGCCGTCCGGCGCCGACAATACGGTCACGACGAACGAGGATGTCGCCTACACGTTCACCGCGACGGACTTCGGCTTCACCGATCCCGATGATACGCCGGCCAACAGTCTGGCCGCCGTGAGGATCGGCTCACTGCCGGCGGAGGGGAATCTGCGGTTCAACGGGGTCGCGATCACTCAGGCTCAGGTCACGGCGGGACTTGAGGTATCCGCCGCCGATATTACGGCCGGCCTGCTCACGTTTCTTGCGGCGGCCAATGCGAACGGCGCGGGCTACGCCAGCTTCACGTTCCAGGTCCGCGACAATGGCGGCACCGCGCCGGGGGTCGACCTGGATCAGAGCCCCAACGCAATCACCATCAATGTGACGGCGGTCAATGACGCGCCGGTCGCGACGATCACGCCGGCAAGCTACAGCGCGACCGAGCAGACGAGCCTCACGCTCAAGGGTACCGGCCTGTCGGTGAGCGACGCCGACGCGCTCGGCGGTATCGTGACCATCACGCTGTCGGTAGGCGAGGGCACGCTGAGCGCGACCGCCGGCGACAGCGGCGCGACCATCGACAGCGGCAACAACAGCAGCTCGGTGCAGATGTCCGGCACGCTGGCGCAGCTCAACGCTTTGCTCGGCGCCGGCAGCACCAGCACGCTGACCTACATCAACAGCTCCGATACCCCGTCCACCAGCACGACGCTGACGCTGGCAGTCAACGACAACGGCAACACCGGCACGCCCGGGGCGCAGACCGGTCAGGATACCGCCACCATCAACATCACGGCGGTCAACGACGCGCCGACCGTGGATGCGCCGGCATCGCTGCTCGGGCTTCCCAACGTTGCGTTTGCAATCACCGGCATCACGTTTGCCGACGCGGATGCCGGCGGCGCAACCGCGACCTTCACCGCCGGCGCCGGGATATTGACGGCCACGACCACCGCCACTGTGACAGTGTCCGGCTCGGGCACCGGCACGCTGACCCTGACCGGCACCATCGCCGACCTCAACGATTTCATCGCCGGCAACGGCCTGACCTTCGCGTCGGCGGCCAGCACGTCCATCCAGGTGGACCTCGACGACCTGGGCAACACCGGCACTCCGGGCCCGCAGACCGGCAGCGACACGATCGCGATTGTCATCGATATTCCGCCGGTGCTGGCGGGCGCCGGCAATACCGTCGGCTACACCGAGCAGCAGATCGCGCCGGCCGCGGTGGTGCTCGCGCCTGCGATCATGCTCACCGATTCCGACGCGCCGGGTTCTGGCACCCAGATCAACAGCGCCACGGTGCAGATCACCGCCGGCGGCATCGTGGGCGACACCCTGGCGGTGGGCACGCTGCCCGGCGGCAGTGCGGCTTCCTACGACGGCGGCACGTTCACGCTGACGCTGACCGGCGGCGCGTCGCTGGCGGACTACCAGGCCGCGTTGCGGTCCGTCACGTTCAGTTCGTCAAGCGACGATCCGACCGCGGCGGGCGCCAGCACCAGCCGTACCGTAAGCTGGACGGCGTTCGACATCTTCGATGTGGCCAGCACGGCGGCGACCACCACGGTCAACGTCACCGCGGTCAACGATGCGCCGGTCAACACCGTGCCCGGCGCGCAGACCACCGGCGAGGACACCAGCCTGGTGTTCGCCGGCCCGACCGCGATCGGCATTGCCGACATGGACAGCGGCAGCCAGGGCGTTACGGTAGCGCTGTCGGTCCTGCACGGCAGCCTGACGTTCGGCGGTTCGTCGGCGGGGCTAACCTCGTTCAGCAACGGCCAGCCGTCGATTTCGCTCTCGGGCTCCGTCGCGGCCATCAATACCGCGCTGGCGACGCTCAGCTATCAGCCGGCGGACGACTACCACGGCGCCGACACGCTGACGCTCGCGACCACGGACAACGGCCACACCGGCGGTGGTGCCCTGACCGACGCCGACACGGTCGCCATCACCATCAATGCCGTGGCCGACGCCGTCACCGACAACCTGACCACCAACGAGGACACGCCGGTCGCCGTCAATGTCATCACCGGCACCAACGGGGCGAGCGCCGACAATTTCGAGGACACCGGCCGTACACTGACGGCGGTGACCCAGGGTGCCAACGGTACGGTGACCTTCGCCGGCACTGGCACCGTTACCTATACGCCGGACCCTGACTTCAACGGCTCTGACAGCTTCACTTATACGGTGACGACCGTGGACGGCGCGACCGAGACCGGCACGGTCAATGTCACCGTCAACGCGGTCGCTGACATCGTGGCGGACAATCTGACCACCGACGAAGACACGCCGGTCATGGCCAACGTCATCACCGGCACCGACGGGGCGAGCGCGGATAATTTCGAGGACGCCGGCCGCGTGCTGACGGCGGTGACTCAGGGCGCCAACGGCACCGTGACCTTCGCCGCCGGCGGCAGCATCACCTACAGCCCGAATGCGGACTTCTTCGGCGCCGACAGCTTCACCTACACGGTAACGTCGGGCGGCGTCACCGAGACCGTGACCGTCAACGTCACCGTCAATTCGGTCAACGACGCGCCGATGGTCGTCGTCAGCGACGTCCGGGCGACTTACACCGAACAGGTGGCAACTTCCGCCATCGGTCTGGATATATTCTTGAGCGACGTGGACAGCACCAGCCTGACCGGCGCCACCGCGACGATCTCGGGTGGAGCCCAGCCGGGCGACACGCTGCTTTTCCAGGATCAGTCGGGAATTACCGGGGTTTTCTCGGGCAACGCGCTCGTTCTGACCGGCGTGGCTACCGTGGCCGAATACGAAGCCGCCTTGCGCTCGGTCCGGTTTGAGAACCTGACCAACGACAATCCCACCAATTCGAGCCTCGACCCGACCCGGACCATCAGTTGGACCGTAACCGACGGCGCCGCCACCAGTACGGCCGTGACAAGTTTCGTCGACATCGTCGCCGTCAACGATCCGGCTGTGATTTCAGGCGCTTCGGCCGGGAGCGTGACCGAGGCGGGCGGCATCGCCAACGCCAACGTGAACAATCACATCGCAACCGGCACTCTCGTCGCCGCCGATCCCGACAACACCAACACCTTCCAGCCGGTGACCGGCGCAGCTGCCAGCGACAATGGCTACGGCACCTTCACGCTGATGGCGGGCGGCACATGGATCTTCACGCTCGACAACAGCAACGCCGCTGTCCAAGCGCTCCAGGCGGGTGACACGCTGACAGATACCTTTACGGTCCTGTCCAACGACGGCACCGCTCAACTCGTCACCGTGACCATCAACGGCGCCAACGATGCTCCCGTCGTGACGGCGGTCAACACTGCCGACTACGACACCGAGAGCCGCGACACGGTCATCCTTGCGCCGGCGATCACCATCACCGACGTCGACAGCCCGATCTTGTCCGGCGCAACCGTGTCGATTTCAACCGCGTTCGCCAGCGGCGATCAACTGCATTTCACCGATCAGAACGGGATTACCGGCCGTTACGATCCGGCGACCGGCATTCTGACCTTGAGCGGAACGGCATCGGTCGCGGCCTATCAGGCGGCCCTGGCGTCGGTGGCGTTCAGCACCGTTGCGCCGGACAGCAATTCGCGAACGGTGACGTGGGTTGTGTACGACGGCGGTGCCCAGGGACATCAGAGCGCGGTCGCGACGACAACGCTCAATGTCTCAGGGCCTATTGAACTGCCCAAGCTGGGGGCGAACGATCCGTCAGGTACCGGCAGTCAGAATGAGCAGTCGTTCAACGTGCCAACGTTCAATCGGTTCATCTCGCTTGGTGCGCCAGGCGATACGCCCGGTGTATTCCAAATTGTCGGCTTCAACTTCCAAGGAGGGGGGCCGAACTCGTCGTTCCAGGTGTCGCTGGCAGCGCTCGAGTCATCGCTTGCGGGCCCGGCTGTCGAAGTGGCCGCGCTGCTGGCCAACGGCGAACCTCTACCCAACTGGATCCGGTTCGATCCTGCGACCGGAACGTTCACGGTGCAGTTGCCTCCTGGCACCGTCGCCAGCTTCCAGGCCGCTGACGACAGCATTGTCACCGGCAGCATTCCCCCCGATCCCGGCGCGGGCGATCCGACTCAGAAACCTGACAATGCGCAGGAGATCGTCGTTGAGGTGCAGGTGCGTGACGCAGCGGGCAACACCGCCGTCATGCGCATTCTTATCAAGCTGTCCAAAGATCCAGCCCAGCTGATCGACGCGCCGGGACGGCAAGGCTGGCATCTCGGGCCAAAGCTGGATGCAACGATCGAGCCGCGCGACGTTTCCTTCGATGCTCGCTATATGCTGACCAGGCTGGGCCTCCACGCCTTCAGCGATGGCGCGGCGATCCATCAGGACGCCCCGGTCAGGGGAGATTCGGACGGCATATCGTTGCGCGAGGCGCCTATGGGACGCTCCGGCCTGACGCAGCAGCTTGGCGGGTTCGGTTGGCGAGCGATGCAACAAGACCGGTTGGCTTTGCTCAAGAGCTTGCCCCCTGGGTCGGATTCGCGGCCGTACTAATGTTGAAAATGCGGCACCCCGTGAAGCGGATAACGGCGATCCAATGAAGCATGTCGTGTCGCCTAATCTTGAAGCGCAACTTCTCAGCCTGAGCACGCTGATCCAACTCGGAAAACGAGCGCGCCATGCAGCGACGGTACAGGAACTCGCCTTTGTCATTGTCAATGAAACGCATTCCCTGGTTCCCTATCGACAGGCCGTCCTTTGGCGGCACGAGAGCGAGGGTGTCGGCCGCGTAGAAGCGATTTCCGGCACGCCCGTGATTGAACGAAATGCACCGTTCACGCTGTGGCTGAAGCGTGCTTTTGCGATGCTCGACGCGGAGGACGCTGCGGCCGGCGTTCGGACGGTTGACGCGACCTCACTCGATGGCTCGCTTCGCGACGAGTGGTCGGAGTGGTTACCGGCCCATGGACTTCGGATTCCGTTACGAACCGAGCATGGTGAGAGGCTCGGAGCGCTCTTTCTCGCGCGGGAGCAACCGTGGACGGAAGGCGAGCAATACTTGCTCCAGGAACTGGCCGATAGCTACGCTCATGCCTGGCACGCTCTGCAACGGGGCCGAACGCGCTCCATCGTGTCGGCTCTCCGGCAACGGCGATCCTTAATTAGGCTCGCGGTAGCTGCGCTCTTGGTGGCTGCGATGCTTTTGCCGGTTACCCTTTCTGCGCTTGCGCCCGCGGAAGTGGTTCCGTTCCAGCCGACGATCGTACGCGCACCCCTGGATGGCGTGGTGGATCGATTTGCGGTTCAGCCCAACGAGCAGGTCAAGGCTGGCCAATTGTTGCTGGAACTTGATCGGCGCGCGATCGAAAACAAGCTGGAAGTTGCAAACCAGGCGCTCGCCGTCGCCGAAGCCGAGTATCGCCAGGCGGCGCAGCAGGCCGTTTTCGATGAAAAGGTCCGCGCGCAACTTGCTTTGCTGAAAGGGCGAATGGATCAGCGGCAGGCCGACGCCGCGTACACACGGTCACTGCTTGACCGCGTCCAGGTCACGGCGGTGAGCGATGGGATTGCGCTGTTTCTGGATGCGAACGACTGGATCGGGCGGCCGGTGACCATCGGCGAGCGGCTTCTTGAAATCGCCGATCCAGAGCGCCCGGAACTGGAAATATGGTTGCCCGTTGCCGACGCGATCGCGCTCAAGCCGGGCACGGATGTGGAGTTCTTCCTCAACACTGCGCCTGGTGCGCCACTGCGGGCCAAGCTGCGGCAAACCAGCTACGCGGCGGCTATGTCGCCGACCGGAGTGTTCGGCTATCGTCTCAAGGCGGAGTTGACCGACCGTTCGAATCTGCCTCGGATTGGATTGCGCGGCACCGCCAAGATTTACGGCGACCAAGTCACTCTGTTCTACTATCTGATGCGACGCCCCCTCGCGGCGGCTCGGCAGTTCTTTGGACTATGAGCGCATCAGCCGCCGCGACGTCCGTTGCAAATGTCCTCCTGCCGTTGCGGGAGGAGGTCGCGGTCTTTCCCGGCCCGGTAGCCCTTGACGGGTCACCGACCTGGACGCTGCACGATCCGACCCGCAATCTTTTCTATCGGCTAGGCTGGCCGGAATTTGAAATCCTGTCTCGCTGGAATAGCGGTTCACTCGATCGGCTGGTGCAGAGAATTCAATCGGAGACGACGCTGCGGATCGATGGCCAGGACGTCGAGCAGTTTGCCCGCTTTCTGAATGGCTTCAATCTCCTGCAGGCGACGAGTCCGCAAGCGACGGCGGATTTGTTGGCAAAGGCCGAGCGGCAGCGTCAGACCTGGTGGCGATGGCTTCTGCATAACTATCTCTTCATTCGGATCCCACTGTTCCGGCCGGATCGGTTTCTGACCGCAACCTATCCATTCGTGAACTGGCTCTATAGCCGGGCCGTCGCATACGCGGTTCTCGCCGTTGCGCTGCTTGGCCTCTATCTGGTCGCGCGCCAGTGGGACGTCTTTCTCAGCACACTCGTCGATCTCTTCACGATACGAGGCGCTGTTTGGTTTGGCGTGACTTTGATCTGCCTCAAGGTGGTGCACGAGTTGGGTCATGCCTACACCGCCAAACGCTTCGGTTGCCGGGTGCCCAGCATGGGGGTTGCTCTCATGGTGCTCATTCCGGTGCTGTACACTGACGTGAACGAGGCGTGGAAGCTGACGGCGCGGCGTCAGCGCCTGGCGATCGGACTCGCCGGGGTCACCACGGAGCTGTGCTTTGCCGCGGTCGCGGCATGCGCCTGGGGTCTCCTGCCGAACGGGCCGGCACGCAGCGCCGCGTTCCTGGTGGCGACCTCCACCTGGGTGACGACGGTCATGATTAATCTCAGTCCGTTCATGCGCTATGATGGCTATTTCGTTCTTTCGGACTGGCTTGAAACCCCGAACCTCCATGCGCGCTCGTTCGAACTGGCTCGCTGGCGGCTGCGCGAATTCCTTTTCGGTTTCGGCGATGATCCGCCGGAACATCTGCCTGATCGGCGCCGCCGTTTCATGATTGTGTTCGGGTTTCTCACCTGGGCCTATCGCTTTGCGCTGTTTCTCGCGATCGCTCTTGTCATCTACCATTTCACCATCAAGATTCTCGGCGTCATCATGATGGCCGTCGAAATCGGCTATTTCATTCTGTGGCCGATCGGGCGGGAGGCGAAAGTGTGGATGAGCCGGCGCGCGGATCTGCGTCTCAACGCGAATACGGTCTTCACCGCGACGGCTGCTCTGGCTCTCCTCATTCTCCTGATTGTGCCTTGGCGCTCCACAATCGAGGCGCCCGCGTTGGCGAAGAGCCGGGTCTATACCGAGGTTTTCGTTCCCGATTTCGGGGCCCGGGTGGCGGAGGTCGCCGTGCGCAGCGGCCAACCGGTGGACAAGGGCGCGACGCTGATCCGTCTGACCTCGCCTGATCTGGATTACCGGCTTCAGCGCGCGCGCAGCGATATCGACGTCCTTCAATGGCAGGTCGGCGCGCGAGGGATCGACCGGGATTTGCTGGCCCGCAGCCGGGTCACCGAGCAGGAATATGAAGCAGCGCTGGCGGCATACCGCGGCTTACTGGAACAGCAGACGCGTCTGAACATCGTGGCGCCCATAAGTGGCACGGCGGTTGACTTGGCCGAGGCACTTGATACCGGAACTTGGCTGCCTGCCAAGGCGCGGCTGTTGTCGATCATCGATCCGTCGCAGATGACGGTCGAGGCCTATATCGACGAGTCCGATCTTCGACGCGTTCGTCGCGGCGACAGCGCATTTTTCATGGCCGACGCAGATTCCCGAATCGCAATGCCGTTCCGGGTCGCTGAGGTAGCGCGCACCAGCACGCGCGTGCTCACCGATCCCTATTTGGCCTCGGTGAACGGCGGTCCGATCCCGGTCCGGGTGCTGAAACAGAACGAACTGGTTCCGGATCGCACCATTTATCGTGTGACCTTGACGCCTGTCGGGACCCCGGCCGCATTCGATCACGTGCTGCGAGGGCAAGTGTCAATCCAGGGCGAGGCTGCCAGCCTCGTGATGCGAGGCTGGCGCGCCATGCTTGCCATTATCATTCGGGAAAGCGGCATATAATCACAATTGCGGTCTGTAATATGGTGCTGGATCGGACCCGGGCTTCACTTCACCTGCAGCCATTTGTCATGTGAGTGGCGGGGGCGTGGACGGTGCCTGCACCCGGTAAAGTTGAGATAGTTCACGTCCACACAGGCGCGCGGGGGAGGTTGGGGCGGCACATGGGTGCTTCGAAGGCGGTGTGTTCGTTCCATGAGTCGATGCAGTCGATACGTTGCTTACGGTTTGTAGGCTTCCGTAGCCCGTGGTTGAAACCCGCGGGCGTCGGAGTTGCGGCGATCGCGTCGGCATTGATTCTGGGGGCTTGCGCGCTGTCTCCAAATCGGCTGAGCGACGCCGAGCGCAAGGCCGAAGCTCTCTATGACGTGGCGGCGGCATTCGACGAGCAGGAGCCTCTGAACGGCCGACTCACGCTTGAGCAGGCTTTTGCCCGCGCCCTTGCCTACAATCTCGACCAACGCGTCAAGTTGTTGGAGGAAGCGGTCGCCCAGAACGATCTCGATCTGAGCAAGTACGACCTGCTTCCCAAACTCGTCGCCAATGCCGGTTATGTGACACGTTCGAACCAGGAGGCCAGTTCGAGCCAGTCGATCCTTTCAGGCAGACAATCTCTCGAGCCATCGACGTCGAGCGATCGCAACCGGTGGGTCGCCGATCTTGGCGTGTCCTGGAATATTCTCGATTTTGGGGTCAGTTACTTCAGTGCGCGTCAGCAGGGTGATCGCCGGCTGATCGCTGAGGAGCAGCGGCGGCGTGTTGTCCACAATATCTTTCAGGACGTCCGCCGAGCCTATTGGCGTGCGGCGAGCGCGCAGATACTTGCACGTGAGGTTGATGACACCATACGTGCCGCGAATGCGGCTCTGACCTCGTCGCAGGCGGTCGAGAGCGAGGCTCTTCGTTCGCCGATCGAAGCGCTGCGCTACCAACGGGTGTTGCTGGAATTCTTGCGGCAACTGGAACTCTTGCAACGCCAGCTTGAAATATCCAAGATTGAATTGGCTGCCTTGATCAATCTGCCGACACGGCAGCACTTCACGCTGGCAGTACCACGAACCATGCGAGCGGAAATTTTGCGGGTGCCTCTTGTCCGGATGGAGGAGGTGGCGCTGCTTCGCAATCCGGACATTCGTGAGCAGAGCTATCAAGTCCGCATTTCCGCCGATGAGGCGCGCAAGGCCATGGTGCGGTTGCTGCCCGGCATCGGCGTGAACTATGGCCGATTTTACGACAGCAACAGTTTCCTGGTGAATCCGAATTGGTACGGCGGCGCCGTTCGGTTGACGGAGAGCTTGATAAATATCGCCATGATTCCGCAGCAGATGCAGCGCGGCGAAAACCTGAACAAGCTTGCGGAGTTCAGACGGCAGGCCGTCAGCGTCGCCGTACTGGCGAAGACTCACATCGCCTACCGTCAGTATCTGGCGGCGGCCAAGGATTTCGAGTGGTCGGATCGGCTGGCTCAGGTCGATCGGCGGCTGTATCAGCAAGTCTCCAACCGGGTTGCATCGGATGCTCAAGGCGATCTTGAACGCGTGACCGCACGGGTGGGCGCAGTGACGGCCGAGGTACGAAGATTTTACAGCTTCGCGGACGCGCAGGCGGCGCTGGGCCGGCTCTATGCCACCATCGGTCTCGACCCTCTGCCGAGCAGCATGAATACGCTCGATCTCGGGACTTTGGAAAAGCAGATCCGGCACGCCATGACTGAGCAACAAGCCGCGGCCCTCGATGCCTTCCCGGACTCGAAACACGTAGGCAACGATAAACAACCTTCAGAGAGCAGTGGGCCAGTGGGCCCATCGGAAGCACTCGCCCGGGCATCGGTCGATTGAGCTATGGGGGCCAGAGCGGCAGTCAGGGAGTCGGCGTGACCATGCGGCTAGGCTTGCGTCGAATAGTATGCACGATTGCTCTCGTGCTTGCTGCCGGCTGCGCGGCACAGGCGCAAGGTTCTGGATCGCTGTCTTACCGCCCCCCGGCCGCCAGCAGCGCGCCCGAAATCCGGGCGCAATTGACTCCGCGTGAATATACGACGCTTTCGAGCGAGCTGGCGGCTCGCATCGATCGGATCGAGACCAAGGCTGGCTCCCGATTTAAGCGCGGCGATGTGCTGGTTGCGTTCGACTGCGCCATTCAACGCGCACAACTGGCGCGCGCTCAGGCCATCGTGACCCAGACTGAGAAGACCTATGCGATCAATCAGCGCCTGGTGCAGCTCAAATCGATCGGACAGCTCGAACTCGACGTCTCCAAATCGGAAGTCGACAAGGCAAAAGCGGACTTCGCAATTGCCGACGCAATGATATCGAAATGCACGATTGTCGCGCCGTTCACCGGCGTGACGGTCGAGCAGAAGGCGCGTGAATTCCAGTACGCCAATCCTGGCCAGGCGCTGTTGGACATCCTTGACGACACCAAGCTTGAGGTCGAGCTGATCGCGCCGTCACGCTGGCTTGGCTGGCTGAAAATCGGCGTCGACTTCAATCTGCACGTCGACGAGACGGGCAAGACTTATGCTGCCCGGATCACCCGAATTGGCGGACGTGTCGATCCGATCAGCCAATCGATCAAGGTGCTCGGAGAGATCACACAGCCCGCACCCGAACTGATCGCTGGAATGAGCGGCAGTGTGCACATCGCGCCTCCTTAGTAAGGCAAATGCGGCTCTTAAAAGCTGGTGAGCGAAGTTGTCCGGCCGCAGACGGCTGCTGCGATGGCCGCCTCGGCGAAAAATATCAGCAACATTTGAGCAATGGCTTATCGCCGCGACTTAGTATACGCGTCGGCGAGTCTTCACCCCGAAGGCCGCTCCGGTAAGATCGGATATGCACCAAAGACGCATCAGTATCGCATCCATGATGGATAGAGCAGGCGAAGTGGGAATATCACTATTATCATGCCATCCAGCGGGTGTGTGTGAACCCCTGTTGTACCGCTCAGCGTACTTTCCCTCACCTGCATTCCGCCCCAAAAAGCGGGACCTCACGAAAATCATCTTAATGTTGGCACCGGCCGAACGTCCGCATGGTCGGTCCTTGGGACTGATCTGAAATGTTCTGAAAGTCCGGAGGGCGCGATTCGATGGTTTCGTTTGGCCGGAGCGAGCAAGGTGGGCGGCCGGAGATCATCAACGTTCGTTTTTGGCAGCGAGTTCAACCGATCGCTGCAACACATTCGGCGACGACAGGATTGCAAGTGTATAGCTTGCAGTCGTCATGTTGTCGTACTGCGGTCGTCCCGCCAGCGTTCCGCGCAAGGTCGTCTACAAGCGCTGCCTCTGACCGAGGCCGCCTTGTTTGATGCCGTGCGGGTGAGCTAACGGAATTTCGTGGATAGAAACAAAGCACTTAGAATGGGTGGGCCAACGCCATGTTGTACCGCTCGGCGTACTTTCATTAGCAATGCGGTCGCGTCTCCCGTGAATTTAGCTTCTGACCCATAGCGGGCATGCGGGGGCCGGACAGCGCCGACCGCTTATCGCGCCAAATTTGGAGAAAACCATGTCACGCTACGAAGTCGTGGTCGATGACAACTACCATTTTATGGACGAAGATGAACGTACGCAGCATGGTGTTTTCGAAACTGCTATACAGGCGATTGCGGCTTGCAAAGCAATTGTTGATGCAGACTTAAGACGGCTTCACAAGCCGGGAATGGTCGCAGCCGATCTATATAATCTGTATACGAGTTTTGGCGACGCCCCTTCGTTGTGCCTGTCGATCCTGTCGATGAGCGCGCAGATTTTACGGCGTGGGATTATGCGTTGGAACAGAGTGCAATTTTAGCGTCCAGTAACAATCCATAAGGATACGATCTTGGATCGCGGGATGCTGTAAAATTGATCGATCGAAGATACGCCGTTATTGGCGACGTTCCCGGCCCATGCCAATGCGCTGCACCTGTTGCTAACGAACTCGTTTATCGCGAGGTAGGCGGCATATTTCGACATGCCAGTCGCAAAGTTATGTTTGTCGGAGGTTTCGTCGATCGCGGCCCCGGCCAGATGGATGTTTTGCGTATAGCACGCTCTATGTGCGCCACTGATATGCGCGTGCCGTGCTCGGTAATCATGAATTCAATGCAAAAGGCTGCAATGGCGAGTTTTTGAAACTGCGTCTAGATCAATCGTTTAGACTGCAAACTCGATGCCGCCCCCGCACCATCAGCTAGTTCGCTACAGGCCTTTCAGCTCTCGGAGTGTTCGCGGTCAAACGCCCACACCCGTTCAAATCCCATCAAGCGAGAGAAGTCGTTGAAAGCGTACATCTCTCCTGACCAGGTCTTGCTGGAACCCTTCGAGCGGATTTCACTGTAAACGGAGTGCAATGCCGCAGCGGCCGCCAGCATTCCCGACACCGGAAAAATGGCGAGCTTGAAACCGAGGCGTTCGAGTTCGGCGCGATCGAGAATCGGCGTGCGCCCGCCCTCCACCATATTGGCGACCAGCGGTACGTCGAAGGTCCTGCCGATCTTGGCCATCTCTTCTTCGCTCTCCGGCGATTCGATAAAGAGAACATCGGCGCCGGCTGTCAGAAATGCCTCGCCGCGGCGCAAGGCCTCGTCGAGCCCGAGCGAGGTTCGCGCGTCGGTCCGCGCGATGATAAGGAAATCCGTCGAGGACCGCGCCTCCGCCGCCACCTTGATGCGTCGCGCCGCGTCGGCAATCGGCACCACCCGCCGGCCGGGGGTATGGCCGCATTTCTTGGGGTATTCTTGATCTTCGATCTGAATCGCTTGTGCGCCGGCCTTTTCATAACCGCGCACCGTGAAGTCGACGTTCAGAAGGCCGCCATAGCCGGTATCGCCGTCCGCGATCAGCGGTGTCGAAGTGCCCGATGCGATCTGGTGCACGCGCCCGACCATCTCCGTATAGCTTGCAAGTCCTGCATCCGGCAGCCCCAGATATGAGGCTACGACGCCATAGCCGGTCATATAGAGGGCGTCGAAACCCATGCCATCCACGATGCGCGCGGAGATCATGTCGAACACACCTGGAGCAGAGATCAGACCAGGTCGCTTGAAACGGGCAGACAGCTTTTCGGTCATAGTGGTATCCGGACTATGGGCATTACGCCGCGCGGTGGTGCAGACGGTGATCGAGCCAGAGCAGGAATGCGCTGGCCGATACGGCGACGATGCCGAGAAGAACGATGGTCGCCATGATGGTGGGGACGTCATGCAAGCCGATGGCGTTCATGATCAGGAATCCGAGGCCGCGCTGCGAGGCAAACATCTCGCCAATGAGAACGCCAAGCAGCGTCAGCGAAAAGCCGATGCGCAATCCGGAAACAATCTCCGGCAGCGCCCCCGGAATGAAAACCGTCAGCAAGATTTGTGCGCGCGACAAGCGCAGCACCTTGGCGGTCTTGAGATGCACCGGCGCGAGATTTCGTACCGCGTTCATGGCAAAGATCGCGATCGGGATGATGCCGTGCAGGGTGCCGAACGCGATCTTGGCGGGCAGGCCGAGGCCGAAGACCAGCAGGATGAGCGGATAGAGCGTCACTTTTGGCAGGCTGTAGACGGAAATGAGAATGGGCTCAGCCACCTCGGAACTGGTGCGGTTCAGGCCGAGACCAAGCCCGATCGCCAAACCGCCGACGATGGCCAGCAGCAACGCATACAGAAAGGCCTTGCCGGTTTCCATCGCATGCGGCCAGAACACGGCGCTGTTGAGCATGCTCCAGGCCTTCACTGCCGTGCTGGCCGGCGACGTCAATGCATAAGGCACCACCAAGTGAACCAGTTCCCAGGCCAGAACGCCGGCGGCAATCAGCAGCACGGTATCGAAGGCGCGCGTCATGTCACTGCCCCCACCGGCGCATGAGCCGGCGTTCGTAGCTGTAGAACAGCGCGTTGACGATGGTGACGAGTACGATGACGAACAGCATCAAGGCGTACATCGTGCCGTTGTCGAAATTGTTGAACGCGTAGGAGATCGAATAGCCGAGGCCGGACGATGCCATGATGAACTCGGCCGCGATCACGCCGATGAAGCAATAGGCGATCGCGAGTTTGACGCCGGTGAACAGATAGGGGACCGCGCTTGGCAGCTTGATGCGCAGCGCCGCCGCGAATGGCCCCATGTGATAGACGGCGGCCGTGCGCACCAGCACACGGGGAATGCGGTCAAAGCCATTCAGCGTGGCGATGATCATGGCGACGACGCCGAAGAGGAAGCCTATGGCGACGATGGCGCCCCGCCCGAGGCCGAAAAGAACGATGAAGAGCGGATAGAACGCAAAAAACGGTAGCGCGTAATAGCTCGCCAGGAACGGATCGATGGCGCGGCGCAGGCGCGGTGAGGCATGGATTGCCGCGCCAGCGGCAAAGCCGCAAGAAACGGACAGCACCAGCGCGATCGCCACATTGCCGAGCGTTTCAAGGATGTCGGAGTTGGCCTTGCCCGAGGCGAGCAGCCGCATCAGGCGAAGCGCCATATCGGAAGGCGCAATCAGGACACGCGGGCTGATCGCTCCGGTGCGGCACAGCAACTCGATCGCCAGGATGAAGCCGCCCACGACCAGCAGTCGGTAGAAACCGACTTTGCTCATGAGGCCCCACCTTGCCGCATTGCCTTGAGCGATTCATTGCGCAGCACCGACCAGAGCCGCGCGGTGATCTCGCCGAAGGCCGGACCAGCGGCGACACGCGAATCCCGGTCGCGTGGCCAGCGCGTTTCTATTTCCTCGATGATTCGTCCCGGCCGCGCTGACATAATACCGATGCGGTCGGACAGCATCGCCGCTTCGTCAAGCGCATGGGTGATCAGCACCACGGTAGCCCCGGTCTCGCGCCAGACCTTCAGCAGTTCATCGCCCATGATCAGGCGCGTCTGCGCGTCCAAGGCACCGAACGGTTCGTCAAGCAGGATCATGCGCGGTTGCATCACCAGGGTGCGGGCGATGCAGACGCGCTGGCGCATGCCGCCCGACAATTGCGCCGGATAGGACTTGGCGAAATCGACAAGCCCCATCAGCCGCAACGCATGGTCCAGCCGTCGCGCGATTTCGGCGGCATCGACGCCCGCGCGCCGCAGCCCGAAGGCGATGTTGTCGGCGACCGTGAGCCAGGCAAAGCTGGCGTCTTCCTGAAACACGACGCCGGTGCCTTCCGGCACGCGGCCGTCGATCGATTTTCCTTCGAAAAGCACCTCGCCGGTGGTCGGCCGCGACAGGCCGGCCAGGATGTCGAGCAACGTTGACTTGCCGCAGCCGGAAGGGCCGATCACGGAATAGAATTCGCCGCGCCGCAGACGCAAGTTGGTAGGAGCGAGGGCATGGATGCCCCCGCTATTGGCGCTGCCCCCATAGACGCGGGTGACGCTCCGCATCTCGGCATGCACGTCGCTATGGGATGGCTGTGGTGCCAATCCATCAGTCTGCAGCGCGGCCGAACTCACTTCACGTAGCTTTCGTCGACGACCTTGCTCCACTCAACCTTGCCGTCGATCTCGCCGATGATCTGTAGCCCCTTCACCATATGATCCATGGCTTCGTATTCGAATTCGCCGGCACTCCAGTATTTCAACGCGATCAGGTTCTTGACCGCGCCGAGGATGACCTGCTCTTCAGCGCCGTACTGTTTGGCCACGATCTTGGCGGTTTCTTCAGGGTTGGCGTAGACGAACGCCACCGCTTTCTTGCGCGCCTGCACTAGCTTGCGCAGCTTGTCTTTGTTGGCGTTGGCATATTCCACGGTGGTTACGCCGACCGTCTGCACCATCGGCGGCAACTCGTCCTTGACGTGGAAAACCGGCTTGAACTTGCCCGATACCTTGGACCAAATCGGGTCCATCACAGGCGCCGCGACGACAGCTTTCTGCTCGACCATGGTCAGACCGCCACCGATGCCGCCTGCCGCGACCGTCTCCGTCTTGATGCGGTGCTTGTCTGTCACCATCGTCAACAGCATGTCGGTGACCGACTTAGGCGACGTAAAAGCGACCTTCTTGCCGGCCAGATCCTTGACCGAGTTGATGCCGGAATCCGGCGTGGTCACCCAGAGGATTTCGCCGGCGGTGCGCACGCCAGTGTGAATGATCTTGAGCTCGATGCCCTGTTTCATGGCGGCGAGCGCGGCCGACAGCGCCACTTCGCCGTAGGGCAGGCTGGATGCCATGACATTGCGCATGGTTGTGCCGCCACCCTTGGAGGTGAGTACGCCATCGATGTCGAGGCCCGCTTCTTTGTAGAAGCCCTTTTCGATCGCCACCGCATAGGGGGCGCCATACATCAGAACGCCCCAATGCGTGACCGAGATTTGCTCGGCGTGCGCGGGGCGTGGCGCCACCATGGGGGCAAGCATCAGAGCAGTAATGAGTGCAGCCTTGTACACAGCCTTCATGGTATCCTCCCAAAAATTGACTACTGCGGCATTATTTCCGCATTTTTAGCGGTATTTAGCGTGGGTCATTTGCCCTTGCGTCTACAATGTATACAATGAACGAGCCTGTCCAGCGAGAAATGCGCCTTGAACAAACCCGAACGCCTGCGTGCGGCCGATTTCGCCTACGGTTCGATCCGACAGGGATTGACGGCGGGGCGCTGGCCGGCCGGCTCGCACCTGCGCGAAACAGAACTGGCCGCAGAGCTCGGTCTCAGCCGCACCCCTATCCGTGAGGCCTTGCGCAAGCTCGCGAGCGAACAGCTGGTTCAGTTCGAGCCGCATCTCGGGGTGCGCGTGCCTGGCTGGTCGCATCAGGACATGGAAGAGATCTTCGCCTTGCGCGTCGAACTCGAGAGCTTCGCCGCCGGACAGGCAGCGCTTCACGCCACAGCCGAGCAGGTCGTCGAGCTACGTCATCTTGCCGAAGCGATGGAAAAAGCCGCTTTCGGCGGGGCGGAGCCGGACCACGTCAAGATCACCGAGTTGAACAGCCATTTCCACCGTTTGATCATGGTCGCGTCCGGTAATCGGCGCTTGAGTAAAGTTGTCGGCAGCATCACCGAAATTCCGCTCGTCGTGCGGACTTTTGCGCGGTTCAACCGTGAGGCCATGACTCGCAGTGTCGGGCATCATTTCGATCTGGTCGAGGCGATCGCGGGCGGCAATGCCGATTGGGCGGTAGCCGTCATGCGAGCCCACATTCACGCGGGCCGTCAGGTCATGCTGGGCTCGCCTGCGGCCGGACAGGTCTCCCCGTTGCAGCCCGATGATGCTGATCGGCTAGGCCAGCAACGTGCCTAAGAACGTCAGACCGATCAGCACAATGGCTTTCCGCCAGCGCCGCGGTAGGTCCGCGGCAGTTCGGTCGGCATGCCGATGTCTCGCGCAAACATCAGCGCCGCCAATGAGGATCATGAATTTGATGATAGCCAGCGCTCAGCGCCGATAATGCTCTCGCCAAAAGCATAGCCATGATAAATGCCGCAGGCGATCAGCAAAGTGCCAGGCAATGCCGCGTTGAATGGTTTCGCCATCACATCATGCCAAGGCCGAGTAAAAATACCGAAACAGTATGATGGTGGATCAGAACCTCAGTGCGCAGGGGCCGGACTCGCAGAAGAAAAGCATCTAGCCTTCGGCGGGACGACGATTGCGGATCGCCTCAAGGCGCCACGCTCGATCCAAGAACTTTCCGACATGTTGAAGGGCGTGA